>Ga0302046_10001928_pt1 | contig 19450 bp, 16 predicted proteins | sample RVTome_11_FD_200261 | JGI IMG/M metagenome (GOLD analysis project Ga0302046, IMG submission 200261) | Soil microbial communities from uranium-contaminated site in the Upper Colorado River Basin, Wyoming, United States - RVT147D111 (version 2) ...
GCACGACGGTGGCGAGGCAGCGCTTTTGGAAATGCTGCGACGGGTAGGACGGCGCTTGCCCGTTAGGGGCGCAATGATAGCCTGCGCTGACGACTATGTGCTGTTCTTGTCCCGGCACAGGGCCGCACTGGCGGCCTATTACGAAATCGTCCTTCCTGACGAGAGCACCCTAGAAAAATTAGCAAGTAAGAGATTTCAGTATCAGCTTGCTCAAGAAGCCGGTGTGCCCATTCCGCAAACCTTCAGCCCGGTCCACGACCTGGACGAAATTGCATCAAGAATAGATTTTCCCTGCATCGTCAAACCGGAGTACTCACACCTGTGGACGGAGTACCGAGAGCGGGCGGATATCAGGAACGTCGGCAAGGTGCTCATAGCCAACTCTCGACAGGAGCTTGCCAAGCTTGGCCCGATAATCGCTGAAAGCGGCCTAGAGTGGGTGGCTCAGGAATTGGTGGAAGGTGGCGAGGACCAGCTTTACGCCTTGTACGCCTACTTTGATCGCGATTCCCGACTTCTTGCCGGCTTCGTGAGGAGGAAGCTGCGCCAGTGGCCGGTTAACTTCGGTTCCGGTTGCTACTCCGTGGGAGTCAGAGAAGATGAAATCGTCAACTTGGGGGTCAAGCTGTTCCAGTCCATCGGATACCAGGGCCTGACCAACACGGAGTTCAAGCGGGACGCGAAAGACGGCAAGTTCAAGCTGATCGAGATCAACGTACGCAGTGCCGGTCAGGCAAGCCTGGCCATTGATTCGGGCATAGACCTCCCCTACATCGCCTATCAGGAAATACTGCGCAAATCCGTGCGGCCGGCCACCACGTACAAGCAGGGCGTCAAGTGGATCAACCTGTTGGCGGATATCAGAGCGTTTCTGGAATACCGGCGCAGACGTCAACTTGGACTGGGACAATGGTTGGCGTCACTCATGCGTGTGCGCAGCTGTGCGTATTTTGCCTGGGACGACCCGATGCCCGCCGTATCAATGACATTCAGAGCAATCAGAAATGCGATCTCCGGCAAAGTGAAGTGGCGTGAACAGTAAACTGTTAAGCCGACGACGGCTTTCGGCGTCCGGCATATAGAACGGTGATTGCGCTCAATTTACACGTCAACACGCCCGTGCGTGCGCCGCCGCCAAGCTCTCCGGGCTTCCATCCAGAGGAGTCCCTCGAAAAGAACACCCCGGCTACAAATAGCATTGCCGCAGGCGCCACGCCCAGTCCAATAGCGATGCCGTAGAAAACCAGTGCCAGTCCAACGTAAATGAGAATTCGCTTAGAGATAGTCGTCATTGGCGTCCCTCATCTCTGTCTGTTCTAGTCGTCGTCGAATGTGCGCATCGACTGGCGTCTACAGCGATTCGAATGTTTCTCGTACCCAAGTCGGTGGCTCCGGTCGCGGGGCCGTGTATAACTGCCTTACAGCAGCTGCCAGAGCCGCCAACGGAAGCAAACCCGTAAACGGATGGCTATTCTGGGTTTAAGGCCTTGGGCTCCACGAGGAAGCCAGACTGCCAAGGTTTGAGGACCTGACTTCTGACGGGAAAAGAAGCTTATAGTCTTTTTGACTACATTGTTCTAGACTTCTGCTCGGATGGGCACGTCGATTCACTTTCCAGCGGCAGAGGAACCGGACGGTAGACGGAAAGTTCTGCGACTACGAGTTGACGCCGAGACCCCAGAACTCGCCGAATCGCTAGTTCAGCGCTCGAGCAGCGAGTTGCGTAGCGCTCTTGGCTGCAACTATGCGGAGCTAGCTACCTCCGCACAGACCGCCCGACGCAGCATCAATGCCCAAGCCATTTCGATTCTCTCGGAACGGCTCCCCATCGATCCTGGCCAACTGAGCATATTGCGCAGCCCCACAATCGGAACCTATCGCGGCGGGAAGGGCGATTTCTTCCACGATTTGTTTCCGTATCTCGAGGCGTTCTCTCCGGCGTTTGTGCGAGACCTTACGGATCGCTACGCGCCCGATGCGAAAGTATTGCTCGACCCATTCGGCGGCTGTGGCACCGCGCCACTGACGTTCGCGTATGACCGTCCCGGCAAGAGAGTCTCTTACTACTGCGAGCTCAATCCCCTCCTCCAGCGTATCGTCTCTCTCAAAGAGTGGCTTCGTTCACTTCCTTACGATGACCGATCAAGGTTGCGCGAGCGTATCGCGGCATTCCGACCTACGTTGCGCCGTGATACGGCTGCAGCACAACGGCACGACTTGTTGAAGGCTTCCTGCGAGCCGGTCTTTGGCCAATCGTCGGTTTTCCCTTTACCTACTCTCGATCAAGTCTTGCGCATAAAGACTGTGATTGAGAACTTGAGGACGGAAGATGCGGCGCTTTCGAACGTTCTCGACATTGCCGTGCTGGCGTCCATAGTGCCAGCATCCAATATGCAGCGCGCAGGAGACTTACGAAAGAAACGCCCGGACGAAAGGAAAAAGATATCTTCTGATTTGCTTGAACATATCGCCAAAACCCTGGAGCAAATCGAACAAGGACTTGAATCATTTGATCAGATGGAATGTGCATCCCAGTTGCTTGCCGAAGATGCGCGCTCGTTATCGAGAATACCTTCGATAGAGGCTGACTTAGTAATCACATCACCTCCTTATCTAAACGGAACGAACTATTTCCGCAATACGAAGGTTGAGCTCTGGTTCCTGAGAGTACTCAATTCCTCTCACGATTTGGCAAGGCTACGAGATCAAACCATTACGGCGGGCATAAATGACGTCCGTGGGGTGCGAGGTACGTCGCATCCACCCCAAGATGTGCCGGAATGCATAGCCGAATGTGTCGGCCAACTGGAAGCCAGCTCGTACGACCGCCGGATTCCGTTGATGGTTCGCTGGTATGCATTTGACCTCGAACAGGCCATAAAAGCGACTCTGTCTCACACGAAGCGAGGCGCTAAAGTCTTTATCGATATTGGCGATTCAATCTATTCGGGAGTTCGCGTTCCGACAGACAAATTGATCGCCGATATCCTAACTCGAAATGGCTGTGACGTATTGGAGGAGATTCTTATCCGCCAGAGGATGGCAAGGCAGGGCCGACGTGTACATCAAGTGTGCATCGTCGCAGAGGCTCGAGGAACTCCAAGCAAAGGGAGCCGGCCTGAGACGCCTGACCGAAGGGCCTGGGAGACTTTTCAATCGAAGCTTCCCCATACCGCGCAACCGTTCTGTAAAAGAAATTGGGGACATTCCTGGCACTCGATTTGCAGTTTCCAGGGAAAGCTAAAGCCGGCCATCGCGAAGTTTCTAACTGAAGCGTTCGTACCTACTGGCGGGTCTGTCTTGGATCCTTTCGCCGGCGTCGGCACGATTCCGTTTGAAGCAGCTCTCGCAGGGAAAGCCGCCTACGGCTTCGACCTCAGCCCCGCTGCACTCGCGATCTCGAGGGCGAAGGTTTCTGTGCCGAACTCCGACGAAATCGCTGAACGGTTGGATGTGCTGGAAGCGCACATATCCGCGAATCGTCATTCCGACTATTCAGCAATATGGCAACCCAAGTTCAATCGTCCCTTAGCCGACTACTATCATCCCGAAACGCTGCAACAGATCTTGGCTGCGAGATCATGGTTTGCAGGCCAACATCCGTGGAGCGCCAGCGATGCGATGCTGCTAGCTTGCGCAATGCATATTCTCCACGGTAACCGCCCGTATGCTCTCAGCAGACGCTCTCACCCAGTGACGCCCTACGCGCCCTCTGGAGAGACGGTTTATAAGCCATTTATCGAAAAGCTTCGGGAAAAGACCGGGCGTGTGTTAGCCGAGCATTTGCCAGAGCACTTTCAGAATGGTTGTGTATACGAACATGACGCAACGAGCTGGTGGCCGGGTCACATCTACGATCTTGACGCCGTAATAACTTCCCCTCCATTTTTCGATTCGACGCGATTTTTCTTGGCGAATTGGATTCGCTTATGGTTTGCAGGTTGGGCAGAGTATGATTTTCGCTCGGGGCAACGACGATTTCTCGAAGAGCAACAGAAGCGTTCCCTTACATGCTACGAACCAATCTTTCGGCAATCCAAAGAACGGCTAGCAAATGGCGGAGTCCTGTTAATGCATCTCGGAAAGAGCAAGAAGTGCAACATGGGCGTAGAGCTGCAGCGGCTTGCCCTTAAATGGTTCGCAAAATCAGAATTGTTCGACGAGTCCGTGGCCCATTGCGAATCTCACGGAATTCGAGACAAAGGCACGGTGACTGACCATCAATATCTGTTGCTCTATTAGATATTGCCCGCCTTCAGCTGCGCGTCCGCTTCCTCTACCCATCGCTCCGCGATTATTCCCTCAACAACGGAAAAGATATCGACTCCCGCATGCTTCAATATGCGATTGCGGAGTTTCACTACCTCATCCATGTACGCTGCGTACTTGGTCAATAGAGCTTGAACATTCCCGGAATCTTGTAGATGTTCAATGGCGGCGGGGTTGATTGTCGGCTCAGCCTTCAATAGTTCGTAGTCGAGACCCGTTAAGGTCTGCAATCTTCGTAATCGCTCATCATTGTAATACTCCGCCGGCCACTTTCCCGACTTCTCATTATTGTGCTCGCTGCATAACAGCGTTCCGTTGTCTGTCGTTAATGGCCAAAGATAATATGCAGGCAGCGTGTGATCGAGTTGGTAAGTTCCAGCGATCGGAGCGCCATTTTCGTCAACCAGCTGCTTTTCACACTGGAAGCACTTTCCGTCGAAACGACGAAAGATCTCCTTGCTGTTGATCTTTCCGGTCGCGCCGGAAACGTCCACATATAGGCGGCGTTTCTGCGCCGCTTCACGGTGCTGATCGCTCGTTCGAGTTTGGTTCTTGATGGAGTTATAGGATGTTTTGCACTGGCGGCATTCTCCTTGTCGACCAGTTTGACGCGCGCCATGTCGATCAAACGCGGCTAGCGGCTTCGCGGCATTGCAGATGATGCAGTATTTGTACATTGGAGCATTTTCGACGTATTGCCGATGATCCACATCAAAGTCGCCTTCCTCTATGACTTCAATAGTTTCTCCGCTCTCTGGATCTCGCCTGATAAGGCGATAGCTATAGAACCTCGTAGCTCCGCCATCCTCCAGCACGAAACCGCAGGCGGGACACACAATTGAGAGCTCACCACCAATTTCGTCTGCTCGAACCAGCAAGAAGTTCGTGCATTCATGGTTCAGACATTCGAATACCTTGAGCGGAACATCGCCCATGCCTTGGACATGTTCCGCACGTAACTGGCCTGTTTTCTCTACGCGCGTGTATGGGGTTCGTCGTGGCACAGCTATTGAATCGAATTCGGGACTATTGTTTCATTCCTAGCTGACTTTCTCAGTGAATGCCAATTTCTGCGGCTAATCCCGAGCGTGGCTAGCGATGGAGAGTATATAGACGAGCCGGTGACGCGCAAATGCGCACAGAATCGCTCCTCTCCTGCGCATTCACCCTGACCTCAACTGGCATGGCGCAATGGATTTCCAGCGATTCTAAGATGAGTAACATCGACGACTACTAAGAGGCTGCTTATGGCCGTTCCAGTTACGGATTTGATTATCGCGGCGGTAAGCAAGCTTGTTGATGACTCACAAGCGGAGCGCTACCGCGAGCCCAGTCACTCGGATATCGATTTCTATGTCGGCCGTGTCGGATTGTCCTCTGCCGATCCCAAGGCACAGGGCCAAACAGTGGGAAAAGCCAAAAGAGTCCGCGCCATTCTCTCTTGGGCTGTAGACAACGATCCAGATGCTGCCGGCAACCTCATCGAATCACTAATCTCGAAGATTCGTGGGTCCGGAGGATTTCGGCCTGGATCCCCAAACTTCGTGGGGCAAGCCGCGATAACGAATGCGATTGAGGCCTTCGGATCCGAAGGTTACGCACTGGCGTCGGATGGTGACCTGCGCCCAAAGAACCTCGACGTCTTGCATGGTCGAGAGCTCACTGCTGCTTTGAAAGCTTATGCGAACCGAGCGAGACGGGGCGCAGAAGATGCCGCCCTGCTCGCCGGGACGAGCAAAGATCTCCTAGAGGCTACGGCAGCGCATGTGCTCGTGGCCAAATACGGGCAATATCCAGATAGGGTCAATTTTCCGACTTTGCTTGGACAGGCGTTCATCGCTATTGGTCTTGCTACGCCTGCAGAGAAAACTGCCGCAGGTGAGCTCGCCCATAAACCTATGGAACGCGCTCTGTATGAGTCGGCATGCGCCGTCAATCGTTTGAGAAACAAGGAAGGTACTGGCCACGGGCGCCCCTGGGTATCGGGGCTTCGCGATCCAGAAGTGCAAGCAGCCGTCCGGGTCGCTGGCTGCGTTGCAGCATATATGCTCGACAAGCTGGAAGATACTTGAGCCTCAATGTCTTCGCGAGGAAAGATGAGTCTAAACGCCCATTTTTGGCGGCGCTATTTCAGAACGCAATTTCAACCTGAGCTTCCGGCGCTCACTGACGTCCTGGAAAACCGAATTCTGCCGAGCTTTGCTGGACTAGAGCAGGAAGCTGAAAAGGTTTCGAAAGATGCATGGGATGCGTTTATGGCAATGCCTGGGACTGGCGACGAGGACTTTTCTGATTTCGCCGATGAAGCCGAGCAAGCCGGTGTTTCCCACTACGTGCCGTTGACCGGAATTCGCCAAGGAATACTGAACTTCTTCGCCGCAGCACTTTTTCATTGCTTCGAACAACAGGTCATGCTGTTTCACAGAAGGGAGATCCTGGACCCGTTCGAGGAAAACAACGAAAAGCTATTCTCGTTCAATGAATTCAGAACGCGCCTAAAGGAGGTGCCGATCGATATATCGTCCTTTCCGAGACTGGGTGGAAATACTAGAGCTTCGCCTAGTGGCGAATACCGTAATCTGCGCGTGAACTTCGATCAGTGCGACCAGAGCTGCTCGAAAACCCGGATTTGGCGAAGTATTTAGGCGACACCAACGCTATGCGCTCCTTGCAGACGGCTGTCCGGTCACCTCCCGATCTCGACGAGCGCAACGCGGTTGACGCCGCTGCACGCGAGCACCAGCCTGCCGTCGGCGGTCGCCTGCATGTGCCGGACGACGCCGCCGCCCGACGGGATCGGCCAGCTCTGGAAGGTCTCGGTCTTCGTATCGAAACGCACGAGCGCGTTCGGCCTAGGATAAGTCTCGACGTACCAGACGACGTCGCCGATCGTCGCAATGCCGTAGGGTTGCGAGCTCTCGCCGCTCGGCGACAGCCATTCGCGATACTCGCCCGTCTGCGGATCGTAGCGGCCGAGATAGCCGCGCGGATAATCCGTGTACCAGACCGCATCGTCGGGCGTGAGCGCGATACGCCGCGGCCGCGAGTCGGCATGCGGCAGCTCGTACTCGGTGATCGCGCCCGTGTCCGGGTCGACGCTGCCGAGCCGGTTGCCCCAGAAGTCGACATACCAGGGCACGCCGTGCGAGTTGACGTGAATGCCGTACGGAAACGCGCGCTCGCTCGGCGCCGCCGAGATCTTGATCTGCTCGGTCGCGGGGTCCAGCCGGCCGACGTGGCCCGACATCGCCGTGAACCAGACCGTGCCCCCGGCGTCGACGATCGGCGTGTGCGGCCGCTCGACGCCCTCCGGCATCGCATAGTCGGTCACATCGCCCGTGCGCGGATCGAGCTTGCCGAGATAGGCCTGATAGTTGCCGGTGAACCAGACGTTGCCCGCGCCGTCCTCGATGAGGCCATGGGGCCCCGAGTTCGGGATCTCGAGCGGAAACTCGCGCATCGCGCCCGTCTTCGTGTCGACGTGGCCGATGCGGTTCGCGAACTGGCCGGCCCACCAGATCGAGCCGTCGGCAGCCGGCGCTGGATCGTGCGGGCGCGAGCCCAGGGTCGGCGCGATCCACTCGGTGATCGTGACTTTGGCGGGACCGAAGATGATCTTCGGATCGGTGCCGGGCTTCTTCGGGAAGTTCGTCGCGAGATACTCGACGACCGACTCGCGCAGCGGCTCGGCCAGCGTGATCATCGTGCCGATGAGCTCTCGCCAACCGTCCTCGCTGTAGCCTCGCGCGTTCGGAATGTAGTCGAGGCGATGGCAGGCCGCACACGTGCCCTGCACGAATACCTTCGGCTCGCCTTCGGGCAGCTGGTACTGCGAGTCGGTCGCTTGGGCCGCGGCCGGGGCTGGAAGAACGGCCATGAGACCCGCCACGGATGCGGCAAGACCTCCAACTGTACGCTTATGCATGCTTGCTCCCCCTTCGTTGGATATTTCTATAGACATTCCTGGCACCGGCGTCGCGCCGCCGCCTTGCTTGCGGCTACGGCGTCTCCATCCTCAAGAGCGGCGCTTTCGGCAGGTATCGTCGCGTCGCCTCCAGATCGCAGTTGAACGGCGCCATCTCGATGTGAGGCGAGTAGCGCAGATCCCGCGTGTGAGTCATCGACCCGACGATGTACTCGGGATCCTCGAGCGTGAACTGCGTCGTCATCCGGCTGCCGCCTTCGCGCAGCCGATAGCGCTCGACGACGTGCTTGCGTGCGCCGGAGGGCACGCCGTTCTGGTAAGGCGAGCGGTCGTCGGCGAAATTCGTCGTGTCCACGACGAGCACGTCGTTCTCCCACCAGCCGATCGAATGCCCTTCGTGCGTGCGCTCGTCGGCCGGCGGGTGGCCGCCCCCGTCCATATAGACGGTTCGCTCCTGGTCGAAGTACTGCGACCGTACATGACAAGCTCTCGATCCTCGACGAGCTCGATCTCGAGCGGATAGATGTCCGTGTACACGATGCCGCCGGGCGTCGGCTTGGTCGCGCACAAGAGCTCGGGATTCTCGAGCGAATTCTGATCGAACGCCGCCTTCGCGGCGCGGCCCTTCTCGGTGAGCTCGAGGTCGCGGTTCATGAGCTGATCGAGACCGCCGGGATAATCGGGCCCGAGGCTCTCGCGATCGACCATCCAGACGCCCTCGATCGTCGTCGCACTGGCCTGCGTTTCGGGAGGCGGCAGACGCTCGTAGGAGATCGGCAGCCCGTCACGCTCGAGCGCGTCTGGACGGTCATCGCGAGAACGGTCTTCGGTCTCATCGCCACTCGGTGTCGCACGGTACCGGTTACGCTACTCGTAGTACGGCACGCAGCTATCGGTCCCGACGGTCAGCCCGGGCTCCCAATGCCAGACGATCACGCGCGGCTTGTCGATCGGCGCCGCGAACGTCGCCGGATCGTAGGCGCGGATGTCGTAGACGAGCGTGTCGCCGTCCCAGCGGCCGCGCGAGTGGCCCAGCGGGGTCGGCTCGACACCGGCGGGCACCGCGTCGACGTTCATGTGAATCACGCGCGTGCGGTTGTAGTTCTGCGCCTTGATCAGGACGTCCTCGCCTTGCCGGAGAAACTCGAAGGGCCGCGCGGCGGCAGCTCGGTGACGACATACGGCGTCGCGTCCGTGTAGACCCAGACGCGGAAGATACCGTCGGGCGGCGCCGTCTCGGCCACGGCCTCGGGGTCGTGCCCCCGGCCGGCACCGAGGTACTCGTCGGACCAGCACGGGCCTGCGCCCGTGAACGCGAGCTCGGTGCCGCTCGGCCCGAGCACGTTCGCGAGCCTGAGCCAGTGCTCGCGGCGATCGGAGCGGTTACCGGCGGCACGCACGCGGTCGCCGGCCGCGACATAGCCGTCGACGACGCCCTCCTGGCGCGCGTTCGACGCGCCCGGGTCCTCGAGCACCCAATCGACCGGCGTGCCGTCGGCATCCGGCGCCCGGACCGTGATCATGATGTGCGGATTGCGCCAGACGACGCTGACGACCTCGCCCTCGAGCTCGAGTATCTCGCCGCCGATGTACTCCACGCGCGAGTGATGTGCCGTCGCAATGCCGGGCGCCACGACAAACGAAGCAACGACCGCTATGCCCCCGAGCAGCGTCCTTCTCTCCGCGCTTGGACAAACGTGCATCAGCTCTCCCCCCTTCTCGGTTCTCTGCCGAGTCACCGCTCGATACGCCGTCGAGCTGCCCGATCTTCCCGGGTCTTGCGTGCGTTCGATTCTACTCCTATCGTGCCGGAAATCTTGCTCCCGGGCGCGCTTCTGTGCGGCCCGCAGACCAGAAGCCTGCAGACCGGCCGCAGAACCCCGCAGGAATGGACCATGCACGGCACATCGCGCCGGTACGCGATCCCGAGAATGCGTCGCATGAGTCGCGGTTTCGGTATCATTCCACCATGTCGGGAGCTGCACCCGGGGAGCCGGCTCGCGACCCATGCGGTCGCCGTCTCGATAGGTGACGAGGATCATTAGTGACTGATCGACCTGAACGCTCATGAATGCGCGCCGAGCGCGGTTATGCGGATTGACCGGGTCTGTTGCCTGCTGCATGGTACTTTGCGCATCGGCAGTCGCTGCGCAGGAGACGAGCACGACAATCTTTACGGACGAGTGTGCGTACGATCGGCCCACGCTGATGAGCCTCAGCGAACGGGACTTCGACCAGGACATGTCCGGCGGCTGGCGCACGCTGGCCGCTCGTGAGGCCTGTCTCGAGGTTGCCGCCGACCTCTCTCGGGACTACCGAGAGGATCGTGGGCTGACGTCAGCGATCCTGTACTGGCACGAAGGACAGCTCCGCGCGGCAGCCGGGGACGTTGAGCGTGCTATCCGGCTGTTCATGGAGTCCCGCGTCACCGGGAATGATCCCTACGGCTGGAACCCTTACGTGGATGCCACGATCGCGTTCTTGAGACGCGACTTCGCCGCATTAACGGATGCACGCGAGACGTTGGCGCGCATGCCCAAACCGGACAATTTCCCGGTCTTCGATGCCGACGGAAAACCCATGGACGTCTCTTGGCCTCCGAATCTGGACATCGTCGACCATCTGATTGCCTGTTTTGAGCGCGACTACATGACCGCATATGGTCGGTGTGAAGACCAGTGAGAAACCGAGGACGCCCGGAATTCCGGCCCGAGCACATCGTTGCTCGAGACGCCAACGCTCGAGTATTTCAATAGGAGAATGCATGCGCACTCCATTCGTTCGCCTCGTCGCACCCATACTCCTAGCTACGGCTTCCGCCGCCCTTTCACAATCGCGCGACACGCTCGACATCTACGTGTTCGACACCGAAGGCGGCGAGGCCGTGCTCTACATCGCCCCGACCGGCGAGGCGATGCTGTTCGACACGGGTCGCGAGGATACCTTCGACCGGATTCACGCCGTCATCGAGCAGGAGCGCATTCCGGTGCTCGACTACGTGATCGTCTCGCACTATCACGGCGATCACGTCGGCGGCGCCTGGCGCCTGCCCGAGCTGCCGGTGCGCAACTACCGCCAGCTCATCGATCACGGCCCGTATACGACGGAGCTGCAGCCGCAGCAGCGCGCGTCGTTCGAGCGCTATCTCGCACTGCGCAGCATCTCGAAGGCGCGGCGTGCGGTGCCCGGCGAGACGCTCTCGTTCGGTGCCGTCGACGTGCACGTCGTCGCTTCGTCGGGCGAGCAGCTCGCCTCCCCTCTGCCGGGCGGCGGCGAGCCGAATCCGCTGTGCCGCAACCACGTGCCGAAAACCGATCTGCGCGCCGTCGAGAACGACGAGGTCGTGTCGATCGTCGTCCGTTACGGCGACTTTGCGTTCCTCGAGCTCGGCGATCTGATCTGGAACGACGAGCAGCGGCTCGTCTGCCCGGACAACCTGCTCGGCACGGCCGACGTCTACCATACCTCGGGACACGCCGCAGAGTGGGGCTCGAATCCCGTGATGGTGCATGCGGTCCGCCCGCGCGTCGCCGTCATGAACAACGCCGCGGTCAAGGGCGGCCACGTTGACACGTTCGCGACGCTGCGCGGCTCGCCGCGCCTCGAGGACGTCTGGCAGATCCATTACTCGACGGAGTTCGCAGCCACGCTCGACAACTCGCCGGAGGACTTCATCGCCAACCTCGACGGCGCCGACGGGCACGCAGGCCACTACATCAAGTTCTCCGCACGCGCCGACGGGAGCTTCACGGTCACGAACGGCCGCAACGGCTTCACGATGGACTATCCAGCGGTCTCGACGCGAGCCGCTGTGCGCTAGCGCTGCGGGCCGCTTTGCGAACCCACAATTCCACACGGGGGGTCGACGTCATGACGAGATTACTTCAGAACATCACGGTCCTGTCGCTGCTCATCATCGTCACAATCGCGTGCAGCCGCGGCGGCGCGGACGGCGCCGGCATGCGCGCGAGCGCAACCGTGAGCGAGATTCCGCAGTTCCGCGCCGAGGGGGCCTGGCCGAGGCTGCCGAGCCGGTGGGTCATGGCGATCGTGTCGAGCACGTGGATCGACGATCAGGATCATCTCTGGGTGCTGCAGCGCCCCGGCACGCTCGGCGACGACGAGAGAGCGCGCGCGGCGCCGCCGGTGCTCGAGTTCGACGCCGACGGCAACTTCGTCCAGGGCTGGGGCGGGCCCGCGGCCGGCTACGACTGGCCGGAGACCGAGCACGGCATCCACGTCGATCCGCAGGGCTTCGTCTGGGTCGGCGGCAACGGCGACGAGGACCAGATCCTGAAGTTCACGCGCGCCGGCGAGTTCGTCATGCAGATCGGCAAGGGCGGCTTGCCGAAGAGCAACGCCGACACCGCGAACCTCTGGCGGCCCGCGGACATGTTCGTGCACGCGCGGACGAACGAGCTCTTCGTCGCCGACGGCTACGGCAATCGGCGCGTCATCGTGTTCGACGCCGACACCGGCGCGTTCAAGCGCCTATGGGGCGCGTTCGGCAATCCGCCCGAGGACGATCCCGCGCTCGGCTCCGGCGAGCCGCTCGGTCCCGACGGTGCAGCGCAGTTCATGCCGCCCGTGCACGCCGTCAGGGTCTCGGCCGACGATCTCGTCTACGTCGCCGACCGCGGTGGCCGGCGCGTGCAGATCTTTACGATCGAAGGCAACTACGTCGAGCAGCTTTTCATCGGCCGCGAATGCCACGCGCCGGATTGCGGCAACGGCCAGACCGCCGCGGGTCTCGCATTCTCATCCGATGCCGAGCAACGCTATCTCTATGTCGCGAACCGCAGCCAGGCGCAGATCATGGTGTTCGATCGCAGGACGCTCGCGTATCTCGATTCGTTCGGCTCGTGGGGCTCGGATCCGGGACAGTTCGGCACGCTGCATCATCTGTCGGTCGACTCGCAGGGCAACCTCTACACGGCCGAGGTCACGCCGCTGACGCCCGCGAACCGGCGCGTGCAGAAATTCACGTTGGCGGGCTACGCGCCGCTGCCGGTCGTCCACAAGACGATGTAACGCCCGCCTTGCGGCGGGCACGTCAGCCGTTCGCGGGCCGGTGCGCGCGCAGGAACGAGCGGATCTGGCGCACGGCCAGCGGGATCCGCTCCGGCGGCTCCTTCCACGGGAACAGGCTGACCTCGGCCTGCGGCGCGAGCATCGCCGCCTCCATCGCGACCTCATACGGATGCGCCGGGATGTCGTCGGGCAGAATCAGCACGGGCGTCTGACACCGGCGCACGAAATCGCGCGAAACCGTGAACACGAAATCCGCGTTCGTCCGGTACATGCTCGTCAGGAAGCGATCGACCATCTCGATCGTGACGTCGGGCCGCCGCTCGACGAGCGCCGGCCCCCAGCCGTTCATGTTGCCCTCGTAGAAATAATCGGGCAGCTCCGGACGGAAGCCACTCGGCTGCGCGAGCACGGCCGCGACGACGCGATCGGGCGCGCGCTCGAGGATATTCCAGATGAACGGGCCGCCGATGCAAAAACCCAGCACCATGAACCTGTCGATGCCGAGGTGATCCATCAGGCCGACGTGATCGTCGGTATGCGAATCCCACGGCCGGTCGACCTCGAGCGGGCCCGTCGACTCACCTTCGATCGCATTGCGCAGGTCCATCGACACGCAGCGGAACTCGTTGCCGAACTCGGCGATCGGATTGAACGGCGAGCGCTCGGTCAGATTGGCCATGACCGAGTTGAGCCCGCCGCCAGCGATCAGCAACAGCGGAAACCCTGAGCCGTTGACCTGATAACGGATGCGAACGTCGCCTCTCTCGTAAAACGGCATTGGCTTCCCTCCCGACCGGCTCCCCTGCTGCGCGAACGCGCGCGGGGCCGCGGCGACGGCTGCCGCGGCGGCACCCGTCGCCAGCAGGGCGCGCCGAGTCGAATCGACTTTGGGTTCTCGTTCCGACATGGGATTCTTCTTGTGGTTACGCTGACCCAGCCTGCTACCGCGCGGCAGCCGAGTCAAGCGAGGGCCGACGACGGACTTGCCGATGCGGCAACATCGCGCAAAATCGCTTACGCTCATCGCGTTCGGCAGACGGCCGCGGTCGGGAGCTCGTCTGACCGGCGCGAGAACTCCAGCCAAGAAAGAGCAGCGCCCTTGTGAGCACCACTGAGCAGCCTCGAGCGGACGAGACCCGCAGAACGTTTTACGTCATTCTGATCTCGTGCATCGCGACGATCGGCGGTTTCCTGTTCGGCTACGACTCCGGCGTCATCAACGGCACGGTCGAAGGCCTGCAGACGACATTCGACTCCGACAGCGTCGGCACGGGCTTCAACGTCGCCTCGATGCTGCTCGGCTGCGCGGCTGGCGCGTTCTTCGCCGGCCGGCTCGCCGACCGGCACGGACGGCGGTTCATCCTGCGCGTCGCGGCCGTGTTCTTCATCGTCAGCGCCTTGGGCTCCGGCATCGCCGATACGTCGGCCGAGTTCGTGTTCTACCGCGTGCTCGGCGGGCTCGCGCTCGGCGCCTCGAGCATCCTGACCCCCGCTTACATTTCCGAGGTCACGCCGGCGCGCTATCGCGGCAGGCTCGCCACGGTCCAGCAGGTCGCGATCATCTCGGGGCTCTTCATGGCGTTTCTGTCGAACTACCTGATCGCGATCACGGCCGGGTCCTCGGTCGCGACATTCTGGCTCGGCTACGAGGCCTGGCGGTGGATGTTCTGGGTCGAGGTATTGCCGGCGACGATCTTCCTGGTCGCGCTCGCGCTGATCCCGGAGAGTCCGCGCTACCTCGTGCTCGTGCGCCGCCGCGAGCTCGCGATCGAGGTGCTCACGTCGCTCGGCGGGCGCGCGGTCGCGATCCGCAAGGTCGAGGAGATCGATGCGTCGCTCGCCGAGGACCGGCACCGGCCGCGCTTCGCGGATCTACGCGACCGGACCACCGGCGGGCTGCGCCGAATCGTCTGGGTCGGTCTGGGTCTCGCGACGCTGCAGCAGCTCGTCGGCATCAACGTCGTGTTCTACTACGGCGCCGTGCTCTGGCAATCGGTCGGCTTCACCGAAGGCGATGCGCTCGCGATCAACATTCTGAGCGGCGCGCTCAGCATCGGCGCCGTTGCGATCACGATCCTGTTGATCGACCGCATCGGCCGCAAGCCGATCCTGCTCGTGGGCTCGATCGGCATGGCGCTGAGCCTCGCGTTGCTGACCTACACGTTCACGACGGCGACGACGGGCCCGACGGGCGGGCTCGCGCTCGAGGGCGGCTACGGGCCGCTCGCGCTGATCGCCGCGAACGTCTACGTCGTGTTCTTCAACTTCTCGTGGGGCCCGGTCATGTGGGTCATGCTCGGCGAGATGTTCCCGAACCAAATCCGCGGCTCCGGGCTCGCCGTCAGCGGTCTCGCGCAATGGCTCGCGAATTTCGCGATCACGATGACGTTCCCGATCATGCTTTCCGGCATCGGACTCGCCGGCGCCTACGGCTTCTATACGCTCTGCGCAGTGCTGTCGATCGCGTTCGTCGTCGCGATGGTGCACGAGACGCGCGGACTCGAGCTCGAGGAGATGCGCGGATGAAGACAGAGGAACAGAATTCGCCCGAGACCAACGTAAAGGTAGCGGCATGACGCAAGCTCACACCACCGATGCCCGGGCCTCACGCTCAGTGGAGCCGGCGCGGCCGCCATCGAGCGTTTCGACGCCGTGATCGACGATCTCTACTACTACCGCCTGGGCGTTCAGGATCGCCTGGACGCGCTGTTGCAGCAGTTTCCGGAGTTCGTGCTGGCTCACGTGCTCAAGGGCTCGTGGACCAAGGGAGGACGACCCCGGACGGTGCCAATCACAACGCCAGAACAGAGGGCCGTGCTCGATGCCGCCCACCGGCTGGCCGGAAGCGGATCGCTCATCCCGGCGCAGACGTTGAGCAGTTTCTGGACCGGATCGCGCAGGCGCAGTTGCCCTCTGTCATCACGGCTTACGAGAACCGGTCCGCCGGCTCGAAGAGCGGAAGATCGAGCTCAACGAAAGGATCGCCAATTGTGGCCGTCCGCTGCGCGGCTTCGACGAGACACTTAGAACTTCGCTCGACTTCCTGGCAAACCCTTGCAATCTCTGGGCTCGCCTTGAGCACAAGAAAGCCGTACTGAAACTCGCGTTCGCCGACCGGCTCGCCTATGTCCGGAACGAAGGATTTAGAACTCCGAACCTCGCCTTACCTTTCAAGGTCTTAGCGAACCTCAAACAATTCAAAAGCAAGATGGCGCGCCCGGAGAGATTCGAACTCCCGACTTCCGGCTGCTTAGGCCGGCCCACGTTTGAGCCTAAGTAGCTGAATACTCTGGCCATACGTCACGCTGAGTGTGGAAAAGAACTTCCGACAACGCTCCGGAACCCCGCACCATTCCTCGAGCCGGTTCTGAGTTTCCCACAGTCGATCCCGCGCCACGTCGACGCCCTCGAGCGCGTGCGTGCGCGGGTCGAGGCGGCGCGCAGCAGGCGCTCGGCGAGATCACCGGAGAGTTCACGAGCGACGACCTGCTCGGGGGGATCTTCGAGAGCTTCTGCATCGGCAAATAGGAAAGATTCCAGCCCCGGCGAGGAGCGACGGCGCCGATCAATGGCGGGCGAGCCCTTTGACGAGCATCCTCGTCGCCGACTCGATCTTTTTCGAGGCCCAAAGCAGGCAAGGCCGCGGATCCTCAAGCAGGTAGCGAAAAGACGGGTGAAACACGCGGCGTCGGGCGCCGAAGTACTCTCTCCGGTAGGCGCGCAGGCGGGCGCCGATCCCCGGCGGCGCGCTGTCGGGATCGAGGCTCGCCTTGCGCAGCACGTGCCTGCGGTATCCGAACACCGCGCCCTCGACCAGCCCCGCGAGGAAATTCGTGACGTCAGCTATCGGCTCCAGGAGCAGGCTGTCAAGCGGGTAATCTTCTCCGGGCACGATGGGCTCGGGCGATTCGCCCCGCGCGATCCGGAGGCAGAGCAGCGGCTCGTTGATGCCGAGCTCGGTTCGCGTCCAGAGATATTGGCCCAGGCGGGGATTGACCTCCATGAGCTTCGGTTGCCCGTCGCGCGCGTCCGTCTTGGTCTGAACGGTCGCGCCGCCCCACCAGCCGAGATGGGCGAGCAGACGAACGGCCTCGGCGGAGTACGGCGCGTGAGCTTGCGAGACCGCGGAGCCGGCCGTGTTGCGCACGATCCTTCCGTAGGTTCGCAACACCTTGGGCGTGAAAACGGACACGGGCCGGCCCGCTTTATCGAGGACGATATAGAAGTTCTGTATCCGGTTGCCCGGCACGTATTCCTGAATCATCGGCGCGCCGTAGCGCTGCGCGACTGCCTCGGCGGCCGCAGCGAGCTTGGTCGCGCTCGTCTCTATCCGCATGCCGCGGCTGCCGTTCGTGAAGCGCGGCCTGATCATCCACGGAGACGTCGTCTCGACAAGAAACGCTTCCAGGCTCTCTGCGTTCTCGTACAGACAGCTCGCCGGCACCGGGAAGCCGACCTCCCGCGCGCATCGCACCGTGTCGTACTTGTCGAGCGGCTTGATGACGGCGTCGTAGTCCGGCACGGGTATCAGGACTCCGTGGGAAGCGAACAGCGGCTTGTTCTTGGCGAGCACGTAGACCCAGGGATCGTTCGAAGGAAAGATCGTGTCGATTCGATCCCGCTCGCAGATGCGCAGCATCTCGTCCACGAACGCCTGCTCCCGGGCCGTATTGGTCGGCTGAATTCTTCCGGCCTGCCAGTCCGCTTCCGGGTGAGGCACGCGGCAGCGGCGGTCCACGAGCCGGGAATAGGCCGCATGGCAAGTTGGCCAGAAGCCCATCGCGGGAGGGCCGGACATCGTCACCGTGACCCAGTCGGCGAACGGCCGCAGCGCCCGAAGAATGAAATAGGCTTGGGAGCAACGTGCGTTCGTGATCAGCAGGCGCATGCCGAATTGTGCCACGGGCCCGACACCGGCGGCGCGGTGCATCGGGGAAACGGCACGGCGCCCCCTGGCTGTGTGGAACGTTTGCCTTGAACGGGCCGCCTGCTTCCAGGACTCATCTGGCCAGGTAAGGTAGCCATCTACAAAGAAAGTTCGAAAGAACTATCGCGATGACTGCGCCCCAGTTCCCTAATGGAGCAAAGTCACCAGCTCATCAGCGATCTCGGCAGCGCTCTTGAGTGAGGTATTGAGGGCAACTTTGTCGGCCAACGGGGCACTGTAGCGCCCCACTTCGTCCTTTCGAGACCTTGTGCCAGATCGGAAGTATGCGCATTTCGCCGCTCGTTTCGAGCTGTTCGATAGCAGCAGGGCTCGAACGCGGCGTCAATACTGACTGAGCGCGCAGGCCTGCCAGTTCCTTTGACAGGCGGTTGATTTGATTCTGGTGCGGCGAACTCACGCTTCTTCTGCTTTGACGTACTCAAAGCCCGCAAAGGTTTCACGGACGATATCTTCGAGCGTCGTCACTTCCTGGTCTGTCAGCGCCTTGAATTCTTTTTCGCGCCGCCTTTTCGGCAATAACCCGTGGTTCTGACGTATGAATACGATGAGATTTCCGGCAAAACGGTCAGGCATCTCCACGGTATTCATGATCCCGCGCATGGCATCGTCGTGGCGGCGCAAGTAGTCGATTTCGCGCGGCAGATCCTCTTCGACGGTTCTCAGCACGCAGGCGTAAAGAAATTCGGCTGCGCGCGTGCAGTCGAAATAGCGATACAGATCAGCCGTGTCATTTAACACTTCGACATTGCGGCTCGGAGTTGCACGCCAGTCGATATACGGCATGAGGGGACCGGAATGATCCTGCAGCGTTGTGCGGTAATCTTCGATCCGGTCCAACATGACCGATGAGACCGGAAACACAATCCCGGGCGGTGTGAACTTGCGCTCGGCCAGGACATGGTGGATCAGGCAGCGATGCAAACGTCCGTTTCCGTCCTGCAAGGGATGGATATAGACAAATCCAAACGCCGTCGCCGCAGCCTGCAAGACCGCATCGAGTTCAGACTCTGCCATCCGCTTGTTGGCATCCAATAGGCCCTTCAGGAGTCCGGACAGATCCTCTGGCCTTGCCCCGATGAATTCCGGAAGCGGATCGCCGTTGTGGTCGCGCTCGCCCAGGAAGATGCCGTCAGGCCGCAAGCCCGGCTTGGTGAAGCGCATATCTTCGATCAGGACGTGGTGCAGGCGGACAATCTCATCGAGCGTGAGCTCGTTGCGTCCGGCCTGGAGCACGGCTCGCCCCCAACGCTCGAGCCGGTTGCGGGGCGCTCGTTCCC
>Ga0302046_10001929_pt1 | contig 19449 bp, 15 predicted proteins | sample RVTome_11_FD_200261 | JGI IMG/M metagenome (GOLD analysis project Ga0302046, IMG submission 200261) | Soil microbial communities from uranium-contaminated site in the Upper Colorado River Basin, Wyoming, United States - RVT147D111 (version 2) ...
AGGCGGCGGCGGGAGAGCGCGTAGGGCGCGGCGCGCCGACCGCGGCAGCGCCCGCCTGCCGATCAGAGTCTCGAGCACCATGCTGCAGGCATCCTTGTCGAGCGGGTTGTTGCCGTTGCCGCACTTCGGCGACTGGATGCAGGAAGGGCAGCCCTTCTCGCACGGGCAGCCGGCGACGAGCGCCGCCGTCTTCTCCAGCAGCTGCTCGAGCGAGCGGAAACCGCGCGCCGCCAGGCCGATGCCGCCGGGGTGGCCGTCGTAGATGAAGATCGCCGGCCTGCCGATCTGCGGGTGCGCGGTATACGAGATGCCACCGATGTCGCCCCGATCGCAGATGGCGAGCAGCGGGAAGAGACCGATCATGGCATGCTCGGCGGCGTGGATCCCCCCCATGAAATGCATCTCCCGCTCGAGCACGGCGTCGCGCAGCTCCTCCGGCAGCGTGATCCAGAAGCCGACCGTTTCGAACATCAGCGGCGGCAGCTCGAGCGGAAACAGGCCGAGGCGGTCGCGGCCGTGCAGCCGGCGCTTCTCGTAGCCGGTGATCCACTCGGTCACCTTGAGACGTCCCAGGCTCGCATGCAGCACACCGATCGACCGCTCCTCCAACACCTCGAGGATCTCGGTCTCCTTGTCCCCCCGCACCTCGGTGTAGTACTCGACCTCGACCGGCCGGGCCAGCACGCGGTGATCGTCGACCAGGAGATCAGTCACCAGGAACTGCCGTGCATGGTGCAGGTAGATGGCGCCGGTGTGGGTCTCGTGGAAGGCGCGCACGCCGTCGATGGTGCCGATCACCCGGCCGGCGCTCTCATCGATGATGGTGTAGGTGTTGCCGGTCGAACGGAGGGAGACGTCGCGTTGCGGCCGCCGGCGCCGGGTGAACCAGCGGCGCTCCTCGGCGTGCTGCGCCAGCAGTCCTTCCTCCGCCAGCTGCTCCACCAGCGGGAAGATCGCGGGGCCGTACAGCTCGCGGTCGCGCGGCTCCTGCAGCGGGATCTCGGCGCCGGCGCAGACCAGGTGCGCGCGGGCGATCACCGGATTGGCGGGATCGAAGACGACCTCCTCGTAACCGCGGGTCATGAACTGATCGGGGTTGGCCATGAAGTACTGATCGAGCGCGTCCGGCATCGCGATCAGAATGGTCAGCGACGGCCGATCCTCGCGGCCGACGCGGCCGATGCGCTGCCACGACGAGACGATGCTGCCCGGATAGCCGACCAGGATGCAGACGTCGAGCCCGCCGATGTCGACCCCGAGCTCCAGGGCGCTGGTGGAGATCACACCCTGCAGCTCGCCGCTGAACAGGCGCCCTTCGATGGCGCGCCGCTCCTCCGGCAGGTAGCCGGAGCGGTAGGCGCTGATCCGATCGCGGTAGCGGGGCGCCGACTCGAGCAGCCAGGAGTGCATCAGTTCGGTGACGGTGCGCGCCTTGGTGAAGGCGATCACCCGGAAACCGGTGTCGAGCGCCATGCCGAACAGCTGTGTCGCCACCGTGTAGGGACTGGCCGTCGGGTTGACGAACATCAGATGCTTCTCGGCGCGCGGCGCGCCGTTGCGATCGACCACGGCAAGCGGCCGGCCGGTGAGCCCCTCCCCGAGGGCGCCCGGATTGGCGATGGTCGCCGACGAGGCGATGATGCGCGGCCGCCGGCCGTACGACGACGCCACCCGCTGCAGCCGGCGCAGGATGTGGTGCAGGTGCGATCCGAAGATGCCGCGGTAAACGTGCAGCTCGTCGATCACGATGCAGTCGAGGTTCTGGAAGAAGGGACGCCAGTCGGCGTGGTGCGCCAGGATGCCGAGGTGCAGCATATCGGGGTTGGTGATCAGAATATCGGGCGGATCGGCCTTGATGCGCCGGCGCATCGCATCGGGCGTGTCGCCGTCGTAGATGGCGGCGCTGACCGGCCGCCCGCTGCCGGGCAGGGTCCCCTCGGCCGGCACCAGCCCGCCATGGCGGGCCGCGGCCCCTGCCAGCTCGCGTATGCCGCCCAGCTGATCCTGAGCGAGCGCCTTATAGGGGAACAGATAGAGAGCGCGCGACCCGGGGCGTCGGAGAGCCGCCTCGAGGGTCGGGATCAGGTAGACGAGACTCTTGCCGCTGGCGGTCGGGGTGACGGTCAGGACGTCCTCGCCGGCCCGGATGCGGTCGATCGCCTCGGCCTGGTGCGACCAGGGATTGGCGATTCCGAGATCGCCGAGGGCGGCATGCAGCGCGGCCGGCAGCGGCTCGGCGATCGGAGCGAACGACGCCGGTTGCGCGGGAATAGAGCGGAGGTGGCGGACGTCCCGGCCGACGCGGTCGTGGGCCTGGATCCGCTGCATGAAGCGGGCGAGGTCGGGAGGCGCCTGGGCGCGGCGCGGGCCGGAGGCGGAGCGAGCGGCGCTGCGGCGTCTGCGGGACGGCTCGAGATTCATCGCGCCGCCCCGGTGCTGACACGACTTCGGTTACGGAGCACTAGCACATTACTTCTTCGCTTCCGCCGTGTAGTCGTAGAAGCCGCGGCCCGCTTTCCGGCCGAGCTGTCCGGCGTCGACCATGCGGCGCAGCAGCGGGCAGGGGCGGTACTTCGGATCGCCGAACCCGTCGTGCAGGATCTCCAGAATCGACAGGCAGGTGTCGAGCCCGATGAAATCGGCCAGGGTGAGCGGGCCCATCGGGTGGTTCATGCCGAGCTTCATCACCGTGTCGATGTCGTCGCGGCTGCCGACCCCTTCGTACAGGGTGTAGATCGCCTCGTTGATCATCGGCATCAGCACCCGGTTGGAGATGAATCCGGGATAGTCCTGCGCCACGACCGGCGTCTTGCCCATCCTCACGGCGAGGTCGCGGGTCACGGCGACCGTGCCGCTCGACGTACCCTGGCCGGACACGATCTCGACCAGCTTCATGATCGGCACCGGGTTCATGAAGTGCATGCCGATCACCTCCGGCTGCCGCCCGGTGGCGGCGGCCACCCGGGTGATCGGCAGCGACGAGGTGTTGGTCGCCAGGATCACCCCCTTGCGGCAGGTGGCGTCGAGCTCCTGGAAGATCTTCACCTTCAGCGACAGGTTCTCGCTCACCGCCTCGACGACGAAATCACATTCGGCGAACGGTTTCAGATCGGCGCAGGTCTTGATGCGGCCGAGCGCCGCCTCCCGATCGCCGGACGACAGCGTTCCCTTGTCGACCTGGCGCTGCATGTTCCTGCCGATGGTCGTGGTCGCCTTCTCCAGCGCGCCCGGCGCGCTGTCCATCATGATCACCCGCAGCCCGCTGGCGGCGGCGACGTGGGCGATGCCGCTGCCCATCTGCCCCGCGCCGACCACCCCAATCATCCTGATCGATTCGCTGCCCATAGGTCACCTCACACGGGACGGATGGCCATCGCCACCGCGTTGCCGCCGCCGAGACAGAGAGCGGCGATCCCCTTCTTCGCTTTGCGCCCGGCCATGGCGTGGATGAGCGTGGTCAGGACGCGGGCGCCGCTGGCGCCGATCGGATGACCGATGGCGACCGCCCCGCCGTTGACGTTGACCCGCTCGGGATTGAGCTTCAGCTCCCGCATCAGCGCCACCGCCTGCACCGAGAACGCCTCGTTCAGCTCGAACAGGTCGACCTGGTCGACGCTCCAACCGGTCTGCGCGAGCACCATCTTCACCGCCTCGACCGGCGCCATCATCACCATCTTCGGCTCGACGCCGCTCGACGCGTAGGCGACGATCTCGGCCTGCGGCGTGAGGCCGCCCTGGCGCGCGAACTCCTCCGACATCACCACCATCGCGGCGGCGCCGTCGTTGACGCCGGGGGCATTGCCGGCGGTGACGGTGCCATCCTTCTGGAACGCCGGCTTCAGCTTCGCCAGCGCCTCCAGCGAGGTGTCGCTGCGCGGCGATTCGTCCACCGCGAAGGCGATATCGGGTCCCTTGCGCTGCTTGATCATGACCGGGACGATCTCCCCTTTGAAGCGGCCGGCCTCGATCGCCGCCACCGCCTTCCGGTGACTGTCGACGGCGTACTCGTCCTGCTTCTGGCGGGAGATGTCGTATTTCTGTGCCACCACCTCGCCGCAGCATCCCATGTGGAAGTCTTCGTAGACGTCCCACAGCCCGTCGTGCACCATCGAGTCGACCATCTTGCCGTGACCGAGGCGCAGCCCCTCGCGCGCCCCCATGATCAGGTACGGGGAGTTGCTCATCGACTCCATGCCGCCGGCCACCACCACCCGGTGGTCGCCGACCCGGACCGCCTGGGCGGCCAGCGACACCGCCTTGAGCCCCGATCCGCAGACCTTGTTGATGGTCATCGCCGGGATGGTCACCGGCAGGCCTGCCCTGAGGGCCGCCTGGCGCGCCGGGTTCTGACCGAGCCCGGCCGACAGGACATTGCCCATGATCACCTCGTCGACCTGCTCCGGCCGCACGCCGGCGCGGGTCAACGCCTCCTTCACGACCACGCCCCCGAGCTCGACGGCCGGACTGTTCTTGAGCGTTCCGAGGAATTTACCGACCGGCGTCCGACAGGCGCCGACGATGACGGCTTTGTGCATGGCATCCTCCCTGGAAAATCCGGGTGCCGGCAGTATATCAACAAGCGCTTCAAATAAAAGGGGTTGTTTACGATCCTCGTGCTTGACCGGGGAGGCCCGTTTCGGTATATAGGAGGGCACGGGAAAGATGGCGCCGCGGCGGGTCGTCCCGGGGGCCGCGGAGAAGGATTGGGGAGGAGCGGATGAAACTCGAGGGCTGGAACGTCAAACCTTTAAAGCCGAAAGTCGCTCCCACCGCGGACGACCCGCTGGCCGATGATATCCTCGTCAACACCATCGTCGCCACCAAGGACGGCAAACGAGTTCTCCTGCACCGGGTCAAGAAGATCAACCCGGACGGCAGCGAGGAGGTCTTCATCATCAAGGCCTCCCCGAAGATCCTCTCCACCGATCACTGAGTTGCGTGCGCCGTAACGCAGCCTCCGCGCTCCTGTTCGTGCTGTGCGCCGCCCTCCTGCTGAGCGTGGGGCCTGGAGTGCCGACCGCCTTCGCCGGGAAGAATGGGAAAGAGCCCGGGCGTTACCGTCTCGTCCCGGGCCCCTACGACAAGAAACGGGTGGCCGACGAGGGGGCGCCGGCCGCCAGCCAGACCACCCTCAAGGGGCTGACCGTCATGGTCGAGCCGCTCGAACCGGAGGATCGCGCCGCCTTCATCGAGCGGATCAAGCCCGGCATGGCCGACCCATTCGCCCCGGCGCCCGGCCGGCCGGAGCAGTTCATGGTGTTCCGGGTGGCGTTCGACAACAGGACCGGCTTCCCGGTGACCTTTCAGCCGGGCAACGTGATGATCATCACCAAGCGGCAGGCGCATCGCTTTCCGCTCGATTTCACCGATCTCTACCTGAATGCGGAGCGCGCCGGGATCGACGATCCGCAGCGCGCCACCAACCGTGTCGTGGCGCTGATCTACGACACCAGCACCACCATCCCCGACGGCACGCGGATGGAGCGTCTGCTGGTGTTCCGCCCGCTGACCGACGATGATAAATGGCGGGAGTACGGCATGCATTTCTCCTACATCCAGATCGATTCCGACACCCACACCCTGTCCTTCATGTACCACAAGCAGCTCATCGAGGACTGATCTCATGAGCGCGGCACTCCTCGACGGCAAGGCGGTCGCCGCGACCATCCGCGCCGAGGTGGCGCGCGACGTCGCCGCCTTCCGGCAACGAACCGGGACCACGCCGCGACTGGCGGCGCTCCTGGTGGGCGACGACCCCGCTTCGGCGGTGTACGTGCGCAACAAGATCGCCGCCTGCGCCGAAGCCGGCATCCGCTCCGCCGAGATGCGGCTGCCCGGGGACGCCGGCCAGGAGCGCATCGCCCGGGCGGTCGGCGAACTCAACGACGATGACGACATCGACGGCATCCTGGTGCAGCTGCCCCTGCCGCAGGATGTCGACCGGCTCGCCATTCTGTCGGCCATCGATCCGGCGAAGGACGTCGACGGGCTGCACCCGATGAACGTCGGACGACTGGCGATGAAACTCGATGCGCCGCTCCCCTGCACCCCCGCCGGCGTGATCGAACTGCTGCAGCGCTCGCATCTGCCGATCGCCGGGGAGCACGCGGTGATCGTGGGGCGCAGCGAGATCGTCGGACGGCCACTGGCGACCCTGCTGATGCATCGCGACGCCACCGTCACCGTCTGTCACTCGAAAACGAGAGATCTGCCGGCGATCACCCGCCAGGCCGACCTGCTCGTCGCCGCCATCGGCCGGCCCGGGTTCGTGCGCGGCGAGCATATCCGGCGGGGGGCCACGGTGATCGACGTCGGCATCAACAGGGTCGAGGATGTGACGCTGCTGGAGGAATTGTTCGGAGCGGGTTCCCCCCGCCTGGCGCGGGCGAAGGGGAAGGGCTTCGCCCTGGTCGGCGACGTCCATCCGCAGGAAGGGGCGGCACAAGCCGGCTACCTCACCCCGGTGCCGGGCGGCATCGGGCCGCTCACCATCGCCTGCCTGCTGGGCAACACGCTGCGCGCCGCCGTCAGGCGCCGGGAGAGCGCCGGGCGCCGCCCGCCCGCGCCGGCCCGGCCCGGACCCAGATGAGCGTCGGCCACGACGACCGACCGCCGCCTCCCTCCGCCGCGCACTTCGTTCTGCGCGTCGGCCTGACCGGCGGGATCGCCACCGGCAAGTCGACGATCGCCCGCACCTTCGCCGCCCTCGGCGCCACCGTGATCGACGCCGACGACATCGCCCACCGCCTGATCGACCGGGGCGCCGCCGCCTACGACCGGGTCGTCGCGGCGTTTGGCCGTGAGGTCCTGCGCGACGACGGTTCGATCGATCGGGGCCGGCTCGGGCGCATCGTGTTCGGCGATGCGCAACGGAGAGGACAGCTCGAGTCGATCCTCCACCCGCTGATCCGCGCCGAGGCCGAGGCGCGCATCGAGCGCCAGACGCGGCTCGGCAGCCGCATCGCCATCACCAATGCGGCGCTGCTGGTCGAGGCCGGCCTGTACAGCGACTACGACCGGCTGGTGGTGACGCACTGCGACACCGCGGTGCAGATCGAGCGTCTGATGAGCCGTGACAGGATGTCGGAACAGGACGCCCGGGCGCGCATCGCGGCGCAGATGCCGGCCGCCGAGAAGGTCAAGCTGGCGCACTACACGATCGACACCAGCGACGGCTTCGCCCCGACGGAGATGCGGGCCCGCGCCGTTTACCGACATCTTCAATTCGATCTGCAGGCCCTCGCCCCGCGCGGCTGACCTGGCCGCACGGCCGCGCGCCCGCGCTCGCTCCGCGCGGGGCCGATCAGCGCGGCGGCTGCAGCACGATGTTGTCGATGAGCCGCGCCGCTCCGAACCACACCGCCACCGCCAGCAGCACCGGACGCTCCAACGCCGCGACCGGCGTCAGCTCCTCGTCGTCGACCGCCTCGACATAGTCGATGCGCGCCAGCGGTTCCGACTCGATGCGGGCGCGCGCCACGCCGACCAGCGCGCCGATATCGCGCTCCCCCCGCGCCGCCGCCGCGGCGGCTTCGCGCAGCGCCCGGAAGAGCACCGGCGCGGCGCGCCGCTCCGGCGCGGGGAGGTAGAGGTTGCGTGACGACAGGGCGAGGCCGTCCGGCTCGCGCACCGTCGGGCAGCCGACGATCTCCGCCGCAGCGTGCAGGTCGTAGGCCATGCGGCGGATGACGCGCAGCTGCTGCGCATCCTTCTCGCCGAAATAGGCGGCCTCGGGCCGGACGATCGCCAGCAGCTTGTGGACCACGGTGGTGACGCCGCGGAAATGGCCGGGGCGGCTGCGCCCGCACAGCACGTCGGGCATCCGTTCCACCGCGACGAAGGTGCGATGTCCCGGCCGGTGAACCTCCCCTTCGGCCGGGACGAACAGGACGGTGACGCCGGCCGCTCTGGCCAGCGCCGTATCGCGCTCGCGGTCGCGCGGGTAGCCGTCGAAGTCCTCGCCCGGTCCGAATTGCAGGGGGTTGACGTAGATCGACAGGACGACCCGATCGCACTCGCTCGCCGCCCGGCGCACCAGCGCCAGGTGGCCATCGTGCAGCGCGCCCATGGTCGGGACGAAGCCGGTGCGGCGGCCGGCGGCGCGAGCGGCGTGCGCCAGCTCCCGCATGCGGGACGCGATGGTGACGATCTCCATCAGCCGGTCACCGCCGTCTCAGTGCTCGTGGTTGCGCGCCGGGCGGGGCACCGCCGACGGCACCTGATAGGTCTCCGCCTCGGAAGGGAAGGCTCCGCTCTGCACATCGGCGATGAAGCGGCGCGCCGCGTCGGCGATCACCTCGCCGACCGCCGCATAGCGGCGCACGAAGCGGGGCGGGGTGCCTTCCGTCAGGCCGATCAGATCGTGCAGCACCAGCACCTGCCCGTCGCAGTCCGGACCGGCGCCGATGCCGATGGTGGGGATATCGATCGCCGCGCTGACCGCGCGCGCGGCCGGCGCCGGCATCCCTTCCAGCACCAGGGCGAAGATCCCCGCCTCCTGCAGGGCGCGCGCGTCGTCGACCAGGGCGCGCACCTCGTCGCTCTTCTTCCCCTGCACGCGGTAGCCGCCCATGACGTGCACCGACTGCGGCGTCAGGCCGATGTGCCCCATGACCGGGATCTCGGCTTCGCTGAGAGCGCGCACGAGATCGGCCCGCCTGCGCCCTCCCTCGATCTTGACCGCCGCCGCCCCCGCCTCCTTCAGGAAGCGGCCGGCATTGCGAATCGCGTCGCCGGCGCCGGTCTGGTACGACAGGTAGGGCATATCCCCGACCACCAGCGCCCGGCGGGTGCCACGGACTACGGCCCGGGCGTGGTGCAGCATCTCGTCCATGGTGACCGGCAGGGTGCTGTCGTATCCGAGGACGGTGTTGGCGAGCGAGTCTCCCACCAGGATGATGTCGATCCCGGCCTCATCGAGCAGGCGCGCCGTCGGGTAGTCGTACGCGGACAGCATGACGAGGCGACGGGCGTCCCGTTTGCGGGCCCTGATGTCGGGAACGGTGATCGGTCGGGTCGGTGCGGAACCGGGAGCGGTCCCCGTCGGAACGGAACTCATGCGGCCTCCTTCTCCCCTCCGGCGATGCGCCGGTAGAGGGAATGGATCAACAGTGCGCAGCCGGCGCGTGCGCGACCCGGCGGAACGGCCGGGGGGACCCCTACGTGCCCGCCCATCCCGGTCCCTGCGAGGATCCGAGTGGGATGTAGTACTGCACGCCCCGCTGCATCGACTTGATCTGGCGCAACACCTCTTCCAGGTCCTCCCGGCTGTTGACGAAATCGATGTCGGACGTCTCGATTACCAGGAGCGGCGTCCGGCTGTAATGGAAGAAGAAATAATTATAGGCCCGATTCAGCTCGGAGACGTATTTTTCCGCGATCTCCTTCTCGTAGTCCCGCTTGCGCTTGCGGATGCGCTCCATCAGCACGTCATCGCGCGCCTGCAGGTAGATCACCAGATCGGGATGGGGAGTCTGCTCCTCGAGCACGGTGTAGATCTTCTCGTACACCATCAGCTCGGAGTCGTTCAGGTTGAGGTAGGCGAAGATGCGGTCCTTGGCGAAGATGTAGTCGCACACCAGCGACTGGCGGAACAGGTTGCCCTGCGCCAGCTCCTGCTGCTGGCGGAAACGGTTGAGCAGGAAGAAAAGCTGACACTGGAAGGCGGCGCCCGGGGTGTCCTGGTAGAAGTCGTGCAGGAACGGGTTTTCGGTCCGCTCCAGCACTTTACGGGCTTCGAGGCGCTCGGCCAGAAAATCGACCAGGCTCGTCTTGCCGACGCCGATGGGGCCCTCGATAGCGATCGATTTGAAGTTCATCCGCGTCCGTCCGCAGGCGAGAGGCGCATTATAGACGGGCGCGATCCGGCGCGCAAATATGGCTCCGGCGGCGCGCTCTGACCCGCTTCACCCGGCTGCGATCGGGACAGGTGGCGAGCATGGCGGCGGCCGATCGACCGAGGATCGGATGCCGCGCCCGCGGGGCGATCTCGGCCAGCGGCTCCAGCACGAAGCGGCGCAGGTGGAGTCGCGGGTGCGGCAGCTCGAGACCGGATCCGGACATCGTCCGCTTGCCGCACAGCAGCAGGTCGAGATCGATAAGGCGCGGCCCGCCCGGGACCGTGCGAACCCTGCCGATCGCCCGTTCGACCCCGAGGCAGGCGGTCAGCAGCGCTGCGGGGGTGCCGTTCCAGCGACAGGCGACGACCTGGTTGAGGAACTCACCCTGCTCGACCTCCCCGACCGGCTCGGTGTGGTACAGCGAGGAGCGGGCAACGATCACCGCCCCGGCGCGGCCGAGCAACAGGCGAGCCCGGGCGAGGTAGGCAGCCCGGTCTCCCAGGTTCGACCCGAGGCCGATGTAGGCCTGCATGGCAACCTCCGGCGCCGTACCCCGCCCATGAAATACAGCCTTGATCGTTAATAATGAACAGCTTACGGCCGGAGGCGCGACCGGTGTCGGGCCCGCCGCGCCACCGTCCCGCACGTTGACAGATAAAGATAGCATCTGCTAGCATTTCTGTTTCGCAAAAACCTTACCGATCTGGGATAATTCGCGCGTGACGAAACGCCGCGGGCAAAGGGCCCCGACCCCACCGGCACATTCCAGGCGCACACGAACGGAGCGAGATGAAAAAGAGCACCAAGAAGGTCACCCGGCCAGGCCCCAATGCACCCTCCACCAACCCATGGATGATCCAGGACAAGGCGCTCAAGGAGCTGGAGCGCGGTATGCAGAACCTGCACAAGCAGGAGTACTCCGAGGCGTTGCAGAACTTCAAGACGATCATCGACGGTTTTCCCGAGGACAAGGAGCTGCTCGATCGGGCCAGGATCTATCAGCAGATCTGTGCAGCCCGCATAAAGCCCGCGCCGGAGACGCCGAAGGACCCCGCCAACCTGTTCTATCTCGGCGTCATGAAGGCGAACGAGGCCGATTTCGACGGCGCGGTCGGCTACCTGGAGCAGGCGCTGCAGTCGAGCCCGGAGGACGAGAAGATCCATTACGTCCTCGCCTCCACGCTGGCGCTCAAGGGAGAGCGTGGGCCGGCCGTCGATCATCTGAAGCGGGCCATCGATCTGAACACCCTCAACCGCATCCACGCCCGGAACGACCCCGATTTCGAGCCGATCCGGGACGACGATGCACTGCAGAGCCTCCTCTACCCGGAGGAGGCCTGATTGCGATGAAGCGGGGCGTGCGGTGAGCGAGCCGTGGTGAGCCGCAAGAAGAGTGCGCGCCGGCCGGCGCGCGCCGCCGCCCGCAGGAACAGGAAGACGAAGCCGCGCCGCGCCGCCAGATCGCTGCCGGCCATCCCGCGCCCCGCGCTCCCGGTGACGATTCCCCGCCCCTCGATGTCGATCGTGCGGCAGCCGAATCACTTCCCGGGCGCGCCCGATGCCAATCACGGCCCGCACCACGGGCAGCTCAATACGCCGCTTCATCCCACCGCGACCTCCGGGTCGTCCTTCGCGCCGCGCGGCGCCGAGGGCCGGGGGAATCTCGCCAACAGCGCCTACCCCCTGCGTCCGGTCGGCCCGCTCCCGGAAGCTGACAAACCGGGCCGGCGGCGCGACGGCCAGAAGCGCGAGGTCTGCGCCCTCGTTCTGGCGGCCGGCCTCGGCAAGCGGATGCATTCCCGCTCGTCGAAGCTGCTGCACCAGGTGGCCGGGCGGCCGATGGTGCGCCACGTGATCGAGGCGACCCGTCAGGCGGGCGTAGCGCGGGCGGTGGTGATCATCGGCAGCCAGGCCGAGGAGGTGCGGCGCGCGATCGGTGACGGCGACAAGCGGCTGGCATTCGCCTTCCAGAAGGAGCAGCGCGGCACCGGCCACGCCGTGCTGTGCGCCGAGCGCCACCTGCGCGGCTACGAGGGAGACGTGCTGATCCTGAACGGCGACCTGCCCGCCCTCCGCCCCCGCACGCTGCGCGCCTTCATGGAATTCCATCGCGCCAGCGAGGCCCCCCTCAGCCTGATGACGACGGTCCTCGAGGATCCGCGCGGCTACGGCCGGGTCATCCGCAACTATGCCGGCGATCTGTCGCGCATAGTCGAGGAGACCGACGCGACCCGGGAAGAACGGGAGACGCAGGAGATCAACTGCGGCATCTACCTGGTCGACGCGGCGCACCTGTGCAAGCCGTTGAAGCGCGCCACCAGCAACAATGCCCAGGGCGAGATCTACCTGACCGACCTGATCGAGATCCTGCGCAAGGACGGGCGGACGGTGGCGGCCTACAGGCACGAGGAGCCGGAAGAGGTGCTCGGCGTCAACGATCGCCGCGAGCTGGCGGCCGCCGCCCGCGCCCTCTACCGGCGCAAGGCGCGCGACCTGATGACCGCCGGTGTCAGCTTCATCGACCCCGACAGAACCTACGTCGACGCCCAGGTGAAGGTGGGGCGCGATACGATCATCGAACCGGGCGCCATGCTGCTCGGCGACACTATCATCGGCGAGGATGTTCGGATCGGAGCGGGCAGCAGGGTGCTCGATTCGAGCATCGGCGACGGCACCGAGATCCTTCCCTACTGCGTCATCGGCGAGGCCCGCATCGGCCGCGCCTGCCGCATCGGCCCGTTCGCTCACCTGCGACCCGGCACCAGCCTCGACGAGGAAGCCCGGATCGGCAATTTCGTCGAGACCAAGAAGACCCACCTCGGCAAGGGGAGCAAGGCGAACCACCTCACTTACCTGGGGGACGCCGAGATCGGCCGCGGCGCCAATATCGGCGCCGGAACGATCACCTGCAATTACGATGGCGTGTCGAAACACCGCACGATCATCGAGGACGAGGTGTTCATCGGCAGCGACACCCAGCTGGTGGCGCCGGTCCGCCTGAAGCGGGGCGCCTTCATCGCGGCCGGATCGACCATCACCCGGGACGTGCCGGCCCACAGCCTGGCGCTGTCACGCGCCCGGCAGACGGTGAAGGAGAACTGGGCACGCCGCTTCGGCCCGCAGGCCAAGGGGAAGGGCTCCGACACCAGACCGGCCAAACGCCGACCATAGGCCTCTCCCGCACCGACAGCAGGTATGGCGCGCGCCGTCGTTCAGCGGTATATTGAGGCTCACCATGTGCGGCATCGTTGGCTACATCGGGCATAAGAAGGTCAGCACCGTCCTCCTCGACGGCCTGCGCCGCCTCGAATACCGCGGCTACGACTCGGCCGGGATCGCCCTGATCGACAACGGCGTCATCAACGTCGTCCGCAGCGCCGGCAAGCTGCGCGACCTGGAAGAGAATCTGAGCCTGGCGACGATGGAAGGCTCGTTCGGCGTGGGGCACACCCGCTGGGCGACGCACGGCCGGCCGACCGAAGAGAACGCCCACCCCCACCGCGACTGCAGCGGCTCGCTCGTGGTGGTGCACAACGGCATCATCGAGAATTACAAGGAGCTGAAGAAACAGCTGCAGGTCGCAGGGCACACCTTCAAGACCGAGACCGACACCGAGGTGATCGCCCACCTGATCGAGGAGGCCCGTTCAGCAGCGAACGGTCTGTCGCTGGAAGAGGCGGTGCGGGAGGCGGTGCCGCGCTTGCAGGGGAGCTTCGCCTTCGCCGCCGTGTCGGCGAAGGACTCCGACAAGATCGTCGCCGCCCGCAACGGCCCGCCGCTGGTCATCGGCCTCGGCAACGAGGAGTACTTCGTCGCCTCCGACATCCCGGCCATCCTGCACCACACCCGGGACGTGTTCTTCCTCGACGATCATGAGACCGCCGTCATCACGCCGGCGGGGGTGGTGATCACCGACGACGAGGGGCAGACGGTCTCCAAGCCGGTGCAGCGCATCACCTGGGACCCGATCATGGCCGAGAAGGGCGGCTTCAAGCATTTCATGCTGAAGGAGATCTACGAACAGCCGCGGGCCATCCGCGACACCCTGCTGGGGCGCGTATCGCAGGAGTCGGGCCATATCTTCCTCGACGAGATGGAGATCAGCGAGGAGGAGTTCCGCGCGTGCAGGAAGCTCCACATCGTCGCCTGCGGCACCTCGTGGCACGCGGCGCTGGTCGGCAAGTTCATGATCGAGCGGCTGGCGCGCCTGCCGGTCGAGGTCGACATCGGCTCCGAGTTCCGCTACCGCGATCCGATCCTGGAGAACGATCATCTGGTCCTGGTGATCAGCCAGTCGGGGGAGACGGCCGACACCCTGGCCGCCCAGCGCGAGGCGCGGCGGCGCGGCGTCAAGACGCTCGCCATCTGCAACGTGGTCGGATCGATGGTGACCCGCGAGGCGCAGGGGGTGATCTACACGCACGCCGGCCCGGAGATCGGGGTCGCTTCCACCAAGGCGTTCACGGCGCAGATCGCCGCGCTGCATCTGCTGGCGCTGCACCTGGGCCAGCTGCGCGGCACGCTCGCCGAGGCGGACTGCCGCGAGCAGATCAAGGCCCTTCTGCACATCCCGACCCAACTCGAGCAGCTGCTGGCCAAGGACGGGCAGATCGAGGAGATCGCGCGCGATTTCTTCCGCGCCCCCGATTTCCTCTACCTGGGGCGCGGCATCAACTACCCGATCGCACTGGAAGGCGCGCTCAAGCTGAAGGAGATCTCCTACATCCACGCCGAAGGGTATCCGGCGGGCGAAATGAAGCACGGCCCGATCGCCCTGATCGACCGCAGCATGCCGCTGGTCGCGCTGGTGTTCGGCGGCAAGCTGCACGACAAGATGCTGGCGAACATCGAAGAGGCGCAGGCGCGCGACGGCTCGATCATCATGATCACCGAGGAAGGAAACGAGGAAGCGGGGCGCCACTGCGACAGGGTCATCACCGTTCCGCGCACCACCGAGCTGCTGACGCCGATCCTCGCCTCGGTGCCCCTGCAGCTGCTCGCCTACCACATCGCGCTGCGTCTCGGCTGCGACGTCGATCAGCCGCGCAATCTCGCCAAGTCGGTCACCGTCGAGTAACGGCGCACGGCCCGCTGCGTCCCGACCGCGGGTGCTCCGGAGCGTCGCTGCGCGCCCGCCCGGCGCCGCTGTTGGCGGCGGTTCCGGGCCATGTGAGATAATTGGTGCCTATGGATGAACTGCTCGATCCGCTCAACCCGCAGCAGCGGGAGGCGGTGGGCCATACCGACGGGCCGCTGCTGATCGTCGCCGGCGCCGGATCGGGAAAGACGCGCGTCATCGTCCATCGCCTCGCGTACATTCTGGCGCGCCGGCTGGCGCCCCCCAACGAAGTCGTGGCGGTCACCTTCACCAACAAGGCGGCCGGCGAGATGAAGGAGCGCGTCGACCGGCTGGTCGGCAGCGACCACGGCGGCGCGCAGGTGGCGACCTTCCACTCGTGGTGCCTGCGGCTGCTGCGCCGCTACGCCTCACGCCTGGGCTTCGGCACCGACTTCCTGATCTACGACGATACCGATCAGAAGTCGCTCATCAAGGAGATCTGCGCGACACTGTCGATCGACGAGCAGGCGTTTCCGCCCCGCCTGTTCCGCCGCCGCATCAGCGACGCCAAGAACCGCAGCCTCGATCCCGATCGGTTCGACCACGCACGCGCCGGGTACCAGGACGATCTCACCGCCAGAGTCTATCGCGCCTACCAGGACAAGCTGCGCGACAGCAATGCGATGGATTTCGACGACCTGATCGGCCATGCGCTGGCGCTGCTGGACGACGACGAGGAGGTGCGCCACGAGGTCTCCGGACGGGTGCGCTACCTGATGGTCGACGAGTACCAGGACACCAATGCGCCGCAGTACCGCCTGATCCGCCGGCTGGCCGGAACGCACGGCAACGTCTGCGCGGTCGGCGATCCGGACCAGTCGATCTACCGATTCCGCTTCGCCGACATCAGCAATATCCTGTCGTTCGAACGCGACTTCGCAGGGACGCGGCTGATCAAGCTGGAGCAGAATTACCGCTCGACCGGCAACATCCTCGCGGCCGCCAGCGCCGTGGTGCGCCACAATCACAGCCGCATCGACAAGGAGCTGTGGTCGGAGTCGCCGGCCGGCGAGCCGCTCGAGCTGCTGGTGGCCGCCGACCAGCGGCACGAGGCGGATCGGGTGGTGGCGCGCATCCGCGCGCTGCGCACCGAGTTCGAGACGGACGACATCGCCCTGCTGTACCGCACCAACGCGCAGTCACGCTCGTTCGAGGAAGCGCTGACCGGCGCCGGCATGCCCTACATCATCGTCGGCGGGACCCGGTTCTACGACCGGCGCGAGATCCGCGACCTGCTCGCCTATCTCCGAGCGATCCTCAACCCGCGCGACGAGGTCAGCCTGCGGCGCATCGTCAACGTCCCGGCCCGCGATCTCGGCAAGACGACCATGGAGACGGTCCTCGGTCTCGCCCGCCAGCGGGGGGTCATGCTGGAGGAGGCGATGCGGGGGGCGGTCGACGAGCGGCTGGTGGCGACGCGCCCGACCCGCGCCCTCGAGGGCTTTCTCGATCTGATGGGCGAGCTGCGGCGGGAGGCGGCCGGGCGCACCCCCGGCAGCCTGTTGCAATACGTCATCCGGCGCACCAGATTCACGGAATACCTGCAGGCGACGTCGCCGGTCGATGCGGAGGGGCGGATCGAGAACCTGGAGGAACTGGCGGGGGCGCTGGCGATGTACGACGGCATGGAGGACGGGCTGCGGGCGTTCCTCGACCGCACCGCCCTGCTGGCGGAGACCGACGATGCCCGCGGGAGCACCGGGGTGCGCCTGATGACGCTGCACGCCGCCAAGGGGCTGGAATTCCCGGTGGTGTTCATCGTCGGCGTGGAAGAGGAGCTCTGCCCGCACGTGCGCGCCCTCGAGGAACACGACGACATGGAAGAGGAGCGGCGCCTGTTCTACGTCGGCATGACGCGGGCGCAGAAACGGCTGCTGCTGACGCGCGCCGCGACCCGGCACCGCTTCGGCGAGCCGCGCGAGGCGACCCCGTCCCGCTTCCTGCGCGAGATCCCGCCGCAGCTGCTGCGCGAGGATGTCGCCGACCACTCCCTGCAGAGCCGCTTCATGGGGGCCGCGGCACGCATCGCGCGCCGCCGCGGCGTGGTCGGCGAGGGGCGGTCCCGGGCGGAGCGCCTGTGGATCGATGCCGACGCGGAGGAGGTGCAGGAGACCGCCGAGCCGGGCAACGCCTACACGCTCGGCTGCAAGGTGCACCACCCGGAGTACGGCGTCGGCACCGTGATCAGCGTCGAAGGGAGCGGCGAGAAGCAGAAGCTGACCATCTCGTTTTCGATCTACGGGTCGAAGAAGTTCTTCCCTCACCTGGCGCCGCTGGAAAAGATCTGATGGGGGGTGATGGTCCGATGGGAGACGGTGTGATGCGCCGCGCGGCCGCCATCGCTCTGCCTCTCGCCATCGCGGCGCTCGCGCTGCCGGGGCCGCAGGTGCGCGCGGCGCAGGAGCGCTCGACCCACGAGCTTCTGCGTGACGGCGCCATCGCCCTCGAAGAGGGGCGGTTCGCCTCCGCCGCGGCGCGCTTCCAGGAGGCGGTCTCGATCGATCCGCTGCTGGCCGAAGCGCACCTCGGCGCCGGCGTCGCCGCCCTCGGGGAGGAGGAGCGCCGCGCCACCCTGCGCAGCCTCGCGCGGGCGGTCGAGATCGCCCCGGCGATGCAGGAGGCGCGTTACGCGCTCGGCATCGCCCGGTTCGTGTTCGATTCGCCGCGCGATGCCGAACAGGACCTGGGCGCCGCCGCCAGGGCCGACCGCTTCTTTCTGGAGGCGCGCTACGCGCTCGGCGTGACGGCGGCACTCCGTGACGACCTGCCGGCCGCGCTCGCCTCGCTCCAGGAGGCGATCCGGATCGCCCCCCGGCACGCCCCCTCGCACTACCAGCTCGGCGCCGTGCTGGGACGTTCCGGCGATCTGCCGGGCGCCGTTCAGGAGCTGTCGCGCGGGCTGGAAGCCGATCCCCGCCTCCTCGACGTGCCGCCGACCGAACGGATCCTGTTCGCCTACCGGCAGACGGAGGGGGGCAACCCCCGCCCCGGGACGATCGCCCTGCCGCTGCCGGTGCTGCGCCCGATCATCCACTGGGAGGAGAAGCGCGGCCGCGATCAGCAGGGCGGAGAGTCGATCGCCGGCTGGTACCTCTACTACGAGATGGCGCTGCAGCTGGAGGACGCCGGCCGGCCAGCGACCGCCATCACCCTGCTGCAGCGGGCGCTCGAGCTGAAGGATCGCTCCGAGAGCCTGGCGATCGTCGCCGAACGGCTGATCGATTACTCGCCGCACTTCCACCTGGCGAAGTCGTATCACCGCCTGGGGAATTACCGCGACGCCTACCTGCACCTCGGCGTGGCCCGCAACGAGGGGAACGCCTCGCCCGAAGCGATGCTCGCTTTAGGTGTCCTGATCAAGAAGGACCGCCTGCGCCCGCGGATCCTCCTGCAGCCGCTCCCCGCACGCACGACGGAGAGCGCGGTGCGCATCCGCGGCGTGGTGATCGCCGACGAGGCGGCCCAGCGGGTGGAGATCAGCGGCCGCGATGCGACCTTGCGCAGCGCCAGCCGCGAAGAAGTGGCGGAGTTCCTGACCGACAGCGGCCAGCCGTTGCCCGAATCGACCGCCGGGAGCGTGCTGTTCGAGGTCGCACGGTTCCTGCTCGGCGACGGCCCGAACCGGATCGTCATCCGGCCGTTCTTCCGCGACAGCGCCCGCGACGGCGACATTCTCGAGGTGCGCATCGTGCGCCTGCCGGCGGGCGACGGGCCGGCCGAGCCGCAGGCGATGTCGGGCGGCAAGGCGGAAGCGGCGGGCGCGAGGCCGCGATGATCAAACCGAAGCGACCGCAGGCGCCGGCGTTCAGCTCGGCTCACGTGGTGGCGGGGCCGGGGCAGGGCCCGCTGCCGCGCCGGCGCCTGGGGCGGACCTTCGCCATCTCGATCGCGTTGCACCTCGGCGCGGGTTGCGGGCTGATCGTCATGTCGCTGATGGCCCTCGAAGCGGTCCCGCCGCCGCCGATCGTCGTGACCTTTCTCGCCCCTGCGCCTCCGCCGCCGCGGCTGGTGCCGCTGCGGGAGGAAAGGCTCGAACCGCCTCCACCGCCGCAACCGAAGCCGCGGCGCAGCGAGACGATCGCCCAGCCGCAGTTACCCCCCCCGGTGATCCTGCGCCCGGCCGAGCCGAGCCCCCGCCCGGAGCCGCCGCCGCTGCGGGCCGAGACGCCGCTCCAACCGATCCGCATCGCCGAGGCGGCGCCCGACGTCCGCATCCGCGACTCCGCCCCGCCGGAGCCGCGCGCGCCGTCCGTCGGCCGGGTCGATGCCCCGGCGCCGCTGGCCGGCGGCGGAGCGGAGCCGGAGATCGCCTTTCTCGTCCCGGGGGAGGCCCGCCAGCGCGGTCACGGCGGGGGAGCGGCCGGCCGCGGCGACGGACTGCCGCCGCTGCGCGGGATCGACGACGCCGGCGCCATCCGCCGCCAGGGAGGCGACGGCCCGGGCGGCGGCATCGCCGCCGAGGGGTCGTTCGGCGGCAGCGGCGACGCCTCG
>Ga0302046_10001931_pt1 | contig 19443 bp, 14 predicted proteins | sample RVTome_11_FD_200261 | JGI IMG/M metagenome (GOLD analysis project Ga0302046, IMG submission 200261) | Soil microbial communities from uranium-contaminated site in the Upper Colorado River Basin, Wyoming, United States - RVT147D111 (version 2) ...
CAGGAGCAGAACCGCAACAGCGGGCGCGTCAAGAAGATCATCAACTAGTCCGCCCCCGAGAGCGGACCCGGGCCCGGACCACCGTCCGGTCCGGGACGACAGCTGGACCAGAGGCCGGCCCGCTCCCCGCGGGCCGGCTTCTTTTCGTTCCCCTCCGTGCCCGCGGCGTCCCGGCGGAACTTGCGTTACCTTTCAGGAGTACTCGACGAGGGTGGCCGTGGGTCGAGGGTGGCCGTGGTCGAGGGTGGCCGTGGGTCCACGCGCCCGGGGGAGGGTCCCTCCGACGTCACGGTTGACACCGCTGGAGCGTTGACGGTGGAGGGCCGGTGTCGCCATCAGGGTGCGGCGGTGGGCCCTTCGCTGGAGTATATTGCACCCCCTCGATCGAGGGGATCGAAAACGGAACAAGGACGGGTTGAGCACATGAGCAGAAACAGCACGGGAGTGGCCGGCCTGGTCGCTTTGGTGATCGGGCTTGCGGGGTTCGCGGCGACGGGTTGCGGCAATCTGGACGTCACGTCCTCGATCACGGAGACACCACGGGATTCGGCCGATGACATAACGACGAGCATCGCCCCGTCGCAGGGCGGAGACGCCTGGTTGAATCGCTGACGGGCGTCGACGCTTACCGCCCGGCAGCCCTGCCCGCTCCAGGGGTAGCCCGCCCGGTCCATGCCGTGGTCGATGTCGGGCGGGTCACCCGGTTCCCCTCTTGGTCCAGATAACGATGGAGCCGCACCGGCCGTAGAACTGGGCCGGTGTCTGCGCGATCCCCCGATACACCTCCACCGCAGCCAGATCCGATCCGGTGGCGATGGCGTCCAGATCGATCAGGCCACCCGGCTCCAGCCGGCTCGATGCCGGCTTGGGCTGGACGTTCACCCTGCGGCCGTCGATGTAGAACGTGACGGCGCAGTCCGACTGCGTGCTCCCGGCCATGCGGATCGACTGACTGCAATACGGCGTGCATACGCTCCGGAGCTCGAGCCCCGGTACGGTACGGAGGACCTCGCTGAACCGCCGCCACGGCTGACGGGCGAGCTCATCGGGGGTCACGAACTGACCGAGACTCCGGTCTTCGCGCTCGTAGAAGCCGTTGGTCTCGAGGTGCTGCACACGTCGACTGATCTCGACCGCGATCGGCTCGACCGCGATCGCCCGCGGCTCGAGGCGGATGTCCGCGTGGGTGGTGATCCCCTGCTCGACCGTCAGCACGAGCTGCGGGCGACCGAAGGCGATGTGGCTGATCGCCGCCTCGTGGCTCCCGACCGTGACATCGTCGATCCGGAAGCGACCCCCGTTGTCCGACAACCAGGCGCCCTCCGTGCCCTCGAGCTCGATCGTGGCCCCCGCGATCGGGCGGCCGCTGGCGTCGTCGACCAATCGGCCCGAGATGCTTCCGAACACCTGCCGGAGCCCGAGCTGCACGTCGTGGCGAGTCGACTCCCCGGCCTCGAAAAAGAACTCCGTGTGGCCACCGGCCTGACCCATCCCATCGGCCCATACGGTCAGGCGCGTTTTCTGGGGGACATCGCAGAAGATGAACGCTCCGTCGGCGGCCTCCGCCGACGCGCTGTGCATGGTCGTATCGCGCACGCCGCGCAGCGTGAACCACCGCAAGTGGACCATCGTTCCCGGGAGCGGGAGGCCACTCCGGGCGTCGACCACCGTGCCGAACAGTATGCTCTGGTCCGGGATCTGGTGGATCGTCTCGCATCGCGCCCGGATCAGCGCGGGGTCGAGAGTCTGGGCGATCAGTGGACCGGCTGCGGCGGCGAAGGCCGCGGCAAGGGACATCGCGATCGCGCCGCGGCCGGCTCTCGACGCACGGCGCGCAACCGACGCGGAAGCGCCGGGATCCGGCGATCCTGTTTCACATGCCAAAACGTGCACCGACGCCTCAGACTTCAGAGGAAGCGGAACCGCATCGGTGGAACCTGAACGGAAGAGAGCAGTTTCCGTTACACATGATAGAGATAAAGGATCCGTGACGTTCCGCACCGACGCGCCGGCCCTCGTCGCGATCGGCATGGGCTCGAACCTGACGCCGCGCGCCGCGCGACTCCAGGACGCGGCAGGCGGGCTGGTCGGCGTGCTCGAGACGCCGCGATTCTCTCCGGTGTACGAGACGGCGCCGATGCACATGACCGAACAGCCGACCTATCTGAACGCCTGCTGCGTCGGCCGATCGCGGCTGCGCCCGCGCGCTCTCCTCGAACGGCTGAAGGCGCTCGAACGCGGCGCGGGGCGCCGATCCGGCGGGGCACGATTCGGTCCCAGGGAGCTCGACCTCGACATCCTGCTCTACGGGGCGGACGTGGTCGACGTACCCGGTCTCGCCATCCCGCACCCGCGATTGCACGAGCGGGCGTTCGCCCTCGCCCCGCTGGCCGACCTCGAGCCAGATTGGTCGCACCCGCTGCTGGGGCGAACGGTATCGGAGTTGCTGGAGGAGACGGGGCGGAACGGCATCGAGCGGACGACGATCGAGCTCCTGGAGTAGGAGGGGAAACGTGAAGGACGGAGGAAGCGGAGGCCGCGGTGCGGGCGCGGGCGATCTCCATCGCGCCGGCTGGTTGGGGTTGGGGCTGGTCCTGTGCCTCTCGGCCTGTCAGGGCTGTAACGGTGGGGAGGCCCACGGAAGCGGCCCGAGCCCGGCGGACACGACCCTGGCGCGTCTCCTGGCCGAGATCCAGCCCGTGGTCGAGCGCAGCAGCGGCATCCAGGCCGTGCGTCCGCTCAACGTGGCTCCCACCGATGAAGCCAGGCTGCGGGAGTACATCGCCACGCAGCTCGAGACCCAGCTATCGCGGGCGGAGGCGGCTGCGATCACCGCGGTGTACGCCCGACTCGGGCTCGTCCCGGACACGCTCGACCTCGGAGCGCTGCTCGCCGCCCTCCTCGAGGAGCAGGTCATCGGATACTACGACCCGGTCAGCGACACGTTGTTCGTACACGACCGCGTCCCGACCGCCGAGTTGGAGCCCGTGCTTGCCCACGAGCTGGTCCACGCACTGCAGGACCATCTCGTCGACCTCGATTCGATCGGCAGGGCCCTCGAGGGGTCGAACGATGCCGTCACCGCCTGGCAGGCGGTCGTGGAGGGACACGCCACGTTCGCGATGATGGAGTGGCAGTTCAGCGCGATGATGGGGGGGGAGGCCGACCTGACCGAGCTCGACGATCTCGGGGACATGCTGTCGGGGATCGACCTCACGGCTCTCGGTGATTTCGGATCGACGGCCGTCCTCGCGGCGGCCCCGGCCGTGATCAGGGAAGGGCTGATCTTCCCCTATGTCGGCGGGCTCGTGTTCTTGCAGCGCGCATGGAAGGAACGGCCGAGCCGCCCGCTCCCCTTCGGCGCAGATCGTCCTCTGTCCACCGAGCAGGTGCTCCACGTGGACCGGTGGCTCGCCCGGGACGAGCCGACCGGGATCCGGTTCGCCGAGCCCCCACCGGCAGGCTGGGAGACCATGTACGAGAAGGACTTCGGCGAGCTCGAGACACGGATCTTCCTCACCGAGCACCTCGACGACGCGGAGCGGGCCGAGACCGCTGCCGCCGGGTGGGACGGAGACGCGTATCGCCTCGTGCGCGGGTCGGGCGGCGAGGTGCTGGTGTGGGTCAGCGTGTGGGATTCCGAGAACGACGTGGCAGAGTTCATGACCGCCGCGCGCGACGCCTACTCGGCCAGGTATCCGGCCGCCGAACGGATCGTGTCGATCGTCGGGACGGACGTCGGGGGCCGCACCGTCGTGCGCATCGTGGACGCCGCCAGCGGCACAGAGGTCCCCGAGGCCCTGCGGTCTGTGGAGCTCCTCGGAGGGTGACCGCAGAGGAGGCGAGCACGCGCGCGCTTCACGTCGGCACGCCGTCGGGCGGGTACGAGGTCGTCATTGCCGACGGGATCCTCGACCGGGTAGCCGAGCGATGCCGCGAGGTCGCGGGGGCCCACCGGTACGCGGTGATCGCGGACTCCCAGGTGGCGAGGTTGTATGGCGCGCGGGTGCGACGCGCGTTCGACGAGGCGGGGGAGACGGTCGATCTCCTCGTGTTTCCGGCCGGAGAGTGGAACAAGACGCGGGAACAGTGGGCCCTGCTGTCCGACCGGCTGCTCGAGCTGGGTCTGGGGCGAGATGCGGCCATCGTCGCGCTCGGCGGCGGGGTGGCCGGAGATCTGGGCGGATTCGTCGCGGCGACGTACATGCGGGGCATCCCGGTCATCCAGGTGCCAACGACCTTGCTCGCCATGCTCGACAGCTCGGTCGGCGGCAAGACCGGGGTGGACACCGGGGGAGGCAAGAACCTGGTCGGCGCCTTCCACCACCCGTCGCTCGTGCTGATCGATCCGCGCGTGCTCGAGACCCTGCCGCGTCATCAGCGGGCGGCCGGGCTCGCGGAGGCGATCAAGACGGCGGCGATCCTCGACGTCCGGCTCTGGGAATGGATCGAGGATCACGCAGAAGGGTTGATCGGCGGTGAGCCGGGGCTCCTGTCGTCGCTCGTGGGGCGGGTCGTCCGTCACAAGATCGATGTCGTCGCGGCGGACCCGCTCGAGACGGACCGGCGCGCGATCCTCAACTTCGGACACACGATCGGGCACGCGCTCGAGGCGCTCGAAGGTTTCTCCCTCCTGCACGGGGAAGCCGTCGCGGCGGGGATGCGCGTGGAGACGAGGCTCGGCGAACGGCTGGGAGTCACGGCCAGGGGTACCTCGGAGCGCCTCTCGGCTCTCCTGGAGGCCTGTGAGCTCGATCGTGAGTGGGAGGCCGAGCGCAGCCCCGCGGACGTCCTGGAGGCGCTCAGCCGGGACAAGAAGACGCTCGAGGCTCGCCTGCGGTGCGTCTTCCTGCGCGAGATCGGCCGCACAGCCACGGATCCGACGGGTCGTCACACGCTGCAGATCGATCCCGCCGCGCTGGAGGCGTCGTTGCCCCCGGCTTTACGTCCGGGGTCCGAGGACTGAGATTGGGCGCACGACGAGAACCGAGACAGAAGCCCACGTGACCACACCAGACCCGACCTCCGCCGCGCAAACCGTCGCCCAGCTTTTCAGAGCGCAAGCCGAGCGCCGTCCCACATCGCCCTGTCTGCGGTTCGGATCCCGCAGCTGGAGCTATTCGCACGTCGCCGCCCAGGCCCGGTGGCTGGCGGTCGGGTTGCGGAATCTCGGGGTCGAGCGAGGCGACCGGGTGGCCATAGATCTACCCAACTGGCCGGAATTCGTGATCTCGGTGCTGGCGTCGTCGGAGCTCGGGGCGACCATCGTCCCGCTCAACCCGGGATACTCGCCTCGCGAGCTGCAGTTCATGCTCCGCAACTCTGAGGCGTCGGTGGCGATCACGGCCGAACAGCACGAGGGTGTCGACTACCTGCAGCTCTTCGAGGAGATGCTCGTACACCTCCCGAATCTGCAGTATCTCGTTACGGTCGGCGAGGAGGACCTCTGGTACGACGACCGGATCTTCCAGTTCGAGGATCTGGTGGCGAGCGGCCGTGGCCGCGAGCAGCCGTCCGTCCCGGTGGAGCCGTCCGACCCGTTCGCGATCCTCTATACGCCGGGCACGACGGGGACGCCGAAGGGCGTCGTGCTGACGCATGACAACATCGTCCGCACCGCCTGCGCTACGGCCGATCAGCTTGGCCTCACCCCCGATTCGGTCACTCTCTGCGTGGTACCGCTGTTCCACATCTTCGGGCTCTCGGCGGCGATGATCACCGCGCTGGCGTCCGGCTCCGAGCTCGTGCTCCAGGACAGGTTCGCCGTCGGCGAGGCGCTGGACCTGATCGAGCGTCACGGGGTAACCGTACTCCACGGCGTTCCCACGATGTTCGTGATGTTCCTGCGGGACGGTCGCCTCGACCAGCGGAATCTCCGGTCGCTCAAGACCGGTATCATCGCCGGCGCTCCCGTTTCGGAAGACCTGGCCCGGGACGTGCGTAATAGGCTGGTGCCGGGTCTGGAGATCGCCTACGGTCTGACCGAGACGTCTCCCACCGTGTCGATCACGTCTCCGACCGACCCGCAGGCGAAGCGGGAGCAGACCGTGGGACGCCCGTTGCCGGGGGTGGAGCTCGTCGTGCTCGATGAGCACGACGCTACGCTCCCCACCGAGTCCGTCGGCGAGCTCGCCGTGCGCGGGTTCAACGTGATGGAGGGGTATTTTCGACAACCGACGCAGACGCGCAACGTGATGACCGACGACGGGTTCCTGAAGACCGGGGACCTTGCGATGATCGACCAGGAGGGATACCTGCATATCGTCGGTCGGTCCAGCGATGTGATCATCCGGGGCGGGTACAACGTGCACCCGCAGGAGATCGAAACCCTCCTGAGATCCCACCCGGCAGTGGACGACGCGGCGGTTCTGGGGGTTCCCAACGAAGTCCTGGGAGAGTTGATCTGCGGGTGTGTGGTAGCGGCGGAGGGAGCGCTGATCACCGCGGACGAGCTCCGTGACTATTGTCACGAGTCGCTGGCCGATCACAAGGTGCCGGATCTGATCCAGATCATGGATCGGTTCCCCGACACCACCGACGAACGAGCGCGCCGCGTCGAGTTGGCCCGCGTCGTTCGGGCGGGAAGTACGTCCGGTTCCGGCGAGCCGGTCTGAGAGAGCGGACGCTCCGGCAATGGTGCCGGAGAACGACGATCCGCTCCCGGCGGTCGCCCGATCGGATCAAGCGGCAGACGCGACGGTCGCGTAGGCCGACACAATGAAGCGAGTGGCCGAGATCACGACCCCCCGCGCCATCCCCCTCGGAGCATCCGAGGGCGAGGCGGGGGGGCCTCTCGAGACGCCGCACGGCGGGCCACTCGCGCAAGCGAGAGAAGAGAGGTCATGAACCAAGAGTACACCCGTGCGCCCCACAGGTCGCACCCCGACGCCGCGCATGTGCATACCGCGGCCCTCCTGATCGATTTCGACAATGTCACCATGGGAATCCGGTCCAACCTGGGCCAGGAGCTCCGCAGCCTGCTCGATTCGGACGTGATCCGCGGGAAGGTCGCCGTCCAGCGCGCGTACGCCGATTGGCGTCGCTACCCGCAGTACATCGTTCCCCTGTCCGAGGCGTCGGTCGACCTGATCTTCGCGCCGGCCTACGGATCGTCCAAGAAGAACGCCACCGACATCCGGCTGGCCATCGACGCGTTGGAGCTCGTGTTCACGAGACCCGAGATCTCCACGTTCATCCTGTTGTCCGGCGACTCGGACTTCTCGAGCCTCGTGCTCAAGCTCAAGGAGTATGGCAAGTACGTGATCGGCGTCGGCCTTCAGGAGTCGACCTCGGACATCCTCGTCCAGAATTGCGACGAATACTACAGCTACAACCGACTGTCGGGTTTGATGTCCGCCGACGAAGTGAGCGCGGAGAAGCACGATCCGTGGGTTCTGGTGGCGAAGGCCGTGAGTCGGATGACGACGCGCGGGGACGTCATGCGGTCGGATCGGCTCAAGCAGGTGATGCTCGAGATCGACTCCACGTTCGACGAGAAGGCCGCCGGATTCACCAAGTTCAATCGCTTCCTTTCCGAGGCGGCGCACCGCGACCTGATTCGCATGCAAAAGGGCGAGAACGGACAGTACGAGGTCGCGCCCGGCGATGGGGCCGCGGCTGTCGCCTCCCCGGCGTCGACGTCCACCTCTCCGTCGACATCCGGCTCTCCGTCGACGTCCGGCTCTTCGTCGATGTCCGGCTCTTCGTCGACCGGCAGTGGTTCATCGCGAAATCGCGGTGGGAGGGGCCGGCGTGGTCGGTCGAGGGGCCGCGAGACCGGGGCTGCGTCGAGCAGCGCGGCCGCGACGAAGGAAGAGGCCTCACGGGAAGCGTCAGGGGCCACGCCGCCCGCGGGTCCAGCCGCGGCGGAGGAAGAGCGGAAGGCACCTTCGGGACGTGGTGGCCGACCCCCGCGGCCACGTCGCGATGAGCCGGCGACGGATTTCGCCGAGGAGGTCCCCGCCGTGGCGCTGCAGCGCGCCTACGAGCAGCTGGCCGCGGTCGTGGACAGGCTCTACGACGGTGGTGAGCCCGTCCGTGACTCGATGGCCAAGCGAAAGCTGCTCGAAAGCGACGACAAGTTCGACGAGGGAAGTCTCGGGTTTCGAAAGTTCAGCCGTTTCTTGCGCCAGGCGCACGATGAGGGAATCATCGACCTGACCCAGGGCGAGGACGGGAATTTCTACCTGCGCCCCGCGGAAGGTGAGGACGCGCACCCCTCGCGTCGACGCGGGCAGGGACCTCGCGACCGAAGCGACTCGAAGGTGACCGAGACTCCGTCGTCGAGCGCCGCTGTTCCGCCGGAGGAGGCACCGGCCGAGAGAGCGCGCGCACCGGAGGAGCCCGCATCCGCGCTGTCGACTGCGAAGGCGGCGGCTCGCCGGACCCTGGGTCACCTACGACGCGGCGGACGCCGGGGGTCGGGAGCCGAGGCAGGCCAGCCGGGCGCCGGCGAGCCTCGCCCGGCGCCGTCCCTCGCTTCGGGCGACTTCGCCGAGGAAACGACCACCGGCCGCGGGAAGGCCACGCCGGTCGAGACGTACCGGGAGTCTTCGGAGGCCCCGAAGGTGACGGAGGCCCCGAAGGTGACGGAGGCCCCGAAGGTCGCGGAGGCCCCGAAGGTGGCGGAGGTCCCGAAGGTGGCGGATGCCCCGAAGATCGCGGAGGCCCCGAGGGTCGCGGAGGCTCCGAAGGCCGCGGATACCCCCCGGGCGGCTCCGCCGGCGTCCACCCCGCCCGCGCGATTGGGTCGCTACCGATCGGGATCTCGGCGTCGCTCAACCCCGGGCGTCTCCGGAGGATCGAGCACCGCGAGCCAGATCGGGCCGTTGCCGCGTGAAGAGACCCCGACCGCGGACGAGCCACGGAGCTCGGGGGAGACCGCGAAGCCCGCACCGCAGCCCCGCGAATCGTCACCGGAGCCGTCGCGAGATCCTGTGAATGCGCCCGCCGAGACGGTCGCCCAGCAGGCGGTGGAGCACATGGTTCGCTCCTATCCCGGAGTAGGAAAGCGAACCGCCGAAATGCTCGTGGAACGGTTCGGAACCGACGTGTTCGGCGTCATCGACCGGGAACCGAACCGAATCCGCGAGGTGCTCTCCGACGGTCGGGCGAAGACGGTGATCGCGGCACGGGAGGCCGAGCGCAACAGCTGACGATGACGCCCGTGGGCGCGCCCGACGCTCTCCCCACGGCGTTCTTCGAACGGCCCGCCGTCGAGGTCGCGCGAGACCTGCTGGGTTGCAGTCTCATGTCCGCCTGCCGCGGCGCGATCTCGGGGGGTGTGATCGTCGAGACCGAGGCGTACACCGGACCGGACGATCCGGCATGCCACGCCGCTGCCCGCATCGGGCGGACCTCTCGGAACGAGCCCCTGTATGGCCCGCCCGGCACCGCGTACGTGCACATGAATTACGGGATCCACTGGCTGCTGAATACGGTGACGGGGCCGGCAGGGTACCCGGCCGGGGTGCTCTTCCGCGCCATCGAGCCTACGCACGGGCTCGAGTCCATGCGGGAGCGGCGGGGCCGCGAGGCGCTTACAAACGGGCCGGCCCGCCTCGCCCAGGCGCTGGCCGTCGGCCCGGAGGTTCAGGGCCACCGTCTCGACGCACCTCCGGTGTGGCTCGTCCGTGGCGAGCCGGTGCCCGATGAGCATGTGGAGGTGACTGCCCGCATAGGGATCTCGCGAGCGGTCGAACGTCCACTCCGCTTCTACGATCGCCGGAGTCGTTGGGTATCGCGCCGCTGAACCCGCTCGTCATCGCCCGGCGCGCGCGCCGCGGCGCCCCGCGTCGATTGCGGCTCCCGCCACGATCCCACAGGATTCCACCCGACGAGGACGAGGCGGCGTAGCCGCAGGCTCTCCCGGAGGAGGCTGGATGGCGGGGCTCCATCTCATCAGCGTGCCGGGTGCGGCCGAGGCGGTCGCGCAGACCGGAGCGGCGGTGGCCTCGTTCGGGTTCGTGTCGCTTCTGCCCCCGATTCTCGCCATCGGTCTCGCCGTCTATACGCGGCAGGTCTACCTTTCGCTCGCGGCCGGGATCTGGCTCGGATACACGATCTCCGCCGGCTGGAACCCGGCGGCGGGGATCGCGGCCGCCGTGGAGGGGACGATCGGCGTGCTCGCCGATTCGGGGAGCGCGAAGGTCATCGTGTTCACGTTCATGATCGGGGCCCTGATCGCGGTGGTCGAGGCGAACGGGGGGATGCGGGGCTTCGTACGCTGGGTCGAGGAGCGACGGTGGGTCACGGATGGCCGTCGCGCCCAGCTGCTGGCGTGGCTGCTCGGGCTCGTGATCTTCATCGAGTCCAACCTCACGATCCTGGTCTCGGGTTCGGTGTGCCGGCCCCTGTTCGACCGCTTCAAGGTGTCGCGCGAGAAGCTCGCGTACCTCATCGATTCGACGTCGGCGCCCGTGTGCATCCTCATCCCGTTCAACGCCTGGGGGGCGTACATCCTCGGGATCCTCGCCGGGCACGGGGTCGGCGACCCGCTGGGCACGTTCCTGGTCGCGATACCGCTCAACCTGTATGCGGTGTTCGCGCTCGTCCTCGCCGGTCTGACCGCCCGGTTCGGGTGGGATTGGGGACCGATGCGGCGGGCGGAGGAGCGCACCCGTGCCGGCGAGCTGAAATGGGAGCACGCCGTTGCCTTCGCCGACCCCGGCGAGATCTCGCCCGAACCCGCGGAGGGGGTCGAGCTTCGACCGCGCAACATGATCATCCCCATCGCGGTGATGGTCCTCTGCATGCCGGCGTTCATGCTCATCACCGGCAACGGCGTGATGTCGCAGGGCTCGGGCTCCACCAGCGTGCTGTGGGCCGTCGGTGTCGGTCTGGCGGTCGGCTGGACGCTCGCCCTCCTCCAGGGATCGCTCGATCTCGATGGCCTGAGCCGCGTCAGCCTCAAGGGAGCCGGGGCGCTCACCGGGATGGCGCTCGTCCTGTGGCTCGCGATCTCGCTGGGCGGCGTCACGGACTCGCTGGGGACCGGGGCCTACGTCGCCGGCGTGGTGGGCGGGCGGGTGCCCACCCCCCTGCTCCTCCCGCTGCTGTTCGTGGTCGCCGGCGGGATCGCCTTTGCCACCGGGAGCAGCTGGGGGACGTTCGCCATCATGCTGTCCGTCGCCCTGCCGCTCGCGGACGCGCTGGGGATGGCGCCCGCGCCGTTCGTCGCCGCGGTGCTCTCCGGTGGCATCTTCGGCGACCACTGCAGCCCGATCAGCGACACCACGATCATCGCGTCGCTGGCGTCCGCGACCGATCACATCGAGCACGTCCGTACCCAGATACCATACGCGCTCGCGGCGGGAGCGGCGGCGATCATCGGGTACGGGTTCATGAGCGCGCTGCTTTGAGACCCGTCCTCCCCGACAGCTGGCGCGTCGACCGGGGTCGTCCTTCGGTCGGCGGCGTTGTGCTCGCCGAGCTGGGGGCCGAATACGGCACCCCGCTGTTCGTGGTGGACGAGGGCCATATCCGCGCCCGGCTGGAGGCGTTTCGCGAGGCGTTCGGCGACCGGACCGTCCTGGTCTACGCAGGCAAGGCCTTCCTGTGCGGTGCCCTCGTGCACCTGCTGGACGAGGCGGGGTGGTGGGTCGACGCGGTCTCCGCCGGCGAGGTCGAGCTGGTCCTCCGGGCCGGTCTCGATCCGTCCCGGGTTCTGCTGCATGGGAACGCCAAGCCGCGCGCGGAGATCGAGACCGCGGTGAGGGCGGGGGTGGCGCGTGTCGTCGTGGATCACCCGGCGGAGATCCGGACGATCGCCGCCGTCGCGGCCAAGCGAGGGTCCGGTGGGTCACCGGCGATGCGGGGAGATCCGCACGTGCTTCTACGGCTCAACGCGGACGTCGCGGCCGTCACCCACGAGAAGGTCAAGACCACGGGGGTCGCCGCCCAGTTCGGGATGACGGTCGACATCGCCGCCGAGGCGGCGGCGATCGTCGCATCGACCCCGCGCGTCCAGCTCGCCGGTGTCCACATACACGTCGGAAGCCAGATCGGGGATCTCGACACGTTCCGGCGCGCGGCCGAGGCCGCCGTGGATTTCGTCGCACCGATCCGGCCGCTGTTCGGAGCGTGCGTCGACATGGATCTAGGAGGCGGGCTCGCCGCACCCTACCTGTCGGGCGACCCGGCGCCTCGACCCGCCGACTTCGCCGCCGCCGTGTTGGGCGGACTCGAAAACGCCGAAGCGGAGCGGCGCGTGGGCCCGTTTCGCCTGCTCGTCGAGCCGGGGCGATCGGTGGTCGCGAACGCGGGGATCACCCTCTATCGGGTCGAGGCGCGCAAGCGGCTGCCGGATGGTGGGGATGTGCTCGGCGTGGACGGGGGCCTGTCGGACAACCCGCGACCTTCGCTGTACGGGCAACGCTACGAGGTCCTGCCGGTGAGCCGTCCGGTCGCCGGGTCCGGGATCCCCTTCCGGGTGGTGGGTCGACATTGTGAGACCGGCGACCTCATCTCGTCGTGCGCGCGGTTGCCGGAGGAGACCGACGTCGGCGACATCGTCGCCGTCGCGGCCACGGGAGCGTATGCGTATTCGATGTCGAGCCGCTACAACGGGCTGCCGCGCCCGCCGGTCCTGTTCGTCGACGCCGGCGACGCGCGGGTGGTGGTCCGGCGCGAGACGATCGAGGATCTGTTCGCGTGCGATGCCGCGCTCTCCGGGGGCGCGACGGCTCAGTCCTCCCGCTCCCGAACCTCGACGCTCTTGAGCAACCAGCCGTCCGGGTCGAACCTGAGCTCGTCGGCATAGGCACCCGACCCCGCCAGACGAATGGTCTCCATGCGCTCGTCGACCGTGACGGCCTCGCGCGTGACGTTTCCATCGCGCGCGACGATCTCGACCTCGCTGTCGAAGACGAACGTCGGCCACGTTTCGGGCTGCTCCTGGCGCACCGCCAGAACGAGGTCCGCCCCGTCGGTCCACCATTCGACATCGAGCATCGGATATCCCGGGGAGTACACCCACTGGCTGAAAAACCGGCTCAGGTCCTGACCCGAGGAGCGTTCGAGCGCGGTGCGCACGTCGTCGGAGACGGCCGACCCGTGCAGGTGTCCCGCATAGTAGTCGCGAATCCCCCGGAAGAACGCTTCGTCGCCGAGCTTCCCCCTCAGCATGTGGAGCACCCACGCCCCCTTTTGATAATGGTTCGCGTTGAGGAGGTCGAAGAGACGGTTGGTGGAGGAGTCCACGATCGCCTGACCGATCACGTCCGATTCGATCGCGGTCGTCCGCACGGACTCCATTCGCTCACGGAAGTCCGCGACGCCCTCCCTGGATTCGAAGTACAGCGGGCCAAAATAGCTCGCGAATCCCTCGCTCACCCACAGGTGGTACCACGAGCCCGGGGTCACGGCGTCCCCGAACCACTGGTGCGCGGTCTCGTGCGCGATCACGCCCTCGCCCATCCGCCGGCCCTCCCACCCACCGCGCCCGTAGAAGATGGCGCTCGCGTTCTCCATCCCCCCGAACCTGGTGGAAGACTCGACGTGGACGAGCTTCTCGTATGGATACGGTCCGACCGTCTCCGAGTAGAAGTCGACCATGTCCGGGGCCCGAGCGAACCGCTCGGCGCCGTAGTCGCCGTCCCCGGCCAGAGCCCACACGGCGACGGCGGCGCACGCCTCGGATCCGCCGGCCGCCGGCGCGCGGCCGCACCCCGCCGGTCCGAGGTCGCGAACTTCGAACCGCGCCACCCCGATGACCATGGTGTACGTCGGGATCGGGACCGCGGGGTCGGACTCCCACACCCATGCCCGCGCGGAGCCGCCCCCGGGGAGCGCTTCCCCGGGACGCACGAGCTCTCCGTTCGCGATCACGCCGTAGCCGTCCGGTGCCGTGACCTCGAAGCGCACCGTCGCCTTGTCGGTGGGGTGGTCGTTCGCCGGGAACCACCACCGGGCCCGATTCGGCCAGTTGTCCGCGAAGATCGCGGGATCGCCGTTCCTGTCCTCCCCGAAGAAGAGACCGTCGAGGGGGACGCCGCCGTAGCGAACCCGGATCGCGACCGTGTCCGGAGTCCCGGTGATCGGCCCGACCCGAAGGACCGGTCCGTCCCGCTCGTAGCGTGCATCCACTCCCCCCGCCTGGATGGATTCGATGTCGAGTCCGGCGAAATCCAGCGGCACCACGCTCAGCCCGGGCGCCAGGCGAACGTGGAGCGTCGCATCGCCCCGGAAGGTGCCGGACGCGGGATCGCGCAGATCGATGGAGAGCTCGTATCGAACGACGTCGATCCCCGCGCGATCGGCCGTCCGTCTGGTCTCGACCCCGGGCTCGGGGAGCGAGGCCGGGATTCCGCTCGCGACGCCGGCGTCGCCCGTCCGGCCCTCGGTCGCCTCGGGAGGGCGGCCGCCCGCCGCGCACGCCGAGACCCCCCCCACCGCGATCAGGACTGCGACGACGGCTTGCGGAGAGGAGGGAGTCGTGGCACCGTGCACGAAGCGGAAAGGCCCGCCTGTGCCCCGCATTCGGCCGCTTTCCAGGATCGCCAATCCATACATGCGCACCAGCCCGATCGAAGGATTATCAACCGTACAAGGAGTCGGACTGGAGTGTCCGGCTGCGGGTCAACAGACAGTGGCCGGCGGGCTCGGGCAACGGGACCACGATGAATGAGGCGTTCGCCGCTCTCGGGTTGAACGAGTGGCTCATCGAGGTGGTGGAGCGCTCCGGATACACGGAGCCGACCGAGATCCAGCGCCAGGCGATCCCGGCGGCGCTCAGCGGCCGGGACGTGATCGGAATGGCCCAGACCGGGACGGGAAAGACCGCCGCGTTCACGCTGCCCACCGTCCAGCGGCTCGCGGCGACCGAGCACACCCGCGGTCCCCGCAGTCTGATCATCACGCCGACGCGCGAGCTCGCCCAGCAGATCGGGGCGGCGGTCAGGACGTATGGGGCGGCCTCGTCGATCGAGACGGTCATCATCCACGGCGGGACCCCGCTGGCGCCGGAGCGCGAAGAGCTCTCGTTCGGTTGCGACGTTCTCGTCGCGACACCGGGTCGCCTGCTCGACCATATCAGGCGCGGCAACGCGGACCTGTCCCGGGTCGAGGTCCTGGTCCTCGACGAGGCCGACCGCATGCTCGATATGGGGTTCATCGATGACGTGACGGAGATCATCTCCGCCACCCCGTCGAGCCGCCAGACGCTGTTGTTCTCCGCGACCATGCCGAGCGGCGTGACGTGGCTCGCGCACCAGTTCATGAAGGATCCCGTCGAGGTGCGCATCGGGCTCGAGACCGCCGCCTCCGGGATCCGCCAGACCCTGCACCCCGTCGACTGGTCCCGAAAGCACGAGCTCCTTCACCACCTGCTCCTGACCTGGCCGGAGGGGCAGGTGCTGGTGTTCACCCGCACGCGGGACACCGCGACCTACCTGTCCGACTTCCTCAAGGGCCGCGGGATCTCGGTGGCGGGGCTGCACGGCGGCAAGCACCAGGATCAACGGGACAAGGCGCTGAACAGGTTCAGGGAGGGGCACACGCGTGTGCTCGTGGCGACCAACGTGGCCGCGCGAGGCCTCGACATCCGCGGGATCCGTCACGTCGTGAACTTCGATGTCCCCGAAGATCCGCGGGACTACGTCCACCGCGTGGGTCGGACGGCCCGAGGCGACGACACCGGCGACGCGGTCACGCTGATGGCGTCGAGCGACTGGGTCGAGATCCGCGGGATCGAGCGCCTTCTGGGACAGAGCATAGATCGCGAGATCATCGCCGGTTTCGAGCCCGAAGCCGAGCCGCCCCCGTCCGAAGACGATGAGGGGGAGGCGCGCACCCCGACCGCGCTGAGCCGTGGGATTCGCCGCCGCGGCTGAGGCGGAGCAGATCGTCGGTCGCCATATTGCCCCAGGTTCTCGCCGCACAAACGGAGGCGCCATGAATTCCGTCCGCTCCCCCCGGCCGTCACTCGTGCTGGCCGCCCTGGTCGGGCTGCTGGTCTCGCCCGCCGCCGCCGCCGCCCAACGCACCGCCAAGCCCGTCCTCCACGGTAGCCACTGGATGGCGATCACCGGAAAGCCCCTGGGTGCCACGGCCGGCGCCCGCATGTTCCACCAGGGCGGAAACGCGATCGACGCTGCCGCCGCCATGCTGGCCGCGACTTCGACCATGTGGGACGTGCTTTCCTGGGGCGGCGAGACGCAGGCTCTGATCTACAACCCGCACACCCGGGAGGTGATGGGGCTCAATGCGCTCGGTGTGGCGCCGAGCGGGGCGACGCCCGAGCGTTACCGGGCCGACGGGCATGAGGACTACCCGCCCGAGTTCGGCCCGCTCGCCGCAGTGACGCCCGGGACCCCGGGCGGTCTGATGACCATGCTGGCGGAATGGGGGACCATGACCCTGGCACAGGTCCTCGAGCCCGCGATCGAGATGGCCGAAGGCTACCCGATCGAAGCGGATGCGGTGGGCCGGATCCAGAGCAACCTCGGCAACATCCGCGAGTGGCCGTCCTCGGTGGACATCTACTTCACGCACCCGGATGATCCCGAGCGACCGGGTCCGCGCGAGGGGGAGATCTTCCGCCAGCCGGATCTCAAGCGGACGCTCGAGCGGCTGGTCGCCGCCGAGACGGCGGCGGCAGCGCGTGGCGCGACGAGGGCGGAGGCGATCCGTGCCGCCTACGACGCGTTCTACGGGGGCGATATCGGGGAGGACTTCGTGCGGGGGGCCCGCGAGGCCGGGGCGCTGATCACGCTCGACGACCTCCGAAACTGGGAGGTCCACATCGAGGAGCCGGTCTCGACGAGCTACAAGGGGATCGATGTCTACAAGCTGACGACCTGGGTCCAGGGTCCCGTCCTGCTCCAGGCGCTCAACATGGTCGAGCAGCTGGATCTGCGCGCCATGGGATACAACGGCGCGAGATACCTCCACGCGCTGTATCAGGTCATGAACCTCGCGTTCGCCGATCGCGACTTCTACTACGGCGACCCGTATTATCCGCCGGCCGAGCCCATCGAGGGACTCCTGTCCAAGGACTACGCGAAGGCACGCCTGAGCGAGGTCGATTGGGAGCGGAACGACGCGCAGGCCGGCCCCGGGGATCCATACCCCTTCCAGGGCGGCGTGAACCCGTTCAAGCGGTATCTCGAAGCCTGGGGCAAGCGCGCCGTGACGACCGAGCTCGGGGCCGGGCTCACCGCCGCCGACCACGCCCGGTCGGACGAGGACTTCTATCTGGGAACGACCTCGATCCAGGCCGCCGATGAGGAAGGCTGGGTCGTGTCGATCACCCCATCCGGGGGGTGGATCCCGGCGGTCGTCGCGGGCGGGACCGGTATCGGCCTGTCGCAACGCGCGCAGAGCTTCGTGTTCGACCCCGCCGAGAACCCGTACAACGTGATGGAGCCCGGCAAGCGGCCCCGCGCCACGCTGACGCCCTCGCTGGCGCTCAAGGATGGGGTGCCCTTCCTCTCGTTCGCCGTGCAGGGGGGAGACAGCCAGGACCAGAACCTTCTCCAGTTCTTCCTCAACATCGTCGAATGGGACATGAACGTTCAGCAGGCGGTCGAGGCGCCGAACATGAACTCGTTCCAGATGCGGGGGTCGTTCGGGAACCACGACACGCGGCCCGGGCGCATGCTCCTCCAGGACGCGACGCCGCCGTGGGTGCGCTCGACGCTCGAAGGAATGGGCTACGAGCTGACGTTCGAGGAGCGCACGTCGGGGCCGATCAACGCGATCTTCTTCGATTGGGCGCAGGGATCGTTCTGGGGCGGGTCCAGCCACCACGGCGACGACTACGGGATCGCCTGGTAGTGAGCCTACCTCACGGCGCGCCGGGTGGCCCGAATCACGAGCGCGATGACGAGGGTCAGGGCGAACACGCACACGACAAGCGGGCCCGTGGGGAGGTCGAACCGAAACGAGAGCGCGAGCCCGGCGAGCGTCGCGAGCGTCCCCACACCCAACGAGATGAACAGGAGCGGCAGCGGACGCGCGGCGAACATGAACGCGATTACCGCCGGGATGACCAGAAACGAGAATACGACCAGCACCCCCGCGATTCCGACCGCCGAGGTGACGGTGATCCCGAACAACCCGTAGAACACGAAGTCCCACCAGCGGAGCCGCCAGCCCTCGGCCGTCGCCCTGTCCGGGTCGAGCGAGATGGTGAAGAACCTCTTTCGGAGGAACCAGTGGACGACCCCCACCACCGCGTAGATGAGGGCGGTCCTCGCGATCTCGGGCCACGTCACCCACAGGAGCGTTCCGGTCAGAAGCTCCTCGACATGCTCGCTCCCCTGGGGCGACTGTGCGGCCAGCAGGATCGTGGCCGCCGACGCGGCGACGAACACCACCCCGATCAGGGCCTCCTGCGGCACGCGCTCGTGATCGAGCCGCGAGAAGCTCAGGAGCAGGGCGCCGAACAGCGTGGCCCCGACGCTCAACAGGTATCCGGGGACCGATCCGGGCGCGAACCCCATCAGCGTGGCGATCGTGTATCCCATCGCCGCGACCTGCGCCAGCGCGAGGTCGACGAAGATCACCCCGCGCGCGATGATGTGGATTCCGAGGTACGCGTGCATCACGAGGATGAGGAGGGCGGCCGTCAGGGGTACGAGCATGAGCTCGATCATGTCGAGCACTCCGTTCGCCGACCCTGGAAGGCTCCGGCGAGACAGCCGACCAGGCGATCGAACAGGTCGAAGTAGGTATCCACGCCCGGGGCGCCTCCCACGCTCATCGGTACGCGCTGCCCGGCGGCGCCGGCGCGGGCCGCCACCTGCTCCACCTGCCTTCCGCTGTAGTACGTCGCCGCCCACAAGACCGGGATCGAGTGATCCTGGATGTACGAGATCAGGTCGCGGACGTGCCCCGGCGAGGGCGGAATCCCCGGCTTGGGCTCGACGTACGTGGCGCACGGGATCTCGAAGCGGGCGCTGAAGTACGCCCAGTTCTTGTGATAGCACGCCATCTGCTTGCCGCGGAACGGCGCGGCCTCGCCCAACCAACCACCGACGTAGGCTGTCAGCGGGCGTCCCTCGAACGTCTGGCCCGCTGCGAACCGCCAGAACTGGTGGCTTCGAGACAGCGACAGGAGCGCCTCCTCCCCCAACATGTCAACGAGCCGTTCGCCGTAGAGGCGCTGGAGCACCCGGGTCTCGAAGTCCTTTTCGCGTCGAGCGTACGTGGCCGCGTTCTTCGAATCGACACGCTGGAGCCCCGCGAGGATGTTGCGGGCGATCTGGATCCCGTTGATCGGGTCGGTGTGGATGTGAGGGTTCCCGAACACGTGCACGTCCCCACCCGCGCGCGAGAGGTTGTCCGGCACATCCAGGAGCTCGATGCCCGAGTACGCCGCGATATTGCCCGGCGCGCCCTCGACGATCGCGGAGTTGTTGGCTCGTTGAAGGAGGCTCGGCACCCACAGCTCGAGATCGAGCCCGGTCGAAACGAACAGGTCCGCGCCCTGTAGGAGCTGGG
>Ga0302046_10001932_pt1 | contig 19437 bp, 16 predicted proteins | sample RVTome_11_FD_200261 | JGI IMG/M metagenome (GOLD analysis project Ga0302046, IMG submission 200261) | Soil microbial communities from uranium-contaminated site in the Upper Colorado River Basin, Wyoming, United States - RVT147D111 (version 2) ...
CGCGGTGCGACCAGGTGCTTGGAAACGTAGAAGTAGAGTGGGATCAGAGGCACGTCTTCGAGTAGCTGGCGCTCCGCCACGGCGAGATGTGCCGTGCGTTCCTCGCCGCTCGAGCCTGAAGCTGCGCCAAGCGCGGCGTCGTAGGCATCGCTCTCGTAGCGCGGCAGGTTGATGCCGAAGCGGCCCTTCAGCACCTGGAGAAAGGAATAGGCGTCGTTGTAGTCGCCGATCCAGCTCCCGCGAAAGAGCGGCGCCTCGCGCGCGTCGATCGCCGCCTTCAGCACGCGGAAATCCTCGGAACGCAGGCTGACCTTTGCGCCGAGGTTGTCCTTCCACATCGCCGTGACCGCGAGCGCGATGCGGTCGTGCAGCGGGCTCTTGCTGGTCCGAAGCTCGAGGACGAGCGGCCGCTTGGGGGAGTAGCCCGCTTGCGCATACAGGCGTCGCGCTTCGGCGATCCGCGCCGCGGAATCGAGCGCCGCCCATGCGAAACGCTGCGGCTCGTAACCGGCGACGCCCGGCGGCACCCAGCCGTAGGCCGGCCGTTCGCCGTCGCCCAGCACCTGCTGCGCAAGCCGCTCGCGATCGATGGCCATCGCGAGCGCCTGCCGAAGCTTTGGCGAATCGTGAAACGGCGACTGGTCGAGCGCAAGGCCGTAGTAGTAGACCCCGACATGCGGCGCTATACGGAGCTGCCCCGGAAGTTCCCGCTCGAGCCGCGCGACCTCTCCCGGCGGCACGGTATAGGTGACATCGAGATCGCCGGCGCGAAAGCGGGTGAGCTCGGTGACCGGATCCGCGACGTGGACGTAGCGCACGGCGTCGAGGCGGTTCGCGGCATCGTTCCAGTAATGGCGGTTCCGCGCCGCGACCATGTGCGAGCCGATCACCCAGGCCGAGGGCGTGAAGGCGCCATTCGTCACGGCGACGCCCGGACGGGCGAATTCCTGCGGCCGGGCGGCGAGCGTCGCGCGGTGCACCGGAAAGGTGCTCGGATGCGAAAGCATGGCGATGAAGTACGGGCTCGGCTCAACAAGCAGGACGACGAGGGTCGCTTCATCCGGGACCGAAACGGCGAGCGAGGCCGGTGGCTTCCGGCCGGCGACGATGTCGCTCGCATTCACGACCGGCTCGAGCATCAGGGCGTACTGCGAGGCGGTCGCCGGATTCACGAGCCGTCGGAACGCGTGGGCGAAGTCTTCCGCGACCAGCCGGTCGCCGTTCGACCAGCGCGCGGCCGGGCGCAATCTAAATGTATAGCGGCGCCCGTCCTCCGACACCGACCAGGACTCGGCCGCTCCCGGAACGGCGCTTCCGTTCGGCGCCATCGAGACGAGGCCCTCGTAGCAGTCGCGGAGGATCGTCATCGCCGCTTCCATGCGCGCAAGTTGCGGATCGATGGAATCCGGCTCGCTGCCGTTGCCGCGGCGAAGTTCCCGGGCGGTGCCGTCGTCCGTCCTTGGCCCGCATCCGGCGAGCCATGCGCCCGCCGCGAGCAGCACGGCGAGCGCGACAGCACAACAGGCCCTCATGCGGCCCGCGCGCGCTTCTTGAGATGCACGAGCAGGATGGAAATCGTCGCGGCGGTGATCCCGGGCAGCCGCGACGCCTGGCCGAGCGTTCCGGGCTGCGACTCCTTCAGGCGCTGGCGCGCCTCGTGGGAAAGGCCCGGCACCGCGGCATAGTCGATTCCGGCCGGGAGGCGCGTATCCTCATGCTTCCGCTGGCGCTCGATCTCGGCCTGCTGACGCTCGATGTAACCCGAGTACTTCGCGCGCACCTCGACCTGCAGCGCGATCTGCGGCGCAAGCCGTGCGTCGTCGGGCGCCGGCGGCGCGCCGACCGCATTGAGTCCGGTCAGCGAGTCGTAGCCGACTTCCGGCCGGCACAGCAGGTCGAACGCCCGCTGCTCGCGCGTGAGCGTGATGCCGAGCCGGGCCGCAACCTCGTCTCCGTCCGGCGTGCCCGCGCGAAACTGAATGCCGTTCAGCCGGCTTGTTTCAGTCTCGACGGCGTCGCGCTTCGCGCAGAAGAATTCCCAGCGCGCGTCGTCCACGAGACCGAGCGAGCGCGCGACCGGCGTCAGGCGGTAATCCGCGTTGTCCTCGCGGAGCAGCAATCGGTGTTCGGCGCGGCTCGTGAACATGCGATAGGGCTCGAGCGCGCCGCGCGTGATGAGATCGTCCACCAGCACGCCGAGATAGGCCTCGTCCCGGCGCGGCGACCAGGGCTCCCGCCCCGCGACCGTGAGCGCCGCGTTGATGCCAGCGAGCAGACCCTGCGCGGCCGCTTCTTCGTACCCGGTCGTGCCGTTGATCTGGCCGGCAAAGAAAAGCCCGGCGAGAGGCTTCGTTTCCAGGCTGTCCCTGAGCCCGCGCGGATCGAAGTAGTCGTACTCGATCGCATAGCCGGGCCGCGTCATTTCCGCGCGCTCGAATCCGCGGATGCTCCGAACGAACTCGAGCTGCACCTCGGCCGGCAGGCTGGTCGAGATGCCATTCGGATAGACGATGTGCGTATCGAGCCCTTCCGGCTCGACGAAAATCTGGTGCGAGGCCTTCGTGGCGAACCGGACGACCTTGTCCTCGACCGACGGGCAGTAGCGCGGCCCGATCCCTTCGATGAGACCCGTGAACATCGGCGAGCGGTCGGTGGCAGCACGGATGATCTCGTGCGTGCGCTCGTTCGTCGCCGTGATGTGGCAGATGACCTGGGGCGGATGCTCTTCGCGTCGGCCGAGGAAGGAGAAGACCGGCCGCGGCTCGTCACCGGGCTGCGGCTGCATGACGGAGTAGTCGAGCGTGCGGCCGTCGAGGCGCGGCGGCGTGCCCGTCTTCAGCCGCCCGACCGCGAAGGGCAGCTCGCGCAGCCGCGCGGCGAGCCGAGTGGACGCCGGATCGCCGACGCGGCCGCCCTCGCGGCTTTCGAGCCCGACATGAATGCGCCCGCCTAGGAAGGTGCCGACCGTCAGCACGACGGCGCGCGCGTCGATCGTTTCGCCATTCATCGTGACGACGCCGCCGACGCGGCCGCCGGTGACGACGAGATCGGCGACTTCCGCTTCGCGGAGCGTGAGCCCCGGCTCGGCATCGAGCAGCATCCGGATCGCGCGCTTGTAGAGCGTGCGGTCGGCCTGGGCGCGGGTCGCGCGCACCGCCGGCCCCTTGCTCGCGTTCAGGGTGCGGAACTGGATGCCGGCCCGGTCCGCGGCGCGCGCCATCGCGCCGCCCATCGCGTCGATCTCGCGCACGAGATGGCCCTTGCCGATGCCGCCGATCGCCGGGTTGCAGCTCATCTGGCCGATCGTCGCCAGGCTCTGGGTCACGAGCAGCGTGCGCGCGCCCATGCGGGCGGCACCAAGTGCCGCCTCGGTGCCGGCGTGTCCGCCGCCAATGACGATGACGTCGTAGAGATCCATGCCCGGGTCCGTTTCGGGGGCGACATGATACTCGCGGCCGGGCGCGCCTGTAATGAATGTGGGCATACTGGCGTCCGGCCAGTGACGGATTGAACTTGCGCACCCAATTGCTTGCGGCCTTCATCCTCGGCGCACTGCTATGCCCGGATGCATCGCGGGCGGGCTCGCCCGCTTTGCCGCAACTGTCATTGAAGCCCTGCCGCATCGGCGACACCGACGGCCTCGTCACCGTCGCGGCGCGCTGCGGCGATTTCGCCGTTCCCGAAGATCCGGACGATCCGAAGGGGCGGAGGATCGAACTGGCGATCGCCGTCGTGCCGGCGGTCGCAATGCAGGCGAAACGGGATCCGCTCTTCCTGCTGGCGGGCGGACCCGGCCAGGCCTCGATCGAGGGCTACGCGCCCCATCTCCATGCTTTTGCGGGCATCCATCGCGAGCGCGACCTCGTGCTCGTGGACCAGCGCGGCACCGGCGGGTCGAACCGCCTCGATTGCGCCATGCCGGACGAGGCGCTCGCGACCGATGAGATCCCGCCTGATGAGCTCAAGGAACTCGCGCGGGACTGCCTGGCGAAGCTCCCGGCCCGCGCGCAGTTCTACACGACCAGCATCGCCGTGCGCGACCTCGACGCCGCGCGCGCGGCGCTCGGCTACGAGCGCATCAACCTGTTTGGCGGCTCGTACGGCACGCGGGTCGCGCAGCACTACGCGCGGCGCCATCCGGAGCACGTGCGAAGCATCGTGCTCGACGGCCCCGTGCCGCCTGCGCTCCCGCTCGTGCCGCAGATCGCGATCGAGTCGCAGCGGGCGCTTGAGCGGGTGTTCGCGCGTTGCAAAGCTGACGCCGAATGCAACCGCCGCTTTCCGGCGCTCGCGGACCAGCTCGCGCGCGTCGATGCGCGCCTTCGCCAATCGCCGGTCGAGGTCACGCTCGCCGATCCGGTCGGTGGTGAAGCCCGCCGCGTCGCGGTCACGCGTGCGCATCTCGTAACGATGGCGCGGATGCTGACGTATTCGGCGCGGACTATCTCGTTGCTGCCGCTCCTGGTTCACGAGGCCGCGACGAACGACAACTACGCGCCGCTCGCCGCACAGGCGGAGATGCTGGGCGAGAATCTCGCGCGCATGATCGCCATGGGCATGCACCATTCCGTCGTCTGCGCCGAGGATGCGCCGCGCTTCGCCGGCGCCGTGAATCGCGCCTTGCTTGCGCGAACGACCATCGGCACGATCATGCTGGACGGCATGACCGCGATCTGCGAGATCTGGCCGCGCGGCCCGGTCGACGAGGATTTCCACGAGCCGCTCGACTCGGCGGTGCCGGCCCTGCTCCTTTCCGGAGAGTTCGATCCCGCGACGCCTGCTGAATACGGAACGCAGGCCGCGCAAGGATTCAGGAACGGGCTGCACCTGGTCGTGCCGGGCCAGGGCCATGGGCAGACTTCGCAGCCCTGCGTGCAGAAGCTCGTGCGGCGCTTCATCGAGCAGGGCACCGCCGCCGGACTCGATACCGCCTGCGCGAGCGTGATCGAGCCCGCCCCGTTCTTCCTTTCGTTCAGCGGACCGGCGCCATGATCCGGGTCGAAGGCCTCCGCCGGAACTTCGGCGCGATCCGTGCCGTCGATGGCGTCGGGTTCGAGGCGCAGGACGGCCGCATCACGGGATTGCTCGGCCCGAACGGCGCGGGAAAGTCGACGACCCTGAGAATTCTATACACGGTGCTGCGGCCGGATTCCGGAACGGCGAGCATCGATGGCATTGACGTCTTGCAGGACCCGATCGCCACGCGCCGCGCCATCGGCGTGCTCCCGCATTCCGCGGGCATCTACCCGCATCTCACGGCCCGCGAGAACATCGCCTACTTCGGCCGGCTGCACGGGCTTGCCGGCGACGCGCTCGCGCGGCGGGTCGACGAGGTGACCGCCGCGCTCGACATCGCGGGCTACGCAGGCCGCCGCGCGAAGGGATTCTCGCAGGGCGAACGCATCAAGGTCGCGCTGGCGCGCGCGCTCGTGCATGGACCGAAGAATCTCCTGCTCGACGAGCCCACGAATGGCCTCGATGTGATGGCGACGCGCGCGCTTCGCGCCCTAGTCCTCGAGCTTCGCTCGGCCGGCCACTGCATCCTGTTCTCGAGCCACGTGATGCAGGAGGTCGTGGCGCTCTGCGACGACATCGTCATCATCGATCACGGCCGCGTCGTCGCGGCCGGCACGCCGGAGGCGCTGCGGGGGCAGTTCGGGGCCGCGACGCTCGAGGACGCCTTCGTCGCCGCGATCGGCGACGCGCGGGGGCTCGAATGATCTCCTCGATCCGCGCCGTGATGCTGAAAGAACTGCGCGAGAGCCTGCGCGACCGCCGCACACTCCTGACGAGCCTGCTGCTCGGCCCGATCTTCGCGCCCCTCTTCTTCATCCTGATCCTGAAGCTCGCGCTGTCGCGCTCCATCGCCTCGCAGGACGAATTGGCGCCGGTCACCGTCGCGAATGCGGCGGCCGCGCCGAATCTGGTGCAGCAGCTCCGCGAAAGCGGCCTGAAGGTCACGCTCCGGGACGGATCCGACGCCGAGATCCGGCGCTGGATCTCGGAGACCGACGGGCTCGTGGTGCTCCGCGTCCCCGCGAACTTCGCCGCGCGCTTCACCGAAGGCAAGCCCGCGGCGGTCATGGTCTACACCGATGGATCCGATTCCAAAGCCGAGCGGCACGCCGCGCGCGTCCGCGATGCGGTCGGCGCCTACTCGGCGCTGATCGGTGGCCTGCGGCTGCAGGCGCGCGGCGTCGCGCCCACCGTCGTTCATGCGGTCGTCGTCGACCAGGTGGATGTCTCGACGCCGTCCGCCCGCGCGACGCTCCTGCTCGGCATGCTGAGCTACGTGATCCTGCTCATCACCCTGCTCGGCGGGCTTTATCTCGCGATCGATGCGACGGCGGGCGAGCGCGAGCGCGGGTCGCTCGAGGCGCTGCTCACGCTGCCCGTGGTCCGCGAGCATCTCATCTACGGCAAGATCGCGGGTGCCGCGGTCATGATGATCGTCGCGCTCGCGCTCGTGACCGCGTCGATCGCCGTCGCGCTCGGCGCCGTGCCGCTCGAAACATTCGGCATGTCGGCGAATTTCGGCCCGGGCGTCGCCTGGCGCGTGTTCCTGAACGTGGCGCCGTTCGCGCTCGTGGGCGCGGCGCTCCTGACCGTGGTCGCCTCGTTCACGAAGAGCTACAAGGAAGCGCAGTCCTGGCTCGGCGTCGTGATGCTGGTGCCGACCGTGCCGATCGCGATCGCTGCCGTGCTGTCGGTGCAGCCGCAGGCCTCGCTGATGCTCGTGCCCTCGCTGTCCCAGCATCTCGTGATCCAGGGCCTGATGCGGGGCGAGCCGCTGTCGGCGGCCTGGATGCTCCTCGCCGCGGCAAGCGCGCTCGTGCTCGGATTGCTGCTCACCTGGCTCGCCGGCCGGCTTTATCGGCGCGAGGCGATCCTCGGCTGATAATCCGGAACCATGCTAGGACCGGCCCGATCCAAGCTGTCATGAATCGCCGTCGCGTGCATTGGTGCGCGTTCCTGCTGCTCGCCGCAGCGCCCGCGGCGTTCGCCCAGATCACGACTGTGCCGATGAAAGGCGTCGGCAACGAGTGGGTGAAGGAGCTCGACCTGCGCGGCCGCATGGACTGGGAGTGGATCGAGACCTATCCCGAGCAGGTCTATTTCGCGACGCGCCAGGATTCACAGCGCAAGAGCGACATCGTCACGATGTGGACCCGCGTCGAGTACAAGCATCCGCAAAATCCGCTCGCGCACCGGAGCGCGCTCAGCCGCGACGACTGGGATTGCAGGAAGCGGCGGCGCTCGACTTCAGGCGTGTTTTTCTACAAGTGGAACAATCTCCAGGACGATTCGGATTCGCCCGAGCACTCGACGAATCTGCTCCGCTCCTGGGAGAAGATCGAGCCCGGCACGGTCGGCGAGACTCTGCTGAACTTTGCCTGCAGCATCAGGAACGTCACGCCAATCATCCAGCCGGATTAGAAGGTGAACGTCCCCTTTAATCGAGGGTCTTACGCGTACCCCCACCGGTCACGGAGACTCATTCTCATGTTGCGCCACATCACATTGACCGCGCTGCTGCTCGGCCTGGCGCCGCTGTCGCAGGCTGCCGACAACGGTATCTATATCGGCGCCGGCTACGTGCAGAGCGAGTATGGTCTCGACAATCCGCTCAACGCGGAGCCGTTCGACGATTCGGACGGCGGTTTCAAGGTGATCGCCGGCTTCCGGCCGCTCGACAGCTTCGGCGTCGAGCTGAACTACATCGATCACGGTGACGTGACGATTCCGCCGAGCGCCTGCGGACCAGTTGTCGGCATTCCCTGTAACACTGAGTTCCGCGGGGGGGCCGAGACTATCTCGGGCTTCGCGGTCGGCTTCCTCGATTTTCCGCTGATCGATCTCTTCGCCAAGGTCGGCGCGGCGTCCTGGCAGTTCGACGGCAGCGGAGGACTCGGTACGAGAATCGACGAGAGCGACGTGGACTTCGCCTGGGGCGCCGGCGTGCAGGCGCACTTCGGGAGCCTCGGCGCCCGCCTCGAGTACGAGCGCTTCAAGATCGTGGAGGACGAGGATCTCGGGGCCATTTCGCTCTCGTTTGTCTACACGTTCCTCTAGGGCCGGCCTCAAGCCCACTCGGTCAGGCCCTCGCGCTCGTAGAGGACCTTGAACGAGGGGCGTGCCTTCATGCGCTTGACGTAGTCGCCGATCGCCGGCCACTGCGTCGCGGGCTTCGGCATGTTGCGCGACCAGCGCATCAGCATCGTCGCGAGAAAGTCGGCTGCGCCGACACGGTCGCCGATCAGGTAAGGGCCGCTGCCCCCGATCTGGCGATTGATGCGGTCGAAGCAGGACTCGATGCGCAGACGCGCCGAGGCCTTGATCGATTCGGCGACCGCGGCACCCGCCAGCTGATCCGGATAGAACCAGTCGCGGTAAGCGGTCTGCAGCGTGTTCGACAGGTAGAACATCCAGCTCACATACGCGCCGCGCTGCGGGTTGCCGATGGCCGGCGCGAAGCCCGCCTGCGGGTGCCGCTCGGCGAGAATCATCAGAAGCGCCGCGCTTTCAGGGAGCGGCGCGCCGTCCACGATCAGCGTCGGCACCAGCCCGCTCGGGTTCAGCTTCAGGTACTCCGGCTTCCGGTGCTCGCCGGCATCGAGATCGAGCTTCACGAGCTCGTGCGGCTCGCCGAGCTCGATCAGCATCCAGTGCACGCAAAAGCTCGCCGTACCGGGTGACCAATAGAGGGTGTACATGGACTCGAATCCTCCCTAAGGTGCCATTATGAACCGGGGGAGTTGCCTCTGTGGCGCCGTCACATACGAGGCAGCCGGGCCCTTCGACATGATGGCGCATTGCCATTGCTCGATGTGCCGCAAGCATCACGGGGCGATGTTCGCGACGTTCCTGTGCACGCCGCTCGCCGGTTACCGCTGGACTTCCGGCCAGGACATGGTCGAGGTCTACAAATCTTCCGACCAGGGCCACCGGCCGTTCTGCAGGCGCTGCGGCTCGGTGGCGCCAATGATCATGGAGAAGATGGATTTCGTTTTTCTGCTGGCCGGCAATCTCGAGGGCGATCCCGGGATCAGGCCGCAGATGCACATATTCGCCGGCTCGCGGGCGGATTGGTATCCCATCACGGGTGCGCTGCCGCAACACGCCGCCTACCCGCCGCAGTTCGGCGACGGCGAGGAGATCGTCCGCCCGGCGCCCGTGTTGAAGCCCGGCGTCACGCAGGGCAGCTGTCTCTGTGACGAGGTCGCCTGGGAGCTCGCGGGCGAGACCGAGCGCGTGCAGAACTGTCACTGTTCGCGTTGCCGCCGCGCGCGGAGTGCCGCGCATGCGACCAACGCCTTCTACAGGAAGGATCAGCTGACCTGGGTCCGGGGCCACGAGAACGTCGTGAGTTACGCGCTTCCGGATGCGAAGCGCTTCGGACAGGATTTCTGCCGGCGCTGCGGCAGCCCCGTGCCGCGCGTCATCGAGTCCACCGGCTACGTCGTCGTGCCCTGCGGCAGCCTCGACAGTGCACCGAGTGCCGGTCCGATCGGCCACATCTACGCGACCAGCAAGGCGCCATGGTTCGATATCACCGACGGCCTGCCGCAATGGGAGGCTTATCCTGCGCGCGCCTAGCCTCGTCGTCGCGGCGGGCCTCGCCATTGCCGGCTGCGGATCGCCGGGCACGCCGGAAGACGAGATCCGCGCCCTGGTCGATGCGGCGGAGCTCGCCGCGGAAGAACGGGATGCCTCCGCGCTCCGCGCGCTGGTCGCGGACGATTACGAGGATCCCGCCGGGCGCGACGCCACGGACATCCGCGCGCTCCTGCACGGCTATCTCATTGCGCATCAATCGCTGCGGCTCATCACGCGCATCGACTCGATCGAGCTCGAGGGCAAGGAGCTTGCGCGGGTTAGGGTGACGATCGGGGTGCTCGGCCGCGAAGCGGAATCGGAATCGAACTGGGATTTCGCCGGCGACGTGCATCGCCTCGACATCCGCCTCGCGCGCGGGGACGACGAGGAATGGCGCGCGATCCGCGCCGGGCCGCAGGCAGAGCCCTAGTCGGTATCGAGCGCGTTCCAGCGCTCGCGGAATGCGCGGATCGCCTCGTCGCGGATCGCGGAATGCCGGCGTGACAGCAGAAGCGACGAGGGCGGGCAGACGCGCGGCCGGATCACGCCGAGATCGGCCGCGGCATCGAAGAGGCTGGGATACCAGCGCTCCCATTCGGGCAGGATCGCCTCGACGTACTCACGCAGGCTCATCGGTTGCCGCATCCGGCGCCGCGGGCGGCGGCGTATCCGCGTTCCACATTTCGCGATGGAGCAGCCATTGGCCGCCCACCTTCTTCCACAACTCGATGAATTTGCCCGTCGCGGGCAGGCCGCCACCGGTGCCGCCGAGCCGATAGCTGCCCTGTCGATACGCATGGTCGCCGAACATCAGCGTCTCGACCGTGGCGATTTCGATCGGCGCACCGCCCTCCGGATTGGTGCGCGCGATGAAATCCTGGATCGCGGCGCGTCCGTTCACGACCGCCGCGTCGGGCGGCAGGAGCTGCGCGTCTTCCGTATAGAGCGCGGCGACACCCGCCGCGTCGTTCGCCCGGTAGCGCTCGAGCCACGCGTCCGCTCGATCCTGCGGAAACGCTTCCGGCACCGGGCTCTCGCGCGCGCAGCCGGAGAGCGCCAGCAAGGCGAGGCCGGCAGCCCACGAGGCGAGATCATTCCGATTCATGCGTCGCAATTCTCCTCGATCCATTCCGATCATACTCGCGCAGGCGCGTGACGGATCAAGCCCCTTCGCGGCGCCGCGCCAGCGTCAGGCCGTCGGCGAGCGGCAGGAGCGACAGGTCGATGCGCGGGTCCGCCAACAGCCGGTCGTTGAATTCCCGGAGCGCGACCGTGTCCGGGTCGCGATTCGCGGGATCGGCGACGTCGCCGCCCCAGAGCGTGTTGTCGACCGCGATCAGGCCGCCCGGCCGGATCAATTTCATCAGCCGCTCGTAGTAGCCGAGATAGCCCTGCTTGTCGGCGTCGATGAAGGCGAAGTCATAGCGGCCCGCCTCACCGGCCGCGAGCCGCGCATCGAGGGTTTGCCGCGCCGGCGCGAGCACGAGCTCGATCTTGCCGGCGACGCCCGCGTCCTGCCAGTGCCGGCGCGCGATCGCCGTGTACTCCTCGCTGACGTCGCAGGCGAGCAGGCGGCCATCCGGCGGCAGCGCGAGCGCGACCGCGAGGCTCGAGTAACCGGTGAATACCCCGACCTCGATCGCGCGGCGCGCCCCGATCAGGCGCACGAGCAGCTGCATGAACTGCCCCTGCTCCGGCGCGATCTGCATGTTGACCTTCGGATGCGAGGCAGTCTCGGCGCGAAGCTTCGCGAGCGCGGGCGCCTCGCGCAGCGAATGAGCGAGCAGGTACTCGTACAGGCGATCGTTCAGCGGCAGCGTGCGATTCGACACGGGTTACACGTTATCGGCGGGCAGGGCGATCGGCAAATGCGTCTACGCTGTAGGTCTCGGCCGACAGCGAATCGTGCGCACCTTCGCAATCATGCCCTTTTCTACTGGCTCCCGGCCGGAACTGTTAATCTGCGAACACCAATGAGCCCATTCGTCGGCCGATTCGTGCCCGCCTTCAACTGGATCGCGGTGACGGTTCTCGTGGGTGCTGCGATCGGTGTATACCGCGCCGTGGCAACCGCCGTACGGAACGGCTATTTCGACGAACCGATGCGTGTCCTTGCCGGTCGGGTCCTCGAGATGGGCGCTCTCGACGGCGCGAAGTCCGGCTTGGTCGTTGCGGCGGCCGGGCTCTTGCTATTCGCCGTTGCGTGGCCGATCTGCCGACTTGTGTTCCGCGATTCGCCGAAGACGCCCCTGGGTGCGATCCTGGCGGTGCCCTTGATACCGCTGTTTGCGGTCGTCGGGTATGAACTCAACCGCAAAGTGCTTCCCTCGCTCCTCTCGATTCCGAGCCTGCTCGGAAATCTCGCGTTGGCGGTCATGGCGTTCCTTGCATGGTGGTGGCTTCTGAAATGGATCGCGCGGCACCGGGAAATAATCCGCTCCGTGGCGGGAAACGGAATCGCGGCAGCAGTCCTGGGCGCGCTGGTCGTCATCGCCGTGGGTCTGCCCGTCGGATCGGCTCGGCTATGGAAGAAGGAAGTGGATGCGCAGAGTCCGAACGTCCTTGTCGTCCTGATCGACGCCCTGCGCGCGGATCGTCTAGGATCGTACGGTTACCATCGCGACACGTCCCCGAATCTCGACAAGCTTGCGAACGAGGGTTGGCGATTCACGACCGCGATCGCCCAGGCGCCGTGGACGAAACCATCCGTTGCGTCCTTGGTCACCGGCCTCTATGCCAGGCAGACGTCGATCGGCACGGACGCGTGGGCCGAGCAGGGGCGCGAGGGAGCCGTATTCGTGCGCTCGCTCGCTCCCGAGCACCTGACGCTTGCCGAAAAACTCGCATCCGAAGGTTTCGAGACCGCTGCGTTCGGTCACAACAACCATCTCGTCGTGGAAACCGGGTTTGCACAGGGCTATCTCACGTATGACTGGAAGCAGCCGCCGGGAGACGGACTTGTATACGAGATCGCCAGGCGGTTCAAACCGCGGCTTCCGGATGACTGGATCAATCGTCATTTCTTCGAATGGCTGGATGCCAACGATGGGCGAAAGTTCTTCGCTTATCTCCACACGCTCGAAGTTCACTGGCCCTACCGGAGTCCCGCGCCTTTTGCAGGCATGTACCTGACCAAGCCGCCGCCAGAGAATTTCAACCGGACGGACTTCGTGTCGAGCACGAACGAGAGGCTCAAGGCCAGCTCGGACAAGGCTCTCGATCCGGATACTTTGCGCGCGATGAGCGACGCGTATGACGAGTGCATCCGGCACGTGGACGACGACTTGGGCAAGCTCTTCCAGGAGCTGGCCCGCCGCGGGCTCTACCAGAATACGCTCATCATCATTACCGCCGACCATGGCGAGGAATTCATGGACCACGGCCTGATCGGCCACGGCAACACTTTGTACGACGAGTTGATTCGAGTGCCGTTGATCGTGAAGTTTCCCTGTCCGGGCGCGCACTGTCGGCCAGAAGTCGTGACGTCACCGGTCGAGTCGGTGGACATTTTCCCGACCGTGATGGCGACGGTCGGGCTCGAATCTCCCGAGCACCTGGTCGGCGGGCACCTGGCCGACAAGCGCGACCGGGCCCAGGCCGCATTCAGCGAAGGGTCCAATCTCATCGCGATGCGAACGCCGGAATGGAAAATCATCTATGACGAGCTTTCCGATTCGGGCGGGCTGTACGACCTCAGGAACGACCCGGGAGAAACCAGCGATCTCGCGAGCCGCCAGTCGGTCCTCAGCAACCTACTGCTGACGCGCCTGCTGGACTTTTCAGCGACTCGAGCGACGAACACCGCGGGCCATTCCAGTGTCATCGAAGCGGACGAGAAGATGCTCGAGGGTCTCCGGGCATTGGGCTACGTGAAGTGATGCCGAAGGCAGCGCTGTCCGTGCTCGCCTGCATGGGGGCGCTCGCGGCGCTCGCGGCCGGCTGCTCCGCAGAGGAACCGGCGCCAGCCCAGGTCGCGAGCGACAAGAAAATGATCGTGCTCGGCGTCGATGGCATGGATCCCGAGTTGCTCAAGGAACTACTCGCGGCAGGCGAGCTTCCGAATATCCGGCGATTGATCGACTCGGGAGGATTCAGGGCTCTCGGCACGAGCAATCCACCGCAGAGCCCCGTCGCCTGGTCGAATTTCATTACCGGCATGAATCCCGGAGGTCACGGGCTGTTCGACTTCCTGGCGCTGGACCGGACGAATCTCCGGCCCTACCTGTCGGCGTCGACGGTTCTTCGCTCCGACACCGCTCCACTCCAGCTGGGCGACTGGCGCCTGCCGCTCGGTACCGACCGCGTCGTCTTGCTGCGCAAGGGAAAGGCTTTCTGGGAATTGCTCGAGGACGCCGGCGTCGACGTCACGATCCTCCGCATGCCTGCCAATTACCCGCCCGTGCCGACCGAGGGCAACTCGCTGTCGGGCATGGGCACGCCGGATCTGCGCGGCACATCGGGGACATTCCTGTTCTTCTCGACCCGCGACTCTGCGAGGCCCGGCGAGGTTTCCGGCGGCGAGATCCGGCGATTCGGGACCGGGGACGGACGCTTGCTCGCAAGCATCGACGGCCCTGCGAACGAGTTGCGCGTGCACGGACGCCCATTGACGGCGACGCTGGAGGTGGTTCAAGACCCTGCGAAGGAGGCGGCGCTGATCCGGGTACAAGGCGAGGAAACGATCATCCGTGTCGGCGAATGGAGCGACTGGATCCGGCTGGAATTCGAGCTAGTGCCGATGCTGGCCAGGGTTTCCGGGATGGTGCGGCTCTACTTGAAGGGCGTCCATCCCGAGACCGAATTGTACGTTTCGCCGGTCAACATCGATCCCCGTGATCCGGCCCAGGTGATCTCGAGCCCGGAAGACTACGCGGCGCGCCTCGCGGAAAGCGTTGGTCCCTTCTATACCGAAGAGATGCCGGAAGATACGAAGGCGCTTTCCGCGCACGTCCTTTCGCCTTCCGAGTTCCTGGAGCAATCGGAAATCGTGCTCGGCGAAACGAAGCGCATGCTCGAATTTGAGCTCGCCCGCTTTCAGGCCAAGCGAGGGCCCGCATTCCTGTTTTCGTATTTCAGCAGCGTGGATCAGCGGCATCACATGATGGGTCGCCACATCGATTCGCGGCACCCGGCGTTCTCGAAGGACGTTCCGGCTCAGGTGCGAAGTTCCATGCGTTCGACTTACGCGGCAATCGACGAGATCGTCGGAAACCTGTCGAGCCGCATGGTTCCCGACGTCGCCGTGGTGGTCATGTCCGACCACGGCTTCTCGAACTTCTACCGCCAGGCGCACTTGAACGCGTGGCTCAGGAAGGAGGGCTATCTGACGCTTGCCCGCAATCCAACCGGCGCGGAGGAATGGCTACCCGACATCGACTGGGCGCGCACGCGGGCCTTCGCGATCGGCCTCAATTCACTCTACATCAATGTGGCGGACCGCGAGAAATTCGGCATCGTCCCATCATCTGGCCGCCTGGAGCTCGCGAGGGAGATCGCGCAGCGGCTCCAGAGCTGGACCGACGAAGAGACGGGTCTCCCCGTCGTCACGCGCGCGGCCCTGCGCGAGGAAATCTATCGCGGGCCGTACCTGGCGGACGCGCCCGACGTCATCGTCGGCTACGGCGACGGTTATCGGGCCTCCTGGACGACGAGCAAGGGCCAGACCGCGAACGTGCTGGTCGAAGACAACCTCGACGAGTGGAGCGCGGATCACTGCGTGGACCCGTCCATCGCACCCGGCGTGCTGATCAGCAACCTCCGGCTCAGTTCTCCCGATCCGCAATTGACCGATCTGACCGTGGGAATCCTCGAGTTCTTCGGAGTCGGTCGTGAACCGGTCATGCGCGGAAAGTCGCCGTTCCAGCCGGCCGCTGGCGGCCCGGCCGCGAGGCCTCCCGCTCAGTAGCCGCGCTTGACGTCCACTTCGGACAGCAGCTTGCCGCCCGCCGCGTAGCGCCGCAGGTTCTCGCGCGCAAGCAGCCAGCGCGGCTCCTCGCCGAGATCGGTCGCCGCCGCGACGTGCGGCGTGATCAGCACGTTCGGCGCGCGCCAGAGCGGATGATCGGATGGCAGCGGCTCCGGGTCCGTGACGTCGAGGCCGGCGCCGCCGAGACGGCCGTCCTCGAGCGCGGCGACCAGGTCCGCCGTGACGACGGTTCCGCCGCGGCCCACATTGATGAAGAGCGCGCCACGCTTCGCGGCGTCGAAGATCTTCCGGTCGAAGACGCCTTTCGTCTCCGGCGTCAGCGGCAGGGTATTGACGATGACGTCGGCGCGCGAAACGAAACTCGAGAGGTCCGCACTCAGTCCCTGCTCGCTTACGAACGGCGGCTTTTCGCGCCGCGTATTCCGCGTCGCGATCACGTTCATGCCGAGCGCGTGCGCGCGGCGCGCGACCTCGGTGCCGATACCGCCGAGACCGGCGACCAGGAGCATCTTGCCTTCGAGCGACCACATGCGGCCTTCGGGCACGGCATCGTCCGACCATTCGCCTCGTGCCTGGAGCGGCACGTAAGTCGCAAGCCCGCGCGCGAGACCGAACATGAATGCGAGCACGTGCTCGGACATCACCGGCCCCGCGATCTTCTGCATGTTGGAGAGCGCGATGCCGCGATCGGCGAAGCCTGGACTGCCGACGCAGCGCTCGACGCCGGCATAGAGATGCTGTATCCAGCGGAGCTTCTGGCCGGCCTGCACCACGTCGGGCGCGCACGCGCCGATCACCGCGTCGGCGTCCGCGACCTCGCGCACTGCTTCCACGCGGTTGCCCGCGGCAACGACTTTCACGCCGGGAGCGGCAGACTGCATCCAGGCGAGACGTTTCGGGTTCGCGCCCATCACGACGACCTTGCGCGGCTCCTGCCAGCCGGGCCGGTCGGCGAGCGCGGTCGCGGATTCCTGGAGGCCCAGCTCGGCGATCAGGCGGGTGGTTTCCGGGTCCGGCGGCTGCGCGGCGACCGCCGAGCCGGTGAAGAACAGCGGGCTCGCGGCGGCACACAGCGATGCGACGATGGACGATGACGGTTTCAGACACATACTCATGAATGCTTCCTTCGCAATGGTGCAACCTACAGGCGGATGCCGAACGGTTGCAGACACCAGATCACCCCGAGATACGCGATGCCAGTCGCAACGCATCCGACGCCCAGGCTGTACCAGAAACCCCAGCCGGAGCGCAACAAAAGCGGCAGCAAGACGAACAGCAGCAGGGATGGCAGGACGAGCCAGAAAATACCCTGTGAAAGATCGGCGACACGCTGCACATCGTCGGTGTCCGCATAGAGCCAGACAAATGCGAGCACTGAGGTCAGTGGGAGTGAAGCCAGTGCAGCGCCCCAGAAAGTGCTTCGCTTCGCGATTTCCGAGACGGCCACGACCACCGCGACGGTCAGCAGGATCTTGATGGTGTACTGCCACATCGAGCTTACCCAAATTCAATGGTACTTCACGCCGCGTGCGGCCTCGCCCCCAGCCGCCGGCTGAGCACCAGGAAATAGGCGGCCGGGATCACGAGCATCGAAAGCAGCGGCGCGGTGATCATGCCGCCGACCATCGGCGAGGCGATGCGGCGCATGACCTCCGAGCCTGTACCCTCACCCCACATGATCGGTAGCAGGCCCCCGATGATCACGGCAACCGTCATCGCAATCGGCCGCACACGCAATGCCGCGCCCTCAACGACGGCCTCGATGCGATCGTCCGCTGCCTCGAGGCGCCCCTGCCCGGCGCGCGTCGTTATGGCCTGGTTCAGGTACACCAGCATGACCACGCCGATCTCCGTCGCGACCCCGGCAAGCGCAATGAAACCCACCGCCGCAGCGACCGACATGTTGTAGCCGAGCAGGTACATGAGCCAGAAGCCGCCCACGAGCGAGAACGGCAAGGTCGCCATGATCAGGAGCGCATCGCCCAGGCGCCGGAAGGTGAGGAAAAGCAGGACGAATATGATCACGAGCGTCGCCGGCACGACGATCTTGAGGCGCGCCGTTGCGCGCTCCAGAAACTCGAACTGCCCGGACCAGGAGATGGAGTAGCCAGGCGGGAGCTCGATCTGCTCCGACACAGCCTGCTGCATCTCACGAACCGCAGAACTCAAATCGCGCCCATGCAGATCGATGTAAACCCAGCCGGCCAGGCGCGCGTTTTCGCTCTTCAGCATCGGCGGGCCATCGCTGATGCGGATCGCGGCGACGTCGCCGAGGCGGATCTGCGCGCCCCGCTCCGTCAACACCGGCAGATCGCGCAGCTTCTGCACCGAATCACGCAGTTCGCGCGGATAGCGCACGTTGATCGGAAAGCGTTGCAACCCTTCGATGGTTTCGCCGATGTTGTCTCCCCCGATCGCGGCGGAGACAAAGTCTTGAACGTCCGCGATGTTGAGCCCGTAGCGTGACGCCGCCTCGCGGTCGATGTTCACATCGATGTAGCGCCCGCCCGCGAGACGCTCGGCAAAGGCCGAGGTCACGCCGGATACCGGCTTCACGACACGCTCGACTTCCGACGCCAGCCGATCGACCTCCTGGAGATCCATGCCGGCGACCTTCACGCCGACCGGGCTCTTGATGCCGGTGGCGAGCATGTCGATGCGGTTGCGGATCGGCGGTACCCAGATGTTGGAAAGCCCAGGCACCTTGACGATGGAATCCAGCTCCTGGACCAGCTTGTCGGGCGTCATGCCGGCGCGCCACTGATCGCGCGGCTTGAACTGGATCGTGGTTTCGAACATTTCGAGCGGCGCAGGGTCGGTCGCAGTTTCGGCACGCCCGGCCTTGCCGAAAACGCTCGCGACTTCGGGCACGGTTTTGATGAGCCGGTCCGTTTGCTGGAGAAGTTCCGCTGCCTTGCCGGCCGAGATACCGGGGAGTGCCGAAGGCATGTAAAGGAGGTCGCCTTCATCGAGCGGCGGCATGAATTCCCCGCCGATGCGCATGACGGGATACGCCGTCGCAATCAGGACCAGCAATGCAATTCCCAACACGGATTTCGGGAACGCCAGCACGCGACGCAGGAGCGGTTGATAAACCGCAATCAGCCCGCGATTGATCGGATTGGCCTGTTCGGCCGGAATCCGCCCGCGGATGAGATAGCCCATCAGCACCGGAACCAGCGTGACCGCGAGACCCGCGGCGGCTGCCATCGCATAGGTCTTGGTATATGCGAGCGGCGAAAAGAGCCGCCCCTCCTGGGCTTCCAGCGTGAATACCGGCACAAACGACAGGGTGATGATTAGCAGCGAGAAGAACAACGGCGCTCCGACCTGGGCCGCCGCATCACCGATCACCCGCCACCGTTCGGCAACCTCAAGCTCCGAATCCGGGTGCGCGTGATGCCAGGCCTCGATGTGCTTGTGGGCGTTCTCGATCATGACGACGGCAGCATCCACCATCGCACCGATCGCAATGGCGATGCCGCCAAGCGACATGATGTTGGCGTTGACCCCCTGGTAATGCATCACGATGAATGCCACCAGCACGCCGAGCGGAAGGGAAACGATCGCCACGAAGGCAGAACGCAGATGGAAGAGGAACACGACGCAGACCAACGCCACGACGATGAACTCCTCGATCAGCTTGCGTTGCAGGTTGTCGACGGCGCGTTTGATGAGATTCGACCGGTCGTACGTCGGTACGATCTCGACACCGCGCGGCAGGCTGGCCTTCAGCTCGCCGAGCTTCGCCTTGACCGCGTCGATTGTCTCGAGCGCATTCTTACCTGTGCGCATGACGATCACGCCGCCCGCGACCTCTCCCTCGCCGTTGAGCTCGGCGATTCCGCGGCGCATCTCCGGACCGATCTGGATGCGAGCAAGATCGCCCAACCTGACCACGACCCCCGAGTCGG
>Ga0302046_10001933_pt1 | contig 19434 bp, 20 predicted proteins | sample RVTome_11_FD_200261 | JGI IMG/M metagenome (GOLD analysis project Ga0302046, IMG submission 200261) | Soil microbial communities from uranium-contaminated site in the Upper Colorado River Basin, Wyoming, United States - RVT147D111 (version 2) ...
GGGGACGCGGTGATCACCCGGCGTCAGGAGCAGGTACGGGATCACGACCGTAACCGTGCCGGGCACGACGAGGGTGAACAGGATGTTCTTGAAAACCAGCATGTCGGTTGGCGTCTGCGAAGCCGGTGCTGTGCGATCACCTCCGTTGCTCCCGCGTCATGCTGAGGAGTCTTGCGACGAAGCATCTCGCCGATCGCGGCTCGGCAGCCAAGTCCAACCGGCGAGATCCTTCGCCTTCGGTCCCTGTGGGGCCTTCGCTCAGGATGACGAGATGGGGAGACAGCGTAAAGAAGAATCCTTCAGCGAAAAGGTTTCCCGTCGTGAAGCTGCTCATAACTCGCTACGCCTCTTCCACAAAGCGCTGGGTGATCGCTCCCGTCTCTTTATGCTTCAGGATCAGCTTGACCGTCCCGTCCGGCATGCGTTCGCGCTTGACGAGTTGATGTCCGTCGTAGTCGGCCTGGGTGCCCCGGATCGGGTCGATTGTTTCGGCACCGCGCCACGTTTCCAGGGCGACCGGCTCCCACTGCTTCGAGGTTGCAGACCGATAGCAGGCGTCGATGATGGCGTTGACGATGTAGCCGTCGTAGAACGTCTCCATCGGGGCGCGTCCTTCATCCATCGCCTCGAACATATCGGTAAACATGTCGACGTAGCCGAGTTCGCTCACCTCGTCGCCCACGGGGAAGAGCCAGCCGGTCTCCTGTTCGGTTTTCTCGGCCACGTAGCCGCCGCCGCCGCTCGTGTACATCTCAAAGCCCGTGCGCAGGAAGTGGTTGAGCCAGATGGTGCCCTCCGTGCCGGCCACCTCGTCGCGCAGGTCCATGCCTCCGCGAAACGACCAGCTCACCTCGAACTGACCCATCGCGCCGTTGTCGAAACGGATGAGGCCGATGCCGTTATCTTCGGCGTCGATCGGGTGGACGAGAGTATCGGCCCAGCACATCGCTTCGACGGGCCGGATGTCTTTGCCGATGAAGTTGCGGATGATCTCGATGCAGTGGCAGCCGAGGTCGACGATAGCGCCACCGCCGGCCTGGTCGAGATCCCAGAACCAGTTACTGTGGGGGCCGCTGTGCGTTTCGCGGGAACGGGCCCAGAGCACGTCGCCCAGCGCGCCGTTGTGGACGGCTTGCAGGGCTTTGAGCGTCTTGGGCGTATAGACGAGGTCTTCGAGGTATCCGGCAAAGACACCGGCCGCTTCAACGATGTCGAGGATGCGCTTCGCTTCGGCGCCCGTGCGGGCCAGCGGCTTGGTGCACAGGATGGCTTTGCCCGCGTCCGCCGCCAGCCGCACCGCCTCTTCGTGCAGGTGGTTCGGCAGGCCGATGACGACGACGTCGGTCTCGGAATCCTGGATGGCTTCGGCCATGTCGGTGCTGTAGCGGGGAATGTTCCATTTTTGGGCGAAACTCCGGGCGCGGTCTTGAGAACGCGAGTAGACGTTGCGTACCCGGTCGCGGCCCCGTTGGCCGTGCAACGTCATGGTGTAGAACAGGCCGATCAGCCCGGTGCCCAGCATCGTGACGTTATGTGATGTTTGCATGAAAGTCCTCCCGTCGAACGTAAACTTGAGAAAAAGCCGGTTGGTAATGCCTTCGAATGTACGTACAATCCGACAACCCACCAAGCCGTTTTGCTTCAGGATTACGACCAGATGATTACGACCAGTATCATCGGCAGCTATGCCTGGCCCTCATGGTTTATCAGCGCCGTCGACGCCATCAAAAACGGGGCGTACGGCCCCAAAGACATCGAAGAGACCCTCAACGACGCCGTCGACCTGGCCGTGCGTGATCAGGAAGAGGCCGGCGTCGACGTCATCAGCGACGGTGAGATGCGCCGCCTGGGTTTCTTTACCGCCGACTTCTACGGCAGGCTGACAGGGCTCAGCGAACTGGCACCCCTGCGCCGCCTCGGGCCGGGCGGGCACGACCAGCGCGAGCGCTACGAGGCCTGCGAGCCGTTCGATGCGCCGGAGGGGCTGGGTCTGGTGCCGGAGTTTGCCTATGTACGGACCCGGACGAAACGCCCGCTCAAGGTACCGTGTCCCGGCCCGTACACCCTGGCCGGGCGCATCATGCCGGGGTCCGTCTATGCGGATCGCATGGCCGTAGCGCAGCGGTTTGCCGAGATTATCAACGCCGAGTTGAAAACCCTGGTCGCGGCCGGCGTCGACTTCATCCAGCTCGACGAACCGTCGTATGCCGTCCACAAGCATGCTCCGAAAGCGTTCGTCGATCTTTTTAACCGCACGGTGGAGGGCGTCGATGCGCGCATCGGGCTGCATCTCTGCTTCGGTAACTACATCGGCCGGCCGGTGGCGCACCGGACCTATGCGCCCCTCTTCCCGCACATCCTCGACGTCCGGGCCCATGAGTTCGCTATGGAGTTTGCCAACCGCGAGATGGCCGAGATTGGGCTGACCGCCGCAGTAGTCGAAGCCGGCAAGGACGTCGCCGCCGGCCTGATCGATGTGAAGAACTATTTTGTCGAGACGCCGGAGATCGTCGCGGATCGTATTCGAACGGCGTTGAAGCATGTGCCGCCCGAGAACCTGATCGTCACGCCGGATTGCGGACTCAGCCAAACGGCGCGGTGGGCGGCGCTCGCCAAGCTCAAGGCAATGGTGGCAGGCGCCAAGCTCGTCCGGCGCGGCCTGGAGGACAGGGCCTGAGCTTTTCCCGGCCTGCGTTTTTTCCAGATGTCTGTAGTTTTTATTCCGAGAGATAGCTTCTCGGGGATCGTCCTTTCCGTGGCGTATGGCTAGATTCAAGGCGTATCCGCACAGCCCCGTATGGACGGCCTGTTGTGCCGCAAAGTCACGAAGACACAAAGGTCTACTCTTTCTTCGCGTCTTCGTGTCTTTTGGGACAACAAAAAAGTCGCTTCGGAGACGGTTCGCCTGGAAAAATCCCCCGACGTCATGCAGGATCTATCGACCCGCCCTGACCCGCCTGCAAGTGCGCAAGGCGTTGTGAATATCGTCAGTGACGACGCATTGTTGGCGACGATACCGGTGGAGCATCTCCAGCACGATTTTCAGATCCGGCATTACACGCCGCAGGAGGTTATCCGGCACGCAGCGCACGAACAGGAGCAGATGATGGCGGGCCGTGTGGCGACCCTTGTAAACTGGGATGAGCGAGGCCCGGTCGTCCTGTCCGTATTGAAAGAGGCAGCGCATCGTCATGCGGTGCCGCTCGTCGTCCTCTGTGGCCGGAACCGGGCAGAACACGTCGCGGCGCTTGTGGTCGGGGGGGACGACGTGCTCATGCATCCCGTGAACCCCATCATGCTACAGGCACGGCTCGTAGCCTACCAGCGCCGTATAGGCTATCCCAACGAGCCGAGTGCCCACACCGGCGACGGGTTGCTGCCCCCGGACCCGCCCGAAATCACGACACCCCTCCTCGAAGCGCACGACGTGCAGGTAATCGGGCCGCTGGTGCTCGATCGTACCGCGCGGCAATTCTACATCCACGGACACCTGGAACCCTTACCGGCCCGAACCTTCGACCTCATGGCCTTCCTCATGGAGCACGCCGGAGAATGCCAGGCGCGGGGCGTTCTCCTGGACGTGATCTGGGGCATTGATTTTGAGACGGGAACGAATATCCTCGATGTGCAGATCTACCGGCTGCGCGGTCGGATGAAGAAACATGGGGTAGCGGCGATGATCGAAACCGTACGCGGTATCGGGTACCGGCTCCGTGGGGTGCGCGGCTCGTGATCGGAGTTGCCTTTGTGCCGCGCTGCGCAGACGGTTTCTCAGGCCGAGCCCGCGATTGGGTACGAAATCTCCTCTTCATGAAATATACATCGGGCGTTCAGGTACTGAACACCCGGTTACACAGGGGGTAAACAGTTTAGAGTTGCCTCATTGCCGGATTCTACGTAGTTTTCAGGCAGGTAAATGAGTGGCCTTGTGCCGCTGAACGATGCTGGTATGCCTCAGCGCATTCCTGAGTATTTTGTTCTACGAATGAACCCAAACGGTTTTCGTACGTTTACCAGGGTCCATTACATCCTGCTAACACGTCACTGGCTCCGCTTCATCTCCTCCCGTTGACTCTGCTTGTAGCATCTGGTCGGTCTTGATTTGCGCGTACAGTGAACAAAACCAAACAACACCACAATGGCACACGGTAAAGTAAAATGGTTCAACGCCGAGAAAGGCTACGGCTTCATCGAACCAACGGACGGTAGCAAAGATGTCTTTGTCCACCGCAACAACGTGGCGGGTCTCGGTTGGGACGACGGGCTGCGTGATGGAGAAGAAGTGGAGTATGAGGTAGAGCGGACACCGAAAGGCTTGAGCGCGACAAACGTGCAACGGACGCACTAGACTCCTGGTAGGCTGGTGCAAAAAACAATGAGAACGAGAAAGCCCGGCCGTAACGGCCGGGCTTTCTCGTTTCCAGGAGGCGGTACGGAGCGTGGCGGTGCAAGCGACGGTAGCCTACATTGCCCTGGGTGCTAACCTCGGAGACCGGCCGGCCGCGCTGCAAGCCGCCGTACACGGGCTTGCAGCCCATGACAAGGTCGAAGGGATACGCGCTTCGCTGGTCTATGAAGCCGAAGCCCACACGCTGACGCCGGACGACGTGCAGCCTCCCTATCTCAACGCCGTCGTGGAAGTAATCACGACGCTTACCCCGGAGGCATTGCTGGCGTATTGCCAGCGGCTGGAGCAGGCCGCCGGCCGTACACGCGGGCGGGCCTGGGCGCCCCGTACGCTCGACCTTGACCTGCTGGCTTTCGGGTCGTGGAAGCGGCATACACCCGGCCTCAACCTGCCCCATCTACGCCTGGGCGTACGGCGCTTTGTGCTCCAACCCTGGGCGGATCTGGCGCCGAACTTCTACGTCCCGACGCCGTACGATGCCACAGTAGCCGACCTGCTACGTCGCTGTCCGGATGCCGACGATCTGGTGCGCACCGAACATCGGCTCCTCAAACCATTCAACCCGACCTGAGCGCTATGGCAGACGCCCCGTCGCTGTCTCCGGACGACGGCCGCCGCCCGCAGCCCACGCCCGTCCGGTTGCTGGACGACCTCCGATACCTGGTCATTGAGGGGGTCATCGGGGTAGGGAAAACGAGCCTGGCGCGGTTGCTGGCCGAACGCTTCAACGGCCAGCTTATCCTCGAGGCCTTCGATCAGAATCCCTTTCTGGCGCGGTTCTATGCCGACCGGCCACGCTGGGCGTTTCAGACGCAGCTTGCTTTCCTCGCCAGCCGTTTCCGCCAGCAAAAAGCCCTGCTCGCCCGCGACCTCTTCCATCAGGTCACCATCGCCGACTACGCCTTCGACAAGGACCGAATTTTTGCACACCTCAACCTCTCCGGCGACGAAGCACAGCTTTACGAGACGCTCTACAGCTTGATGGAGCCCGGCACGCCGCGGCCGGATCTGGTCGTGTATCTCCAATCGACCCCGCAGCGTCTGATGCAGAACATCAAGCAGCGTGGACGCTCCTACGAGGCCAACATGGAAGCAAAGTACATCGAAGCGCTCCACGAGGCGTACACCTATTATTTTTTCCGCTATACCAAGAGTCCACTGCTGATCATCAACGCCGAGCACATCGACTTCGTGAAAAATCCAGCCGAGTTGGAGGAACTGGTACGCCAGATTGCGACTGTAAGGCATCACGGAACGACGTATTTCACGCCGGCGTCGTCTTCTGTTAACCCCTGACTGGTTGCCGCATGGTGCTGAAGCTGCTGCTTATCTTCGCGCTGTTTTACCTGGTTGCCCGTACGGTCGGTAACATGATACGGGCCGTGCTCAACGACCCGAAAACACCGCCGCCGATGCCTCCGCCCGGCGAACGACCGCCGCGCACAACCTGGGAGGGACCGCGGCCGAGATCCCGGCAAGGAGCCCGCCCGGACGTCGAAGATGCCCGGTGGATCGATCTGGACTAAGAACCCCGCAGGAGTAGCTAGGTGATTCCTGCTCTGACTGCCCCGGGCTTCGTACAAGAGTGCAGGGTCAGACGCCGAAGCGGAACGTCAGCGGGTGATAGCTGCGGACGGCAGCGCCGTTCTGGCGAGCGGGGCGGAAAAGCCAACGTTCGGCAGCATTGATCGCTGCTTCTTCGATTCCGTACCCGATTTCAGCAACAACCTCTTTGGGGTCGTCATCATCGCCCAGGATGAAGCGTTCGACGATCTTCGATTCCTGCACGCGCCCTTTCTCGTCGATGAGCACTTCGACAACGACCTCGGCGCGGATCTTCTTTCTCCGGGCTTCTCGCGTGTACTCGGGCTCGACGATGCGGACGGGCTTGGGGCCCGATTCGGCCTGGGCGAGGTTGGCCGTCGGCCCTTCGTCTCCCGGCGTCAACTCCGGGTCGAGGCCGGGTTCTTCAATCGGCAGGAGGGAGTCGGAAAATTCGAGGGGTACGTCATCAAGGATGACGTCGTTGGGCACGACGATGGGCGGCAGCGGGGCAGGTGGGGGCGGGATCTGTTCACGCTGGCTTGTCGGGATGATCTCTTCGATCTCGATCACCTCCTGCCCCCGCGTCGAAAAGACGAGGTTGGACGGGGCGTCGCCGTCCGGTAGCGGCCATGCCTTCACGGCCACGATGACCAGCAACAGGCTGGCCGCGATCCCTGCCAGCACACGCGTGGTGTACTGGTCGCGGTATCGGCGTTCGTGGTTCGATGAGGAGAAACGATGAGACACGATAGCCATCTCAGAAGGAGCCCGAGGCAACGTTCCGGATACCGTTAACGGCACGGTCCGCCCAGGCGTAAAACTCGAAGGCAATAGATCAGTTCAGATCGATCTCCCATATTGCGGAAAGTTTTGGTCAAAGGCTCAGATTTCGTGGGTGTATGTACGAAAAGGGGGGGTGAACGGAAGGAGGGCTTTCCGGGCAGGGATGTTGCTCCTTTGAAAGCTCTGTAAAACCCGAAGCTTTGCTTGAGAATACCCCGTCCTCAGCGTATCTTTCAACTTCCAGAAGGGCTATGTACTTCCGTAGTATTCACCCATAACCCGCTGAGTCCCGTGAACACCTTCTGGAGCGTCATCGTGCCCGATCCGGTCCTGCCGCGACCGCGCTTCGGCGGATAAGCCCCCCCGATCCATCGGGAGGGTTTTTTTATATCGGGGTATCAACCGCAATCCTTTAACGCATTCGTAAACGGCACGCTTATGCATGAGTCGACTGCATCGTCACAACGCTGTAAACTGGGTCTGGCCGACGGAACCGTCGTCACCGGTACCGCCGTTGGGGCCCGGGGAGAGGCCCGCGGCGAACTCTGTTTCAATACCAGCATGACCGGGTATCAAGAGATCATGACGGACCCCTCCTATCACGGGCAGATCATGATGATGACCTATCCGCACATCGGCAACTACGGCGCCATGGACATCGACGTCGAAGCGGCGCGCCCGATGGTGGCGGGGCTGGTGGTACGGTCTTTTACCTTCCGGTATTCCAACCGGCAGGCCGATGAGTCGTTTGAGAACTTCATGGCGCGGCATGGCCTTGTGGGGATCACGGGGGTCGACACGCGACGCCTCGTGCGGCACATCCGGGCGCAAGGCGTCATGAATGCCATCATCTCGTCGGTCGACCTGCATGACGAAAGCCTCGTCGACAAGGCGCGCAACTGGCCGTCGATGGACGGGCTCGAACTGGCTTCCTTCGTCACGGTCCAGGAGCCGTACGACTTTGTCACGGGGGACGGCGCCCGCATCGCCGTCTACGACTTCGGCTGCAAACGCAACATCCTGCGCTCGTTCAAGGAGCGCGGCTGTGCCGTACGGATTTTCCCGGGCCATACGCCGCTCCTTGATGTGCTCGCCTGGAACCCGGACGGACTTTTCTTCTCCAACGGCCCGGGCGACCCGCGTGCCATGCCGGAGGCGATCGAGACCGTCCGTGCCGCCATGGAGACCGGGATTCCGCTCTTCGGCATCTGCCTCGGGCACCAGCTCATGGCGCTGGCGCGGGGTTTCGAGGTCTACAAGATGTTCGTCGGCCACCGGGGCGCGAACCAGCCGGTCAAAAACCTGGTGACCGGACGCGTCGAGGTGACGACGCAAAACCACGGCTTTGCCGTGGATCCGGCGTCGGTCGCCGCCGCCCACGCCGAGGTTACACACCTAAACCTCAACGACCAGACCGTCGAGGGGCTTCATTTTAAAACCTTTGCCGGGATGAGTGTGCAGTATCACCCGGAAGCCTCGCCGGGTCCCCACGACAGCCGCTATCTCTTCGACCAGTTCCTCCAGCGCATCGCCGAATACCGGGGCGTGCCGGTCTCGTCGCTTCGTACTTCCTGAGCAACGCGCTGGCCTGGCGGAACGCTTCACGGCACACGTGCAACTCCGGCTCTCCGAACACGTCCTGCGTCGCCTGAATCATGGTCTGGATCACGACCTGGAATAAGGCTCCATCCATCCGAAACATAAAACCGAATGCCCAAGCGTACCGACATACAAAAGATCCTGCTGATCGGCTCGGGGCCGATCGTCATCGGGCAGGCCTGTGAGTTTGACTATTCCGGCACCCAGGCGTGCCGCTCCCTGCGCGCCGAAGGGTATGAGATCGTGCTCGTCAATTCGAACCCGGCCACCATCATGACCGACCCGATGACGGCCGACCGGGTGTACCTCCAGGAGTTGTCGCCCCGGTCGATCCGGCAGATCGTCGACATAGAACACCCCGACGCCGTGCTGCCGACGATGGGGGGGCAGACCGGCCTCAACATTGCCGACACGTTGCACCGCCAGGGTTTCTGGGAAGAACGCGGCATAGACGTCATCGGCGTGGACATCGACGCCATCCACATCACCGAAGACCGCCAGCAATTCCGCGACCTGATGGAACGCATCGGCGTAGATCAGGCCCGCAGCCACGTCGCCAAGAGCCTGCTCGAAGCCAAAGAGGTCACGCAGCAGCTGGGCGGGCTGCCCGTCGTCATCCGGCCGTCGTTCACCCTCGGCGGGGCCGGCGGCGGCATTGTCTGGACGGCGGAAGAGTTCGACCGCAAGGTGACGCGCGGCCTGGAGATCTCGCCGGTCCACGAGATCCTCATCGAAGAGTCCGTATACGGGTGGAAAGAGTTTGAACTCGAACTGCTGCGCGACGCCAACGACAACGTCATCATCATCTGCTCCATCGAGAACCTGGACCCGATGGGCGTACACACCGGCGACTCGGTGACCGTTGCGCCGGCGCAGACGCTGACCGACAAGCAGTACCAGATCATGCGCGACACCGCGATCCGGATGATGCGGTCGATCGGGACTTTCGCCGGAGGATGCAACGTGCAGTTCGGCGTACACCCGAGCACCGGACGGATGATCGCCATCGAAATCAACCCCCGCGTGTCGCGTTCGTCGGCGCTGGCGTCGAAAGCCACCGGGTATCCGATTGCCAAGGTCGCCGCCCGCCTGGCTGTCGGCTACACGCTCGACGAACTGTCCAACGACGTCACCGGGACGACGAGTGCCTGTTTCGAGCCGGCCATCGACTACGTCGTCACCAAGATCCCGCGCTGGAATTTCGAGAAGTTCGAAGGCGTGGACGAGGAACTGACGACGCAGATGAAAGCCGTCGGCGAGGTGATGGCGATTGGCCGGACGTTTCCCGAAAGCTTGCAGAAAGCCTGGCAAAGCCTGGAGATCGGCTACGCCGGGCTGGGTGCCGACCGCGAAGATACCAGCCGCCAGGAGGTGCGCGAGCGCCTGAAGAAACCCTACTGGGACCGCACGCTTCAGATCCGCAACGCCTTCAAGCACGAGGCGTCCGTCGAGGAGGTGTACGACATCACGAAGGTGGATCCCTGGTTTCTCTACCAGATCCAGGACATCGTCCACCTCGAACGCGACATCCGCCGCCGCCGCCTCGTCGACCTTGACCGTGACTTTCTCTTTCAAGTCAAGCAGTTCGGTTTTTCCGACATACAGATCGCCTTCCTCGCCCAGGACGACGTCACCGAAGCCGATGTGCGGGCGCATCGCAAGGGCCTGGGCCTGAAGCCCTCTTTTCAACTCGTCGACACGTGCGCGGGCGAGTTTCCGGCCCAGACGCCCTACTACTACTCGGCCTACGAGACCGACAACGAGAGCGAGGTCTCGGATTGCAAGAAGATCATCATCCTCGGCAGCGGCCCGAACCGGATCGGCCAGGGTATCGAGTTCGACTACTCGTGCGTCCACGGCGTCCAGGCCGCCCAGGAGATGGGCTACGAGGCCATCATGATCAACTGCAACCCGGAAACGGTCTCGACCGACTTCGACGTAGCCGACAAGCTGTACTTCGAGCCGGTCTTCTGGGAGCGCGTTTTCGACATCATCGAGCACGAGCAGCCTGAGGGCGTCATCGTGCAGATGGGCGGCCAGACGGCCCTCAAACTCGCCCAGAGCCTGGTCGACGACAACATTCGCATCTTCGGCACGTCGTTCGAGCGCATGGACCTGGCCGAAGACCGGGGTAAGTTTTCCGAAGTCCTCAAAGCGTTGGAGATTCCGTTCCCGCGGTATGGGATGGCGCATACCGTGCACGAGGCGGTGCAGGTCTCCGAGCGCATCGGCTACCCGATCCTGGTGCGGCCCAGCTACGTCCTCGGCGGCCAGGGCATGCGCATCGCCATCAACAAAGAGGAGGTGCATACCTACGTCGCCGACATCCTCAGGCTCATGCCGGGCAATGAGATCCTGCTCGACCTCTTCCTCGAAGATACCGTCGAACTCGACGTCGACGCCGTGCGCGACGGCGACGAGGTATGGATCGGCGGCATCATGCAGCACATCGAGCCCGCCGGCGTGCATTCCGGCGACTCGACCGCCGTGCTGCCGCCGTTTTCGCTCTCCGACACGGTGTTGACGACCGTCCGGCGCTACGTCACCGAGATCGCTAATCATCTTGACATCATCGGCCTGATCAACGTGCAGCTGATGGTGAAGGACGAAGTCGTCTACGTCATCGAGGCCAACCCGAGGGCGTCGCGTACGGTGCCCTTCGTTGCCAAGGCGACCGGCATCCCCATGGCCCGCATCGGCGCGATGGTGATGCTGGGCGAGAAGCTGGCGACGTTCCGCGAGCGGGGAGAACTGGAGTCGAAGCTCCAGGGCTACGCCATCAAAGAGCCGGTCTTTTCCTGGGAGAAGTTCCCCGAAGTGCCGAAAGAGTTAGGCCCGGAGATGAAATCGACCGGCGAGACCATCGTCTTTGTGGAGAACCTGACCGACGAGCACTTCAGCCGGCCGTACGAGATGCGCAACCTCTACCTGAGTCGCTGAAACTGATATATAAAGGGGGTATCCTACTGAAAAATACACATCATGCCCAGCTAACGGAGTTGCTCATTGGTCGGGATCTACAGTAGGTGTGATAGGTCGACACCGTAACATATAATTTCCCCTGCGTCTGGCGTTAGCGCAGGGAGACAAACGCAGCCTCCTCGGCCGTGACGGTTCCATCCTCGGCGACGGTACCCAGGTGTACGGCCTCTATCGCCCCGACGCGTGCCGGATCGTAGGGGTGCTGCACGCGGATGTAGTTGTCCGTGAACCCGTACATCGCGCCGTCTTTCTCGGTGCGCTCCCACAGGACCGGGCGCACGGTGGCGAGGTGATGCCGGTAGAAGGCGTGCTGTTTTTTCTGCGAGAGGACGCGGAGCATGCGGTTGCGGCGGGACCGTTCCGCCTTGGGAACCGGCGGGCCGCCCATCCGATCGGGTTGATCTACGGCTGCCGTATCGGGGCGCTCCGAGTACGTAAAAGCGTGGAGGTACCCGATCGGCAGGTCGTTGAGAAAGCGGTAGGTATTCTCAAAGCGTTCCGCCGTCTCCGCCGGGAAGCCCACGATCACGTCGGCCCCGATGCAGGCGTCGGGTATCCGGCGCAGGATGTAGGCGACGCGGTCGGCGTAGGCGTCGCGGCGGTAGCGGCGGCGCATCTTGCCGAGCACGGCGTCGTCGCCGCTCTGCAGGGGGAGGTGAAAGTGCGGTTGGAAGGTTTTGGAAGCGGCGACGAAGTCGATGATGTCGTTCGTCAGCAGGTTCGGTTCGATGGAAGAGATGCGATAGCGCGCGATCCCGGCGACGGCGTCCAGGGCGTGCAGCAGGTCGAGCAGCGTGGTCTCGCGCGCCGGGTCGTGTGCCCCCTGCCCGTACAGGCCGATGTTGACGCCGCTCAGCACGATCTCCCGATAACCCTGAGCGGCGAGGAGGTGTGCTTGATCCAGCACCTGGACGAGGGGCGCTGAGCGGCTCTTACCCCGCGCCATCGGGATCGTGCAGAAGGCGCACGCATAATCGCAGCCGTCCTGCACTTTCAAAAAAGCACGGGTGCGTTCGCCCGACGAATGGGCAGGACCAAAAGTCGTCGCAGCGTCGATGCAGGAGACGGCGACTTGCGTCTGCTCGCGTTTGTCGAAGGTGTCGATGAGTTGAAAGAGCCGAAACTTCTCCTGGGCCCCCAGCACCACATCGACGCCGTCGATGGCGGCCAGATCGTCCGGGCGGAGCTGAGCATAACAGCCCGTGACGATGACGAAGGTGGCCGGGTTGGCCCGGAGCACGCGCCGGATCACCTGGCGGCATTTACGATCCGCTTCGGCGGTGACGGTGCACGTGTTGATCACCGCCACGTCGGCCGCCTCTTCGAACGGCACGACGTCGAACGCCTCGCCCTGGAATGTGCGCTGGAGGCTGCTGGTCTCGGCGAAGTTCAGCTTACACCCGAGGGTATAGAACGAAACGCGTGGCATGCTTTCAGGATTAATTACCCGGTGAAAGGATCAAGAAGACGACCTGAAGCGTCGGATGATCCCACGTGTTGGTCCGCTTACTACGTTCGCTGTAGTCCGTTCGCTGTCGCGCCCTGTTGGCCGCTCCCTTCGGTCGCTAACGAATACAAACGATGATTGCACGGGAAGGATACAGTCTTGTCGCGATTGCTCTGGTGTTGGCCGTGGTGTTGGCCGTCCTGGGGTTTCAGGTCGCCATGATAGGGCGCATCTTGCTGTTCGCTGCGGCTGTCTTTGTGCTCGGCTTCACGCTCTACTTCTTCCGAGATCCTGCCCGGACCCCTCCGGTCGACGCCGCCCATCTGCTGCTCGCCCCGGCGGACGGCAAAGTGGTCCTCGTTACCGAGACAGAAGAACCCCTGTACCTGCAAGGGCCGGCTCGTCAGGTCTCCATCTTTCTTTCTCCGCTCAACGTCCACGTCAACCGCATTCCGGCCGGCGGGGTCATCGAGTACGACAACTATGTGCCGGGCGACTATCTCGTCGCCTGGCATCCCAAGGCCAGCGAAAAGAACGAACGGTCGCAGCTCGGCGTGCGTCATCCCAGCGGTGTTAAAGTGCTGTTCAAGCAGATCGCCGGGGCTGTAGCCCGCCGCATCGTCTATCACGTAGGTGTCGGCGATTCGGTAGCCGCCGGGCAACGCTACGGCATCGTCAAGTTCGGGTCGCGCATGGATGTGCTGGTGCCGCCGCATATCCAGCTCGACGTCCAGGTAGGCGACCGGGTACGGGCCGGGGAAACGATCCTGGGTCGTCTGCCCGATCCGATGCCTGCCGGCAGCGAAGCGGGCGCCGAGGTGGCTGCCCAAGACCTCGCGCCCTGATGCCTGAGCCTCTACGCCCTCGCCGACGGACACGCCGGCCTGAACGCAAACAGCGACAATTTCGGCAACGGCTCCGGGCGTATCGGACTGCGCGCGACCGGCCTAGGCGACAAATACCCCGGGCGGCGGTTCCGTCGTTTTTCACGCTGATGAACCTCTTCAGCGGCTTCCTCGCCATCATTCAGATCGACGAGGGTCGCTTTGACTATGCCTGCTGGTTGATCGTGCTGGCGGGTTTCTTCGACCTGCTCGACGGCATGATGGCCCGCCTGACCAACGGGCAGAGCCTCTTCGGCGTCGAACTCGACTCGCTCAGCGACATCGTTTCCTTTGGGGTGGCGCCCTCGTACCTGGTGTATTCGTTCGGGCTCAAAGACTTCGGCGTTTTCGGGTTGATCGTGTCCTCGTTGCCGGCCATCTGCGGGGCGGTCCGGCTGGCCCGGTTCAACATCGGGTTCGACGGCGAGAAAAAAGACTATTTCGACGGGCTACCGATCCCCGGACAAGCCATCATCATTGTCGCTCTCATCTTGAACGTCAACGATGCCGGTTCCTTCTACCGCTTCAGCCTGAACAACCTCTCTGTGCTGATCCCAATCGTCTTTGTGCTTTCCGGGCTGATGGTGTCCAACATCTCATTCGATGCGATTCCCAAGCCGACGCCCCGGTACATTCGTGCCCACCCGCGTAAGTCGCTGGCCTACGGCATCGCGTTGCTTTTGCTGGTTTTCCTTCAACAGGTCGGTTTGTTAATTGTGCTGTCGGGTTATATTCTCTTCGGCATCGGGCGTGCGGTCTACAACGTCGTCCAGGCTGTGCTGAATACGCCCTTGAGCGACGCGGCCTCAGAGGAAGAGACGGCATCCTGAAGCGCCTTCCTACCTTACGCACCTGAACCCCGGCCGTATCGATGTACAAAGCCAATATCTTCATCACCCTGCGTCCTTCTATTCTCGATCCGCAAGGCAAAGCCGTTCATCACGCCCTCGAAAACCTAGGCTATAGCACGGTCGACCGGGTGCGGATGGGTAAATACGTGGCGATGTGGATCGATGAAGACTCCGAGGAAGCGGCTGCCCGCGTGGCCCGAGAAGCGAGCGAGAAACTGCTCGCCAACACGGTGATGGAAGACTTCTCAGTCAGCCTGGAGAAGGTCGAGGAAGCGACGGTATAACAGGCCGGTTCCTGATGTTATGCGCGTGACGAGGACGACGGCAACGAGGACGAAGGCCGATGACGGCCTCTATGCATTCGCGTCGGTTCCTGAACCGGACGTGGAGGTGGACGTACTGGTCGAAGAAGATGTGGAGGAGAGCCAGGAGGAACGCCTTGACGATCCATGGAAGGTGATTCTGTACAACGACGAAATACACACCTTCGATGAAGTCGTCCTGCAACTGGTCAAGGCTACGGGGTACGCTGCGCAAGAGGCCGAGCGGATTGCCTGGCAGGCGCATATGACCGGGAGGGCCGTGGCCTATGCCGGTACGTTCGACGAGTGTTTCCGCGTCAATGGGATCTTGCGGGAGATCCAGCTCGTCACGGAGATCGAAGGCTGATTTTTTTTCGCGGAGTGGCGAAAAAATGCAGGATGTGTATTACGTGCTGGGTGGTTTCGTTCGCGCGGAGCGCAAGGTCAAAGGATCTCGCTTTATCGCTGAGGCGATGCCTGTGGAGGGCGAACCGCATGCCGAGGCCGAGATCGCAGCGGTTCGCAAGCGGGCTTACGACGCCACGCATCACTGCTTTGCCTACCGAGTGGGTTCCGCGGGAGAGGGCTTTCGGTACAGCGATGACGGGGAGCCCGGCGGCACGGCCGGTACCCCGATTTTGCGACAGATCGATGTGCGGGGCCTGACCCATACCCTGGTGGTCGTCACCCGATATTACGGCGGTACGAAGCTCGGTACCGGCGGCCTCATCCGCGCCTACAGCGAAGCCGCCGCCCAGGCACTGGAAGCAGGTGGTATCGAAGAAAAGGTCCTGCGGACCTGCATCCGCCTCTGCTTCGGCTACGAAGACACCTCACCGGCCATGCATACCCTCAGCCGATTCGACGCCGTGGTGCACGATACCCATTATACCGAAGCGACCGACATGATCATCGGCGTGCGCTGCTCTCAAGCCGCGCTTTTCATCGAAACGTTTGTGGATGCGCTACGGGGGCGTGGCCGGGCAGAAGTGATGGCAGAGCGACCGCTCATATAGTTTCCTCTGGGTTGTCGTCTTCTTGGCGATCTGGCCGGCGGCAACCGCTGCGACCGCAGCAACCGCCCCAGCGCCAGAAGAAGAGCCAGAAAAACGCGAAGAGGATCCAGGGCGAGACGTGCCGCAGGGGTCTCAGAAAGGCCAGGACGTCGAGGCTGGGCATGGCGGCAAGCACGACGAAAAGGAGGACGAGGCCTATAGCGATTCTATGGGAGTCTTTCATGATTTTTCAGGGTCTATACGGTGGTAAAGGCTCTACGCCGCCGAGCACCTGAAGGTTACGTGTGAGCTATCAGAAAAATGCAGCGTTGCCTGGATTATCGGGCCAGGTTCATCGCTTCAACGGCCAGGGCATCTACGCGGTTATTGAGGGGGTTATCCGCGTGGCCTTTAACCTTGATCCACGCGACGCGATGTCGGTTGGCCTGCTCCAGAAGCGCCTCCCACAGGTCCCTGTTTTCTACGGGTTTTTTGGAGGCGGTACGCCAGCCTCGACGCTGCCAGTTCTCAAGCCAGCTCTCGTTGAAGGCTTTCTCCAGATAGGCGCTGTCCGTATGAAGCGAGACGCGGCACGGCTCCTTGAGGGCGCGCAACGCTTCGAGTGCTGCCGTGAGTTCCATGCGGTTATTCGTCGTTTCCGGGGCGGCTCCCGTGAGTACGCGCTCATGGGAGCCGTAGCGCAGCACGGCAGCCCAGCCGCCGGGGCCCGGGTTGCCGCTACAGGCGCCATCGGTATAGATGATGACGTGTTTCAAGGAAGGAATTGGTTGTGTTGTGGTCTGCTGCGTCGTTCCAGCGAGAAAGGATGGGTCGCGTATTCCAGATTCGGCCTTCGAGGTCTATCCTCGTACTCCAGGCCCACCGTGCCGCTCCTTTCGGTGCCCGAAGATACAGGATGCGGGGTACGATACACAGTTTTTTTCCGGGAGGAACGCTCATAGCCGTGAGATCCACCTCACGTCGAAAACCCGGGGCGGACTCGCACGTTAGGGAAAGGCCGAACATGTTCGGGTTACGGCTTATTTTGACCAGGATCCGTAACACGATAATACCATCTACCGTGCCATGAAATTCGTCGACTACGTTACTATCACCGTACGGAGTGGCAAGGGAGGAGCCGGATCCGTGGCTTTTCGGCGAGAGAAATACGAGCCCCGTGGAGGCCCTTCCGGGGGTGATGGGGGTCAGGGTGGATCGGTCCTCGTCGAAGCAGACGCGAACCTGTATACCCTCCTCGATTTGCGCTACAATCGTCATCATTTTGCGCAGGACGGCCAGCCGGGCGAAGGAAGCCGACGTACAGGAAAAGACGGGGAAGATATCGTCTTGCGGGTGCCGCCGGGAACGATCATCCGGTCTACCGACAGCGATGAGGTACTCGGTGAGGTCGTCGAGCCGGGCGATCGTCTCGTGCTCGTTCAGGGGGGGCGCGGGGGTAAAGGGAATACGTTCTTCAAGTCTGCGACGAATCAGGCGCCGCGCTATGCACAGCCGGGTGAGCCGGGCGAAGAAAAAGACGTCACCCTCGAACTCAAACTCCTGGCCGACGTCGGCCTCGTGGGTTTTCCGAACGCGGGGAAGAGCACCCTCGTCGCTTCGGTTTCGGCGGCCCGGCCCAAAGTGGCCGACTATCCGTTCACCACGCTTGTGCCGTCCCTCGGCGTCGTCCAGGTAGGCGACTATGCATCTTTTGTCATGGCGGACATTCCGGGCATCATCGAAGGGGCACATGAAGGCAAGGGGTTGGGCCTTCGTTTTCTGAAGCACATCGAGCGGAACGCCGTGTTGGTGTTCGTCATCCCGGTGACCTCCGAAGACTGGGGGGCCGAATACCGGACGCTGCTCGACGAACTGCGCGCCTTCAACCCTGAAATGATGTACAAGCCTCGCATGGTAGCCTTGTCGAAGATCGACCTGCTGCCGGCCGAGGCGCACCGGGCATTGCCTGAACAGATACAAACGATCTTTCCCGGTGACATACCGGTGTTTCCCATCAGTGCCGTGGCGCAGATGGGCCTGGAGGAACTGAAGCAAGCCCTGTGGCGCCGCGTCCAGCGCGAACGGGCCGAGCAGGCCGGGTGGGAAGGATGACGATGGCGCTGTCCGATGAGATAGCCCCGGGCCCGGAGCAGGCGCACGCAGAGCATCGCGCACTCATTGCGTTGTCGCTGGTGCCAGGCGTCGGCCCCGGGCGGATTCGGGCCTTGCTGGCACGTTTCGGAGCTGCCGGAGCGGTGTTCGAAACCTCACGGGCTGCGCTGGCTGCCGTGCCCGGCATCGGGCCGCAGACGGCTACGGCCATTATGTCCTTCGACGCGCATGACCTCGTTGAAGAGCAACTGTGCCGGGCGGTACAGCACAACGTGACCCTTGTGCCGGCCTGGAGTGCACGGTTTCCGTATCTGCTCCGCGAGATATACGATCCTCCGGCTTTTCTCTGGATGCGCGGCACGCTCGGTCCTGCCGACGAACAGGCCGTTGCCATCGTAGGAACCCGGCGCTCCAGCGAATACGGGCGGCGGATGGCCTATGATTTTGCCTTCGCCCTCGCGCAACGTGGCTTTACGGTTGTGAGTGGCCTGGCCTACGGGATCGATGCAGCGGCGCATCGAGGGGCACTCGAGGCCCAGGGCCGAACCCTCGCGGTGCTCGGTTCCGGGGTGGACCGGATCTATCCCGCCCGGCACAAACGGCTCGCCGACGACATTGCGCGGGCGGGTGCCGTACTGTCGGAATATCCGCTCGGTGCAGCCCCGGATGCGCCCAACTTTCCCCGGAGGAACCGGATCATCAGCGGCCTCACACGCGGGACCCTTGTGGTAGAGGCGTACGAACAAGGCGGGGCGCTCATCACAGCCCGAATGGCCGTCGAGCAGAATCGTGAGGTATTTGCACTACCCAGTCCAGTCCAAAGCCGATCCGGTATCGGCACGAACCGCCTGATTCAGCGCGGCCATGCCAAGCTCGTCCTCTCCGTAGACGATATCTTGGAAGAGCTGGGCGGCAGCCGGGTCGCATCCGATCCGACGCCGGCTCTCGCTTCGCAAATGGCTCCGCCCACGTTGCATCCACTCGAAAAACAGCTCTACGAAGTCCTGGAATCCGAGCCTCAGCATATCGATGCTCTGTGTCGGAAGACCGGGCAGGACGCATCCACGGCGCTCGTCTATTTGCTCGGTCTGGAATTCAAGGGGCTGGTGCGGCAAATGGCGGGTAAACAATTTTGCCGATGCTGAGCCGGGGTGAGGGGCGTGCGTAGAGGTGAAGTACCGATGCCGGTGAAAAGGGCGGATGCGGGTGCGAGTAGCACGCAAGAGAGCGGAGCTGTTCGGAGCCGTACAGTTTTTTTGTGCGGAATCGTACAGAGGGGTTGAAAAATTCCTGATGATCAGCGAGATTTAGAGCACAAAAGAAAAGAGCCCGGCTCCCCCACCAGGATCCGGACTCTCTTCGAGATGCTGCCACACATCACACAAGGAGGTTTCTTGTGTACACGCTTGTTTAAGGCGTGCTCATGTTCTAACGTAAGGCCTCCAGGTTTGTTACACGTAGGACGGTTCAAATGATGAACCGTCCTACTTTTTTTATAACGGCCCGGCGGTTCATTTATTATGCTT
>Ga0302046_10001934_pt1 | contig 19422 bp, 21 predicted proteins | sample RVTome_11_FD_200261 | JGI IMG/M metagenome (GOLD analysis project Ga0302046, IMG submission 200261) | Soil microbial communities from uranium-contaminated site in the Upper Colorado River Basin, Wyoming, United States - RVT147D111 (version 2) ...
ATCGCCGCGCCGCCTCGCTCCGCGCGGATCGCGGCCTCTCGAGGTAGGACCGGCGCGATCCGCGAGGGCCCCTGCGGGACGGGGATCGGACGGAGCGCTCCCGGCACGAGGCCGTCGTCGGCTCCTATAATGACCGGCCGGGGACCCCGTGCTGCATCTACTCCATCCGGCTCTGGTGCACTTTTCGGTGGCGTTCCTGATCGCGGGCGGCGCGTGCGAAGCGTGGGGCGTCTTCCGCCGCAACGCGGCGCTCGAGCGGTTCGGCGCGACGCTGCTCGTCGCCGGGACCGCGAGTCTCCTGCCGACCATCGTCGCCGGCCTACTGGCCAAGAACTCCATCGTGGTGCCGCCCGACGCGATCGACGATCTGGAGCTGCACGAGCGCCTGGGGTTCGCCCTCGCCGCGGTGCTGCTGCTCAGCCAGTTCTGGAAGGCGTGGCGCGGCGGCCGGCTCGGCGGGTCGGAGCGCACCGGCTACGTCGCTCTCGTGCTGCTCGGTCTCGCGCTCGTGGTCGCGGTCGCCTTCGTGGGGGCCGAGATGGTCTACGAGCACGGAGTGGGCACGGATGCCGCCCACGACTCAGCGGCCGAGGAGGGCCTTGAGGACGTAGCCGGCGATCCTGGGATTCTCCCGTAGCCGCCGCGTCGAATACGAGTACCAGTGCTCGCCGAACGGCACGTAGACCCTCAGGCGGTGCCCGTCGTCGAGCAGGATGCGGCGCAGCTGCTCATCCACCCCGAGCAGCATCTGGAACTCGTACTGCTCGCGTCGAAGTCCGTGCTGCGTGACGATCCTCAGGGCCTCCCATACCACGAGCTCGTCGTGGGTGGCGATGCCGACGTAGGCGCCGCGCTCGATGCTGCGCTCGAGGGCGAGGGCGAAGTTGCGGCGCACGACGTCGCGATCCTGGTAGGCGATCGCGCGAGGCTCGACGTAGATGCCCTTGCACAGCCGGAAATTCGCGGGAGACTCGGTCAGGCGCTCGATGTCCGCCGTCGTTCTCCGCAGATAGGCCTGCAGGGCCACGCCGACGCGCCCCGGGAATTCTCCTCGCAGCGTGTCGTAGATCCGGAGGGTCGAATCGGTGCAGCCGGAGTCTTCCATGTCGATGCGCGCGAAGTTGTCCTCCGCATCGACGGTCCGGAGCAGCGCCCGCATGTTGTCCATGCACAACGCCGGGTCGAGGAGCAGGCCGAGCGCGGTCAACTTCACCGAGACGTTGGTGTCGCGGAGCCGGTGCGCCGAGACGCTTCGGACCAGCTCCTGGTACGAACGGGTGTTGGCCTCGGCCTCGCTCCGCGTGCGAATGAACTCACCGAGGATGTCGAGCGTGCACATCGCCCCCTGCTCGGACAAGCGCTCGACGACCCGGATCGCGTCCTCGAAGCTGGGCCCGGCGATGTAGGGTCTCGAGAAGCGGCGGACGATCGGCTTCGGGACCAGGGGAATCGTCAGGCCGACCGCGCGGTCGATCAGGCTCAAGTCCGGACCTCGCGGCGGCCGGAGGCAGGCGCCGCGCTCGTCACCGGTAAGCGATCGCTCAACGGCCGCGGATCAGCCCGAGGATCTCGCCGTCGTCGGGGAATCGCCCCAGGGATTTCTTGGAGAAGATCACATCGCCGTCCACGGTGACCTCGAACACGCCCCCGTGAGAGGCGATCAACTTGCTGTCCACGCCGGTCGCGCCCTTGATCTCGGCCGCCAGACTGGAGGCCCGCGGTTTGTAGTTTCACTCGGAGCAATACTCGATCCGTACTTGCATGTTCACCTCTACCGTGCGCGTCACGGTCTTCGAGGAGCCATCCTAGCAAACGCGGGTCCGTCCTGAACAGTGTGTTAGCCTAGTCAGGAGCCTGTCCGAGTAATCTCTCGGGTCGCGCGCATGGGGCTTGCGAGTCGCAGACAAGGAGCGAGGAGGAAAGTGATGCCCGATATCTCCGACGACGAGCGACGCAGTATGCGACCGCAACCCCCATGCGCCCTCCGGGTTCCGGCGGCGCGGGGCCATGTGCGGCGTTGCCGCTCCTCGAAGATAGCGGGTATCGTCGTCGTCGCGGCGCCTTGCATCTGGCCCCGCGGCGTCCGGAACGCGGCCCGAGAGATTACTCGGACAGGCGTCTAGCGCCCGCCATGGCGAGACTGTCGTTCCTCGGCGCCACGCGCACCGTCACCGGCTCGAAGTACCTGCTCGAGCACGACGGCTTCCGGTTGCTCGTCGATTGCGGGTTGTTCCAGGGGCTCAAGGATCTCCGGCAGCGCAATTGGAATCCGCCGCCGGTCGAACCCGCCTCGATCGACGCCATGGTGCTGACCCACGCTCACCTCGATCACACCGGCTACCTGCCGGTCATGGTGCGCGGCGGTTTCGACGGGCCCGTGCTGGCGACGCCTTCGACCGTCGATCTGTGCGGCATCATCCTTCCCGATTCGGGCCACCTCCAGGAAGAGGACGCGCGCTGGGCCAACAAGAAGCGATTCAGCAAGCACGAGCCGGCGCTGCCGCTGTACACCGAAGCCGAGGCGCGCAAGACCCTGGGCCTGCTGCGACCCGTTCCGTTCGAGCAATCGACTCAGCTCCACGACGGGATCCAGTTCCGGTTCCGCCCCGCGGGCCACATTCTGGGGGCTTCGTTCATGGAACTGCGATTGAGGCGCGATGGCCGCGCCCCGAAGGAAACGGTCGTGGTGTTCTCCGGCGACGTCGGGCCTCCGGACCAGCCGATCATCACGGACCTCTCCCGGCTCCCGGCGTGCGACCACCTGCTCCTCGAGAGCACCTACGGAGACCGCGACCACCCGGACGACGATCCCAAGGACCGCCTCGAGCGGATCGTCGCCGAGACGGTCGAGCGTGGCGGGGTCGTCCTGATCCCGGCATTCGCGGTCGGCCGCACCCAGGTGGTGCTGTACCTTCTGCGCGAGCTGCAGACCGAGGGCCGGCTGTCGGCGGACGTCCCGATCTACGTCGACAGCCCGATGGCCATCGAGGCCATTGGGATCTACATGAACCACCCCGAGGCCCAGGACGTGGAGACGCGCCAGGCGCGGCGGCGGGGCGAGGACCCCCTCGGTCTGAAGAACGTCCAACTGGTGTGCAGCGTCGAGGAGTCCAAGGCGCTCAACCACCTCGCGCGTCCCGCGATCATCGTCTCGGCGTCGGGAATGGCGACCGGAGGACGCATCCTGCACCACCTGGCGCGGCGTCTCGGCGATCACCGCAATACCGTGCTGTTCGTCGGGTTCCAGGCGGCGGGCACGCGGGGCCGCTCCAGGACGGGGCCGAGCACGTCAAGATCCACGGCCAGGAGATCCGCGTCCGGGCCCGGATCGAGACGTTGGACGGGCTCTCGGCCCACGCGGACCGCAGCGAGCTGCTCGCGTGGCTGGACGGAGCCGAAGGCAAGCCCCGGCACGTCCATCTGGTCCACGGCGAGCCGAAGGCCATGGACGCGCTCGCGGCCACCCTGCGCGAGCGGCAGCTCGACGTCCACGTCCCCGAGTACCTCGACAGGGTGGACCTCTGATGGCGCTGTGGGTCCGCACGATGTTGATGACCGGGCCGCGCGAGGAGGTCGAGGCGACCGCCGCGCTCCACCGCGAGCATCTGCGCGAGCTCCGCGACCGCGGCAAGCTGAGAGTGGCCGGAGAGATGGGCGATCGCGAAGGCTTCCTCGAGGTCTTCGAGGCCGCGGATCGCAAGGAGGCGGAAGCGATCGCGCGCTCGAGCCCGCTCGTCGAGGAAGGGCTGGGGGCGTGGATGTTGCGCCCCTGGAAGGACGCCGAGCTGTAGGGGCGAGGGGATCCCCGGATCAGATCGTCTCGGCGGCGGGGACGGGCGGATCGACCCAGCGGCCGTGCTTCTTGATCAGATCGACCAGGCGCCCGTCGGCCTCGTCGGTCGGGATGTCCTTCTCGACCATCTCGTGGCGCACGAACAGCGCGATCTTCTCCTCGCCCCAGCCGACGTAGCCGAAGTCGGCGTCGGCCATCTCGCCCGGCCCGTTGACGATGCAGCCCATCACGGCGATCTTGACGCCCTTCAGATGCGCCGTCTTCGCCTTGATCCGCGCGGTCGTTTCCTCGAGGTCGAACAGCGTCCTCCCGCACGACGGGCAGGAGATGAACTCGGTGCGCGTGATGCGCACGCGCGCCGCCTGGAGGATCCCGAAGGCGAGCCGGCGGGATTCCGCGGCCGAAGCGGTCACGACCAGGATCGAGTCGCCGATGCTCTCGCACAGCGCCCCGCCGAGCGCCAGTGACGGCCCCAGAAGGGGATCGGCGCCCCGCTCGGCGGGACGATCCGTCAGCACCACGGGAACCGCGAGACCCGCCTCGTCGAGAGCGGCGGCCATGCGTCTCGTGACCAGAAAGGGAGATGCCACCGCCGACGGGTCGACGGCGAGCAGCAGGTTCGAGGCACCGTCCCCGCGCGCGAGTCGCGCGGCCTCGACGGCGATTCCCACGACGCTCGCGTCGCCGGGCGTCTCCGAGGACGCCTCGACCAGGAGCGCGCAACCCGCGCCGGAGGTCACCGCCAGGACACGGCGCAGCGCGCGCCGGCTCGCGTCGCCCGCGGGCCCTTCGACCCGCACGTGCAGACGGTGCACGGCGGCGGCCAGCCTCCGCAGGTCGTCGTCGCGCAGCGCATCCGGCTCGACGGTCAGTCGACCCGACAGCGCGACCCGGGGCGCCACGAGCTCCATGGAGCGACGCAGGCGCTCGACGCCCTCGATGGCGTCCGGTCCGCGGACCTCCACGGAGACCAGCTCGGCGCGTGTCTCCTCCGGCACGCGCACGCCGGACTGCGCGTCCAGCTCGCGGCGGATCTCGTCGTAGTCCGCCACCGACGAGAACAACGGCACCTCGACCAGCACCGGATTCGAGCCGCCGACCGCGCGCGGTCCGATCCGGACCTCGCTCGTGGCGCGTCTGTCGTAGGCCGGGGTCGAGACCGTGACCGTCTCGTCCGAGCGCGGCGTCGCGAGGGCTCCGGCGTCGATTCGACGGTTGTAGGGCGCGACGAGCGCCTGCGCGACCGGCACCTCGGCGACCGGATCCTCGGTGAGCGAGACGCGCACGGTGTCTCCGAGCCCTTCGTCGAGGAGCGCTCCGATGCCGATGGCCGACTTGATGCGCGCATCCTCGCCGTCGCCCGCCTCGGTGACTCCGAGGTGCAGAGGATAGTCCATGCCTTCGGTGGTCATGCGATCGACGAGGTGGCGATAGGCCCGAAGGACGACGATCGGATTCGACGCCTTCATGGAGAGGATCAGCTCACGATAGCCGTGCGCCTCGCAGATCCGTACGAACTCGAGCGCGGACTCCACCATGCCCTCGGGCGTGTCGCCGTATCGATTCAGGATCCGATCCGAGAGCGATCCGTGATTCGTGCCGATGCGCATCGACACGCCGAGCCCCTTGCAGCGCAGGACCAGCGGCGAGAACACCCGCGCAATGCGCTCGATCTCCGCGCCGTACTCGGCGTCGGTGTATTCCCTGACGGCGAACTTCTTCTTGTCGGCGAAGTTGCCGGGGTTGATGCGGACCTTGTCGACGTGCTCGGCGGCCATCATCGCCGCCGCCGGGGTGAAGTGGATGTCCGCCACGAGCGGCACGCGCAGGCCGCGGGCCCGCAGCTCGCGCCGGATGTTGGGGAGGTTGGCGGCATCCGCCGAGCTCGGTACGGTGAGGCGCACGATCTCGCAGCCGGCATCGACCAGCCTCTCGGTCTGATCGACGGTCGCGCGGGTGTTGGTCGTGGCCGGAGTCGTCATCGACTGCACGCGAATGGGGTGCGTTCCGCCGACCGCGACGTCTCCGACGTGGACCACCCGGGTGGGACGACGGCGGTATTCGAAGGGCATCAAGACGCGTCTCCGGTTGTCTGCGAGCTTCCGAGTCTCCCATTCTAGCAAGGTTGGCCGAGCGCGCGGCCCGGCGGGCGCGACGGCGCTTTCCGGCTTCGACCGCGGCGCCGTCCGGTGCCGAAAAATGACAGTGGCGCCCGTGCGGGCCTCGGGGAATATAGGCAGTCATGAGGAGCCGGCGGTACTGGTTGACCCTGATGCTGGCCGCCATCGGGCTGATGATGTGCGTCCTCGGTGTGTCGGTGTTCCTGTGGTCGGTGTTCAGCAACAACCTCCCGTGGACCCCCAACATGTCGCCTCGCGAGTACTACCTCGAAGTGGGCAATGCGTTCGGCAACGGCTTCATCATGGGTTTCTTCCTGTGCTTCTTCCTGGTGCTCGGCGTATTGACGATCGGAACCATGCTCGGTTTCATCCGCGACCACCGGAGCCGGGAGGGCGAGAAGACCGGGGAGCGGCGCTTGCGGATGATCCGGTTCCCCGCCGAGCGGTGACCCCGCGGATCAGATCCAACCCGATCCCAGGGCGATCGCGACGACCAGCAACATCGTTCCCACGGCTCGCTGGAGCGTGATCACAGTCACCTTCTCGAGCAGTCGAGTGCCGACGAACGACCCGGCGAACGCGCACGCGGTTCCAACCGCCAGGAGCGCGTAGCCCCCGCCCTCCCCCGCGGCCGCGAAGGTGCCCGTCACGAGCCCCGCGCCGTAGACCGCAATCCGCGACACGTCGACCAGCACGGCGCAGGTCGCGGACGTTCCGACGAACTGTCTCTTGGTCAGGCCGGCCTTGATCAGGAACACGGATCGCAGAGCGCCCTGGTGGCCGGACAACCCGCCGAACAGTCCCGAGATCAGCCCGCCGACCGGTATGAGGCGCGGGCCGAACGCCACGCGGCTCGCGCCCGGCCACAGGTCCGCGACCGCGAACCCGAAGATCAGAGCCGCGATGACCAGCTTGACGGGAGTGATCTCCGCCTGGCGGCCCCCGAGGTCGTATCGCAGCAGCACCGGGAGCCCGGACAGCATCGTCAGGAGCCACGCGCCGAGCATCGCGGAGGCCGCGGCGGGAATCCCGAACGCCAGCACGACGCGAGCCTTGGCGTCCTTTCCGATGAGGGTCAGCTTGAACAGGTTGTTGAGCAGGTGGACGACCGCGGTGGCCGCGACCGCGACCTCGACCGGAAAGAACAGGGCGAGAACCGGCAGGAGCAACGTCCCGAGGCCGAAGCCCGCGAACAGCGTCAGGCCGGCGGCCACGAACGCCGTGACGCCGACCACGACGTAGGCCGTCACCTACAGCGCCTCGACGGCCCGAGCCGTGACCCGGGCGAGCCGCGCCACGCTGCGCGGGTCCTCGAACAGGGCCTGACTGAACTCCAGCTCGAGATTCGTGAGCCCGTGGTGCTTCCCGTGGCGGTCGATGGAGTACATCATGCCTCGCAGCCCGGAGTACGGCTCGTTGTAGCGGACCCGCAGGCCCGCGCCGCGGAGGACCCGGCCGATGCGTCGAGCGTGGCCGCCGTGCTGCGTGAACAGGATCCCGGCGTCGAACGCGCGCCGCTGCGCTCCGAGCCGCGGCGTGAACGAGTGCACCGCGATCAACGTCGGTCGGACGCCGCGCACCAGGTGCCTCAGGATCACACGATCCACCTCGGCGTGGAACGGAGCGTGATAGTCGAGGATGCGCCGCTCGACGGCGGCGGCGGACAGCCTGTCGTTCCACGGGATGCGGACCCCGCCGGCCTCGCCCCGCACCAGGGTGCCGTCCATGACCGGCCGGTTGAGATCGATCAGGAGTCTGGACCAGCGGCCTACGATCGCCGCGGCCCCGATGCGGCGCGCCAGCTCGCGGGTCAGTGCCGCGGCACCGATGTCCCAGCCCCAATGCGACGCCAGGACTTGCCGCAGGGCGCGATCTCGCGGAACCGGGAAGGGCAGTCGATTCGTCGCGTGCTCGCAGGTCAGGACCCAAGGCGACAGCCGGCGCAGGCCGAGGGTCCTGAACGAGGGAACTCGCAGACGGTCGTGAACCATGCGGGCTATGATGTTAGCGCCAACCCCGCCGCCCGTGGCGGTGGTTCGGTACCTACTCGCAATCGATGGAGGCGGCAATGAACGGGCCCCGAACCCTACGCTGCGCGCTGCTGCTCGTCGTCGGAGTCGCCATCGGAGCATCGCTCCCGGCCGTCTTGCCCGAAACCGACCGCGATCTTCCCCCGCGACGACTGGGAGCGGACGAGAGCGAGAACATCGACGTCTTCCGCCGCGCCGCGGAGTCGGTGGTCTCGATCCAGAGCGTGGCCCTGCGTCGCAGCATGTTCTCGTTCGACGTCATGCAGATTCCCAGCGGTGCCGGAAGCGGGTTCGTATGGGACCGGAAAGGTCACATCGTCACCAACTTCCACGTCATCGAGGACGGCAATGCGTTTCGGGTGAGTCTCGCCGATCAGTCCGTGTGGGAAGCCGAGGTCGTCGGCGTCGCACCGTTCAAGGACCTCGCCGTGCTCCGGATCGACGCGCCGCCGGAGCGACTCGTCCCTCTGATGCTCGGCAGCTCCTCGGACCTGGTCGTGGGACAGAAGGTGCTCGCGCTCGGCAATCCGTTCGGTCTCGACCAGTCCCTGACGGTCGGGGTGCTGAGCGCCCTCGGCCGGGAGCTGTCGTCGTTCGGGGGACGGACGATCCACGACGTGCTGCAGACGGACGCGGCCATCAATCCCGGAAACTCCGGCGGGCCGCTCCTGGACTCGTCGGGGAGGCTCATCGGGGTCAACACCGCGATCTACACGCCGAGCGGTTACTCGGTCGGCATCGGGTTCTCGATCCCAGCGGACACGGTCGCCGTGCTCGTGCCGCAGCTGATCCTCCACGGCCATCCCATCCAGCCGGGAATCGGCATCGAGCTGTTCCCGAGCCACATCGAGGATACGTTCCGCCGCCGCCTGGGGATTGCGGGGGTGCCCGTCGGCAGGGTCCAGGAGGACGGACCGGCGGACCGCGCGGGGATCGAGGGTGCAACGCGCGACCGCTACGGAAACTACCGGCTCGGCGACGTCATCGTCGCGGTGGACGGCGAGGCGGTCGGGTCGAGCGGCGAGCTGTTCGATCTGTTCGAAGAAAAGGGGGTCGGCGCGCGGGTCGCCCTGATCGTGGAAAACAACGGCAAGCGCCGTGAGGTCGAGGTGCAGTTGATCCGCATCAAATGAGGGTCCTTCGCCATGGGGATTCGAAGTTCTTAAGCCTTTGGCGATCAACGTTTTGGGTAGGGCTCGGCGCGCCGTCGAGTTGCCGCCGCGCGGGAAAACTCCTAGATTCCGGCAGCGGGGAGCCGGTTTTCGGGAGACGTCACCATGGAACGCCACGACGGAGGTGGTTTGCTCGTGCTGGGGAGCGACCCGGGTGCCGGCGCCGGGCTGGTGCGGGACCTCGCTTCCGCCGCGGAGCGCGTCGACCTGTGCGATGACCTGACCGGGGGATACTCGGCCGCGCGCGAGCTGAGGCCGGGCGTCATCGTGGTCGGCCCCGAGGTTCCCGGCGATGCGGCGCTCGATCTCACGCGCCGCGTCCGCGAGGATCGCGAGGTCCGCGCGACGTTCCTCATCCTGATCTCGGACCCCGGGGGGCCGGTCGATGTCGTCTCCGCTCTCGGGGCCGGGGCGAACGATTTTCTGGAGACCCCGGTCGATCGCGACGAGATCCTGGCCCGCGTCCGGGCCGGCCTGCGCTGCCGCGAGATGCACGTGGAGCTGCTGCGCGACCAGCACCGCGACGCGCTCCTGAAGATGGCCGCAACGCTCGGGCACGAGGTCAACAACCCGCTGACGGCGCTCTTCGGCCATCTGGAGCTGGCGTTGCGCTATCTCGAGCGAGGCTCGACCGAGCGCATGCAGCACCACCTCCAGGTCGCCGGCGACGTCGCCTCGCGCATCGGCAGAGTGGTGCAGGCCCTCACCGAGATGGACGAGCCCAGGGTGACGGGCTATCTCGGGTCTCAGAACATGCTCGACCTCGAGGAAGACGAGACCCTCGAGGCGACCGCCACCGGCCGATCGTGACGCGGGCTGGAGTCGGCCGCCCCGCGAGGCTATCCTAGACGCGATGCGGCCGGCTCACACCATGATCCGGGTCAAGGACCTCGAGGCGACCCTGGACTTCTACGTCGGGTTCCTCGGGCTCAGGGAGACTCGCCGCAAGCCGATCGGCGACGAGGCGACCCTGGTGTTCCTGAGCGACGAGAACGAGGACTACCACATCGAGCTGACCGTGAACCACGGCAAGACCGACTACGACCTCGGCAACCAGTTCGGACACCTCGCGTTCTGGACCGACGACCTCGAGAAGGTCACCGCGGAGGTCAAGCGTCGCGGCTGGTGGTACAGGGGCTCGCGTCCCGAATTGGCCTCGAAGTACATCTTCCTCAAGGATCCCAACGGTTATGACATCGAGATCCTCGAACGGATCTGATCCGAGCCCCGAGTGACGCGCGCGACCCGCGCTCTCGAGACGTTCGCCAATCCCGAGCCTCGCCGGGACTACACCATCGACCTGACCTGCCCGGAGTTCACCTGCCTGTGTCCCAAGACCGGGCAGCCCGATTTCGCGACGCTCTCGATCAGCTACGTGCCCGACGAGAAGTGCGTCGAGCTGAAGTCGCTGAAGCTCTACCTGTGGGCTTTTCGCGACGAGGGACATTTCCACGAGGCGGTGACCAATCGTATCCTCGACGACCTGGTCGCGGCGGTGCGCCCGCGGCGCATGAAGATCACGGCCGCTTTCAACGTCCGGGGCGGCATTCTCACGGTCGTCACGGCCGAGCACGAGGCGCCGCAGTCCTGAACGGCTCACGGCCCAAAGACCCGGATCGCCCCCGCCCGCGCGGCCGGAAGGCCGGAACCGGGGGGGATGGCTTTTGAAGCCGTTTCTCGGCTATATTACGCCCGGGTCGGGACTTCCTGGACGCCGTCCGGGAAGTCTTGTCGTATATGAGATCAACAGGGGACCCGGAGTCCCCGCCATCAAGGAGGTGCCGAATCGACGATAGAGTTCGAGTCAACGAGCAGATCCGTCTGAGTCCCGTTCGCTTGATAGGTGTCCAGGGAGAGCAAGTTGGAATCGTTCCTTTGGACGAAGCCCGCCGGGTTGCGAATGACGCAGGCCTCGATCTCGTTGAGGTAGCGTCCGATGCGAGACCGATCGTGGTCCGCATCATGGATTGGGGCAAGCATCGGTTCGAGACCGCCAAGAAGGCCAAGGAAGCCCGCAGGAAAGAAACCCGGATCACGGTCAAGCAAGTCAAGCTGCGGCCCAACATCGACATCCACGATCTCCAAACCAAAGTCGGTCACGCTCGCAGGTTCCTGGGCGATGGCGACAAGGTCAAAGTGACCATCATGTTTCGCGGCCGAGACCTTCGCAGGCCCGAGAACGGTCGCAAGGTGCTGAGCCAGGTCGTGGAATTGCTGCGAGACGTCGCGGTGGTGGAGAGTTCCCCCGGCGCGATCGTCAATCGAGACCTCAGCATGGTGCTGGCGCCCTTGAAGACCTGACGCCCCAGGGGCCACCGTCCCCCGGTCTCCCTCCTCGACCGTCGACGTGTCCCGTCGTCGAGACGGGTGGTCGTCGTGTGCCCGGCCCGGACGCGGCCCCGCGAAGGCCCCGCCTTGCGGTCCGTCGCGGAAGCTCATAGATTCCGCCTGCGAGCCGCGGCCCATCCGGCGGCCGCGGACTTCAGGAGGCGCGAAGCGTGCGCACCGCCAGGCGATCGAGGCCGATCCAGCGTGCACTTCTCGTGGGACTGCTCGTGTGGTCGTGCGGCAACGCGCTCGCCGAGGACTCGGCGCCGGGCGGTGCCGGCTCTCCGGCCTGGCGGCTGTCGTACCGCATCCCGAGGGACTGGGTCGCGGACATCGCGACCGCGGCCCAGATGAACCTGAGCACGCTGCTCGTTCCCGAAGGGCAGACCTACCGGACCGCCGTCGCGCTCATCACCGTCGCGTATCAGGAGAAGCGCCCCGAGCTGCCGCTGCCCTCCACCCTGGAGGAATTCTTCATGGCCGAGATGGAGCCGCTGCTCAGGATGTACCCGGATCTCGAGAGCGAGTCGTGGCGCCCGAAGGCCCTCGATGGCACCGCCCTCGATTACGCCGGTCTCGAGGTGTTCGGGCAGGTGCCGCGCTACATCCGGATCGTCATGATCGATGCAGGAGACGGCTTCTACGCGGTGCACGCACAGGTCCGGCACCGCGAGGACCTCGATCGCGCCGACCTCGCCGGCTTCTTCGACAGCCTGCTGTTCCTGCCCAAGCGCACGGCGACGGGCTCCTGAGCCGGCGAGGATCGCCTCGGCCCGGCGCCCGAGGGCACGCCCCGCGCCCGGCTGTGGTACAAGTGTCGACATGCGGAGGCACTTCCTGTCGCTGCTGGCCGTGTCGCTGCTGGCGTGCGCGGGCTGTGGTTCGACGGGCTCACCAACTGGTTCGTCCGGCTCACCCACGGGTTTGCCCGGCCTATCACCCCAGGCCGACCCCGCGTACGTGGAGAGCATCGAGTCGTGGAGGATCGAGCGCGATCAGCGGCTGCGCTCCGAGGACGGCTGGCTGACCCTGGTGGGGCTGCACTGGCTCGAGCCGGGTGAGAATCCGTTCGGAAGCGACCCGGACAATTCCATCGCCTTGCCCGAGGGGCGAGCGCCGGAGCGCGCCGGTTCGTTCGTCCTCGAAGGCGATGTCGTCACGCTTCGCGCCGAGGCCGGTGTCGAGATCACGATCGAAGGCCGGCCGGTCACCGAGCGCCGGCTTCGAAGCGACGCCGACGGCGAGCCCGACGTCCTGCACCTTGGCGACCTCACGCTGCGCGTCCTCGAGCGGGGGGAAAGCTACGCCATCCGCGTCAAGGACCCGCAAAGCGAGGTTCGGACCCGCTTCACGGGTCTCGACTACTTCCCCATCGATCCGGCGTACCGGTTCGACGCGACCTTCGTGGCGTACGACGAGCCGAAGGAGGTCAAGATCGCCTCCGTGGTCGGGCCCGAGGCCACGATGCTCGCTCCCGGCTACGTCCGGTTCTCGTTGAACGGTCAGGAGCTCACGCTCGAGCCGATGCTCGAGAGCCCGGACGACGAGCAGTACTTCTTCATCTTCAGGGACGCCACGAGCGGCAAGGAGACGTACGGCGCCGGGCGCTACCTGTACACCGACGTCGCCAAGGACGGGCAGGTGGTCGTGGACTTCAACAAGGCCTACAACCCGCCGTGCGTGTTCACCGCATTCGCCACGTGCCCCTTGCCGCCGCCGCACAACAGGCTGCCCGCTCGCATCGAGGCCGGCGAGAAGGTCTACGGGCCGGGGCACTCCTGAGACCGGTCCGAGCGTGGCACGGCCGGCGCGGGGCCGGAGCCCGCGCTCAGCGAACGGCGTTGTAGAACCCGGACGTCGTGCAGCTTCCGGTGAGCCCGTCCACCGAGAACGAGCCGGGATCGATGACCGCGCTATCTCCCGTGACCGTGCCCGTGAAGGTGAAGCGCTGCGTTGAGGCGCCGCCGTCGATCACGACCTCTCCCGCCAGGCTGTCGCCGTTCACGGTGCCCGTCGCCATGATGTCGGCGCTGCAGTACATCTGCGAGCTCGTTCCGGAGAAGCTCGCCCCGACCTGGGCCAAGTCGAGGTCGAAGGGGTTGCACAGCGGTAGGTTTTCCAAGCCCACATGGCCACCGCTGCATACGAGTGTCTCCGGGGGTGAGGCGCCGTCGGCCGTGAAAGTCCACAGCCCCGTCATGTCGTCGTCCGGCATCACGTCATCGTCGCCGCTGCACCCCGGGACAACTACCAGAGCCACCACAATGGCCAAGCGGGCAAGCGTGTCGCGCACGGAATCTCCTCCATCGGAATCACGGCGCCCATCCGAAGCCGGGAGCCATGGTACTCGCGTCCGCTCGGTTTTTCGAGCAGAAGTACTGTCGCCCAGTTCTCGCTCCTCGACGATCCTCTTTCGAGGCCGAACGCCTCGACGGAGAGTGCCGTTGCAACGTCAAAACCTCCGACACAGGTTTCGGCTCAGCGCGTGATCGTCTGTTCGAGTCACTCCCGTCCAAAAGATCGCTTGAGACATCCCGGTCGTGGATCGAGCAGATGTGGGGGTGGTTGGTATTGGCGCAGTTGCTGCCAACCGCGCCAGTTGGACCTCACCCTGATCGATCACGTGGCCGTGCTCGTCGACGAGCCACGATTGCCAGCGCTCTTCGTTCCTGTGGACGTACACGAGCCGGCCCCGCGACCACGGATCCGTCCAGCCGTGCGCGCTGCCGGCGACCACTTCGAGCGGAACGCCGAGGTCGTGCGCCCGTCGCATGAGACCGTACAGCTTCGGTTCATCAGGCTGAACCCACGCCGCGGGGATCATCTCAACGAAAAAGGTCTCGCTCGGTCGCACGAAAGTGGGTGCCAACCAACGACCGAGGGGGATCCGCGTTGCGAGCGTATAGTACAGCCGCGGGGCACGGGCCGTATCCGAGGAGATCGAGGATGGAAGCGGAACAACTCCACGAAACCGAGGCATTTCGGGTCTTGCTTGGCCTGGCGCGGAACAAGGCCCGCAGCATCCCGCCGGAGGTCCTGGTGCGTCAAGTGCTGGAGACACACCGGGCGGCGGACTGGCCCGTCCATCTCGCCGCGATGGAGGCGTTGCTCCGGCGCGCGGAATCCGCGCGTCGGGAGGCGTTGCGGGTCTGCTCCAAGCCCCCGGGCGGCGAACCGTTCGGCCTCTACGAGACGCGCCGGTCCCACGAGCCCGTTCGCCCCTACGGCACGCTGCTCGAAAGCCTCGATCCGCTCGAGGGGCGGTGCGATTGCCCTGACTTCCTGCGCAGCTCGCTCGGGGTCTGCAAGCACCTGTTCGCCGTGTTGGACCACGTGACCTCCCGGCCGCGCGGAAGTCGGCGGGCCCTCGACAGGGCCGCCGCCACGCGACCGGCTCCCCGTCTGACCTGGCGGCCCTGGCGACCGCTGACCGGAAAGGGGGACTGGATGGAGCAGGTCGCGCTGTTGGGCGGCGCGAACGGCGGGATCCCGCAGCGGGCTCCGGCCGCGAGGGTGCAGCGATGGTTCGTCCGCGGCCCGGGGAACGTCTGGCACCTCAGGAACACGTTCCTCGGACGGCCCCGACCTCGCCTCCGGCTCGTCCAAGAGCTGTCGTCCGCGCTGCCGAGGCACAGGGGCAAGACGAGCGCCGCGGATCCTGCGCTGCGCACACTCCTGCGGGAGGAGGCGCGCCGCCTCGAGCACGTGGTGGCGAACGAGAAGGACGCCGGCCGGCTCGCCCGAGCCCTGCGCTCACTTTCCCGAAAGCTCTACCCCTACCAGATCGACGGCGTACGAAGGTTGTTCGCCGAAGGCAGGCTGTTGCTGGCCGACGACATGGGACTGGGCAAGACGGCCCAGGCCGTGGCTGCCTGTCACGCGCTGTGGCGCACGGGCAAGGTGTCGCGCGGGTTGATCGTCGTGCCCGCGAGCCTGAAGTCGCAATGGCAGCGCGAGTGGTCGGCCTTCAGCGACGCTCCGACCGAGATCGTGTGGGGTTCCGCGGACGAGCGGCGGACGATCTACCGGCGCCGACCTCGTGGCTTCCTCATCGTCAACTACGAGCAGATCCTCCGGGACCTCGATCTCGTCCTCGAATGGAACCCCGGCATCGTCGTGCTGGACGAGGCCCAGCGGATCAAGAACTGGGCCACGAAGACCGCCACCTGCGTGAAACGGCTCCGGCCGGCCTACCGGCTCGTGCTCACCGGCACGCCGATGGAGAACCGCATCGAGGAGCTCGCCTCGATCATGGATTGGATCGACGACCGCGCCCTCGAGCCGAAGTGGAGGCTCGGGCCCTGGCACTCGGTGCATTCGGACGGCTCGAAGGAGGTCACCGGCGCGCGCAACCTGGACACGCTGCGCGATCGACTGTCCCACTGCATGCTCCGGCGCCGGCGCTCCGAGATCTTGAGCCAACTCCCTCCGCGGACCGACACGAACCTCGCGGTGGAACTGACGCCCGCGCAGCGAGAAGAGCACGACGCGCTGAATCAGCCGATCGCCGTACTCGCCCACAAAGCCCGCCGCCGGCCGTTGACGCAAGCGGAGTTCCTGCGCCTGATGAGCCTGCTGACCACGCAGCGCATCATCGCCAACGGCCTGGCGCAGTTCGACTACGCCAACGTCTGGCCCGGGCTGTCGAAAGTCGGGTCGCGGAGCGAGGCGTTGCTGAGCGGCCTTTCGAGCCCCAAGCTGATCGAGCTGCGAGAGATCGTGACCCGCATCGTCGTTCAGCAAGACCGCAAGGTCGTCGTGTTCAGCCAGTGGCTGCGCATGCTGCGACTGGCGCATTGGGCCGTGGAGGACGTGCTCCGTGACCACGGCCTGCGCGCGGCGTTCTTCACCGGCCGCGAGAGTCAGCAGCAGCGCACGCGCAACCTGGTCGACCTCCACGACGATCCGGCCACCCGCGTTCTTTTCGCCACCGACGCGGGAGGCGTCGGCCTGAATCTGCAGCGGGCAGCCACGGCCTGCGTCAATATCGAGCTCCCGTGGAACCCCGCCGTGTTGGAGCAGCGAGTCGGGCGGATCTACCGTCTGGGGCAGCGGCAGCCCATCGACGTCTACAACCTGGTCAGCCAGGACAGCATCGAGGCGCGCATCGCGACGCTGGTGGCCGACAAACGTGCTCTGTTCCGCGGGCTGTTCGACGGCGACAGCAACGAGATTCGATTCGAGCGGTCGGGGAATCTCCTGTCCAGGCTCGAGCACGTCATCGGGTCGGGCGAGGCGGCGCCGCGGCCCGGACCCGATCCAGAGCCCGACGAAGACCCCGGCCAAGAGGAGAGGGAGCTGGACGAGATGGTGCTCGCCGCGGACGAGTCTCGGGACGCTCCGGAGCCGGAGGAGCCGCGGGAGCCGGCCGCCTCGGGTGAGGTCGCGCTGCCCGCCGCGCCGGAGATACGGCGGCTGTTCTCGGAGCTCGCTATCCGGCCCACGAAATCGGGCGGCTTGCGTATCGAGGCCTCCGCCGAGGCGGCAGCCACGCTCGCGGCCTTGTTCGAGGGGATGGCACAGATGCTCGGGCGGGCAGAGAGGAGGCCGTAGCCGCGCTCGCGACCTCGTCCTCCGCTGAAAACGGGAGAACAGGCGCAGGCCCCCGTATCATCCTTCGGGGCCCCGCCGCCGGCATGAGTCACTCAGTCCGTGCTCCGCCACAGCGCGGAGACGGGAAGGGCATGGACGTTCGCCGAGAAGGGCACCGTCTCGCGACCCGCGTAGAGCAGCACACCGGGGTGAAACCTCCGGGCCGCGACGGATGCGAACGCCTCGATGCCCTTCAGATCCCCCGGTCCGATCGATGCGGTCGCCTTGACCTCGATCGCGACGCAGCCGGCCGCGACGGTTCTCGATCACGATACCCACCTCACGCCCGGAGTGCGTCCGGGAATGGTGGATTCCGGGCGCGGTGGGAAGCGGTCCGAGAAGGACGCGTCGATGAAACCCCGCAGGCGGTGGAGTCGGCCTCGATGCAGGACTCCCGACCCTTCGCCGCCTCACCATTCTCGGTCCACCGCCACTGACCACGGGGCCAGGGGAAGTCGGGGGCCCTTTACTCGCGTGCACTTGCTCTTGCGAACAGAAGTCTCTCGCGTTGCTGTCCACCTCTCACACCTGCCGCGTCGTCAGGTCCAACATGCTCAACCTGCGGGCTGTCAGCGTCAAGAAGATCCCGATCCAGGCGAGCGACTGAACGTAGAGAGTGACGTTGAGAGTCAGCGAGCTCGGGCTGGCAAAGGGTGCAGCCGACATGAACAGGTCCTGCAATGGCGGTACGAGCCACGGCGACAGGAACGACAAGGATCGCAGCCATTCCACCGACGAGTTGTCTTGAGAGGACACGAAGAGGATCAACCAGAAGATGGCGACTCCAGCGGCCGTCGCGGGAACGGAAGACAGGTAGGTGCCCAAAGCCAACCCGAGACTGACGAGCGTCAGGTGAACGAGTAGCGGCGCCACGTACGCCCAAGGGCTGATCTGCACGGGTGATTCGAAATAGGTGCCCATTAGCCTGAACACCACTGCGGGGGCGAGCCACAGGATGACGAGCACGAGGCTGTTTCCTATCATGCGCCCGGCCACGAAGTCGACTCGAGACACCGGACGCGCGAGGATCGGCAGCATGTGAGAGCCCAGTTTGCGGCTGCCGGTGCCCGCGGCGCCAAGGCCCACAGCCAGGAACGCTCCCCAGAGCAACAGGTTCGTGTAATTGGAAGCGATGAATGCCGCGTAGGCATAGAAGCCCTCGTCGGAAGTAGCGTCGCGCGCCATCAGGGACCGGATGGTGTAGATCCGGGGCAGTTGAAACAAGATGAGCATCCCGAAGAGCGCGAGCGGAACGAGCACGATCCATCGGCGCCACACACCTATCCACGTGTACCAGGTCATCACGCCGACCCGCCGGGCCACGTTCATTGGTCCATTTCCTGGCGGTAGATCTCGGCCAGGCCACGACCGCGGTCTACTCTGTCCACGGAGCCTCCCTGGCGCTCGATTCCCGAGACCAGCGTTCCAACCTCCGTACTTCCCGCTTCGTTCTCCGCCACGACACCGGTCTCGTTGCGCGTCAACTGCCATCCTGGTCCCAGTACCACGCCCACGGTTTCCATATCGAGTCCCCGGACCACGATGCGCAACCGCTCGCCACGCCGTTCGGCCTCGAGACTGCCGGTTCGCACGACAGTGCCTCGGTTCAGCAGGACGAAGTCATCACAGACAAGGTCGAGCTCCGCGAGTATGTGGGACGACAGAAGCACGGTTCCGCCCGCGCGTCTGAAATCACGAAGATGCTCGAACAGACGATCACGCGCCGAGACGTCCATGCCGGAAGTCGGCTCGTCCAGAATCAGCAGGCGAGGTTGACCAAGAAGCGCACAGGCCAGCGCGACTCGTCGTGCCTGGCCCAGTGAACAGGAGCTGATGCGTCGGCGCAGTGCAACGTCGAGACCGACGGTCCTGAGCACTTCTCGAGGAGCGGTTCGTGAAGAATCAGCAAGGAACCGGTGCAACGCGAGTATCTCGCTCAAACGAAGACCCGCCTCGTACGTCACTTCCGGCAGAAACGGCGGAACTGCACCTGACGATCTTCCGTGCGGAGTGGTTGCGGCACCTGATCGTCCTCGAGCGCGATCCAAAGGCCAGGGATCGGCATCGCCTGGCCTGCCTGCGCCGACTGTAGGCTCGCATCCAGGATCACCGCGGTCTGGACGTGGTGAAGGAGTTCGAGGCGGCCGTGCTGCGAACGACCGAGGGGCGTGAGAGGAGGTCTCCGTGAGTCTCCGATTCTCACTGATTGCCGGCATCATGGCGGCTCTTTTCACGCTGCCGATCAGTCACGCCGAGGTCTCGGTCGTGCCTAGGCCAAAGTTCCTCCCGCGTTGAGGGGGTAACCGTTTGAGGGATCGTGCTTTCGGTGACACCCCGACGCCCGTTTTCTGGCTACAGCGCTGGGTGTAGCCCCAGCAGTTCGAAGG
>Ga0302046_10001936_pt1 | contig 19404 bp, 14 predicted proteins | sample RVTome_11_FD_200261 | JGI IMG/M metagenome (GOLD analysis project Ga0302046, IMG submission 200261) | Soil microbial communities from uranium-contaminated site in the Upper Colorado River Basin, Wyoming, United States - RVT147D111 (version 2) ...
CAGTGAGCGGAAGCTCCGCGGGCTGGGCTCGGGCGCCTCACGCTGCTGCATCCAGCGGCCGAGGACGGGCAGGGCCAGCCCGCCCAGCTTCCACGGAACCCATCGCAGCATCGAGCTCGCGGCGACGAAGAGCGAGGGCCGCTCCGCCAGCGCCGTGTACGCCCCGAGCGCGAGCCGTTCCGACGTGGCGTCGAGCCCGGCCTCGGAGGCGCGCTCCCGCCAATGCACGAGCAGCTCCGGAATCGGGATGCGCACCGGGCAGACGTCCGCGCACGCGCCGCACAGGCTCGACGCGTACGGGAGCGGCATCGCCTCCTTCAGGCCCAGCATCGCCGGAGCCATGATCGCGCCGATGGGCCCCGAGTACGTCCAGCCGTACGGATGGCCCCCGGTCTGCCGGTAGACGGGACAGACGTTGAGGCACGCGCCGCACCGCACACACCGGAGCGCCTCCCAGGCCTTTTCGTCGGCGAGCAGGCTCGTGCGTCCGTTGTCGACCAGCACGACGTGGACCTCCTCGGGTCCGTCGCCCTCGCCGCCCCGCCGGGGGCCCTGGATGAGGGACACGTAGTTGCCGATGGGCTGGCCCGTCGCCGCCCGGGCGGTGAGCTGGAGGAAGCCGGCGAGGTCCTCCAAGCGCGGGAGCAGCTTCTCGATGCCCACGAGAGCGACGTGCACGCGCGGCAGCGAGGTGGAGAGCCGGATGTTCCCCTCGTTCTCAATTAGAGCGATGGTTCCAGTTTCGGCCACGAGGAAGTTGGCGCCCGAGATGCCGAGGTCGGCGGCGAGGAACTCCTCGCGGAGCGCGGCACGCGCAGCGGCCGCCAACGTGTCGGGCGCCGCGTCGATGGGCGTGCCGAGGTGCTCGTGGAAGAGGCGCCGGCAGTCGTCGAGGCTCTTGTGGATCGCGGGTCCCACTATGTGGGTCGGCGGCTCGCCGAGAAGTTGGATGATGTACTCGCCGAGGTCGGTTTCGCGCACGTGGACGCCGAGACCCTCGAGGTGCTCGTTCACCCCGATCTCCTCGCTGAGCATGCTCTTGGCCTTCACGGCGCTCTCCACGCCCCGCGAGCGCACGACGCCGGACAGCACGGCCAGGGCGTCCGCCGCGGTCTCGGCCCAGTGGACCTGCACGCCGTTGTCCACCAGCCGCTCGGCGGCCTGCTCCAGGTAACGGTCGAGGTTCGTGAGCAGGTGCGTCTTCACGTCGCGCGCCCAGTCCCGCCACCGGTCGGCGTCGACGTCCGCGTACGCCTCCCGCTGGCGGTGCTCGAACGCCAGCGTGGCCGCCGTGACCGCCGTGCGGACGCCGGGCGAGCCGCGCAGCACCTTCGCGCTCTCCCGGCGGTAGGCCGCAGGGGGTGGCAGGGTTTTCACGCGGCGGCCCGCGCGCTCCGGCCGTCACCCGGGGGCCGTGGCGCCCCGGCGCGGCCCCGTTGGGCGCTCGGGCCCGCCGTCGTGGTATTCACGCGCTCGGGCCCGACCTCGCGGTCCTCACGCCCCGCTCCCCGCCCACAGCACGCTCGCCAAATGCCGGAACTGCAAGTCGGACCGTCGCTTGGATGACCGGCCGCAGAGCTGCAGCAGGCAGCCGCCGTCCGCCGACGTGACGACGTCGACAGCCGGCAGCGTGTCGAGCTTGCGATCGGCCATCGCGCCCGATACCTCCGGGAGCTTGGTGCTGAACAGGCCTCCGAACCCGCAGCACTCGCGGTCCGCCTCCCATGTGACCACGTCCGCGCCGCAGCCCCGGAGGAGCGCGACCGGCTCGTCCGCCACGCGCAGCTCCCGCAGCGCGTGGCAGCCGTGGTGGTACGCGACGCGCATGCCTGTCAGGCCCACGCCGAGCGCCTCGACCCCGAGCACGCGTACCAGGAACTCCGACAGCTCGTACGTCCGTGCGGCCAGCGCGTCGGCGCGCGCGCGCCCGCTCGGATCGTTGGCCAGCGACGGATAGAAGCAGCGGATCATTCCGGCGCAACTCCCCGACGGCAGGACTACGTACTCGGCGCCATCGAACACGTCGAGCGTGTGCTCGGCCATCCGGAGCGCATCCCCCGGTCGCCCGGCATTGTAGGCGGGCTGACCGCAGCAGGTCTGCCCCTCCGGCACATGCACATCGACGCCGAGATGGCGAAGCAGCCGTACGGCGTCCGCGCAGGCATCGGCGAAGAACCGGTCCCCGAGGCAGGTGGCGAAGAGCGCGACGCGCATCTACTGGCTCTCCGGGGCCCGGCTCTCCGGGGCCGCGGCCGTGTCCGCCATCACCTCGAACACCGCCTCACGCTGTGTCTCGAGCGCGAGCCGGAATCGCGGATCGTTCAGGAGGTGCAGCGAGAGTCGCGGGTTGCGGCGGGGCTCCACGAGCACCCACCTCGCGCCGAAGTGCTCGCGGATGACCTCGTAGGAGTCGGTGGCGACACCCGCCGCGCACGGAAACGCGTCGCAGGTCCATTCCACATTGATGTCCGCGGACATGTAGAAGTACTCCCAGTACCGCCGCGGATCGTACGCGAAGTGGAAGATGGGATCCATGCCGCTCAGGTAGACGTTGGTGCGGTTGCGGGCGAACAGTGGCCCGAAGTTGTCCCAGCGGGCGTGGAAGACGACCTCGCCGGGCTCGCTGGCGCGCTCGAGGAAGGCCGCGGCCTCCGCCAGCGCGTCACCCGGGAACGCCACCTGGTCCACGTTCAGCCTGTGTCGCCCGAGGCTCCACGCCACATGAACGATTAGGAGGATGGCGGCGAACGATCGAGCCGCGCGCCGCTGCTCCAGGCTGATCACCCAGGTCCAGACCACCGGCAGCGCGAGGAACCCGAACGCGGCCCACTGGACCATGGCGCGCCGGGCGGACAGGAGCGCGAGCGCCACGAAGGCGCCGGAGATCAACAACGAAGCGACGAGCAGCAGGCGGTGCTCGGCGTCCATCGCGCGCAGCCGCCCGCGCACGGCGGCCACCACCGTGCCAGCGATCGCCAGGAGCCAGGCGGTGAGGAGGAGCCAGGAGGTGCGCGCCAGAGAGACGAGCTCGATCGGCAGCAGCTCCGCCGCGAACGTGAGCGGTTGTCCGGTCGCCCTGGCCGCGAGCAGGTGGATGAGCTGCACGCTCACGAGCTCCCCCGCGGCGAGCGGGTGCGGGCGGAGCAGCCATCCCGCCAGGGTGCCGAGCAGAACCGCGCCCAAGGCGGGTGCCAGTGGAACCCATCCGGGCGGCGCATGCGTCGGCCGGCCGGCTTCAGCCCGACCCGGCTCCCACAACCGCGAGAGGAATCGAGCGAGCGCGTACGCCAGCACCACCCCCGGGGCCACCCAGAAGAGGCTCAGGTGGAGCCAGGAGATGAGCGCGGCGAGCAGCGCCACCTGCCACCAGCGGCCACGCACGAGGACCGAGAGCAGCACCAGGGATGCGGCCAGCGACAGCACGTGCGGACGGACCATCAGGTAGCGGAAGAAGACGTTCGGGACGGCGATCAGGAACAGCGCCGCCCACCACCCCGCCCCCGGCACTCCATGACGCCCGAGCACCCGGAAGACCGCGAGGCCGAGCACCATCGTGAGCAGCCCCGCGGCCACGCGGATACCGACCGCGACGTCGTCGAACACCGTGAACGGCGTCAGCACCACGTGGAACCCCCACCACAGGTCGGCGCCCCTTTGGCCGATCACCGATTGCGTCGCCCACGGGAACGAGGTGTCGAGGATCGATCCGGATGCGAACGCGGCCGCGTGTCCCAGGTGATAGAACGCGTCTAGGTCCGCGACCTTCGGGTAGAGCGTCAGGTGTCCGACCGCCGCCACGAAGATGATCGCGCTCACGGAGAGCCCCGACGCGCGGGAGCTCACGAAAGCAGCGACGGGGGTCGGTGCGGCGCGTCCGTCGACGACGCCCCGGTGAGAGGCGACGCGGGGGCGGGGGTGGTTCCGCTCATGCGCAGCAAGATGTCGGGCGGCCGTGGCAGGCGGCAAGCGCGAGCAGCCACGCTTGCGGCCCTCGTCCGACCTGAGGCGCACCTCCTTCAACCAGATGATCCGATGGTGAGGAGATTCCTGAGCGACCCCTCACCACCGCCACTCGAAGAGGTGCTGGCATGGATTCCATGACGAGTGGATCGATGAGCCGCTCCGCGCGGCTGCGGGCGGTGGTCGCCGGCATCTCGCTCGTGGTTCTCGGTGCCGTGCTGGGCGTGACGGCCGACCGTGTGCTTCACGCCAGCCGGAGCCCCGCTCAGTCCGCCGCCGCGCTGCACGAGGCCGTGCTGCAGCGGTTCCGGGCCGAGCTGGCGCTGGACGACGGGCAGGTGCGTGCCATCGACTCGATGTTCCGGCACCACCAGCAGACCGTCGGAACCACATGGTCCGCGTTGCGCCACCACCTTTCGGCGGCTGTCGATACGGTGCACCGGGACATTGAATCGGTGCTCACGGCGGAGCAGCGCGACGCGTTTCGGGCGTGGCTCACCGAGCGATCGGACGCGGCGGAGCTACGCGGTCAGGCTCCGCATTAGCCGGCGCGGCGCGGTGCGAAGGCTGAGCGTGCACGACGACATCCGAGCGTGACCAGGCCGCTCCAGACTTCGCTCCAGATGAGCGCCTGACTCGTATAGCCCAACGCGAAGGACGCGCGATCAGCCACAGCGCCAGCGCCGCGATGGGAGCCTGGACTCAGCGGTACGGCCAATAAAGGTCCATGGCCATCATCACCATGGGCTCTCTCATGGCCATGGCTCTTTCGTCGTCTGTTCACGGGACCCTGGCCACCCGCCGCCGCCGCGCCCTGCCTCGTTCACATCCCCGGCCCGCCCATCATGGAGCGGTGCATCTCGAGCAGGCGCGTCACGCGCGCGCGGTGAGAAGGCATCAGCGCCTGGAGCTCTTCGGCAGACATCTCGGGCATGGTCGTGAGGTCGGCACGGATCGAGTCGACGGTTGCGTCCCACTGCGCGTCGGTGGCCATGTTCATGTCGCTCATCTCGCGGTTCATCTGCGCGAGCATGTTGGCCACCCTCTGGCGGTGCAAGGGCAGCATCACGCGCATGCTGTCCATGCTGATGCCTTCCACGCTCTCCATGTGCGCCATCATCTCGCCCATCATACCGGAACCCGGCGCACCCTCCATACCGGGCATGCCGCCCGCGGACTCCTGGGTGTCCGGGGGGTCAGCTTCCGGATCTTCTCCTTCCCCGCATCCGGCGAGGGCGAAAACCATCAACGTGAACAGCGCGCTCAGCTTCATGCGGCGCATGATGTCGTCCTGGCACATGATGTCCTCCTGTCGAATCGTGCGTGGGGCGTCGCCCCGTGGTGATCACTGCGGCTCCTCAGTCGGCGGCACCGGCGGCGGCCGGAGCAAGCTCCTCCGGGCCGGTTGGCGGCTCTTCCCGTGCCCGCTCCCAAGCGTGACGGAGCTGCCATTCCCGCCACAGCGCGTAGAGGGCGGGCACGACTAGGAGCGTGAGCACGGTGGCCGAGACCATCCCCCCGACCATGGGCGCGGCGATTCGCTTCATGACTGTCGCGCCCGTGCCCCCGCCCCACAGGATCGGCAACAGCCCGGCGGTCACGGCGGTGGCGGTCATGAGCACGGGCCGCACGCGCTCTCCGGCCCCCTCGCGAATCGCCTGGAAGAGCTCGGTCCTGTTCCTCAGTCGACCCTCGCGATCGTGCCGGTGGAATGCCTCGTCGAGATAGACGAGGAGCACCACCGCGATCTCGGACGCCACTCCGGCCAGCGCGATGAGCCCCACCCACACCGCCACCGAGAGGTTGTACTCCAGCGCCCAGAGCAGCCAGACGCCGCCAACCAGGGCGAAGGGCACGGAGAGCATGACGATCAGGCTCTCCGCCACGCTCCGGAAGTTCATGTAGAGGAGCAGGAAGATGATCGCGAGGGTGATCGGCACGACGATCCGGAGGGTGCGGTTGGCCCGCTGCATCGCCTCGAACTGACCGGACCACTCGAGCCGGTATCCGGTCGGGAGCTCGAGACGCTGCTCCAGGAGCGCGCGAGCCTCCTCCACGTACCCTCCGATGTCGCGCCCCCGGACGTCCACGTACACTAGGCTGTTCAGTAGGGCGTTCTCGCTCTTGATCATGGGCGGCCCGCCGGTGAAGCGGATCGTGGCGAGCTGGGAGAGCGGCACCTGGGCGCCCGCGGGCGTCGCGACCAGGATCCTGCCGATGGCCTCGGGTTCGCCTCTGAGCTCCCGCGCGTACCGGACGTTCACGCCGTAGCGCTCCCGGCCCTCCACGGTCTCGGTCACGTTCATACCCCCGACGGCGGTCATGATCGTCTGCTGCACGTCGGCCATGCTGAGCCCATAGCGGGCGGCGGCGTCCCGGTCCACGTCCAGCTCGAGGTACTTCCCGCCGATCGCGCGCTCGGCGAAGACCGAAGCCGTGCCCTCGACCAACGGGAGCAGTCCCTCGATCTCCGTGCCGATGCGCTCCAGGGTCGCGAGGTCGGGTCCGAAGATCTTGATCCCGACGGGTGTCTTGATGCCGGTGGCAAGCATGTCGAGCCGGTTCTTGATCGGCATGGACCACATGTTCGCCACGCCCGGAGTGCGGACGGCCGCGTCCATCTCGGCCACGAGGGAGTCGTAGTCCACCCCGTCACGCCACGCCTCCTCCGGCTTCAGGATGGCGACCGACTCGAACATGGACATGGGCGCGGCGTCCGTGGCGGTACGGGCCCGCCCGGCCTTGCCGAGCACCATCTCCACCTCGGGGATCGACGCCATCGCACGGTCACGCTGCTCGAGGACGCGCCTTACCTGCGCGGTGCCCACCCCGGGAAACACGGAGGGCATGTCCATGATCGACCCCTCGATGAGCGGCGGCATGAACTCGCTGCCGAGCCGGCCGTAGGGCACGAGCGTGACCAGGAAGACCGCGAGGGCGCCGCCCAGCATCAGGGCACGGTGCCGGAGAACGAAGCCGATCGTGGGGCGATAGAGCCGCAGCGCCACGCGGTTGATCGGATTCGCCTCCTCGGGCCTCACCTTGCCTCGGATGAACGTCCCCATCGCGACGGGCACGAGCGTTACGGCCAGCAGGGCCGAAGCCGCCATGGCCAGCGTCTTGGTGAGCGCCAGCGGCTTGAAGAGCCGGCCCTCCTGGGCCCCCAGCGCGAAGATCGGGAGGAAGCTCAAGGTGATGATCAGCAGGGAGAAGAAGAGAGCGGGGCCCACCTCCTTCGAGGCGTCGGCGGCGAGCTGCCACTGGGACCTCGGTCGCCCATCGCGCTCGTTCCGCTCCATGTGCTTGTGCATGTTCTCGATCATCACGATGGCCCCGTCCACCATGGCGCCTAGCGCGATGGCGATGCCGCCCAGGCTCATGATGTTCGCGTTGACCCCCAGCCACCGCATGACCAGGAACGCCATGAGCACGCCCACGGGCAGCGTGATGATGGCCACCAGGGCGCTCCGGGCATGCATCAGGAACACGATGGCGACGAGGGCCACGATCACGCTCTCCTCGATCAGCTTCTCCCGGAGGGTCTCGATGGCGCGGTGGATCAGGTCGCTCCGGTCGTAGCCCGCGACGATCTCGACCCCCTCCGGGAGCGCCCGCTGAATCTCGACCATGCGCTCCTTGACGCGGTCGATGACCTCCAGGGGGTTCTCGCCGAAGCGCATGACCACGAAGCCGGTGGTCACCTCCCCCTGCCGGACCTGCCCGTCCTCCGTCCGCCAAGCGAGGTCGGCGATGCCCCGGCGGATCTCGGGTCCGATCTGGACGCGCGCGACGTCGCCCACCCGGATCGGCGTGCCCCCGGGCCCGACGCCCACCGCGATGGACTCGATGTCCTCGATGGAGCCCAGGTAGCCCAACCCGCGGACCATGTACTCGCTACCGCCCAGCTCCAGGACCCGTCCGCCCACGTCCAGATTCGATTCCCGGATCGCCAGCAGGACCCTGGACACGGGGATCCCGTACGCGAGGAGCCGCTCGGGCTCGAGCTCCACCTGGTACTGCCTTTCGTACCCGCCCAGCGTGGCGATCTCGCTCACGCCCGGTACGGCCGTGAGCTGGTAGCGCACGAACCAGTCCTGTAGACTCCTGAGCTCGGCGTTGTTGAGCTTCCCGCTCCGGTCCACGAGCATGTACTGCATCACCCAGCCCACACCCGTCGCGTCGGGTCCGAGCTGCGGCTGCACCTCCCGGGGAAGCTTGTCCTGGATGCCGTTCAGGTACTCGAGGACGCGGGAGCGGGCCCAGTACATGTCCACGTCGTCCTCGAAGACGATGTAGACGAAGGACAGGCCGAACTGGCTGATGCCCCGCACGTACTTCGTGCGCGGGACCTTCAACATCTCCGTGGACAGGGGATACGTGACCTGGTCCTCCACGACCTGGGGTGCCTGTCCCCTCCATTCGGTCTGGACGATGACCTGCACGTCCGACAGGTCCGGGATGGCGTCCACGGGCGTCGTGGCCATGGCCCATCCGCCGAAGCCGAGGACCGCGATCGTCCCGAGGACGACGAAGAACCTGTTGTCGATGGAGGCCTCGATGATGCGCTTCAGCATGGTCACCGCCCTCCACTGGTGTCGGGGCGGGGAGGTGCCGTCCCCTGGCCGCCCATCTCCATGCCCTCCATGGAGCCCTGGCCTCCCGTGTCCATGCCGCCCATGTCGGACGTGCCCGTCTGGGTCATCATCGCCCTCATGACCTCGGCGAGGTTCGACTCGGAGTCGAGGAGGAACTGGGTAGAGGTGACCACGCGCTGACCGGGCTCGAGCCCCGAGAGGATCTGCACGTAGTCCCTTCCCTGAACGCCGAGCTCCACCTCCTGGGGCATGATCTCACCATCGCCCATGTCCACGAAGGCGATGACGCGCTCACCCGAGTGCAGGACCGCGGACGAGGGGACGGTGAGCACCTCCCCCACCTGGGACGTGAAGCGGACCGTCGCGTACATGCCGGGCTTGAGCAGCCCCCCTGGATTCGCCAGCGCGATCCTGGCCCGCATCGAGCGCGTGCGGTTCTCCAGCGTCGGGTACACGTACTCGACCCGGCCGCTCAACGCCCTCCCCGGCAGCGCCGCGACCGTGATCTCCGCGGGCATGCCCTCCCGCACCAGTGCGGCGTCGGCCTCGAAGACCTCGGCGTTCACCCAGATCTCCGAGAGGTCGGCGATCATGTACAGGTTGTTCCCCGGCTGGAACGCCTGGCCCTCGAAGACATCCTTCTCCATGACGATGCCGGAGACGGGCGCGTAGAGGGTGAGGGTCTTCCGCACCTCCCCCGTCGTCAGGAGCCGCTCGATCTGCTCGTCGGTGATGTCCCAGTAGCGGAGCCGGCGCCGGGCGGACTCCAGGAGGTCCCTGGAGCCCGCGGCTACGTCCTCCACCCGGCTCCCGCCCACCGTCTCCGCCATGCGGGCTGCCAGGAGGAGCTCTTCCTGGGCCGTCACCAGCTCGGGGGAGTAGACGTCCAGGAGGGGTTGGCCGTGGCCGACGGGCTGCCCCGTGAAGTTCACGTGGAGCCGCTCGACCCAGCCGCCGAACTTGGGCGCCACGTAGGCCATGCGGGTCTCGTCGAACGCCACGAGCCCCACGGTGCGGATCGTCTTCTCGATGGCACGCACGTCCACCGTGCCGAAGGTGATGCCGAAGGTGGCCACCTCGCCCGCCGTGAGGCGGATGGTGCCGTCCATGGACATGCCGCCCATGTCCATCCCCTGCGTCTCCATCCCTCCCGTGTCCGTCCCCTCCATGCCGGACGTGTCCTGCATCCCCTCCTGGGCTGTCCCGCTCCGCGGCGCGTCCGAGAACGCGACCACGCCGGCCACGGCCAGGACGAGCACACCCGCCCCGGCGCCAAGGTAGATCGTGCGACGCTTCGTGTTCATCGGGTCACCCCCGTTCCGACGGCCCGCTCGAGCGCCGCCAGGTCGGCGGCGAAGTCGAAGAGCAGCCTGTGGTAGTCGAGCTCGTGCTTGTAGAGCGTCACCTGCGCGTCCAGCAGCGTGAGGAAGTCCACGCGCCCGACCTGGTAGGAGGCCGTCGCGGACGAAAGCGACGTGCGCGCCTGCGGAAGGATCCCGTCGTTCAGGAGAACGAGCTGGTCGCGGGCCCGCCGCAGCCCGGCGGCCAGCGACGCGATCTCCGCGTCGACCTGGTCCACCATCACCTGATGGCGCGCCCGGTGATCCGCGAGCACGGCCGCCTCCTCGACCACGGCTTGGTCCTGTTTCCTACCGGAGAAGACCGGCAGCGGCACCGAGACCAGCACGTTGGCGAAGTCGCCGAAGTCGGCACGCCGGCTGTAGGCGAGGGAGACGCTCACGTCGGGGAGCTTGGCCTTCTCGGCGAGCGAGAGCGCGCGCTCCTGGGCGGCCACGCGCCGCACGTGCGCCTGGATCATGGGGTTGTGCTCGAGGGCCAAGCGCTGGAGCTCGGCCACGCTCGGAATTCCCGGAGCGGTTTGTCCGTCCGCGGCCGCTAACCCGGGGAGGGAGGCCGAGGCGAAGCTCGCCACGGTGCTCTCTTGCTCGAGTGCCGCGGCCCTGAGCCCCTCGGGCAGATCCGTGCTCGGTAGCGGCGTGTCCGTGGGACGCCCGAGCAGCGCGTTCAGGCGCGCCACCGCGCTCGTGCGCTCCTCTGCGAGGGCGACGACCTGGTCGGCCAGGCGCGTCCGCTCGACCTGCGCTTTCAGCACGTCCGGCTGCGCGCCGGTGCCCACGCTGTACTTCGCGGACGTGAGCCGCGCGAAGTCGCCCACGTGCACCTCGTTGCGCCCTGTGACCTCCAGCGCTCGGTCGAGGAAGTAGACGCGGTAGTAGGTGGCCTTCACGTCCGCGAGCACCTCCTGCTGCGTCCGTTCCACCTCCCAGCGGGCGGCCTCAGCCATGAGTGCCGCCACCTCCTCTCTAAGGCCCAGCTTGCCCGGCCACGGGAACCGCTCGCCGAGCTGGATGGTCGTCATGGTCATCATGTCGCGGCCCAGGCTCGGATCGGCGACAGGGAAGTTCATCACGCCCACGCCCAGCATCGGGTCGGGGAGCGCGCCCGCCTGCGGCACCCGCGCCTCCGCCGCTTCGGCGGTGTTCACCGCCGCGAGGATCCGGGGGTTGGTCGCCTCGGCCTGCGCGAGGAGCGACGCCAAGGTCGTCACGTCCTGTCCCGGCTGCTGCGCCGCAGCCGCGGCGGGGATCGCCAGAATCGCGAGCGCGATCCATCTCGTCATGTTCCTCAAGATCATCTCCCCAGGTCCCGGCTGGAGCCCAAGCGGCCAAGCGGGTTCTCTCATCTCTCCGAACGGCGCCAAGGCTCCGGCCCGGTACCGCCCGTTCCCATGCCATCCATCCCGTTCCTCATCATCGGGCACCCGCTCATCATGCCCATCATCTCCATCTCGATCATGCCTCCCATGCCCATGCGCTGCCTGCCGAGGTCGGCCAGCGCTTCGCGCTGCGGGGTGGTCAGGATCGAGCGAACCTCGTGGCCCGAGCGGACCATGGCGAAGCCCATGTCCGCGTGCAGATCGCCCATGCGATCGAAGGCGGCGCTGGCGCCTGCCTCGTCCAAGCGCTCGCCCTAGCCCGAGCACGCCCAGGAGGGCGAGCGCGAGGGCGCCGAATCGCTTGCGAATCATGGATGTTTCTCCGTCGTCGTAGTCCGTGAGTGCGTGCCAGTCGCGCCTCGGGCACGAGTGAAATCGCGCCAGCGGGATGCGCTGCCAGCCCCGGCCGGGCCACACATGGGCTCAGGCCGGATTACATCTCAGCTTTTGCTGGGATTCGGACCGGAAGAGAATCCGGCCCGGACGGACTACGACTTGGGAGGGTGGAAGAGCGCGGAGCCGAGTAGGAGATCGGGCTCAGCGTCGGAGGCGATGCCGAGCTCCACGCCCTCGGGCGAGGATGCGATCTCCACGGCGGAAGTCGCCGGCAGTGACGCCGACAGCACGCAACCCTGCGATCCGGGAGGCACGAAGGGGCAGTCGGGCAAGTCTCGACGGTCCTGCTCGTCGTGGTGCCCGGGCATGCAGTTCCGGTCGTGCGGCATCTCCTGGGACGACGCCGCGGAGACCTCGCTCATGTTCATCGCCGGGATGCACGACCCCGCCAAGACCCCCTCCGCGAGGGAAAGGACCAGCCCGACGAGTGTGATCAGACCGGCGATGAAGCGAGTGCGTCGGCTCATGGCTTCCGCTGCAACACCGGCCATCAAGCAAGGTTCCGCCCCCTCACGATCGCCCCTGGCGGAGCATCGAAGTGAAGGATCGATCCGCCTTACGAGGAACAGAGGTGGCTCCAAGACGCGGAGGGGGACGGTCTGACGAACTTCGAGGCACCCCGTCCGAATGTCTCGGATATCGCACTCCGACCCGGCGCCGCTGTCCATGTTCGAGTCGATCGCGATCCTCAGGCCCGAGGAGGAGTGGCGGCCGGGCGTCGACTTCGACTCCCTGGTGGCGGAGATGGACGCCTCGGTGCGCATGGCGGGCGTCGCGAACATGTGGTCGATGCCCATCAAGAACCGACTCGACATGTTGGCGACCGGCGGCAAGACACCGGTGGGCATCAAGATATTCGGGCCGGATGTGAGCACGCTCGAGGCCATCGGTCAGGAGATCGAAGGGTTGCTCCCGACGGTCCGGGGCACGGCGTCCGTGTTTGCCGAGCGGGTCACCGGGGGCAGGTACCTCGAGGTGGACCTGGACCGCAAGGCGGCGGCGCCCTACGGCCTCGGCATGACCGACGTGCAGCACACGATCATGGCCGCCGTGGGAGGGATGAACGTTACGCGCACCGTCGAGGGTTGGGAGCGCTACAGCGTGAACGTGCGTCACGCCCGCGAGCTGCGGGACGAGCCCGAAGCAATCGGCCGCATCCTGGTCGCGGCTCCCCTAGGCGCGCAGATTCCCCTCACGCAGGTTGCCAACATCCGCTTCGCCGCCGGCCCGCCGATGATCAAGAGCGAGAACGGGCTCCTGAACAGCGTGGTGTTCGTCGACGTACGCGACCGCGACATCGGGAGCTACGTGGGCCGACGGCACCGGCGCGACGGTCCTCAAGCGGATCGCGGCGCCCATGGTCGGAGGCATGGCGTCCGCGACGTTGCTCACGCTGCTGGTGGTTCCGGTCCTCTACTCGCTGTGGAGGGAGCGGGGGCTCAGGCCGGGAGGGGAGGTGCCGTCACGAAACCCTGACAGAAGGGGCGACCAGTCGAGCCCCCAGAAGGCCGGTCGAGCCCCTGGAAACGGAGATGACGCCATGAAGAACGCGACAACCCGGATCGTCCCACGCATCGCCTGCCTCTTGGTCGTCGCCCTCCCACACGCGGGCGGGGCGCAGACCACGGATCAGGATGCTGTAGCCCGCGTGATCGACGCGTTCCACTCGGCCTTGGCGCGCGGCGACTCGACCACCGCGCTGACACAGCTCGCGGAGGACGTGGCAATCCTAGAGAGCGGTGGGACCGAGACGCTCCAGCAGTATCGCTCCGGCCACCTTCGCGGCGACATGCGCTTCGCGCAGGCGGTCGCCCGGGAGCGGGGGGAGGTGTCCGTCACAGTCGTCGGCGACGTGGCCTGGGCTCACTCGACGAGCGTGACCACGGGCCGCATGGGCGACCGGGAGATCGACGCGCAGGGCGTCGAGCTGATGGTGCTGACGAGGATCGGCGGACGCTGGCTCATCCGCGCGATCCACTGGTCGTCGAGGCCACGAGCGCCAGCCGGTGGGCCTAACGATGGTTGAACAGCCCGACCCGCACCACCCGCACGCCGGCCACGACCAGCACGCAGGGCACAGCCCCGCCATGTTCCGCGACAAGTTCTGGCTCTCCCTCATGCTCACGCTTCCGGTCGTGTTCTGGTCCGAGCACATCGAGATGCTTCTGGGCTACGAGGCGCCCCACTTTCCCGGATCGGCCTGGATCCCGCCGGCGCTCGGCACGGTGGTCTTCCTCTACGGTGGGCTGGTCTTCCTCCAGGGAGCCGCCAGGGAGCTGAGCGCGCGCCTGCCGGGCATGATGACGCTCATCTCCTTGGCAATCACCGTGGCGTTCTTGTTCTCCTGGGTGGTCCAGCTCGGCTGGATCGACGCCGTGGCGCTCTGGTGGGAGCTGGCCACCCTGGTTTCCATCATGCTTCTGGGTCACTGGATCGAGATGCGCTCGATCTCACAGGCGCGGGGCGCGCTGCAGGAGCTTTCCAAGCTGCTCCCCGACACCGCCACCCGGGTCACGGACGGGGAGGAGGAGGACGTGAAGGTCGGCGACCTCCGGCGTGGCGACGTCGTGCTCGTGCGTCCCGGCGAGAGTGTGCCGGTGGACGGGGTGGTTCGCCGCGGCGCGAGCGACGTCGACGAGGCGATGATCACGGGGGAGTCTCGACCGGTGAAGAAGCGCGAGGGCGACGAGGTCATCGCCGGAACGATCAACGGTGAGGGCTCGCTGCGCGTGGAGGTGGTCGGCACGGGCGAGGAGACCAAGCTGTCCGGCATCATGCGGCTCGTGTCCGATGCCCAGCAGTCGAAGTCGAGGGCGCAGCACCTCGCGGACCGGGCCGCCCAGATGCTGACCGGCGTGGCCATCGCCGCCGGCGTGCTGACGCTCGTCGTCTGGCAGCTCATCGGCGCACCCATCGACTTCTCCATCGTGCGGGTCGTGACCGTGCTCGTGATCGCCTGCCCGCACGCGCTCGGCCTCGCGGTACCCTTGGTCGTTGCGATCTCGACCACGCTCGGCGCGCGAAGCGGCCTCCTGGTCCGCGACCGGAGGGGGCTCGAGGAAGCACGCCGGCTCGACACGGTGATCTTCGACAAGACGGGGACCCTGACGCTGGGCGAGTTCCGCGTGGTGGAGATGACGGTGGCGGAAGGCCTGAGCGAGGACGAGGCGCTTCGCGTCGCGGCCGGGGTCGAGTCCGAGTCCGAGCACGCGATCGCGCGCGGCATCGTGAAGACGGCGGAGGACCGGCGGCTCACCGTTCCCACCGCCGACGGCTTCCGGGCCATCACCGGGAAGGGTGTCGCGGCGATGGTGGAAGGGACCGAGTACCACATGGGCGGCCCCGCCCTCCTGCAGGCGGAGCAGGCACGCGTTCCGGAGGCGCTGGGCCACGCGGCGGACGCGGCGGCGGGCCGCGGCCAGGCTGCCATCTTCCTGCTCGCGGGCGGTGACGCGCTCGCCGTCTTCGCGGTGGCCGATGCCGTCCGCGAGGAGAGTCGGGAGGCCATCCGCGCGCTCCACGAGCGTGGCATCGAGGTAGCGATGCTCACGGGTGACGCGCTCGCCGTGGCCCGCGCGGTGGCGGACGACCTCGGGATCGATACCGTGTTCGCGGAGGTCCTCCCGGAGGATAAGGCGTCCAAGGTGCGGGAGCTGCAGGCGCGCGGGAAGCGGGTGGCCATGGTGGGTGACGGCGTGAACGACGCGCCCGCGCTCGCCACGGCCGATCTCGGGATCGCGATCGGGGCCGGGACCGACGTGGCCGTCGAGGCGGGCCACATCGTGCTCGTGCGGTCCGACCCGCGCGATATCCCGCGCATCGTGACGCTGTCCCGCGCGACCTACCGCAAGATGGTCCAGAACCTGTGGTGGGCGGCGGGCTACAACGTACTCGCGATTCCGCTCGCGGCGGGTGTGCTCGCCGCGTGGGGCATCCTGCTCACCCCCGCCGTGGGCGCGGTGCTCATGTCGGCCAGCACGGTGGTCGTGGCCATCAACGCGCAGCTGCTGAAGCGGACGGTGTTGTGAGGCGTTTCTACGCCGCCTCTCGGTTCTTGAGGTCCTTGAAGCGGATCAGCCGCTGACGCTCCTCGTCCCACAGGGAGAGGTTGATCAGCCGAAGCGTGTCGCGGAAGCGGACCTTGGTGACGACGTGGAACTCCGGGTTCTCGTCGTGGGCGCGCTGGAGCTTGTAGTTGGGGATCCTGGCGCTCATGTGGTGCACGTGGTGGACGCCGATGTTGGCCGTGAGCCACTGAAGCGGCTTCGGCAGGACCAGGTAGGAGCTGCCGTAGAGCGAGGCGTCGTAGTAGTCCCACTCCTGGTGCCAGTGCCAGTAGGTGTGCTCGAACTGGTGCTGCACGTAGAACATCCACAGCCCGAACGTCGTGGCGACCATCGTCACCGGAACGTGGACGGCCAGAAAGGGGCCGAGCCCGACGGTCGCGACCATCACTCCCGCGACGCCCAGCAGCGCGACATTCGTCCACCAGATGCTCCGCCACGCCGCGCGCCAGCTCCGGGGGGCGTCGGCCGGATAGCGGTGCTTGATGAAGAACTGGTAGAACGGCCCGAGGCCGAACAGCACGAGCGGGTTCCGGTAGAGCCGGTACCGCAGCCGCTTGAACCGCGGCCAGGACAGGTACTCGGCGACCGTGAACGTATCGACGTCCCCGAAGCCCCTGAACTGGAGGTCGCCCGAGTGCGCATGGTGGTATGCGTGGGTGCGCTTCCAGTAGTCGTAGGGCGTGAGGAGGATGAGCCCGATACATCGGCCGACCCAGTCACGCGCCGACCGCGACTTGAAGAACGAACCGTGCCCGCAGTCGTGCTGGATCATGAACAGGCGCATCATGAAGCCGGCGGTCGGGAACACGAGCGTGGCCGTGAGCCACCAGCTCACCTCGAGGCTGCGGAGCGTCGCGTACCACAGGATGGTGAAGCCCGCCGCGGAGGTGACGAGCTGCGTCACGCTCTGACGCGTGTCGGCTCCCCGATACGGCGCGAGGATTCGGTTCCACCGCTGGATCTTCGCGCGATCGGCGCTCCGAGGGGCTTGGCTCACCGTCGCGCTTCCTCTCCGGGTCGATACCGCCGCACCGCCCTTTGCTCGATGTCCTCGCTCGTCCACGCGACCACCTTCAGCTCCTCGCGCGCGAACATGGCGGCCTGATCGTCGTAGTGCGGCGAGTCCTCGCGAGGGCTCTGTCCGTAGGCGAGCACCGAGTACGCCCGCGGCACGTCGCCGAACTCGACGGCGAGGATCCATCCATCTCCGCGATTCGCGGCCAGCCGGCCGTCCTCGGTCTCCTCGAAGGAGAGCGTCCGGAAGCACCCGAGGTCCCCCTCGCATCCCGATACCGGCTCGTCCACCTCGCCGCGGATCACGCGGTGCACGTCACCCCACGGCACGTCCAGCGCGAGGCCCTCGGACCGCATGTGGGTCACCGCGTCCAGCAGCGCGTCCACCGCCTCCTCGTCGTCGGCGATGCCGCGTGGCGTCTCTGCCGGCCGGAGCTCGTCCCACGGCACGCGGTACGGCTCCTCGCCACGCGTGCCCCGCATGTACCGCTCCGCCCAGAGCTTGAAGAGCACGCCGCCGCGGCTGGGCGCCGCGGCCGTACGGTCCCACGCGCGGAGCACGTCTAGCGCCTGCCCGAGCTCCGGTGCCGAGCCGGAGCGCGCCGCCGCGGCGATCAGGTCGTCGAGCACGCGCTCCGGCAGCAGCATCCTCGGCGAGTGCTTGAGCGCGACGACGTCCTCCAGCCCGAGCATGCGGTCGTTGTGCACGAGGTCGAGGGAGAGCTGGCTGCGGAGCCTCAGGCGCGGGTCGGGCAGGTTGGCCGCGACCGTGTCCCGGTCCATGCGCACGTTCAGGTTGATGTAGTCCGGGGTGTCGTTGGCCTGCTGCACGTACCCCCCGGGTGGGTTCACGTAGAGCGGCAGCGACTCGAACGGCACCAGCTCAGACCAGATGTCGGCCGCCGAGCGCGCGAACGCCGCGGTGTCCTCCGTCGCCTCGTGGGGCAGCGCCGGGAGTCGCGCGTTGTAGTACAGCACGATGTTGCCGGCCGCGTCGGCGTAGGTGAAGTTCGAGCTAGGATGCGCCCGCATGCGCATGATGTCGAGCCATTCCTCGAGGTTCGTGGCGCGCATCATCTTCAGGAACTGCTCGCCCCGGCGAACCTCACCGTCCCTCGTGTCCTTGAGGATGTAGACGCGATTATCGGTCCGATACACCACGGGCCCGAAGGGCGTCCACCACGTCGACCTCGTCTCCGCAGCTAGCCCGCCGTCCTCGGTGCGGTAGTCGACGGTCGTGGTGCGCTCCTCGAGTGGCAGGGGCTGCCCGTCCAGCACGGCGTGGTTCTCCAGTGACGGATACGCCTCCAGAGCATAGAGCTGTGAGTAGGTCGGCGAGTTGTTGGTGGTCGACCACCCCAGGTGCGCATTGAATCCGCCAATGATGCCGAACGCCCCGCCGATCCTGAAGTCGCCGTAGAAGTCGACGATGCCCGGCACGCGCACGTGGGCCTCGTAGTAGCCGGCGTCCCACGCCAGATGTGGATTGCGTAGCAGGATCGCCCGGCCCGACGTGGTCCGGCTGCCGCTCAGCGCCCAGGCGTTCGACCCGTCCAGGCGGAAGGCGAGCTCCTCCTCGGTGGCGGGTGCGCCCGCGTCGCCTCGCCCGCCCTCACCGGATGGCGGCCCGGAAGGTCCACTGCCGGCCTCGAGCTCCCGCACCGCGCGGCTGGCGTCCCCCCGGCTCCAGATCTGAATGTCGCGCGCGTGCGCGTCGATACCCGTGAACGTCGGCGCCAGCCAAGCCGGAAACTCCTCGGGGTGCAGCCTGACGTAGTGGTTGACGCCCTGGGCGAAGCCCTCGTATACCGCCTGAGTCGCCGGCTCGAGGCGGTGGAAGGTCGCGACGGCTCGCGAGTGCATCTCACGGGCATCGAAGTCGTCGTCGATGGAGTCGTGGCCGACGTATCGCGCGTAGGTCCCACGCCGCTTCACGAGTCCCAGCGCGACCACGTCGCCGTAGTCCTCGGACTGCACGTAAGCGAGGCCGAAGCCCATGGCTTCGAGGTCCTCGGCCAGGATGTGCGGAACCCCGTAGTCCGTGCGCACGATCTCGACGCGGTCCGCCAGCTCGGCGCCGCGATCCGATTCCGGACTCGAAGCCCGCTCGGCGGAGCGGGCCGGCAGGGTCGCACGCGCCGCGACCTGGGCCGGCGGCGAGGCCCCGACGGCGTCGGATGCCGAGTCGGGGGCGGCGGTGGGTAGCTGAAGCGACGCAAGAGCCAGCAGGAGCGTGGCGGCCATCGTGAGGTCCTCCCTCTCGCCTGGATTCGCTTCCCCGCCGAAGAAAGGGCTCACCGACGGTAGAGGCAGCCCGCGGCGCGGACAAGGGCCGCGCCACCGCGTGGGCGACGTGAGGCTCGAGCGCCTCGGCCCCTGACGCAGCCGGGGTCCCCGAACCTCGCGGTCCGGAGACCCCCCTCAGCGGCGTAGCCGATCGACGCTCGGCCGGGATCGACGCTCAGCTGGGAATGTTCGGGTTCGCTCGCTTCTCCTGCTCCGGGAGCGGCATGCAGGTGATGGGCCCGTACGCCTGCCCCTTGTGATTCACGCCCGTCGGGAACTCGAGGTCATGGCGGAGCATGTCGTTGAGGCGATGCCCCTCCAGGAAGAGTTGGCGCCGCCGCTCCTCGAG
>Ga0302046_10001937_pt1 | contig 19398 bp, 32 predicted proteins | sample RVTome_11_FD_200261 | JGI IMG/M metagenome (GOLD analysis project Ga0302046, IMG submission 200261) | Soil microbial communities from uranium-contaminated site in the Upper Colorado River Basin, Wyoming, United States - RVT147D111 (version 2) ...
CTACTCGAGCCGTAGCGTCACGTCGTCCGCGGACGCGATGCGCACCACGAGCCGCCCCTCGCCCCCCCGGGGGAACCGGCCGGCGAGGCGGCTGACCTTGGCCGGCTGATCGCCGACCGAGATCCAGATCTGCAGCTCGACGTCGCCGGCCGGGAGCGTCGCCGGCCCGAGGGTAAGGGTGCCGGCGCTCGGCCGGCGGCGCGAGAAGCGGCCCTCCTTCTCGAAGAACTCGAAGTTGCGGCTGATGATCCGCCGTCCGGCGGCGGCGACCACTACCGAGCCGGTCGACACCTCGCTGGCGAGGTCGACGACCAGCGACGAGTCGCCGGTCGCCGCCGCGGCGCCGGGCGTCGTCGCCGACGGGGCGGTGCGCGGGTCGGCGGCCGGCGGCCGGGTGGGCGCGGTCTCCCCCGGCGGCGGCTGGAGCAGGCGCGACCGCCGCAGGTCGGGCCGCGCGGGCGCAGACGGGACGGTGCGGTCGGCCGCCGAGGTCCGCCCACCGGCGTCGACGCCGCCTTCGCCCGGCTCGAGCGGCATCTCCTCGTCCTCCGGTCCGCCGGCGCCGAGCGCCTCGGCGAGCGTCTCGCCTTCGAGGGTCAGGTCGAGGGCCGCCTCGCCGCCCGCGGCCGCGACCGCCGCCTCCGCCCGCTCGCGCAGCGCCCGCACCGGCACCGGATCCGGGGCCAGCCTCTCGGCGCGGCGGAATGCGACCGCCGCCGCCGCCGCGTCGCCCGCCTCCAGGTGGTCCCGGCCCTCGCGCATCAGGCTGAGAAAATGCGCCCGCGGCGCCAGGTCGACGACGGTCTCCGGCGGCGGCGCCAGGCGCCGCGGCACCAGCAACAGCGCCGCCGCCAGCGCCACGCCGACGATCAGCGCCGCCGCCGTCACCGCCGCGAGCCGCCGTGGCCCGGCGGCGCGGGCGTCGGCGGCCAGGCGGGCGCCGAGCGGCCCGGCGATCCGGCGCGCCCAGCCGGACCCGGCCGGGGGCGCCGCCGGCACGGCCGGGGCGGTGGCCGCCGCGGCGGCGGCCGGAGCCGCCAGGCTCACGGCGGAGGCCGGGGCGGCCGTTCCCGCCGCCGCCGGAGCGCCTGCGGGCACCGCGACGGCGGGGGCGACAGCGGGCGACGCGCCGGCGGCCGCCGGCGACGGGGCGGTGGACGGCGGACGGCGGGAGGGCGCGCCGGCGACGCCGGCCGCCGCCCCGCCGGCGCGGCCCGGCGCCGTCCCCTCGGCGAGCGCCTCGTCGAGCGCCGCCGCGAGGTCGCCGGCGCGCGCCCAGCGCCGCACCGGCGCCTTCTCGAGGCAGCGCGCGATCACCGCGTCGACCCGCGCCGGCAGCGTCGGCAGGACCGACGTCGCCGGTGGGTAGTCGCCGTGGACGATGCGGTGGGTGACCGCGGTCAGGTTCTCGCCCGCGAACGGCTTTTTGCCGGTCAGCAGCTCGTAGCAGATGACCCCGAGCGAGAAGATGTCCGCCCGGTGGTCGACCTCGTTGCCCTGGACCTGCTCGGGCGACATGTAGTTCGGGGTGCCGAGCATCTGCCCGTCGAGGGTCAGGTTGGAGGCCTCGAAGGCGTCGAGCCGGGCGATGCCGAAGTCGGTGATACGGATGCCGCGGTCGGTGGTCAGGATGACGTTCGCGGGCTTGACGTCGCGGTGGACCACCCCCTTGGAATGGGCGTAGTCGAGGGCGGAGGCGATGTTGCGCACGATGTCAGCGACCGCGGAGGGGTCGAGCCGGCCCTGGCGCTTGATCAGCTCCTTGAGATCGGTGCCCTCGACGTACTCCATGGCGATGAACGCCGGGGTGCCGTCGCCGCCCGGCGCGACGTCATGGATGGTCACGATGCCCGGGTGCTGGGAGAGGATGCCGGCGCTCTGCGCCTCGCGCAAAAAGCGCGAGCGCAGGCGGCCCAGCTCGTCGTCGTCGGTGGCGTAGGCGAGGCGGAAGGTCTTGAGCGCCACCTGCCGGCCGATCAGGGGATCGCGCGCCAGGTAGACCACGCCCATCGCGCCGCGGCCGATCTCGCGCACGATCTCGTAGCGGCCCAACCGGCTCGGAGAGGGGGCGGGCATGGTGGTATATTGCCACGTCCCGCTCCCGGAGCACGAATCCCAGGTCCCCAGGAGGACGTCGAAGAATGCAGGTCGACAGCCCGGACAAGATCCGCAACCTGGCCGTGGTCGGTCACAACGACACCGGCAAGACCACTCTGGTCGGCGCGCTGCTCTACGCCGGAGGCGCCGCCAACCGCATGCTCAAGGTCGAGGACGGCAACACGATCACCGACTTCGACTCCGAGGAGGTCGAGCGCGGCATCTCGATCGGGCTGGCGCCCTGCTTCGTGCCCTGGCAGAAGCACAAGATCAACCTCGTCGACTGCCCCGGCTACGGCATCTTCTTCAGCGAGACCCAGGCCGGCATGGCCGCCACCGACGCCGCCCTGCTGTGCGTCTCGGCGGTCGCCGGGGTCGAGGTGATGACCGAGAAGACGTGGGCCTATGCCGCCGAGCGCGAGCTGCCGGTGTTCGTGCATTTGACCAAGATGGACCGCGAGCGCGCCGACTTCGAGGGCGCGGTCGACGGCCTGGTGCGCGCCTTCGGCCGCGGCGTGGTGCCGGTGCAGGTTCCGATCGGCCGCGAGCTGGGTTTCTCCGGCGTCGTCGATCTGGTGACCGGCAAGGCCTACGTCTACGAGCGCGACGGCGACGGCCGGGCGCAGCCCGGCGAGCCGCCGGAGGAGGTCGCCGGCGAGGTCGAGCGCTGGCGCGAGCGGCTGATCGAGGCAGTGGCCGAGACCGACGACGCCCTGATGGAGAAGTTCTTCGACGAGGGGACGCTGAGCGGCGAGCAGTTGGCCGCCGGGCTGCGCAAGGCGGTGGCGGCGCGCAAGCTCTCCCCGCTGACGGTCTCGGCCGGCGGCCACGGCATCGGCCCCTCGGCGCTGCTCGACGCGCTGGTAGCGTTCGCCCCGGCGCCCGGCGAGCGGCCGGCGGCGGCGACCGACATCGGCGGCCAGCCGGTCGAGGTCGCCGGCGACCCCGCCGGGCCGGCGGCGGCGCTGGTGTTCAAGACCCTCTCCGACCCGTTCACCGGCCGGATCTCGATCGTCCGCGTGTTCGGCGGCACCTTCTCGGGCGACGGCGCGCTGTGGAACCCACGCCTCGAGGACTCCGAGAAGGCCTCGACGCCGATGCACCTCCAGGGCAAGAACGGCACCGCGACGCCGCGGCTGATCGCCGGCGACATCGGCGGGCTGGCCAAGCTGAAGGAGACGCGGACCGGCGACACCCTGTGCGCGCGCGAGCGGCCGGTCAAGCTGGCCTGGGTCAAGGTGCCCGAGCCGGCGATGTCGTTCGCCATCGAGCCCAAGTCCAAGGGCGACGAGGAGAAGATCGGCGAGGCGCTCCACCGGCTGATGGACGAGGACCTGGGGCTGCGGGTCAGCCGCGACCCCGACACCCACGAGATGCTGCTCTCCGGCAGCGGCCAGCGGCACGCCGAGATCACGGTCTCGCGGCTCAAGAGCCGCTCCAACGTCGAGGTGATCCTGCACCCGCCGAAGGTGCCCTACCGCGAGACCATCCTGCGAACCGCCGACGGCCACGGCCGGCACAAGAAGCAGACCGGCGGCCGCGGCCAGTTCGCCGACTGCAAGGTCACCATCGAGCCGCTGCCGCGGGGCGAGGACTTCGACTTCGTCGACCAGATCTTCGGCGGCTCCATCCCCCAGAACTACCGCCCGGCGGTCGAGAAGGGGATCCAGGAGGCGCGGCGGCGCGGCTACCTCGCGGGCTACCCGGTGGTCGACTTCCGGGTGCGGCTGACCGACGGCCAGTATCACGACGTCGACTCGTCGGAGATGGCGTTCAAGATCGCCGGCTCGCTGGCCTTCAAGGACGCGATGGCCAAGGCGCGCGCGACCATCCTCGAGCCGATGATGACGGTCGAGATCACCACCTCCGACGAGTTCACCGGCGACGTCATCGGCGACCTGTCGCAGCGCCGCGGCCGGCCCCAGGGGATGGACTCGAAGAACGGCGCCCAGGTGATCAAGGCGGTAGCGCCGATGTCGGAGCTGCTCGACTACGCACCGTCGCTGCGCGCGATCACCCAGGGCCGGGCGAGCTTCACCATGGAGTTCTCGCACTACGAGGAGGTGCCGAAGAACCTCCAGGAGAAGCTGGTCGCCGAGGCGGCGCGGGAAAAGGAAGAGGGGTAGAGCAGTCTGCGCGGGGCCCTCCCCGCGCGGCGGCGGACCCGCCGCGCGGCCGTGGGCGCGTTTCCGCCGCGCGGGGGACTACGCCGAAGGCTTCTTCGCCGGCGCCCGCTTCGCCGGCGCCCGCTGCGCTAGCGCCTTCTTCGCCGGCGCCTTCTCGGCCGGGGGCTTCTTCGCCGGCGGCTTCTTCCCCGGCGGCTTCTTCGCCGCTCCACCCTTCGCGGCCTTGGCCGCCTTCTTCTTCGCCGGCTTCGCGGCGGGCTTCTTCTCGGCCGACGCGCTCTCGCCGGCCGCCGGCGCCGCGCCGGCGCCGCCGGCGAAGTCGACGAACTCGAGCGCCACCAGCTCGGCGCCGTCGCCCGAGCGCGGTCCGAGCTTGATGATCCGCGTGTAGCCGCCCGGACGGTCGGCGAACCGCGGCGAGATGTCGTCGAACACCTTGCGCACCAGGCTCCGCTCCTGGAGCCAGGTGCGCACCCAGCGCCGCGTCTGGATGGTGTCGGCACGGCCGCGGGTCACCACCCGCTCGACCAGGCGCCGGAGCTCCTTGGCCTTGGGCAGCGTGGTGATGATCCGCTCGCGCTCGACCAGCGCCGCAAGCTGATTGCGGAACAGCGCCCGCCGGTGCGGAGTGGTCCGGCCCAGCTTCCTTCCCTTGATCCCGTGACGCATTCGCCCCTCCTACGCCGAGGATCCCTGACCGGGCACGTTCATGCCCAGGCTCAGCCCCAGGCTGCCGAGCACCTCCTGGACCTCCTCGAGCGACTTCTTTCCGAAGTTCTTCGTCTCCAGCATATCCTTCTCGCTCTTGCGGACCAAGTCGCGCAGCGTATGGACGTTGGCGTTCTTCAGCGAGTTCGCCGAGCGCACCGAGAGGTCCAGGTCGTCGATGGTGCGCGCGAGCAGGGCGTCCATGCCCGCCAGCTCCTCGGCGTCGGGGTCGTGGCCGTCCTCGCGGATCGAGTCTTCGGCCTCGATGAAGATGGTCAGGTGGTCCTTGAGCAACATCGCCGCCCGCGACACCGCCTCTTCCGGGCTGACCGTGCCGTTGGTGGTGACCTCGAGGATCAGCCGCTCGTAGTCGATGGTCTGCCCGAGGCGGGCGGCCTCGACCCGGTAGTTGACCCGCCGCACCGGGCTGTGTGCCGCGTCGATCGGGATCCAGCCGATGCCCATGCTCTCGTCGAAGTTGCGGTCGGCGCTGACGTAACCGCGGCCGCGCTTGACCAGCGCCTGGAGCTTGAGGCTCCCCTCCTCGTTGAGGGTGGCGATGTGGACGCCGCCGTCGACGATCTCGATCTGCGGGTCCTCGGTGAGCTGGGCGGCGGTGATCTCGCCCTGGCCGGTGGCCTCGAGGCTGAGCACCTTCGGCTCCTCGCTGTGGAGCCGGATCGGCACCTGCTTGAGGTTGAGGATGATGTCGGTGACGTCCTCGACCACCCCCGCCATCGCCGAGAACTCGTGCAGCACGCCTTCGATCTGCACCGCGGTCACCGCCGCCCCCTCGATCGAGGACAGCAGGCAGCGGCGCATCGCGTTGCCGACGGTGGTGCCGAAGCCGCGCTCGAACGGCTGGGCGACGAAGGTGCCGTAGGTCGGCGTCAGGGTGTCGCGGTCGACTTCGATCCGCTTGGGGCGTTGAAATCCCTTCCAAAGCATGTTCGGACTCCTTGCTCTTCCTTAGATCTGCGGGCTCCCGGATCCGTCTCCCCGGTGGTGGGCTACTTGCTGTACAGCTCGACGATGAGCTGCTCCTGGACCGGGAGCTTGATGTCCTCGCGGGTCGGTGCCCGCAGCACTTTGCCGCTGAACGCCTCGGCGTCCAGATCCAACCACTCGGGCACGCCGCGGCCGCGCGCGGTCTCGACGCTGGCGCGGATGAAGTCGTTCTTGCGGCTCGCCTCCTTGATCGCGACCGTCTGGCCGGGGCGGACCTGGAACGACGGGATGGTGACCTTGACGCCGTCGACCCGCACGTGGCCGTGGCGGATGAGCTGGCGCGCCTGCGCCCGCGAAGCCGCGAAGCCGAAGCTGTAGACGGCGTTGTCGAGGCGCATCTCGAGCAGCACCAGGAGGTTCTCGCCGGTGATCCCCTTGCGCCGGTCGGCCTCCTGGAAGTAGCCGCGGAACTGCCGCTCGAGCACACCGTAGATGCGCTTGACCTTCTGCTTCTCGCGCAGCTGCAGGCCGTAGCCGAGGGTGCGGCGCTGGCGCCGCCCGCCGTGTTGGCCGGGCGGGTAGCCGCGGCGCTCGATCGCGCACTTCTCCTTGAAACAGCGGTCGCCCTTCAGGAACAGCTTCATCCGTTCGCGCCGGCACAGCCGGCAGACCGGACCCGTGTATCGTGCCACTGACTTTCTCCTTCCGTTACCTCTCCGACGCTACGGAGACTCCTAATGGATAACGTCTTCCCGGGTGGGAAGTCCGGCGGCTTCGCCGCCGCGCGCCTGTGGGCGCGTGTCCTGCTCCAAACCCTTAGACGCGCCGCCGCTTGGGCGGCCGGCAGCCGTTGTGCGGGATCGGGGTGACGTCGCGGATCGACTTGACCTCGAGGCCCGAGAGCTGGAGCGCGCGGATCGCGCCCTCGCGCCCGCCGCCCGGGCCTTTGACCTGGACGTCGACCGAGCGCACGCCCTGGTCGCGCGCGAGCTGGCCGGCGTTCTGGGCCGCCATCTGGGCCGCGAACGGCGTCCCCTTGCGCGACCCCTTGAAGCCGACCTTGCCCGCCGACGACCAGGCGACCACATTGCCCTCCGGGTCGCTGATCGAGACCAGGGTGTTGTTGAAGGTCGCCGAGATGTGGGCGATCCCGTGAGGGATCGAGCGCTTCTCCCGGCGCCGTCCCGACTTCTTCTCTTTCTTGCCCGCTGTCGCCATGGTCTCTCCCCGGTTCGCCGCCGACTGCTTTGCCTACTTCTTGGTGACCTTCTTCTTGCCCGCCACCGCGCCGCGCCGCGGCCCCTTGCGGGTGCGCGCGTTGGTGTGGCTGCGCTGGCCACGCACCGGCAGCCCCCTGCGGTGGCGCACCCCGCGGTAGCAGCCGATCTCCATCAGCCGCTTGATGTTCTGGCTGACGTCCTTGCGCAGATCGCCCTCGACGTTGCCCTCCTCGGTGACCACGTCGCGGATCTTGCGCGCCTCCTCCTCGGTCAGGTCCCTGACCTTGGTCGCGCCCGCCACCCCCGCCTTCTCGAGGATCTCGAGCGAGCGCGAGCGGCCGATGCCGTGGATGTAGGTCAGCCCGACCCAGACCTGCTTGCCCTGCGGCAGATCGACGCCTGCGATGCGTGCCATTGGTTCTCCCGTCTATCCCTGACGCTGCTTGTGCTTCGGGTTCTCGCAGATCACCCGGACCACCCCGCGGCGGCGGACGATCTTGCACTTCGGGCACATCTTCTTGACCGACGAACGCACTTTCATGGCGGCACCCCTCTGGCGACGGCTCCCTTCAGGTCTTGAGGCGGTAGACGATCCGGCCGCGGGTGAGGTCGTACGGCGACAGCTCGACCCGCACACGGTCGCCGGGCAGGATGCGGATGAAGTGCTTGCGCATCTTGCCTGAGATGTGGGCGAGCACCTGGTGGCCGTTGTCGAGCTTGACCCGGAACATCGTGTTGGGCAGCAGCTCGGCCACGGTGGCCTCGACCTCGATCGCCTCTTCTTTCTTCGACACGGCCGTTCGTTCTCGCTCCCGCCGCCCCGGGGCGGCACCAAAACATTGATAACCGGGGTCTTCCGGTCTCGATTCCCCTAGCCCGCCCCTCCGGCGACCGCGGCGCCCAGGGCGGCGAGCACCGCCTCGGTCACCTCGTCGATCGGGCGGTCGCCGTCGACCTCGTGCAGCAGGCCGCTGGCCAGGTAGTGCTCGACCAGCGGCGCGGTCTTCTCGCGGTAGACGCGCAGCCGCTCGCGCAGCACCTGGTCGCTGTCGTCGGCGCGGCCGCGGGCGCGCGCTCGCTCGAGCAGCGTCGCCTCCGGCACTACCAGCGACACCACAGCGTCGAGCGACTCGCCGCGCTCGGCGAGGATCCCGGCCAGCGTCTCGGCCTGCGCGCGGGTGCGCGGGTAGCCGTCGAGCAGGAAGCCGCCGGCGGCGTCGGGGCGCGCCAGCCGCTCGCGCACCACCTCGGCCATGGTGTCGTCGTCGACCAGCCGGCCCGCCTTCATGATCGCGTCGACCCACCGCCCCAGCTCGGTGCCCGCCGCCGCCTCGTCGCGCAGCATCTCGCCGGTCGAGATCGCCGGCACCGCGAGCCGGGCGACGAGCGCCCGCGCCTGGGTGCCCTTGCCGCTGTTGGGCGGCCCGAGCAGCACCAACCGCAGCCCGCCGGAGCCGGCAGCGCCTCTAGCCACGGCGCCCACGGATGCGGCCCCTCTTCATGAAGCCCTCGTAGTTGCGCATCACGAGCTGGCTCTCGACCTGCTGGATGGTGTCCATGGCGACGCCGACCACGATCAGCAGCGAGGTGCCGCCGAAGTAGAACTGGATGCCCAGGCCCTGGGTGAACCAGTTCGGGGCGTAGAGGTCGAGGGTGTCGCCGATCCCAGGGATCCCCGAGACCTTGAAACCGTTGAGCAGGAAGTCGGGGAGCACCGACACCGCGGCGAGGTAAACCGCGCCGACCAGGGTGATGCGGGTGAGGATGCGGTCGATGTACTCGGCGGTCCGCTTGCCCGGCCGGATGCCGGGGATGAACCCGCCGTACTTGCGCATGTTCTCTGCAAGGTCGGCCGGGTTGAAGATGATCGAGACGTAGAAGTAGCAGAAGAAGACGATCGCGGTGATGTAGAGCACGTAGTAGAGCGGCTGGCCCCAGGCGACGGTGTCGGCGATCCGCTGCACCCACTCGTTCTGGATCATGCTCGCGATGGTGGTCGGCACCATCACCACCGAGCTGGCGAAGATCACCGGAATCACGCCGCCGGTGTTGACCCGCAGCGGCAGGTAGGTGCTCTGGCCGCCGTAGATGCGGCGCCCGACCACCCGCTTGGCGTACTGCACCGGGATCCGCCGCTGGGAGCGTTCCATGAAGACGATGAACGCGATCACCGCGGCCATGAAGACCACCAGCAGCACCATCCCGACCGCGTTGAGGTTGCCGGAGCGCACCCTGCCGAAGGTGTCGATGATCGCCGGCACCAGGCCGACCACGATGCCCGCGAAGATGATCAGCGAGATGCCGTTGCCGATGCCGCGCTCGCTGATCTGCTCGCCGAGCCACATCACCACCGCGCAGCCGGTGGTCAGCGTGATGATCGTCATCAGCCGGAAGCCCCAGCCGGGGTTGGTCACCAGGGTGGCGCCGCCGGAGATCTCCGCCCGCTCGAGGAAGATCGCGATGCCGATCGACTGGACGATCGAGATCACCACGGTGCCGTAGCGCGTGTACTGGGTGATCTTGCGCCGGCCCAGCTCGCCCTCTTTGGACAGCTTCTCCAGGTAGGGCCAGACCACGGTCAGGAGCTGGAGGATGATCGAGGCGGTGATGTAGGGCATGATCCCGAGCGCGAACACCGCCACCCGCGACAGGCTCCCGCCGGTGAAGGTGTTGACGAAGCCGAGGATCGTCCCCGCGGTCTGCTCCATGAACTCGCGCAGTGCGACCGGGTTGACCCCCGGGGTCGGGATGTAGCAGCCCACGCGGTAGACCGCGAGCAGGCCGAACATGAACAGGACCCGGTTGCGCAGGTCCTTGATCCGAAAAATGTTGCGGAAACTCTCGATGACCACCGTGTCGGCTCCTCGGCTCCTTCAGCTCCTCGACTCGTCAACCCGTCGGCCCGTCAGCCCTTCAACTCCTCGCAGGTGCCGCCGGCGGCTTCGATCTTGGCGCGCGCCGACTTGCTGAACTTGTGCGCGCGCACGGTGAGGGCTGATTCGACCTCGCCGTCGCCGAGCACCTTGAGCCGGCGACCGGCGCGCACCAGCCCCTTCGACGCCAGCAGCTCGGGGCCGATCTCGCCCTCGAGGCCGGCGAGCTGGGCGAGGTTGACCACCGTGTACTCGGTGCGGAAGATGTTGGTGAAGCCGCGCTTGGGCACCCGGCGGATCAGCGGCATCTGGCCGCCCTCGAAGCCGGCACGCCGGCTGTAGCCCGAGCGCGACTTCTGCCCCTTCTCGCCCCGGCCGGCGGTCTTGCCCAGCCCGGAGCCGGGGCCGCGCCCGACCCGCTTGCGGTCCTTCTTGCTCCCCTCGGCGGGGCTCAGGTCGTGCAGTCTCATGACGCATCCTCGATGACATCGACCAGATACCGGACCTTCGCGACCATGCCGCGGATCGCCGGGTTGTCGGGCCGCTCCACCTCGTGGTGCGGGTGGCGCAGGCCGAGGCCGCGGAGGACCTCGCGGTGGGTCCTGGGGGTGGCGATGGCGCTCCGCACCTGCCGGATGCGGATCGTCGGCGCTGTCGTGTTCGTTCTAGGCATCGCTCAGTACTCCCCCGCGCCTTGGTTTTCTTGAGGGGGGCTGTTCCAGCCCCCCTCCCCGCGCGAGTGAATCCCGCGGGGGCCCCTCCCCCGAGTCGCCGCTGCGCGGCGCGCGCCTGTGGGCGCGTGTCGTGCTGCTACCACTCTCGCCCTCCTTCTATGCACCGGCGGGCGCCGCTGCCGGTTCGCCCTCGGGCGCGTTGGCCGGCGACTGCTCCTCGCGCGGCGGCAGGCCGCGGAGACGCCGTACGTCGCGCTCGGTGCGCAGCGCGAGCAGCGCGGCGAAGGTTGCCTTGACCACGTTGTGGGGATTGGTGGTCCCCAGCGACTTGGTCAGGATGTCCTGGACGCCGGCGGTCTCCATCACCGCGCGCACCGGACCGCCCGCGATCACGCCGGTGCCCTCGGAGGCGGGCTTGAGCAGCACCCGCCCGGCGCCGAACACCCCGATCACCTCGTGCGGAATGGTGGTGCCCTTCATCGGCACCCGGATCATCCGCCGCTTGGCGATCTCGATCCCCTTGCGGATCGCGCTCGGCACCTCCTTGGCCTTGCCGGCGCCGTAGCCGACCCGGCCGGCGCCGTCGCCGATCACCACCAGGGCGGAGAACGAGAAGTTCTTGCCGCCCTTGACCACCTTGGTCACGCGGTTGATGTGGACCACCTGCTCGAACAGATCGCTCTCGCGCTCGAAGTCTCGTGCCACCGGTCTCTCCTCTGGTCTTCCCTCGGCGGGCCGCGCCCTAGAAGCGCAGTCCCTGCTCGCGGGCGGCGTCGGCGAGCGCCTTGACCCGGCCGTGGTAGATGTAGCCGCCGCGGTCGAAGACCACCGCCTCGATGCCGCTCGCCTTCGCCCGCTCGGCGACCGTCGCGCCGACCGCCTTGGCCGCGGCGAGCGTCGGGCCGCCGCGCTCGACCCTCGAGCGCACGTCGCCGTCGAGGGTGCTCGCCTGGACCAGGGTGCGGCCGCTCTGGTCGTCGATCACCTGGGCGTAGATGTGCTTGAGGCTCTTGAACACCGCCAGCCGCGGCCGCTGCGCCGTGCCCTGCACCCGCGAGCGCACCCGCAGGTGGGCGCGGCGGCGACGGAACCGCTTGCGCTGGAGTCGTTTGCCGACGTAGTCGCTCATCGCTCGTCCCCTCGAGGGCTGCTCGCCGCGCTCACTTGGCTCCGGCCTTGCCGACCTTGCGCCGGATGATCTCGCCGGTGTACTTGATCCCCTTGCCCTTGTAGGGCTCGGGCGGCCGCCGGCGGCGGATGTCCGCCGCCACCTGGCCGACCTGCTGCTTGTCGGCGCCGGAGACGGTGAGCCGGTTGGCGCGGGCGTCGTGCTCGATCTCGATGCCGTCGGGGATCGGGAACACCACCGGGTGCGAGTAGCCGAGCGCGAAGTGCACCTCGCGCCCCTTGACCTCGGCCCGGTATCCGACCCCGACGATGTCGAGCTGCTTGGAGAAGCCGCGCGAGACTCCGTCGACGGCGTTGGCCAACAGCGAGCGCAGCAGCCCGTGCCGGGCGCGCTCGGGGCCGCTGTCGCCGCTGCGTGAGACCCGCACCTCGGCGTCTTCGACCGCCACCGGGTAGCCCTCGAACAGCGGCTGCGACACCTTGCCCTTGGGCCCCTGGGCGGTGAACACCCCGGCGCTGATCTCCACCTTGGTGCCGCTCGGCACCGTGATCGGCTGCAGTCCTACCCGTGACATCGTAACTCTCCTAGTCTCCTACCAGATCTCGCTTACCAGATCTCGCACAGTACCTCGCCGCCGACCCGGCGCTCGCGCGCCTGGCGGTCCGACAGCAGCCCCTGGGAGGTCGACACGATGCCGGTGCCGAGCCCGTTGCGCACCGGCTCGAGGTCGCCGGCGCCGCGGTAGACCCGGCGTCCCGGCCGGCTGACCCGCATGATGTGGCTGATCGCCGGCACCCCGCTCTCGTTGTAGCGGAGCAGGATCTGGATGCTGTTCGACGGCTTGCCCTCGGCCAGGCCGAAGCCGCGGATGTAGCCCTCCTCCTGGAGGATCCGGCAGACCTCGAGCTTGAGCTTGGAGGCCGGCACGCTCAGCCGGTCCTTCTTGGCCAGGATCGCGTTGCGGATCTGGGCCAGGAGGTCGGCGATCGGATCGGTCATGGTCATCGGCGCGCTCTCCGTTTGTCCACGTTCTACCAGGCGGTTCTACCAGCTCGCCTTGGTGACGCCGGGCAGGTAGCCGGCCAGCGCCAGGTCGCGCAGGTGGATCCTGCACAGCCCGAACTTGCGCGAGTAGCCGCGCGGGCGGCCGCAGATCCGGCAGCGGTTGCGCTGGCGGACCTCGTACTTCAGCTTCATCTTGGTCTTCGCGATCTTGGCGGCGGTCGCCATCTTCTCGATTCTCCTTCCGGCTCTCTCTTCTCGGCGTCACTCTAGCGGCGGAACGGCATCCCCAGCTCGCGGAGCATGAACAGCGCGCGCTCGTCGTTGCCGGCGGTGGTGACGATGGTCACGTTCATCCCCTTCGAGCGCTCGACCTTGCTGTAGTCGATCTCTGGGAAGATCAGGTGGTCGGTAATGCCGAGGGTGTAGTTGCCCCGGCCGTCGAAGCTGCGGGTCGGCACGCCGCGGAAGTCGCGCACCCGCGGCAGGGCGACCGAGATCAGGCGGTCGAGGAAGTCCCACATCCGGGTGCCGCGCAGGGTCACCCGGGCGCCGATCGGCATCTTCTCGCGCAGCTTGAAGTTGGCGATCGACTTGTGGGCGCGGGTGACCATCGGCCGCTGCCCGGCCAGCGCCCCCATCTCCTCGACCGCGTCGTCGAGGATCTTGATGTTCTGGATCGCCTCGCCGACGCCCATGTTCAGGGCGACCTTGACGATCCGCGGCACCGCCATCGGGTTGTCGATGCCGAACTCCTGGCGGAGCTTCGGCACCACCTCCTCGTGGTAGCGGGTCTTCAGGCGCGGCACGTAGCCGTTGCCGCCGCCGTCGCCGGGGGTCACGGCCGCCTTCGGGGTGCTCTTCTTGGCCATCGTCGTCGCTCTCTACTCGGTTAACCCAGGGTCTCGCCACAGCGCTTGCACACGCGCGCGCCGCGGCCGTCGTCGAGGCGCTTGCGCCCGAGCCGCGACGGCTTGCCGCAGGCCGGGCAGATCACCATCAGGTTGGAGACCTGGATCGGCGCTTCGCGGTCGAGGATGCCGCCCTGGATGCCGCGCTGCGGGTTGGGCTTGGTGTGCCGCTTGATCAGGTTGACGCGCTCGACGATCGCCTTGCCCTCGGACGGATGCACCCGCAGCACGCGGGCGCGCACGCCCCTGTCCTTGCCGGCGATCACCAGCACCTGGTCGTTCTTCTTGATGTGGATCTCGTTCATCTCTCCGACCTCACGGCGTTCGACGTCACAGGACCTCGGGCGCCAGCGACACGATCTTCATGAACCGCTTCTCGCGCAGCTCGCGGGCCACCGGACCGAAGACGCGGGTGCCGACCGGCTCGCCGGCGTCGTTGATCAGCACCGCCGAGTTGACGTCGAACCGGATGTAGCTGCCGTCGCGGCGCCGCTGCTCCTTGCGGGTGCGCACGATCACCGCCTTGACCACCTGCCCCTTCTTGACCGTGCCGTCCGGGGTCGCCTCCTTGACCGAGGCGGTGATGACGTCGCCGAGCGAGCCGTAGCGGCCCGCCGACCCGCCGCGCAGGTGGATGCAGGCGATCTTCTTGGCGCCGGAGTTGTCGGCGACGTCGAGGACCGTTCCCATCTGGATCATGGCTCGATACCCCCGCCTCTACTCGGCCCGCCGCAGGATCTCGCGCACGCGCCAGCGCTTGCGCTTCGACAGTGGCCGGCAGGAGACGATCGCCACCCGGTCGCCGACCCGGCACTCGTTGTTCTCGTCGTGGGCGGCGAACTTGCTCGTACGCCGGATGTGGCGGTGGTAGAGCGGGTGGACGACGGTCCGCGGCACCGCCACGGTGACCGTCTTGTCCATCGCCGCGCTGACCACGGTGCCGACCTTGACCTGGCGGCCGCCGCGCGGCGCCGGCTCGGCGGCCGGCTGCGTCTGCCCTTCGTTCATCGGTTCGCTCATCGCTGGTCTCCTCCCTGGCCTCCCCCGCCCTGCTTCTCGCGCAGGACCGTCAGCACCCGGGCCAGGTCGCGCTTGACCTCGCGCACCTTCGAGGGCTTCTGGAGCTGCCCGGTCTCCTTGTTCAGGCGCAGGGCGAAGAGCTGCTCGGCGAGCTCGCGCTCCTTGCCCCGCAGCTCGTCGGCCGTCTGCTCCCGCAGCTCGTTGGCGGTCATCGTCGTCGTCCTCCTCGCGGCGCGCTCAACGCAGCGGGTCCTCGCGGGTCACCAGCTTGGTCTTGATCGGCAGCTTGTAGGCGGCCAGGCGCATGGCGTCGGCGGCGTCGCCCGGCGACACCCCCTCCAGCTCGTAGAGGATGCGCGCCGGCTTGACCACCGCCACCCACTCCTCGGGGTTGCCCTTGCCCTTGCCCATGCGGGTCTCGAGCGGCTTCTTGGTCACCGGCTTGTCGGGGAAGACGCGGATCCACACCTTGCCGCCGCGCTTGATCGCGCGGGTGATCGCGATCCGCGCGGCCTCGATCTGGCGCGCGGTGACCCAGCCCGGCTCGGTCGCCTGCAGGCCGTAGTCCCCGAAGGCGAGGTAGTCGCCGCCCTTGGCGTTGCCCCTGCGGCGGCCGCGGTGGGCCTTGCGGTGCTTGACCTTCTTCGGCATCAACATGGTGAATCGTCCTCCCTCGGCGGCGCCCTAGTCCTCAGGCGCTCGCGCGCCGGCTCTTCTCGCGCAGCATGTCACCCTTGTAGACCCACACCTTGACCCCGATCACGCCGTAGGTGGTGCGCGCCTCGGCAAGGCCGTAGTCGATGTCGGCCTTGAGCGTGTGGAGCGGCAGCCGCCCCTCCTGGTACCACTCGGTGCGCGCGATCTCGTGGCCGCCGAGGCGGCCGGCGACCATGATCTTGACCCCCTTGGCGCCGAAGCGGAACGCCGACTCCATCGATTTGCGCATGGCCCGGCGGAAAGCCACCCGGCGCTCGAGCTGGCCGGCGATCGACTGCGCCACGAGCTGGGCGTCGAGCTCCGGGCGCTGGATCTCCTGGATGTTGATGTGCACCTCGCGCCCGATCTGCTTGATCAGGTCGTCGCGCAGCTTGTCGACCTCGGCGCCCTTGCGGCCGATGATGATCCCCGGCCGCGAGGTGTAGATGGTGATGCGCATCCGCTCGGCGGCGCGCTCGATGTCGACCTCGCTGACGCCGGCGTGGGCGAAGCGCTTCTTGAGCTGGTCGCGCAGCTCGACGTCCTCGAGCAGGATCTTCGAGTACGCGCTCTCGGCGTACCAGCGCGAGTGCCACGCCTGGTTGTAGACGAGGCGGAAGCCGTAGGGGTGCGTTTTCTGGCCCACGATCGAATCTCCCGGTTGCGGTCCCTTCAGTCCCTGTTCCTCGGCCTACTCGCCGTCCGCGCCCTTGCGGGTGTCGAGCTTGATGGTGACGTGGCTCTGGCGCTTGAGCACGCGGAAGGCGCGGCCCATCGGCGCCGGGCGCAGCCGCTTGAGCACCGGCCCGCCGTCGACGAAGATCTCCTTGACGTAGAGCTTGTCGATGTCGGGCGCCTGCTCCTCGCGGTGCTCGGCGTTGGCCATCGCCGAGCGCAGGAGCTTCTCGAGCGGGCGCGCCGCCGCCTTGTTGGTCAGCTTGAGGATGCTCGCCGCCTCCTCGACCCCGCGGCCGCGGATCAGGTCCGCCACCAGGCGCACCTTCTGCGGCGAGCCCTGGAGGTAGCGCAGCTTGGCCTTGACTTCCATCGTCGGTCTCCTCGTCGCGCTAACGGGGGCGGGCGCCCTTCTCCACCTTCTTGCCGCTGTGGCCGCGGAAGGTGCGGGTCATCGCGAACTCGCCGAGCTTGTGGCCGACCATGTTCTCGCTGATGTACACCGGGATGAACTTCGACCCGTTGTGCACCGCCAGGGTGTGGCCGACCATCTCGGGGACGACGGTCGAGCGCCTCGACCATGTCTTGATCACCCGCTTCTGGCCCGACTGGTTCATCGCCGCCACCTTCTCCTCGAGGTGGTGGTCGATGAAGTAGCCCTTCTTGAGCGAACGCGCCATCCGTGCCTCCGATTTCTGTCTTCCCTGCTTGCCTACTTCTTGTTGCGGCGGCGCACGATCATGCCGTCGGTGCGCTTGTTGTTGCGCGTCTTGTAGCCCTTGGTCGGCACCCCCCAGGGCGTGGTCGGATGGCGGCCGCCCGAGGACTTGCCCTCGCCGCCGCCCATCGGGTGATCGACGGGATTCATGACCACGCCGCGGTTGTGCGGCCGGCGGCCGCGCCAGCGGTTGCGCCCGGCCTTGCCGATCGAGACGTTCTCGTGGTCGAGGTTGCCGACCTGGCCGATCGTCGCGTAGCAGTCGACGTGGACCTTGCGCACCTCGCCCGAGGGGAGCTTGAGCTGCGCGTAGCTGCCCTCCTTGGCCATGAGCTGGGCGCCGGCGCCGGCGCTGCGCACGAGCTGGCCGCCCTTGCCGATCCGCAGCTCGACGTTGTGGACGATGGTGCCGAGCGGGATCTTCGCCAGCGGCAGCGCGTTGCCGGGGTTGACCTCGGCGCTCTCACCGCTGACCACGGTGGCGCCGACCTCCAGGCCGTTCGGCCACAGGATGTAGCGCTTCTCGCCATCGGCGTAGTGCAGCAGGCAGATCCGCGCCGAGCGGTTGGGGTCGTACTCGACGGTCGCCACCTTCGCCGGGACGCCGTGCTTGTCGCGCTTGAAGTCGATCCGGCGGTAGCGCCGCTTGTGCCCGCCGCCGCGCCACCAGATGGTGATCTCGCCGCGGTTGTTGCGCCCGCCCGTCCCCGGCCGGCCCTCGGTCAGCGGCTTGTACGGTCGATCGGCGGTGACCTCGTCGAAGCCGGTGTAGGTCTGGAACCGGCTCGCCGGGTTGGTCGGCTTTCGCTGTCTGATCGCCATGGCGCTGTCCTCCCGTCGTCGTACCCGGAGTCGATGAAGCTACACGCCCTCGAAGAACTCGATCGTCTGGTCGGCGCCCAGCCGCACGTAGGCCTTCTTCCAGTCCGGGCGGCGGCCGGAGGTCCGCCCCTGGCGCCGCTGCTTGCCGTGCATGTTGGCGATCCGCACCTCGGAGACCGTGACCTTGAACTGGTGCTCGACCGCGCGCTTGACCTCGATCTTGTTGGCCCGCCGGTCGACCTCGAAGGCGACGATGTTGCGCTCGTCGCGCAGCGCGGTCGACTTCTCGGTGATCAGCGGCCGGCGGATGACGTCTTCGATCCTCATCGACTGAGCACCTCCACGAGCCGGCCGAGCGCGCCCTCGCTGACCAGCAGATGCGGCCGGCCGACGACGTCGTGGACGCTGACCGCCAGGGCGTCGACGGTCTTGAGCGCCGGGTGGTTGCGCGACGCCCGCTCGAGGTTGACGTTTTCCCGCGAGTCGACGAGCAGCGCCCTGCCGGCGACCCCGAGCCCGGCCAGCCGGCCGGCCAGATCCTGGGTCTTGTGGCTCGCCAGCTCGAAGCTCTCGAGCACCACCAGCTCGCCGTCGGCGAGCTTGCGCGACAGCACCGACTTCAGCGCGTTGCGCTTCTCGCGCGCCGACAGCCCCTTGGCGTAGCTGCGCGGCTGCGGGCCGTGGACGGTGCCGCCCTTGCGCCACTTCGGGTTGCGGATGTCGCCGGTACGCGCGCGGCCGGTCCCCTTCTGGCGCCACAGCTTGCGCCCCGAGCCGGAGACCTCGGCGCGGGTCTTGGTCTTGTGGGTGCCGCGCCGGAGGGCGGCGAGCATCGCCTGCACCGCCTCGTGGATCAGGTGCTCCTTGTAGGGGTAGGCAAACACCTTCTCGGGCAGCTCGATCTCGCGCACCGGCTGGTTGTCGAGGTTGACGACCTGGACTTTCATCGCTGGAACTCCATCGCAGGGTCTCCGCTATCCCTTCTTGGCCCGGCGGATCGCCAGATAGGCGTCCTTGTGGCCCGGCACCGCGCCCTTGAGGTAGAGGAGGTTGTTCTCCTCGTCGACCCGGATCACCTGGAGGTTCTTCACCGTCACCCGCACGGCGCCCATCTGGCCGGGCAGCCGAACTCCCGGGAAGACCCGGGACGGGAACGCCGAAGAGCCGATCGAGCCCGGCGCGCGGTGGAACATCGAGCCGTGGGTGGCGCGGCCGCCGCGGAAGCCGTGGCGCTTGATCACGCCCTGGAAGCCCTTGCCGCGGCTGGTGCCGATCGCGTCGACGAACTCGCCGGCGGCGAAGATCGTCGCCTTGACCTGGTCGCCCGGCTGGGCGCCGTCCTCGTCCGGCTCGACCGCGAACTCGGAGAGCCGCCGGGTCGGCGCCACCCCGGCCTTGTCGAAGTGGCCGCGGCGCGGCCGCGGCACGCGCCGCGGCGCCCGCGCCTCGACCAGCCCGAGCTGCACCGCGTCGTAGCCGTCGCGCTCGGCGGTCTTGCGCTGCACCACCAGGCACGGCCCGGCCTGGACCACGGTGACCGGGATCACGGTGCCGTCGTCGCCGTAGATCTGGGTCATGCCCAGCTTCCTGCCCAGGATGCCTTCCATCGCCCTCGCCCTCGCTTCTGAGTCTCGTCGGGACGGCCTACTTGCCGAAGGCCTTGATCTCGACGTCGACGCCGGCCGGCAGCTCGAGCCGCATCAGCGCGTCGACCGTCTGCCCGGTGGGCTCGAAGATGTCGAGCAGCCGCTTGTGGGTCCGCATCTCGAACTGCTCGCG
>Ga0302046_10001939_pt1 | contig 19380 bp, 9 predicted proteins | sample RVTome_11_FD_200261 | JGI IMG/M metagenome (GOLD analysis project Ga0302046, IMG submission 200261) | Soil microbial communities from uranium-contaminated site in the Upper Colorado River Basin, Wyoming, United States - RVT147D111 (version 2) ...
TGATCTCACTGTCCAGGTTGTCAATGTCGCTGACATAATCGTCGAGTGTGATCGTCGTGAATGAAGAACCCTCGGCAATGGTTTGATCCGGAATGTCGGACACGACCGGCACATCGTTGACCGCGGTTACAGTAAACGTGGCCGGGTCCGAGTCGCTCAGCAGACCGGGATCGGTCGCCGTGAACGTGATCGTCTCCGAACCGCTCCACTCGATGTCCGGAATCGTGATCGTCGCCACACGGTTGACGATACTGACTGTCAGTTCGGTGTTGCCCGCGTAGGTCCAACTGATCTCTGAATCGAGATTATCCACGTCACTCACATAGTCATCGAGCGTGATCGTGGTGAAAGTCGAGCCCTCAGGTACGGTTTGATTCGGAATGTCGGATACGACCGGCGCATCGTTCACTGCCGTGACCGTAAACGTCGCCGGATCGGAGTCAAACAGCAGGCCGGGATCGGTGGCCGTAAACGTGATCGTCTCCGAGCCGTTCCAGTCCGGTGTCGGGGTCGTGATCGTCGCCACACGGGCGGTGATGTCAACGAGCAACTCGGTATTGCCCGAGTAGGTCCAGTTGATCTCACTGTCCAGGTTGTCAATATCGCTGACGTAGTCGTCGAGATTGATCGTCGCGAAGCTGCCACCCTCGACAATCGTCTCGCCGGGGATGTCCGATACCACCGGCGCATCGTTGACCGCGGTCACCGTGAACGTCGCCGGGTCGGAGTCAAACAGCAGGTCCGGATCGGTCGCCGTGAACGTGATCGTCTCCGAACCGCTCCACTCGATGTCCGGAATCGTGATCGTCGCCACACGTGCCGTGATATCGACCGTCAACTCGGTGTTGCCCGCGTATGTCCAACTGATATCACTGTCCAGATTGTCCACGTCGCTGACATAGTCGTCGAGTGTGATCGTCGTGAATGAAGAACCCTCGGCAATGGTTTGATTCGGAATGTCGGACACGACCGGCGCATCGTTGACGGCAGTTACCGTGAACGTCGCCGGGTCGGAGTCAAACAGCAGGCCGGGATCGGTCGCCGTGAACGTGATCGTCTCCGAACCGTTCCAGTCCGGATTGGGTGTCGTGATCGTCGCCACACGGGCCGTGATGTCAACGAGCAGCTCGGTGTTGCCGGAGTATGTCCAGTTGATCTCTGAATCGAGATTGTCAATATCGCTGACGTAGTCGTCGAGATTGATCGTCGTGAATGAAGAGCCCTCGACAATGGTTTGATTCGGGATGTCCGCAACCACCGGCGCATCGTTGACCGCGGTCACCGTGAACGTCGCCGGATCGGAATCGTTCAGCAGGCCCGGATCGGTCGCCGTAAACGTGATCGTCTCCGAGCCGTTCCAGTCCGGTGTCGGGGGCGTGATCGTCGCCACACGGGCGGTGATATCGACCGTCAGTTCGGTGTTGCCCGCGTATGTCCAACTGATCTCGCTGTCCAGATTGTCCACGTCGCTGACAAAGTCGTCGAGTGTGATCGTCGTGAAGGTCGATCCCTCGGGAACGGTCTGATCCGGGATGTCTGAAACGACTGGCGGATCACCGGCGGCGGTGACCGTCACACTGAATGTGTCCTGATCAAACAGTAACCCGCTGTCAGTCGCGCGCACGACGATGGTCGCAACACCGAATGAGTCCGTCGCAAAAGTCAGGTCGAGCGCATCGCTGACATCGATTGTCGCAGTGACAACGCCCGGTCGCGAATTCGATTGAATCGAGTAGGTGAGTGCGCCGCCCTCTTCCGCATCGAAAAAGACAGTGGTCAGGTCACGGTAGTCATCAATCGGAGGATTATCTTCGCTGACGGTCGTGTCGGGGATTGGGAGAACCACAGTTGGAGCGTCGTTGACTCCGGTCACCGTGAACGTCGCCGGATCGGAATCGCTCAGCAGGCCCGGATCGGTCGCAGTGAACGTAATCGTCTCCGAGCCGTTCCAATCCGGATTGGGGGTCGTGATCGTCGCCACGCGGGCCGTGATGTCAACGAGCAACTCGGTATTGCCGGAGTACGTCCAGTTGATCTCACTGTCCAGATTGTCAATGTCGCTGACATAGTCATCAAGATTGATTGTCGCGAAGCCGCCACCCTCCACGATCGTCTCGCCGGGAATGTCCGATACCACCGGCGCATCGTTGACCGCAGTCACCGTGAACGTCGCCGGGTCGGAGTCAAACAGCAGGTCCGGATCGGTCGCCGTGAACGTGATCGTCTCCGAACCGCTCCACTCGATGTCCGGAATCGTGATCGTGGCCACACGGTTGACGATACTGACCGTCAGTTCGGTGTTGCCCGCGTAGGTCCAACTGATCTCACTGTCCAGATTGTCAACGTCGCTGACGTAGTCGTCGAGTGGGATCGAGGCAAACGTCGATCCCTCAGGTACGGTTTGATTCGGAATGTCGGATACGACCGGCGCATCATTGACGCCTGTGACCGTGAACGTGGCGGGGTCGGAGTCAAACAGCAGGCCCGGATCGGTCGCCGTGAACGTGATCGTCTCCGAACCGTTCCAGTCCGGATTGGGTGTCGTAATCGTCGCCACACGGGCTGTTATGTCGACCGTCAGTTCGGTGTTGCCAGAGTAGGTCCAGTTGATCTCACTGTCCAGGTTGTCAATATCGCTGACGTAGTCGTCGAGATTGATCGTCGCGAAGCTGCCACCCTCGACAATCGTCTCGCCGGGGATGTCCGATACCACCGGCGCATCGTTGACCGCGGTCACCGTGAACGTCGCCGGGTCGGAGTCAAACAGCAGGTCCGGATCGGTCGCCGTGAACGTGATCGTCTCCGAACCGCTCCACTCGATGTCCGGAATCGTGATCGTCGCCACACGTGCCGTGATATCGACCGTCAACTCGGTGTTGCCCGCGTATGTCCAACTGATATCACTGTCCAGATTGTCCACGTCGCTGACATAGTCGTCGAGTGTGATCGTCGTGAATGAAGAACCCTCGGCAATGGTTTGATTCGGAATGTCGGACACGACCGGCGCATCGTTGACGGCAGTTACCGTGAACGTCGCCGGGTCGGAGTCAAACAGCAGGCCGGGATCGGTCGCCGTGAACGTGATCGTCTCCGAACCGTTCCAGTCCGGATTGGGTGTCGTGATCGTCGCCACACGGGCCGTGATGTCAACGAGCAGCTCGGTGTTGCCGGAGTATGTCCAGTTGATCTCTGAATCGAGATTGTCAATATCGCTGACGTAGTCGTCGAGATTGATCGTCGTGAATGAAGAGCCCTCGACAATGGTTTGATTCGGGATGTCCGCAACCACCGGCGCATCGTTGACCGCGGTCACCGTGAACGTCGCCGGATCGGAATCGTTCAGCAGGCCCGGATCGGTCGCCGTAAACGTGATCGTCTCCGAGCCGTTCCAGTCCACACTCGGGATCGTGATCGTCGCCACACGGTTGACGATACTGACTGTCAACTCGGTGTTGCCGGAGTATGTCCAGTTGATCTCACTGTCCAGGTTGTCAATGTCGCTGGCATAGTCATCAAGATTGATTGTCGCGAAGCTGCCACCCTCGACAATCGTCTCGCCGGGGATGTCCGATACCACCGGCGCATCATTGACCGCGGTCACCGTGAACGTCGCCGGGTCGGAGTCAAACAGCAGGCCCGGATCGGTCGCCGTGAACGTGATCGTCTCCGAGCCGTTCCACTCGATGTCCGGAATCGTGATCGTCGCCACACGGCTGACGATACTGACTGTCAGTTCGATGTTGCCCGCGTAGGTCCAACCGATCTCTGAATCGAGATTATCCACGTCACTCACATAGTCATCGAGCGTAATCGTCGTGAAGGCCGATCCCTCAGCTACGGATTGATTCGGAATGTCGGATACGACCGGAGCATCATTAACACCTGTGACCGTGAAGGTGGCGGGGTCGAAATCGTTCAACAGACCCGGATCGGTCGCCGTAAACGTGATCGTCTCCGAGCCGTTCCAGTCCGGTGTCGGGGTCGTAATCGTCACCACACGGGCGGTGATGTCAACGAGCAATTCGGTGTTGCCCGCGTAGGTCCAACTGATCTCTGAATCGAGGTTATCCACGTCACTCACATAGTCATCGAGCGTGATCGTGGTGAAAGTCGAGCCCTCAGGTACGGTTTGATTCGGAATGTCGGATACGACCGGAGCATCATTGACCGCGGTCACCGTGAACGTCGCCGGGTCGGAGTCAAACAGCAGGCCCGGATCGGTCGCCGTGAACGTGATCGTCTCCGAGCCGCTCCACTCGATATCCGGGATCGTGATCGTCGCCACACGGGCGGTGATATCGACCGTCAACTCAGTGTTGCCCGCGTGGGTCCAACTGATCTCGCTGTCCAGATTGTCCACGTCACTGACATAGTCGTCAAGCGTGATCGTGGTGAAGGCCGATCCCTCAGCCACGGTCTGATTCGGGATGTCCACAACCACTGGCGCATCATTCACTGCCGTGACCGTAAACGTCGCCGGATCGGAATCGTTCAGCAGGCCCGGATCGGTCGCTGTGAACGTGATCGTCTCGGAACCGTTCCAGTCCGCTGTCGGGGTCGTGATCGTCGCCACGCGGGCCGCGATATCGACCGTCAACTCGGTGTTGCCGGAGTATGTCCAGTTGATCTCTGAATCGAGATTGTCAATGTCGCTGACATAGTCATCAAGATTGAGTGTCGCGAAGCTGCCACCCTCGACTATCGTCTGGCTGGGTATATCCCCCACGACCGGAGCATCATTGACGCCTGTGACTGTGAAGGTGGCGGGGTCGGAATCTGACAGCAGCGTCGGATCGGTCGCCGTGAACGTAATCGTCTCCGAGCCGTTCCACTCCGCACTCGGGGTCGTGATCGTCGCCACACGGGCGGTGATATCAACGAGCAGCTCGATATTGCCGGAGTAGGTCCAGTTGATCTCTGAATCGAGATTGTCAATATCGCTGACGTAGTCGTCGAGATTGATCGTCGCGAATGAAGAGCCCTCGGCAATGGTTTGATCCGGGATGTCCGACACCACCGGCGCCTGGTTGGGGGAGGGCGCGGGACGCAGCGCAATCGCCACGGCGCTTTGACGATTCGGCCCGGAGTGGGTTGCGCTGGCAGTCGATGTCCCATCGGCTGTCTCGGCGTTCTCGCCGGTCGACATCGTGCTGCTGGTGGCGCTGATATCGGCGCCCTCAGTCCAGCCGTTGTTCCATGTGTACGAGCCGGTATTTCCCGCGTCGAACGCGCCGATCGACATGGCGCCGTCGATGACCGACAACGGGATCGTCAATGGATTGGGCGTGCTGCCGGTGGTCGAGTTGCTGTCCGCATCGACAATCGGCACGGTCTGTTCGACATTCTCGAATGTCGCGGCGGCATAGGCCGGATCGTATGCCACGGCCGTTCCGCCGACTGTGACATTGAATGTATTGTCGGTTGCTGCGACGATTCCGGCTTCGTCCAAATACCAGAGCGACGCATGCGCCACGAATCCCGTTGTGCCGCTGACGCGCGTCACCGCGGGCGTCATCGCGACGCCACCATAGGTGACACCGGTGACCGGACGCTCGCCGTCGTTTTCATATCCGAACGCGAAAACCAGCAGGCGATCGGAGCCGGCTCCGGCGGTGTGGGTCAGCCCACTCGTCCAGGCCCCGACGCGCGCGACCGGCGTGAACTGCCCCGGCACCGTGACGGTGATTTCGACGATCTCCGTGTCGGCCAGCGCGCCATCGGACGCGATGAAGGTTACATTGTAGACGCCCTGCTGGCCGGCAACCGGACTAAAGTCGAAGTCGCCGGTGCCGTCTGCATTATCGAAAAACGTCGCATTGGCCGGGAGATTCTCCGCCGACAGCAACGGTGTGGTGCCGTTGGGATCCGTCGCGGTGGCCGTGAAACTCAATGTGTCATTGATATCGACGATTTGTGGCCCGATAAAGCTGAGGACCGGGGCGTCGCTGGCCGTCGTCATGCTCCAGACGATCAGGTCGCCATACTGGAAATGGTGCGCCGTGGAGTACGCCGACTCGCCGGATACCTGCAGGGCATAAGTTTTCGTCGTCGAAATCTGCTCGGTTCCGAAGACAGAGAGCATTGCACGGTCGAACGTGATGTCTTTTGCGTCGTCGGAAATAAAATCGGAGAACGTGACGGCGTCGGTTTGATTCTGCAGACGTGCGATAATGCTGCGGAGGTTGGTGCCCTGAAATCCCCAGGTATTGCCGAGAACGACGACGTACTCCTGCTGATTGGGCGTATAGGCATGCGTGATGAAGTTGTCGAATGTCGGATGATTCGCCGTCGTGGTTACGTCGCTGTTATTGCTCGTCGACGTGAGCTGGTCGAAGGACGAAGCGCGAATGACCACGATCCGTCCGCGCCGGAACGATTTGGACGCTGTGCCCTGCCCCGATCCGCCCTGCACCGTGATCGTGTTATTGCCGCCGGCCAGGGAGTGAATGCGCGCGTATGAGAACGACCGGCGGGCATTATTGTCTTCCCACTCCTTGGTCATCGCTGCTTTTTGAGTCACGCTGTTGATGACCGTGCGAAATGCTTCGCCGTTGCCGGAGCTGCCCGCTGGCGTCCATCCTTCGGCGCTGACGAGGACGAGATAATCGCCGGCCTGCGGCAGGTTTACCGTCGTCGAAATGAGGTCGGTAAACGCGGCGGTGGTCGAGACTTCCGCGGCATCGCCGTTTTGCTGGGCGAACCAGTAGTCGTCGTTCTGGCCCAGAAACGCCAGCGGGATGGCGATCAGCGATTTTCCGGTAATGTAGGCGGTGCCCCCGTTTGTCGTGCGCCATTGGATACGCAGGTCGGAGACGCCGTCGCCTGTCAAAATGTAGTAGCCGTGCAGCGAGCCGTCGCGCATTGCCTCGGGCGTGCCGTTGGAGGAGCCCTCATCGGACCCGGCGGCGATCGTTGTGCCGCCGTAGCCGACCACGACTTCCGGCACGGTGGCCCCGCCGCTGCCCCCGTATGCCGCCGAGTAGAGGATCAGGTATTGCTGCCCGTTTTGAAGATTCGCGGCCGTGATGACCACGTCGCTGTTTTGCAGCGTCGCTGACGTGGTGCTCTGCTGCGTGTTGGAGAGGGAAAAGATCGGCGTGATCGATCCCTGCGCGGCGGCATCCGTCCAGCCCGTCAGGGCGGACATCGCCACCGTAATGAGGAATGCCGCGGTTGGTTTCTTCATGTATCGCCGTTTCATCGTCGGGATTAGGGTCCTACTTCAACAGCACCATCTTCCGTGTTTCGGACTGTTTTCCGGAAACAAGCCGGTAGAAGTACAGCCCGCTGGCCGCGGCGCGGTCCGAATCATCCCGGCCGTCCCATTCCATGACATGCCGTCCCGGCGAAAGCTCACCGCTGAAGAGCGTGCGCACTTTCTGTCCGAGAACGTTGTAAATCTCAAGCCGCGTGTCGATGCGCCCGTTGACGCCGGCGCCGTCGATGCGGAGACCGATCGTCGTTCCGGCGTTGAACGGATTCGGGTAGTTCTGATCGAGGATGAAGCTGCGCGGCACGCCGCCGAATCCCGCCACCTCGATCGGCTGCGCGTACGGGTCGGAGAGCTTGATTTCGCGTAGTTGCACCGGCGACTCATCCGAGGCCGCATAGAGCAACGGGATGCGCAGCAGCTCGCGGCGTCCCGGCTGGAGCATGACATCGGTGCGCGGATCGTAGGTAAACAATCCGACCATCCGGCCGTCGGGGCGATTGCGGTACTGGAAATCGACTCCGTTTGAGCCGTCGAGCCGCAACGGCATGCCGAGTGACACGGCGCTCGGGTCGTAGACGATCTCAAACTGCGCGCCCGCGATGTCGGTCGGCGAATCGGCACTCAGGATGTAAGAACGCTGATCGGGGACATACACGAAGTCGACCGTTGCCGGGGCGCCCGTCGCCAGCGACTGCGGCGCGCCCAGAGGCACGCCGAAGATCAGATTGATGATCTCCACCAAATCGAACACGTCGAGCGTGTCGTTGTCAATGACGTCGCCGGCGCGGAACTGCCGCGTGTTGAAGGTGAAATCGCCGAGGATATACCCGACGACCGCCACGACGTCGCCGACGTCGACGCGCGTGTCGACGTTGGCATCACCGAGATTATCGACGAAAATCTGGCCGTCGGTCGTCGTCAACGGGACCGACGCCACGTTGGGATCGGGATTGATCGATTCCCAGGAGTTTTCGAAGACAATGTCATACGCGCCGGGCAGCGCTCCCGGTGCAATGTCGCCGATGACATTGAAGATCACCGGCGACGATCCGGCCGCAATCGGATCGCCCGTCAGCGAGAATGCTATGACCCGCAGCCGTCCCGGCGTCTCGCCCACGTTGTCGTATATGCTGAACCCCGGTAATCGGTCGGTCGATTGCAATTGCGTGACGATGAAGACCGTGGGGTCGTAGACAAAATCAAACTGCACGCCGTAGTTCGACTGAATCGACTGCAAATCGATGGGGACGACGACATCCGGGGCGCCCGGAATCCCTCCCTGCGGATCCTGCCCAGACACCGAGGTGGTAAACAACAAGTCGGTCGGCACTTCAATCACATCGATTGTCACATTGCGGATGGTGCTCGACAGCCCAGCCGAGTCGATCGCCTGAAAACTGACCACGTATGAGCCGGTTTGCGCGAAGGTCGGAGTCCAGCGGAATGTTCCCGCGACCTGTATGCGTCCGCCTATCGGATTGTTCGGTGTGAATTGCGCACCAGTCGGCAGATTGGAAGCCGTCAGCGTAAGACTGTCACCGTCCGGGTCCGTTGCCGTGACCGCAAACGTGAGCAGATCTCCCTGGTTGACCGAAAGCGGCGACGCCAGCGCTGGAATGACGGGCGGATCATTCACCGGCGTATCTGTGGTGTCATCATCAGGCTCACCGATGACGACGACCCCGTTTGTGAGGACAGGGCGCTTAAAGAAGAACCCATTGGCAGACGCAATGGTATTGAAAGAGCTTGGAAAAACCGGGTCATTCACGAATGTAAGCGATGTGGTGCCAAGCGGTGCCGTAGACTTTACTTCCCACCGTATGCGGTAGGCCACGCCGGCGCTCGGCGGCACTACCATACTCGGATTGCCATTCGGGTTCGGATACAGCAGGAATGAGCCCAGGACGATCGAGCCGTCAGCAGGCCTTGTGACGCCAAATCCGAAGTAAGGGGGTTGGGCCTCCCCCGCTATCTCCTCTGTTGTCGGGCCGAGCAGCCGCGTCCAGTCAAGATCTGGCGGACCCTCAGGGGCATATAACGGCTCTATTCGTGTTGAGTCGAAAGAGAATCTGAGATTGAACGCTCCGATAGTGTCTACGTGTCGGAGATAGATCTCAATGTCAAACGTATCGCCTGGCGAGACATTCGCGATATTGACGATCCGCAGCGTGTCGAGTGTCGACGGCGTCTGTCCTTCGGCATCGGCCGGAGACAGCAACAGCGCCGCCAGCGCCGATAACGCCGCCAGGGCCGTAAGGCCCGCGTAACGATGGCCGTCCAAACGCCCGTGATTGACCTGAGTTGGCTTCATATTCCTGACCCCTTCATCGGACTGCGATTCTTTCCCCGGTGTTTGGCATGAGGCGATCGGCGGGCGACGTAGTGGCCCCAATCGATCGTGCCGCGATGATGTGAAAAGTCCTGCATACATTCCCTGATCGGTGCTTCGCCGGATCGGCTCCGGCGCGGCCGCCGTAGTCTGACTCGTTGTCCCAATCCGATGGGATACCAGCGTCAGGCCGTTGGCGGACAATCTCTTTCGACAATCGGCGACATGCCGCACCGAGCGTGTCCGGCTCGTGGCGACATGTCTTCCGCTTTGTCTGGCCGCAAACATAGTGCCCGCCCGCCTGGGGCAGGGGCACGGTCGCGGCACCGATCACGGTGGGGTCAGATCATTTGCAGCGAGGTAAGCGAGGTCAAAGTCCGTCTCAACCTGCATGTCAGCGCCCGGTTTGTGGGGGTGGGGCCTGACGGGTGACTCGCGCGTCCGAGTTGGGCTCCTTTCGTCGTGTCTCTTTGCGAAGGGGTCTCGACTCACTGTGCTCGGGGAGGAGGTATCGCCACCTCCCGTCGACACAGAACGTCAAATGCTCATATAAATCATTATGGCCCATCAGCGCAGCATGGGTCGGGTTCCGGCGCACTCCGGAACGCGACGTCGACCACGATAGTAACATCAAACACGTTTACGACTCCGTCGCAATTGACGTCAGCGGGGCGGTCGTTACAAACGCAAACGTCCGCCGCCGGGTCTATTGTTATGACACTCTTAGTAAAACTGGGAGTGTATGGTGTCGCAGTTCCGCATTGGTAATAGCGAAGATGTTGCCCGGGCGTGAAACAGCATGTGTCGATCTCAAACGTCCCCGGGGCACAATTGACATCAAATGTTAAGACGAGCGACGGTGTGCCGGCACCTGGGGATCCATCGGAGCCAGCAGTCATGCACCCAATGGCGGCCAACAAGCGAGCACCGTCGGGGCTAATATAGTCAGGGGCACTATTGCCTGTCCATGTGCTCGATACTGGGCCACTACAGGACTGGACAGCCGGTGTAGGCCGCGTGTTAACTACGTAAAACTGAAATGAGCTAGAGAGACGGGATTGGACAGTATAGCCTGCATACGATGTCCAATACGATCCCCCCGTCAGTGTTCTGATCTCGAAGGGTGCTTCAATGCTCTCAACGTCAATATCATTTGAGAAATAAATCCCCACAGAGATATCTGTCGCTCCAGGCGACACTGTTCTTGGCTCTACAACGACCGAATTCGCGGCCCAAGCTGACGTCGCGCACAGCAGAGCTGCCGCAATCCCTACGGCAAGTGTGATGCGATTCATGGTTTCCTCCATGGTCACTGCTCTCTGTCTCCCTTACGTCCATCCACAAAAAACCCCGGCTTCTTGTCGCATCGCGCGTTGACAGGTGTGGCAGCCGAGATCACAGTCAGTGTCCTATGTCAGTTCCGTATTGAACGTCTACTTCACTCGTTCGCTCTCTGGTTTCGCTCTGCCTCCTTTCACCTTGGGTCCCCTGTTGGGGGTCGTCGCTTCGTTTCCGGTTAACCCGTCCCCGGGGGGATCGCACCCCCCGGGGTGGGCGTCGATGCCTGTTACTTCAACAGGACCATCTTCTTTGTAGCCGTGAACTCACCGGCACTCAAGCGATAGAAGTACATACCGCTGGCAACCGGCGAATGGCTTTCGTCCGTGCCGTCCCACGTTACAGAGACGCCGATGTCATTGGCGCCGCTGAATGAGCGGACCGACTGACCGGCGACGTTGTAAATGGTCAGCGACCAGTCGCTCTGTTCTTTCAGGTCGACTTTGATCACTGTACCGGCGTTGAACGGGTTCGGATAGTTCTGGTGCAGCGAGTACTCCGTTGGACGGAGCACGCTGGCCGAATTGACGCTCAACAGCGCGCCGCTTCTATCCGAGGCCTGGACTTCCACCAACTCCATCGAACCGTCACCGCTGACCGGGATGCGCACGAGGTTGTGCGCGCCCGCGACCAGGTGGGTCGGGTTTTCCGGATCGGGCGCGACGAGGATTCGCAGCTCGCCATTGCGGGCCGCGGAACGGATCGTCATGCCTTCGCCGCTGGTGAGTTCGGGTTCGCCAACCTCAAGACCGGCATAGCGATAGACGAACACGGCGCCGCCGAGCTCGACACTGCCGACGGTCCGGACGGTGACCGCGTTGTTGACACGGTCGGTGATGACGTCCAGAGAGTTGGCATACGGCGAGAGTTTCGGCTGGGCCGGGAACGGCTGTTCGTCACCGGTCAGAATGCGAATGAGGTAGATCAGGTCGGCCACGGTGAGCACGATGCCGTCATCATTGATGTCGGAGGCCAGAATCTGGACCTGCGCCAATGTGGCGTCGGGATTCCAGACCGTGCCGCCATAGATGAAGTATCTGGCATAGAGGACCGCGTCGCCGATCTCGTTGGCGATACCGTTGAGGTTCAGATCGCCGCGATCGTCCGGGGGCTCGATGATGCAAATCGCGCCGCCGCAGAACGAAATCTCGCGGACGAATTCATACTTCGGATCTTCCGGGCACTCGTAGTTGGGGCCGAACGCGACGCCGCCGTCAAAGCGCGGCACCCAGAGCGTATCGCCCGACCTGCTGGAGATGGTGTTGTCTCCGCAGTCATACGAGCAGAACCCGACGTGCGGGCAGGTGTTGATGAAATTGCGGTCCGCCGTCACGAAGAACGTCAGACACGCCAGGATGTCGCCATCGAGGTTGAACAGCAGGGGATCCAGCGCGACACCATTGTTCATGTCGGCAATGCCGACCAGACGGATGAATCCATCCGGGCAGCCGCCGCCGCAATTACCACCGAACATGCCTGTACGCCACGTGAAGTACTCCCAACCCGGACCGCCGTCAGCCAGCGAGGGCTGCGACGCACCCAGGAAGGACAGTGCGCTCTGATCGTAGCAGACCAGCAGATCGAAACCGCCCGCGTCATCGGGCACTGCGCCATGCTCGGCCACGATGCAAATCGTGGCGTTCATGCCGTTGAGCACCTCGGTGTACGCGTTGCCGGCCTCATCCTGAACCGAAATGCAGGGGTTCTCGAAGATGAGGTCATGCGAGCACAATACCGAGTCGCAGCCGTCCGACAACCAGTACTCGACTGTTTCGGCATTGGTCTCGCCGCCGGGACGAGTCGCTTCAAGGTTGTTGCCGTTGAAGTCGGCCCATGCCGGACCGCTGGTCTTGCTGTAGGTGAGAGCATCGCCATCGGCATCACTGGCCGCAAAGGGAATCACAACCGGTGCCCCCTGCGGGGTGAGTGTCGGAGCAAGGTTCTCACAGCTCGGAGCGGTGTTGGTCGCCGTGTAGTCGAACTCGCAAATCTCGACCTGACCGGCGTCATCCGTCACTTCGATTTGGACCGTGAATGCGTCGCCGCAATCACCGTCGTAATCCCAAACCGAACCGGTGAGCGATCCCTCAGGCGTCAGCAGCACGTAGCTGTACGGATCGCAGCCGCCGGAAACCGAGTTCTCAACGTCTTTCGACGCGGTGCCCGGATTCCAGTGAACCGTCTCGTCGGTGCAACTGACAACCAACGGGGTCGCGTTTACGTTGACCGTAAACGAGGCCTGGTCGCAAGGACAAGCGTTGGCGTTGTCGCCGACGCCGACTGTCACTTGATGTTGACCGACATCGGCACAGTCCGCCGTGTAGGTCCACAGGCCGCTCGCACTGACGTCACCGATACCGTTCCCGACTTCGCAGAACCCCAGACCACCGGTGTTATCCGGGTCGCTGGAACTGGCCTGGTTCTGGGCTTGCTGCCCAACCGTCACATTGATGACGGCGTCGGTAAAGGTCGGCTCTGTCGGGCACAGATCGGCCAACAGGGTGATGGTCCCCGCGGTCCAAGACACCGCGACCGGAGCGCCAACGTTGTTGGCGTAGTTCAGGTGGCTTCCGGGCGCAAAGCAGGCGGTGTCGATCACGAAGTCACCGACGAGGCCGTTGCCGTCGAAGGTGAACAGCAGGGAAGGCGTCCCGCCGTCAGATCCGATCGGGAAAAAGGTCACCCCGCCGGCAACGCCGCTGAACAGGTACCCATCCGGGCTGATGCCATCCGAGTTCGGAGCACCGCTGAAACCCGCATACGTGCTGGATGTCGGACCCGAACAGACTTGTGCGCCTGGCGTGTTCTGGTAGTTGACTGTCTGGAAACCTCCGCCTGCGGCCGTCAGCACGCTGCCGACAAGTCGGCCCTGAACCGTGACCGTAAATGACGGAGCCACGGCGATGTAAGCGCCGTTAGTGCTCGTTCGCAGTTCGAGCGGAAACACCGCAGCCGAGAGCTCAACATCGTTCTCGAAGAAAACACCGGCGGTTATCCCCGTCGTCGCAGCACCCACGGCTTTGTTCTCACCAGACGCAGCGTTCAGCGCAAGGGCCGGGGCGCTCAGGAGGAAGACCAAACAAGCTGCCAGGCAAATGGTCATTCCAATTCGCTTCATTATGAATCTCCTTAACAGACTTCTAAGTTGCTGTCTCGAGTTCCTCGTCGATAGGCACGTTCGCACGAGGAACACACGCGTTAGCAAGTCCCCCTGATTACTGTGCCAAGCATTCGCTGCGTGCCTCATTATCTCAACTTTCCTTTAAACCTCACCTCCACAGGACCTGTGAGTGATTGGTTGACTGACTACTGAATTGGAGTGAGCGTTCAAAGGCTGACTCTTCGTCCGCAACACCTCCTCTCGCCATGACACTGAATTGGGGTTAACGGTCTGTACTGCTTGTTCTGCTTCCCGATCTTAAAACGGACACGACCCGGACCAGCCGGCGCGGCCTCGTCGATTCGCGCCCCGCTGCGACTCCGGTACGGCCCGCATGTTAGCGTCAGATAAACTCATGGTAAACTGCGCGAGGGCCCTTGCGAACGGCCCGTGTTGACTGGTTGCGTTCAACCTCGATCGGCGACCCGACAACGCATTCATGGACACGCGACACATACAGACACTGCGAGCTGCGAGTGCGCCCCCCATTCTCGATTCACGCACCGGCGACGATTGCCGCTTCAGGTTCGGTGCGTCATCAACTACCGACTGGTGGTGCCGTCCCGTAACTCAGCCGTGTGCGACCATTCCGCGAACAGTCTGCGACATCACGGGGCAAGCTTTGTCACGCGTGTTGCGTTCCTCAGATCCGTAAAGAACAACTGTGTACACAATGCCAACTCGTTTGTGGTAAATGGCGGTCGGCGTTGAGAATATAGACCGAGTCCAGTAATCTGTCAACCCACTTTCTGCGCGTCCTGTCGGCCTTTTCGCGGACTGCCGCGATGGGCGCAATTTTTGACAGGAGGGTTCTTTGGGTCTGACGTCCTCTTTCCGTGTTCGGGATTGTGATCCCGATCACCCGATGGCCACAGTCCATTCACCGGCAACGAGTTACTGCTCGGTGGACACGCTGATGCGTCAATTAGTCAGGGCTGTAGCAGGGGCGGGTATGCGACCGCCGCGCGATACGAATTCATCGGAGACAAACCGGGGGACCGGCATGACGGTGGCCGAACCGAGCAGGCCGCCGAACTCGACACGGTCGCCGGGCGACCGATTGGGGACGGGGATGACCCGCACGGCGGTGGTCTTATTGTTGGCCACGCCGATGGCCATCTCATCGGCGATGATCGCGGCGATGGTCTGTGGAGTCGTGGCGCCGGGGATCGCCAGCATATCCAGGCCAACGGAACAGACAGCGGTCAGGGCCTCGAGCTTCTCGATCGAGAGCGCGCCGGCCTCGATGGCGGCGGTCATGCCGGCATCTTCGGCCACCGGGATGAATGCGCCGCTCATCCCACCCACATAGGAGGACGCCATCAGTCCCCCTTTCTTGACGGCATCGTTGAGCAGATACAGGGCCGCTGTCGATCCGGGCGCACCGAAGCGCGAAATCCCCATGGCCTCGATCACCTGTGCGACGGAGTCCCCCTCAACCGGGGTGGGCGCCAGCGAAATGTCCACGATTCCGAACGGAACCCCGAGCCGTCGGCTCATCAACCGGCCGACCATCTCCCCCATTCGGGTGATCTTGAAGGCGGTTCGCTTGATCGTCTCGGCGAGATCGCCGAGATCACAGTCGCCGGCGGTCCGCACCGCTTCGAGGATGACCCCCGGCCCGGAGATCCCGACATTGATCGTCGTTTCCGGTTCTGAGACACCGTGGAATGCTCCGGCGACAAAGGGGTTGTCTTCGGGGACATTGCAAAAGACCACGAGTTTGGCGCACCCCACGCCGTTGGCGGCGGCGGTCTTCTCGGCGGTGGCGTGGATGGCGTGGCCCATGACATTGACGGCATCCATGTTGATGCCGGCCTTGGTGGACGCAACATTGACCGATGAACAAACGCGCTGTGTCGTCGAGAGCAGTTCGGGGATCGCCTCCATGAGGGCGCGATCGCCAATCGTCGAACCCTTCTGTACGAGCGCGGAGAACCCACCCAAATAATCGACGCCGATCTGGGCGGCGGCGGCATCGAGGTCTCGTCCGATGCCGACCATCTCGGACGCGCTGAATCCATCCGCGACGATGGCCAGGGGGGTGATGGCGACACGCGTGTTGGCGATCGGGGTGCCATATTCGGAGGCCACCTGATGCGCCGCGCTCACCATCCCTGATGCCACGCGACGGATCTTGGCCGCCATTTTCTCGCCGGTGGCCGCGGCGCTGTCGCATCGGCAATCGCGCAGCGAGATGCCGACGGTGACGGTGCGGATGTCCAGGTGCTCCGCGGTCGTCATGCGGATCGTTTCGATGATTTCGCGCTGATCCAGGGGCATGAGGGGTACGACGGTGCGTGCGGTTAGATTCTGTGCATGGCCCGGAAGACGTCCTGATGCTGAGCGACGACCGTGATGCCGAGACGCGATTCGACCTCGGACAGCTTGCTTTGGAGGGCGGCGAAATCGACCGACGCCTTCGACAAGTCCACGATCATAATCATCGAGAAGAATTCCTGAAGAATCTTCTGGGTGATGTCGGCGATGTCGGCGCCGCATTCGGCCATGACCGCGGTCAGGGCGGCGGCGACACCGGGACGATTGCGTCCGAACGAAGCGACGATGATGCGATTGCCGTCCTGACCATCCGCAGAATCCTCCGGGTGTGCTTCGCCCGACGGTCGGGACGTGTCGGAACTGTTCCCCACAAGCGTGTGGGCGCGGTCAGTCATCTCGGCTTCGCTGTCGGCGTCGGATGCCGGCGGCGTCTTGTCACGTTCCCGATCCAGTGCGCGGATTGCCGCTTCGACCGTAGCGCGATCGGCGCGATCGCCCAGTTGGGTCACGGCAGCGGCGGAAACTCGTCGTATGTCTTCGTCGGACAGCGGCATCCGGATTTCCTCAGGTCGGCGCCGTGTCGTCTGGGCCGCGCGCGTCGATGTTGTCGATGATGCCGACCACCGCCGCCTCGATGGAGCAATTCTCATCGCCGACCGCCAGTCGCGCCGCGCGTCCATAGGCGACCATGACCTTCTCGCCGACGCCGGCCCCCAGCACATCGGCGGCGACCACGACATCGGTGTTGGGGGCCCTGTTCAAACCCTGTGGCCGCACCAGGAGAAACCGCAGCGACTGAAGATTGGCGACCTTCTTCGTCGACCAGAGTTGTCCGATCACTGTCCCGATAAACACGCGCGAGCCCCTATTGTCCCCTGCGTCGGTCCGCCTCGAGCAGCAGGCGCAGCAGGAGAACTTTGTCGGCACGGGCAATCTCGCGTCCGCTGATCGGCAGATCGCCGCGCCGTCGCGCCAGACGGCGCAGCGCTACGACGGTCATCGACGCATAGCCGGTCGTTGAACCCGTATCCGGGAGCTCAGTCATCGGACGAGCGGGCTGTCGCCCGGGTACGGGGCGCGATTGTGAAGGGGAACGGTTTGATCGCGGAGTGGTCGGCTTGGCGACGATGTTGGAGGGCGTTTCGAGGATCACGCCGAGTCCCTCGTCGGGGCGTGGGATGACGACGGAAGTCAACACCTTGCCGATCTTGTTGCCGGCCGCCACACCGGCATCGACTGCCGCCTGGACCGCGCCAAGCTCCCCTTCTATATGAATGGTTATCAATGCCGGATCGGTGCGTTCGGTTTTGACGATCCTGACGGCGGCGGCTTTGGCGGCCGCATCGGCCGCTTCAATGGCGCCGATCAGCCCCACACATTCGATCAGTCCCAGCGCCTGACGCTCCATTGTCTTGACCATGGAAATCGGCGGCCAATATACCGGTGCTGCTGGTCGCAAGTCTAACGGATTGTCGGGTAGGGCGATGGATCAGCCGCGGCGTTGCACCGAGAGAACACGGTCGATCCCGGCGAGGTCTTTATGGAATCCCGGGACACCCCATTCGCGGCTGGCGGCGACGATCTCCGCAACCGTCCCGGCCTGATCGAATCCGATTTCACAGATGAAGGCACCGGCCAGTCGCAGTCGGCCCGGCGCAGATCGAAGCAACCATTCAATGATCTCGGTGCCCGATTCCCCTGCGAACAGTGCCGTGTGCGGCTCGTAGTCGACGACCGACCGCTCGATCGCTGTGTCGCCGCAGGCGATGTAGGGGGGATTGCTGACGATCAGGTCGACCGTATGATCCTCGCAGACCGGGTCAAGTCCGTTTCCGACGATGAACTCGATGCGCGAATCGAGATCGTATCGGCTTGAATTGGCCTGCGCGATTTCAAGTGCGTCCGGTTGTGAGTCTATCGCCGTGACGGTAATGTCGCTGCGCGCGTGTGCCAGCGCCACGGCGATGTTTCCCGACCCGGTTCCGACATCAACGACACGGAGTCGATGTCCGGCCTGCCTGGGTGGAAGGTGCCTGAGGGCGACATCGACAACGGTTTCGGTCTCCGGCCGTGGAATGAGGACGCGCGCATCACACAACATGTCCAGTCCATAAAACTCAACGTGCCCCAACACGTGGGCCAGCGGTCGGCCGGTCAGTCGGTCGTTGGCCAGTGATTCCAGACGCCGCAACCGCTCGGGAGACAGTTCCTCACTGTGGCGAAGCGTCAACTCGGTCGGACGCGCGCCGACGATTTCTCCGAGCAATCGGTCGGCTTCGGTGGCGGCGGTCTCTTCGGCGACGGTGCGGAGAATCCGGACCAACTGCCGTCGCATTGCGGCGATCGTGATCGGCGAGCCATCGAACGGGGAAGACATAAGCTGGCTCAGAGGGAGATCATCAGGCCAATGCGCGGGCGGTGGCTTGTTGTCCCAGTCGCTTACGTCGATCATCGGCGCGCAGCGCCTCGATGATTTCTTCCAAGTCACCTTCGATGACGGAATCGAGGTTTTGCAGCGTCAGTCCGATGCGGTGATCCGTGACGCGATTCTGCGGAAAGTTGTATGTGCGAATCTTGGCGGAGCGATCGCCGGTGGAAACCATTTGTTTGCGTTCGGCCGCGAGTTTGGCATCGCGTTCGGCCTCGGCCACCGCGAACAGACGGGCACGCAGCACCTTCAGTGCCTTGTTCTTGTTTTTCAGTTGCGACTTTTCATCCTGACAGGAGACGACGGTTCCAGTCGGAAGATGGGTGACACGCACGGCCGAGTCGGTCGTATTGACCGACTGCCCGCCGGGCCCGCTGGAACGAAAGACATCAATGCGCAAGTCCTCGGGGCGAATCTCGATTTCGACTTCGTCGGCTTCGGGGAGCACCGCCACGGTGGCGGCAGACGTATGGATGCGTCCCGCGGCCTCGGTCACCGGGACCCTTTGGACGCGGTGAACGCCCGATTCGAATTTGAGCGTGCCATAGGCGCCGTCGCCGTTGACGGCAAAGGCGACTTCCTTGAACCCGCCAACGCCGGTTTCGCTGGAGCCCAGCATCTCGATTCTCCAT
>Ga0302046_10001941_pt1 | contig 19373 bp, 15 predicted proteins | sample RVTome_11_FD_200261 | JGI IMG/M metagenome (GOLD analysis project Ga0302046, IMG submission 200261) | Soil microbial communities from uranium-contaminated site in the Upper Colorado River Basin, Wyoming, United States - RVT147D111 (version 2) ...
CACAGGGCATCAGATCCAGCCCTGGAAGGAGTGTCGCCGTCCTTTTCAAGGCATCCTTTTTCCACTTGACGGGCTCGTTTTGAGCTTAACTTGTGACCAATGCGCTTAGAGGTAAGCGAGTATCAACTCGTGCAGTGTCAGTGCGAAGCCTGCGGTCGGCTCGTCAGAGGGGCTTTCCCCGACGAGGTGTCGGCTGCGGTACAGTATGGCTTCTGCGTGCGCTCGCTCGTGGTGCTCCTCGGCGTGGGCTACAAGCTCTCCTACCAGAAGATTAGCCGCTTGTGTGGCGATCTCTTTGGCCAGGCGACGGGCGTCGCTACGGTAGTCGCTGCCCAGCAGCAGTGCTTCGCGCAGTTGGCCTAGGCGCAAGCGGTGATCCAGGCGCGGCTCGTCGAGACACCCGTGGTGCATTTCGATGAAACGGGGTTGCGCGTCGAGGGCGCTTTGCACTGGCTCCACAGCGCCTCGAGTGCCGACTACACCGATCTGTTTGTCCACCCCAAGCGCGGGCGTCTGGCGATGCAGACGGGTCTTCTACCCCGCTACGTTAGCACCCCGGAGGCGCCTCGCTGGGCGGTTCACGACTGCTTGGCCAGCTACTTCAGCCATCAGGGGTGTCGGCACGCGGTCTGCGGGGCACATCTTCTCAGAGAGCTTCGTGCGCTGGAGGAGCAAGGGCGCCTCTGGGCGCGCTACATGGGGAAGTACCTTCTGGCGCTCTACCGGATGACGGATTCGGGCGCTTCAGCCTTGTCGGTTAGAGCGCAGGCGAAGGCGCTTCGCCTTTACGATAAGCTTCTGGCGAGGGCCGACGAGGAAGAGCCGCCCCCGGAGCCACGCGCGCGGGGTCGCCCGAAAGCGACGAAGGGGCGCAATCTGCTCGTTCGCCTGGGCAAGTATGAGGAGGCGGTTTTGGCTTTCGCCTTCCACGAGGAGGTGCCCTTCACGAACAACCAGGCCGAGCGCGACGTACGCCCGGCGAAGCTCAAGCAGAAGGTGTCGGGGTGTTTTCGCACGCTCGGTGGGGCGCAGGTCTATGCGCGGATCGAGGGTTTCCTCTCGACCGTGCGCAAGCAGGAGCGCAATGCTTTCAAAGAACTCTGTGCGGCCTTTGCAGGCCAGACCTTCCTAACTGCACCGAAGGCGGGCTAAACAGTTACGTAAAATCCTTCATCTGGCTCTCAGAGCGCCGAAGTTTTAGACGTGGACCCCTGATGGCGCCGGAGGAAGCGTAACCCGGTATACCCGTTTTACCTTTTCGGCGGTACAGGCAAAAATACCCAACACGGCGCCCAACGCCCGCCCTGCGTCATGCTGAGCCAAGCGAAGCCTCTCGCGGGCTTGCAAGGAGGGGTCTTACCGGAAAACAATCTCGAATGCAAAGAAAAAACCCCGTCGCCCTGTTGCAGGCGACGGGGTTGAAACAACCAGACCCATTTTTTTCTTGCGCCGGCAAGAAAAAACGTCATTCCGCGGCGCCTTCTTCGGCTTTAGCCTCGGGCGACTCCTGGGCGTCTTCGGCCTTCGTCTCGGTCTTGGTGTCGGTCTTCTTCTCGTTTTTCTTCTTCATCTTGGCCTTTCCTTTCTTGGTCTCGAAGGCCAACTCGCCCGGCTTATCTTTCTCGCTGTACTTGATGACCATCTTGTCGCCTTCAGCGAGGTCTTGCCCGAGGATGGCTTCTGCCATGGGGTCCTCAATGTATTTCTGGATGGCCCGGCGCAACGGGCGTGCGCCGAACTTGGCGTCGAAGCCTTTGTCAACCAGAAAGTCTTTGGCGGACTTCGACAGGTCCACTTCGATGCCGATGCTTTCCGCCCGCGCGAGCAGATCCGTCGCCATCAAGTCGATGATCGAATAGATGTGTTCTTTTTCGAGCGGGTGGAAGACGATGACGTCGTCGATTCGGTTGAGGAATTCGGGGTTGAACACCCGCTTCAGGGCATCTTCCACCGTGCTCTTCATCGTCTGGTAGTTGAAGACCTCTTCCGTTTGAGAGAAGCCGATGCCTTTGCCGAGGTTCTTGATGTCCCGCGCGCCGATGTTCGACGTCATGATGATGATGGTGTTGCGGAAGTCGACGCGGCGGCCCAGGCCGTCGGTCAAGATGCCGTCGTCGAGGACCTGGAGCAGGATGTTGAACACGTCGGGGTGGGCTTTCTCGATCTCGTCGAGCAGCACGACCGAGTAGGGTTTGCGCCGCACTTTCTCGGTAAGCTGCCCTCCTTCTTCGTAGCCCACGTAGCCGGGCGGTGCGCCGACCAGGCGGCTGACCGAGAACTTCTCCATGTATTCGCTCATGTCGATACGGATGAGCGAATCCTGCGAGTCGAACAGGTACTCGGTCAGCACTTTGGCCAGTTCGGTTTTGCCGACACCCGTTGGGCCGAGGAAGATGAACGAGCCGATGGGACGTTTGGGGTCTTTGAGCCCGGCCCGCGTGCGTCGAATCGCTCGGGAGAGCTTCTGGATCGGTTCGTCCTGCCCGATGACGCGGCCCTGCAAGATCTTCTCCATTTCGAGCAGCTTCTTTTGCTCCGGCTCGGAGATCTTGTCGACCGGGATACCCGTCATCATGGCGACGACCTGCGAGATGTCCCGCGACGTGACGTCATGCACCTCGTTTTCGGCCTTCAACTCCCATTCCCGCTTGGCCTCTTCGAGTTGCTCCTGGAGTTTCTTTTCGCGATCCCGGAGCCGGGCCGCCTCTTCGAAACGCTGGCTCTTGACGACCTGGTTCTTTTCTTCGCGGGTGTCTTCGATCTGGGCTTCGAGGTCGAGAATGGCCTGCGGCACCCGGATGTTGTTGAGGTGGACGCGGGCCCCTGCCTCGTCGAGCACGTCGATGGCCTTGTCCGGCAAGAAGCGGTCGGTGATGTAGCGCTCCGAGAGGTTGACGGCCAGTTCGACGGCTTCGTCGGAATACCGGACATTGTGATGTTCTTCGTACCGGTCCCTGATCTTCAAGAGGATCTCGGTGGTCTCTTCCGGCGTGGAGGGGTCGACCATGATCTTCTGGAAACGGCGGTCGAGGGCGCCGTCCTTCTCGATGTATTGACGGTATTCGTCGAGCGTAGTGGCGCCGATGCACTGGATCTCGCCGCGTGCCAGGGCCGGCTTAAACATGTTCGAGGCGTCGAGGCTGCCGGAGGCGCCGCCGGCACCGACGATAGTGTGGAGTTCGTCGATGAACAGGATGACATCCGGGCTCTTTTCAAGCTCGTTCATGACGGCCTTCATCCGTTCCTCGAACTGGCCCCGGTATTTGGTGCCGGCGACGAGGGCTGCCAGGTCGAGCGTGACGATGCGCTTGTCGTAGAGCACCCGCGAGACCTTGCGTTGCACGATGCGCATGGCCAGGCCCTCGGCGATGGCAGTTTTGCCAACGCCGGGCTCCCCGATGAGGACGGGGTTGTTTTTCTTACGGCGGCTGAGCACCTGGGCGACGCGTTCGATTTCGCGCTCGCGGCCGATCACCGGGTCCAGTTTGCCTTCTTCAGCCAGCTTGGTCAGGTCGCGGCCGAAATTGTCTAAGACGGGCGTTTTGCTTTTTTCCATTTTGCTACGCTCCCTTCCGTATCCAGAAGAAGCACGGCTACTCCCCCCGCTTCCGCCGCGAGACGAGGCCTTGCCACTGATAATCGCATCGAGTTCGGCACGTACGGCATCGTACGTAATCGAGAAGCCCTGCTGCAGGATCTGTGCGGCGATGTTCTCGTCATCGCGTAACAGGCTCAACAACAGGTGTTCGGTGCCGATGACGTCGCTTTTATAGAGTTTGGCTTCGAGATAGGTGATCTTGAGCACCTTCTCGGCTTGTTTGGTCAGCGGGATATTGCCGACGGTGAGGGTCCCGCCCGTGCTACGCACCGTATCTTCGATGGCCTTTTTGAGCTTGAAGAGGTCGCAGCCAAGGTTGCGTAAGATCTTGACGGCAATCCCTTCGCCCTCGCGTATGATGCCGAGCAGTAGGTGTTCGGTGCCGATATAATCGTGCCCGAGCCGGATAGCTTCTTCGCGGCTGTAGGAGATCACGTCGCGCACGCGGTTTGAAAAATTCCCTTCCATGCTGTCCGTGTTGTCGATACTGAGGGCGTGCAGGCTAAACGGCACACTCGGTCGTTAGTGGTATAGGCATGTGCCGTGCAAAAGGTGGGCCATGCTGAGACCGACGCCGGCACATCCTGATAATCCGCACGCCGTCCAGATTACGGCATACGAGCAGAGGAACGGTTCCCGATCACCAAGCGCTTCGTTTCACGCAACGCGGGCGGGTTCTGCGGTGAACCACGCAAGCCCGGAAATCGAACGAGCCCTCGTCTGTACGAGGGTCTCGTCAACGGACAACAACGCGGCCTCTAGCCTGCACGCTGCCAGTCTGTCAGGCGGCGAAGCTGGAGCCGCATCCGCATGTCTGCGTCGCGTTCGGGTTTTCGAAGGTAAAACCCCGGGCATTAAGGCCATCGTGGTAGTCGATGATTGTGCCCATGAGATAGAGGCCGTGGCGCTTATCTATATACAGGGGAATCCCCTCGAAGTCAAACGTCATGTCGTGTTCGCGCAACTTATCGAAGCCGAGTACATAGCTCATGCCCGAACACCCGCCGCCCCGAACGCCGACCCGCAGGCCATAGCCTTCCGGAATGTCTCGGGTAGTGAGGATCTTTTTGACCTCATCAGCGGCTTTCGGGCTCAACATGACCGGCACCGGAGGAGCCGGTCGCGTGGCGGTTTCTGCCATAGCATTCAGCGTAGGGTTTATGGGGATGTTGCACCTGGCAGGGCTATCGGCAAAATGGCCGCGTCAGGTACCTCATGCAACGGAAGCTCCGAGGGGCTGTTCCAGTCTTTTTCTCGAATTTAAAACGGAGTGGTGCCGGGGGCGTTCGGGTTGTCGAAAAACAGGGATGAGCCGTGGTCCTACCACCGTATAGCAGCCATACACGGCGCCGGGATCGCCGGGTAGCTCCGTAGTGGGTGGGTATTTCCGGCTTCCCGCATCGCTAACGTGAACGGCTGCCGCCGAGTATTAGTCGAGCGGGCGGGCCAGCACGACCGGTGCTTTGAGCGCAAGGGTCGTACCATGCCGGGGGGCGATTGCTTCGAAGAGGACGACGTAGATGCCGATGCGCAGCGCGTGGCCGGCATCGTCCAGGCCGTCCCACAGCAGGGCCCCTTCCTGCGCCGTAAGGTGGGCTTCTTCGAGAGAGCGGACGAGGCGGCCCTGTGCGTCGAAGATGCGGACGCGGATGAGGGCTGCCGCTTGCTCCAGCGTGTAGCGGATGGCGGTTACATCGTCCAGGCCGTCACGGTCTGGCGAGAAGGGGGAGGGTGTGATATCGAGGTGCCCCTTGGGAACGGGTACCCCGGCCTGCAGGCGCACACTATTCGGCCGGCCGGGTGTGCCGCCTGCGGGTGCAACGCTGCTGGTCCAGTGGCTCGGATCGCCACCGGAGCCTTCGGTCGTGATGCGTTCGAGCGCAACACCACGGGTGTCGATGAGGCTGGCGTGATGCCAGGCCGGATCGTAGAAGGCGGAATCCAGCCCGGTATCATCGGCCCGGTGCAGGTAGAGCAGCGCACCGCCGTTAACCAGGCCGAGGGTAGAGCGTGCCAGGGGAAGCAGCGTCACGGAATCGGCCGAAGCGGCGAGGTCGGGAAAGGCGCGGAGCAGGGTCGATTCCGTGGCGGGGTTGCTCGTCGGGTTCGGCTCGGCAAAAAGAACGGCAAATCCGTCCGGCCTCAGGAAAAAAAAGTCATCCCCGAAGCGAACGGTATCGGCATGACCGGTTTCGTCGGGCATGTCGGTCCAATACTGTCCGCGCAGGGTGAGGGTGCGTGTGCTCTTGTTGTAGAGTTCGACGTATTCGGGTTGATCGGGAAGGGCGTCGAACGGGTCGGCCCGTGGGTCGTACATGATTTCATGGATGAGGAGGTCTCCCGGACGGGCCAGGTAAGCGAGATCCAGAGAGGTACGGGTCAGGGTGTTCCCGGTCAGGTCCTGGAGGCCGGCGACAGTAAGACGAGATCCCGAAGGGGGAGCCGCGAAGTGCAGCCGCAGCCGGGTCGTCTCGTCGTCGATGAAAACACGTTCCGGGGTGCGTCCGTCATCCAGGGTAAAGGCGGCGGGGTGTACCGAGGCCGGGTCGGCGGGTTCATCGAGGTATATGTCCACCAGGTTCTCGGTCACCTGCTCGGCGAAGAGGGGATGGGGCGGGGCAACGTCCGGGGCGTATCGGCTGTTCCGAAACCCGGGTGTGGCGCCTGCGGCAGCCGTCGAAGCGCCGAAATTAAACCGGCTGTTCGAGGGGCCGTCCGGGTCTTTACGCTCCAGCGAGACGCCGTGGCGGCCCCATCCCGGCTCGTAGGTCACCGCATCAATGACCGTGTCTTCGACGAAAAGCACGGCGGCGTCGCCGTCGTTGTTCAAGGCCGGCCAGGCGGGAACCTCGACGAAATCAACGCCGGGAAAGGCGGTGCTGAAAGCCGCTCCGTCGCGGACGAGGACGGCATAGCCGCCCGGCAACAGAGCCCTCGGCATGTCGCTGACGGGTGAGGGTTGCCTGCGGTCGTCCGAGAGGCCGAAGCGGCGAAGGTCGAACGTCCTGCCGGATCGGTTATAGAGTTCGACGAACTCCAGCGAAGCGTCCGGTGGGTCGTAGTAGATTTCGTTGACGACGACGTCGCCGGGTCCGGGAGGCGGCCCCTGAGCATCGACGTAGGTGAAGGTGGTCGACGCGGCGGCGAGCACATTTCCCGCCCGGTCCATGATGTCGCGTACGGTGAGGATATAGCCGGCTCCGTTCACGAGCGGACGTGCCAGCCGCAGGACGTACGAAGCCTGGCCTTCCGGCGCGCAGGGTTCGAGGGTTGCCGGCGTGCCGATTCCGTTTGAGACGGCATAGTGTTCCGGCGCGCAGGCGTCGACGGGCTCGTCGAAGGTCACGGCGACGCGCTCGGCGTCCAGGGCTTCGGCGCCGATCAGGCTCGGTGCGCTTGTGTCGCCGGGGCCGGCTTTGCCCTGCACGGAGACGTCGTCGAAGAAGAAATGCGTAGGCGCGGCCTGCGTGTGTTTGAGCCACAGGCCGAAGAAACGACTCGCCGTGTACGTACTGTCTACGGCCGTCAACACCGGGGTGGCGTTGATCGTCACCTCCCAGGCATACGCCTCCGACCGCGTGACGACGACGGCCAGCGTGGCCTCCTCCCCGTCGAGGAGGGGTTCGGCGCTCTGCGCCAGCAGGACCCGGCCCGTGGCCGGATCGCCGTCCTGCCGGTAGAGACGCACTTCATCGCTGTTGCTGGCGCCGAGTTGGAGGAAGTATCCGGAGACGCTGCCTGCCAGCGCAGCCGCGTCCGCCATGAGAAAGACCCGCGCGCCGTTGAAGTTGCTGAGGTTGACGCTGCGATAGGCAAGCGTGAACGCCCACGTTCCTCGGCTTACTGTGGAAGGCGTAGCGAGGGAGAGGGTGTCCGATGCGGTGACGCCGTTGGAACGCAGGGCCGGGTTGCCGTCGAGCGGTGCGATCGTCCAGCGCTCCGCCGTGCCGGTCCATGGCGGATGCGCGGTGAAGTCTCCGTCGGAGAAGTCGTCAACGAGTTGGGCGGCGGCCGGGAAGGCGGGCAGCAGGACGAAAAGTACCAGAAGATGGGGCCGGGGCATGATCGCGGGCGGACGGACGGGGAGGCCGGGTAACGACACGCCAAGCTAGCCATACAAGCCGTGCTCCGGGGGATTTTAATGCGGGACGGCCGGTTTTTTCTCCGGGAGGTTTGTGTTGCCTTGTCGTGGGGATTCGGGCGTGCCTGGTTGTTGGTACATCGACCCCGACGGGCGCATCCGTCATTGGTCATTACGCTTGCATGCGCTCGCTGTCATGGGCCAGTGGGGGTTCCGGCCTCACCCATGACCACTGACCAGTGACTCGGTCTATCCGCCCACGACCCGGTTGCGGAGGTGATTGATGAGCACGCCGGCCATCAACTGAACCGTGGGGGCGAGCACGGCCTCGTCGATGTCGAACTGGGCGTCGTGTAGCGGGAATCCGGTGCGTTTGCCGGACTGGGTACCGACGCGTATGAGGGCGCCGGGCACGTAGTCCAGGTAGTTGGCGAAGTCTTCCGAACCCATGCTGGGGACGGGGATATCGTACACGGCGTCGGGTTCGAAAAGGTGCACAATGGTGTCCCGGACGTTGGCGATGAGGCGCCGGTCATTGACGACGGAGGGGACGCCCTGCTGAAAAGTGACCTCAATCGTCACTTCATGCAGCGCGGCAAACTGCTCGGCGGTGTGACGCATGTAGGTCTTGATGGTGTTGCGGTCGTCGTTGTTGAGGCAGCGAAGCGTACCCTCGAACATCACGTCGGCCGGGATGACGTTGTGGACGTCGCCGCCCCGGAAGACGCAGGTCGTCAGCACAGCGGCGTTGCGGGCGTCGGTAACGCGGCCGGCGAGCTGGTAGAAAAGGTTCAGCACTTGCATGGCGATCCAGATCGTGTCCTTGGCCTGATGAGGCCGGGCCGAGTGACCTGTGCTCGGGGCGTGTATGTGCACGCCGAAGCGGTCGGCGGTAGCGGTTACCGGCCCGACGAGGAGGCCGTATCGACCGGCTTCCAGCGTGGGATCGACGTGGATGCAGTAGGCGGCTTCGAGACCCTGCAACACCCCGTCGCGGATCATCGGTATCGAGCCGCTGGGGGAACCCTCTTCGTTGGGCTGGAAGAAGACGCGGACCGTGCCGCGCAGCTGGTCGCGGAGCTGGTTGAGCACGAGCGCCACGCCAAGGGCGACGGTCGTATGAGCGTCGTGGCCGCAGAGGTGGGCGACGCCTGCGTGTTGCGAGGCGTACGGGACCGGCTTCGCGTCCTGGATCGAGAGGGCGTCCATATCGGCCCGGTAGCCGACGATAGGGCCCGGCTGCGTGCCCACGATATCGACGAACAGGCCGGTCTCAGCCAGCGGGCCTTGTACCGGCAGGCCGTAGTTTTCCAGCTTGTTCCGGATAAAACGGGACGTTTGTTCTTCCTGAAATCCCACTTCGGGATGCATGTGGAGGCGCCGCCGGATCGAAATCAGGAAGGGCAAAAAATCGTTCGGCAGCTCGGCAAGGCCCTGGATTTCGGAGAGGCCGTTCAGGGGTTCGGTAACGAGGGGGGAAGCAGGGTAGGTCATGGGGTCGTGCGGGCTCGTCTTTGTTGACGTCTCTCCGTTTTATCACAACAAGCGCTGTGCCAGATTGCGCGGCCGCAAGGCCCATGCTGCCAGCGGCGTATGCGCTCCCTTTAGACTATCGGCAAAGACGCGTCTTTGCCATACAAACTTGCAGAGCAGTTATCACTCTGGACGCTTTTTCCTGCGTTGTTGAATGAAGGCCACCGAGTCTGTCGTTGGTTTTCGATCGTATTCGCAGATCAAACTAACGTGGAGGATGCGTCATGGGAAGAGTATTACCGTACACCCGTTCGCTTGTTTTGCTGCTGTTGTTTTGCTCCAAAGCCGTACCCCCTGTCGGTGCGCAGGTGCCCGGAAAAATCGCATACCAGGGCCAGTTGAGAGAGGCCGACGGTACGCTCGGAGACGGCACGTACGTCGCGACCTTTGAACTCTACGACAGCGCGGAAGCGGGGGAGATGCTCTGGCGAGAGGTCCAGTCGTTGACCGTCGTCGACGGCATCTTCAACATCCAGCTCGGCGAAAACAACGCCATCGATTTGCCGTTCGACCGTCCGTACTGGTTGAGCGTTCAAATCAATGGAGAGGAACAGACCCCGCGTATGGCGCTCAGCGCCGTGCCCTATGCGTTCAAGCCCGTCCGGCTCCCGGAGCCCGATTACGACAGCGGCTGGTTCTCGATGAGTTCGCAGGCAGGTAACGCCTCCTTCATGGAAGTCGTCCATAACCTGGGGGATTATCCAAGCCTCGTCAAGGTGCTCGTGCGGGCCGTCGACGGCGTCAATGAAGGCTTCATCTTTGAAGGCTTAGGCGCTGCGCAGAACGACGACGATACGGCGGCCAAGAACTATGGCGGCGTCGTGTTCGCCTACAACCAGGAGCGCGTGCGGCTCTGGGCGCCCGACCGAAGCAACAACGAGTCGACCGGGCGCATCATCAATGTTTTGGACGGCTGGGGCGGCGAGATCTTCGCGCAGGGCTCCAATGACGCGGAGGTCCGCGTGCTGGCCTGGAAATAACGCTACCGGGAGGTACCTACCATGTGGAAGAGATTATTCATCGCGGCGCTGGTGCTGCTCGTGCACGCCCCCGTATACGCCCAACGTATCACCCACGCGGCGATAGGAAGCGGTGCGGTGAGGGCGGCGGATGCCGGCGGCAGCGGGACGGTGAGCCTCGCCGGGCAGGCGGTCATCGGCGTCATCCGGAGCGCCGGTACGACCGGCAGGGTCGGCTTTTTGTATGTCGCTACCGGGGCCGGCGGTCCGACCGTCGTTACCGAGATCGATGACGTCGCCTTGATCGCCGGGGGTGACCCCTTCGTCATCGAGGATTTGAACACGGTCTTCTCCGACCCCGGCGACGATCCGTTACTTTTTTCGGCGAGCAGTTCGGACGTGGGGGTTGCGGCGGCGGTCGTCTCGGGCAGCATGCTCACCGTCATGGCCGAGGATGTCGGTACGGCTACCATTACGGTGACGGCCGTGGACGGCAAGGGTGGGGTGGCGTCCGTGTCGTTCGACGTGGACGTTCCCACGACCGTGGCCGTGGAGCGGTCCGATGACGTGCCGCAAGCCTTTGCGCTCGAACAGAACTACCCGAATCCCTTCAACCCGCAGACGACGATCGCTTTCGACCTGCCCGAGGCCGCGCACGTGACGCTCACGGTCTACAACGTGGTGGGGCGTGTGGTCGCCACGCTGGAATCCGGCACGCTTCCCACAGGCCGATACGCGGCGACGTGGGATGCGACGGGATTTGCGAGCGGCCTCTACATGTACCGGCTTCAGGCCGGCTCCTATGCCGCAACGAGAAGGATGCTCTTGATGAGGTAAAAGGACGTCCTCCAACGTCACACCATCCCGCTTCGCTTCCGGAGCACCCACTCCGTCGTCAGCAGCAGCACCACGATGAGGAAAAAGACGGGCAGGTGCCAGAGTTCCGTCTCACGGGCTTCCTCGTAGCGCACCGCCGTGAAGGAACCGGACGTCGAGAGGGCGGCAGAGAGGGCACGCAACGTCTCCGGCGTGAAGAAGGAGCCGCCGGAGCGCTGGGCGATCTGCCGCAGCAACGCGGCGTTGGCCCGCGTCTCCTTGAACTCCAGGGTCAGCGGACCCACGGCAAAAGAGCCGTTGTCTTCGCCCATCGAAACACCGTCGCGCTGGCCGCCGGCCTGGTAGCTGTACGTACCCTCCGGCAGCGTACCGACGTCGAGCGTGTAGCGCCCGTTGCCGGCGGGTTGCATCGTGTAGGGATAGCGGGTGCCGTCGGGTGCGGTGACTTCCAGCGAGACGGAGGCGTCATCAATGGGGTTGAGGCTCTCGTCGTACACTTGGCCGGTGAACTGGATGGCTTCGCCGCCGCCGAAGATATCCTGTACGGGAGCCACCCGCACGCGGCGGTCGTCTTCGGGCGTGGTGAGCCACTGGATGAGGTTCGAAAACAGCGCGGGCCAGAAGGCGGTGTAGGCTGCGAGGTCGTCCGGGAGGTTTTTCCAGCGCCACGTGCCGGATCCCAGCATCGCGGCCGAGCGATGGCCGGTGCGGCGCCGGATCACGAGGAGAGGGTCATCGAGGGCGACGCCGCGCACGTCGATGGTGGCGAGCACGCGGGCGTCCGGGCTGGCCTGCCAGCGACTCTGGTTGTAGAAGAGCGGCGGCAGCCCCCCGTAGGAAGTCGGGCGCTGCGGGATCTCCAGAATCGGATGTTGTTCGCCGCGCGGGGTCGCCACGAAGGAGGCTTCGTCGAAACCGGGCCGGCTCCGCTGCGGCATCACGGGCAGCGCGTCGGCCAGGCCGGTTCGTACCGCGTTGAGGTCGGTTTGCCGGGTCAGCAGGAACAGCAGGGGCGTGCCTGCCTCGGAGGCCTGGACCACCCGTTGCAGCGCGGCGGGGTCGGCCGCCCGGCCGGGGAAACCGACCAGGACCATCAGGTCAAAATCATCCAGCGTTGCGGGGAAAGGACCTTCGTAGAAGGTGCCGGGCTCCCGCTGCACGAAGGAAGTAATCTCGGTGTCGGCGTCCTGGCTCAGAAGCTGCTGGACCGTAGCCAGGTCGGGGCTCGGCGCGGCACCGAGGAGCAGGATGCGCCGCTTGCTCTTGAGCACCCGTACCGTGACGGACTCGTTGTTGTTGCGGTAGGTGACTTCCCCGGAGAGTTGGGTCACCGCCACGTTCAACTGTTGAAGCCCTTCCTCGGCCGGGGTGTACTCCAGATCGACCGGGACCTCGGCGGTTCCATCGGGCAGTTGTATCGGGGTTGAACTCAGCAACGCACCGTTCCGGAACAGCGAGACGACCACCTCTTCGCCTGCAAAGCCTTCGGTGCGCAAGCCGACCTGTACGGGCAGGGCGGCGTCTACGTACGCGATCTCATTGGTGGTGACCCGGCGTATCTGCAGGTCGCGGCGGCGCAGCGTGTCTCCGACGGCGACGGTGTAGATGGGGACGGGATACCGCTCGGCCTGGTAGAGGGGGTTGCGGCCTGTGTTGTACTGGCCGTCCGAGAGGAGCAGGACGCCGCGCAGGTTCTGGTCTTGCAGGGCATCGCGGACGTAGTCGAGCGCCTGGGCGATGTCCGTGCGGGTGCCTTCGAAGTGGAGCGAATCTGCGGCACCGTCTTGAGGCAGGGGGCGCACGGCGTTGCTGAAGGCAAACACGCGTGTATCCCCATCGACGGGCGGTAGGGCTGCCACCGTCCGCCGCATCGTCGCGGCCAGGTCGAGCGGTTCGCCTTCCGACTCGGCTTCGAGGCCGAGGCTCTGGCTGTCGTCGACGAGGACGGCCAACACCGGCGGCCGGTCGTCCCGGAGGAACTGCCGCCAGATGGGTTCGAACAGCAGAAACAGGACGATGAAAAGCGCCGCGAACCGCAAGCCCAGCAGCACCGCCCGCCGGGCCGTCGCCACGTGCGGCACCGTGCGGTGGTACGTCCAGTACGTCAGCGCAGCCGCCACCGCCGCGCACAGGGCAAGCAGCCAGGGGCTAAGGCCGAAGGAGAGGGACATGAGCACGTCGAAGGACGGATTTCGAAGGACGAACCAGGGGCAGATTGTAGGAGAATGGGTGAGCGCGTCTCGGGTTCCTGCGTACCGGCATCGTAACGCCGTCGGCACTCATCGCACCACCACCATCTTGCCGGAGTGCACGGCGTGGTCGCTTTCGAGGCGATAGAGGTACAGGCCGGCCGGCAGCGACGCCGCGTTGAATACGAGGCGATGGAGGCCGGGATGCAGGGGGCCTTCGAAGGGAACGGCGACGAGCCGGCCGAGCAGGTTGTACACGCGCAACTGCACAAAGCCCGCGCGTTCCGGCGTGTGCACCTCGAAGGTCGTTTTTTCCGTGAACGGGTTGGGGTAGGGGGGCATCACCGTGAAGGCATCCGGCAGGGGCGTTGTGTCCGCTACATCGGTAGCCAGTTGCTCGGCGCGCTGAACGGCGGCGTCGGCGTCGATGACGCCCCACCCGATGCTGTTGTTCGGGCTGGTAGGCTGGCTGGCCGTCTCTCGCAGGAGGTCGCGTACTTCGATGGGATTCAAGTCCGGGTTGACCTGCAGGATCTGGGCGACGACGCCCGCTACGATCGGGCTGGCGTACGACGTGCCGCTGCCGTTGGTGCTGTAGGCGGACCCGGAGGCGATCGTCACGCCGACGCCCAGGGCGCTGACGTCCGGCTTGATGCGCCCGTCGGCCGTAGGGCCGACGCCGCTGAACCCGGCTTTGACGCCCTCGCTAGTGACCCCGCCGACGGCGATGACCGAGTCGCCGTCGGCCGGCATGGTGATGAACCGCCAGGCGGCGTTGCCCTCGTTGCCGGCGCTGGTGACCACGACGACGCCCAGCGCCGCGGCCCGGTCGGCGGCCCGCGTCGTGATGCCCGTGTCGCCGTCGAGGTCGGCCGGCGTGTAGCTGTGCTGGCCGGCGTCGAACTCGCTGTAGCCGAGCGAGGTGTTGACCACGTCGACGCCCAGCGCCTCCATCCATTCGAGCCCGGCGACGAAGTTGTCCTCTTCCTGGTTGGTCTCCGTCGGCTCAAACTCGGTCGTGGCGGCCAGCACTTCGGCGCCGTAGCCGGGTCCGATCAGGTCTCCCTCGTCAAAGCCGACGGCCACCGACGCCACGGAGCGTCCGTGGAGGCTGCCGTTCGGCTCGGCGGCAAAGTTTTCGAGGCCGAGCAGGCGTCCCTGGTTGACGACGTGTACAAGCGAAGCATGCTGAAAACCGCCGAATTCGGTGTCGAGAAAGCCGATGCGTACGCCCGTCCCGTTGATGCCGCGTTCGAGGGCCGGGATGGCGTTGATGACTTCGAGTTGCTGCTGCGATGACCCGTAGTCCAGGCGGGTATTTTTGCGGGCGACCGGAGCGAGGGATGCCTGGGCTGCGGCCTTCGGTTCAGGGGGAACGAAGAGTGGGGCAACCGGCCGGACTTCCCGGACGAACGACAGCGTGCGGACCGTGGCGACCTGGCGTGCATCGAGCCGGGCGCTTACGGCGTTGAGCCAGCGGCTTTGCATCAGGGGGGTGACGCCTCGTTGTCGGAGCGCGTCGAGGTAGGCGGGCGACAGCGGGGCGTCGAACGACGACGGCGTCGCCGTGCCGCGACGAAGCCGCCGCTGGCGGGCGCGTTCGGTGAGGTAGTTCGTCTCCGGCACGGTGGCCTTCCCGGCCGCATCGCGCTTGTCTTGGAGGAAGATCCAGTACTTGGCGGGTTGGCTTTCCCCATCCTGCGCCAGGGCCGTCTGGCCGAGGGTGAGGGCCAGCACGAGGCTGGCGACAAAGAGGCAACACGGCCGTTTCATAAGCGTGCTTCGTCCCGGTTTTTTTCAAACGTAAGGAAGTAAAAGGTACACCATATATCCGAGAAATCCGGTCAGCAGGACGCCGCCTTCAAGCCGGGTGATGCGATAACTCGTCCAGGCCAGCGGCAAGAGCAGCACCCCGAAGCCGAGCATCACGGGAAAGTGGATCGTCAGCGACTCGGTGTCGACCCGAAGCGGATGGATCAACGAGACGAGGCCGATGACGAACAGTACGTTCAGGAGGTTGCTGCCCAGGATGTTGCCCATCGACATGTCGGGGTCTTTCTTCAGGGCGCTCACGAGCGACGCCGCCAGTTCAGGCAGGCTCGTACCGATTGCCACAACCGTCAGGCCGATGATGATGGGGCTGATGCCCAGCCAGCCAGCAATATTGACGGCGGCATGGACCATCAGGCGGGCGCCGATGGTCAGCAGGAGGATGCCGCCGAGCAGCAGCGACAGTTTTTTGCGGACCGAGGCGGCGAGGTCGTCGCGCTCGAAGTCGGCGAGTTCGTCGAGGTTGCTTTGCTCGGTGTTGCGTTTGCAGTCGACGATCAGGAAGATCAAAAAAGCGACCAGGCCGCCAATCAGGATCAGCCCGTCCACCTGGCTGATGACGCCGTCGAGGGCCATCAGGTAGAACGCGCCCATGGCGGCCATCATGATCGCGTATTCTTTGCGGAGCGTGGCCGGCGCCACGGCCAGAGGCAGGATCAAGGCGCTGGCGCCGAGGATCAGGGCAATGTTGCAGATGTTTGAGCCGACGATGTTGCCCAGCGCAATGCCGTCTTCGCGAGAGAGGGCCGCAAAGAAGTTAACGACGAATTCGGGCATTGAGGTGCCCAGGGCGACGACCGTGACGCCCACGACGAGCCGTCGAATGCCGTATTTGAGGGCGAGGCTGGCTGCGCCTCGGATAAGCCATTCCGCACCGAGGTAGAGCAGGCCGAGCCCCATGGCGAAAATCAACAGTTGCCAGAGCATGCCGTGTTGGGTCCGTAGGTTGCCATCTATATGAAAACGGCTCTACACCGCGTCTGCAGCGAGCCGAAAAGAGTATGCTGAGTGGTTCAGGGCTTATCTTGATAGTCGTCTTTTTTCACGAGGACATGAAACAGGGTATGCCCAAACCCATCGACACTGACCGGTTCAGGCAGGACGAACGAGCGCCCGGCCGTGAAAGGCGCCGGGAAGCAGTTGTGAGGGTAGCGCTTTTTCCGGCGGCTCGTTGTTTCTGTCCATCCAAACCGTAGCCTCGGGTGCTAGTTCCGCCAGCAGTTGCCGGCAAGCGCCGCACGGTGAGCCCGCAGGGTCTTTCAGGCATGTCAGGTACAGCCCGCGCAGGTCGAGCAAGCCCCAGGTCACGGCGGTGCCCAGCGCATTGCGTTCGGCGCACAGGGTGCGTCCCCAGTCCGGGTGTTCGACGTTGACGCCGGGTATGAGCCGGTCCTTGCCAGAGACGAGTACACAGCCGACGGGAAAATCGGAGGCGGGGACGTAGGCACGCTGCGCCGCCTGCCGGGCCAGCGCGATGCCAGCCCTCGGGTCGGCGGGGGGCGGAACGTCCAAGAAGGGGATCCTTGAGGTGCCTACGGCAGGAAGCGTTTCCACGCCGGGTGCCTGGAAGGCATCGTCCCCGGCCTGCGTCAAGGGGCCTCCGGGCAAGGAGGTCATGTAGACGGTTTCTTCCGGTAATACGGCGCGGCTGAGTACCGCCGCCACGATGTCTGTTCGTCCGATGGCCACCGCCGTAGTGACTGCGTTGACGAGGGCGGGGATCACCAGGGAGAAGGAGGCGCTCTCTACCCGCACACCCGGTACCCAGGTGCCGTCGGAGAGCAGCAGCACAGAGGCGACGGGATGCCCTGAGTAGGGCACATGGGCCCGCTCGGCGACGGCCCGGGCATACGCGCGCAGTGTATCTAACCTCTCCTTCACCCGCCACACCCTTGTCTAACCGTCTATAAAAACAAACAGGAACCCCTCGTATAGCCAGCCCTGCCGAGAAGTTTCCCGTACCGGCCCACAGGGTATGCCGGTAAAGGAAGAGATAGTGAAACCCATTCCGGAGGAGTTGCGTCCTGCCCGGTTAAGCGATAGCTTTTCTTAGCCCGGTGCCGGGATGGCGGAATAGGTAGACGCAACGGACTTAAAATCCGTTGGGGCGCAAGCCCCGTGCGGGTTCGAATCCCGCTCCCGGTACTTGATACTTCGAAAAAAGGTCTTCAAAGGAGCTTAAATGCCTCTTTTGAGGGCCTTTTCTCGTTTCGATGTGATTTGGGGTGTCTTCGCCCATGCACTCGATTAAGAGGCTACTGCTGACGTATTGCTGACGGACAGCTTCTGATCACTCAATGCTGCACCTCCGTAACCAAACAACGAGGGTGCACCGATGGCTTCTTTGATCAAGCAACGGGATCACTACTACGCGCAGTTCTACGACAGCAAACGCCAGCCCAACCGCAAGCAGGTTCCTCTGAAGACCAAGACGAAACGGGTTGCCCAACAACTCATCCGGCAACTTGAGGACCGCTACGCGCTAGGGGAATTCGATCCGTGGCTCGATACACCTGGCGAGACAAGAAATGAGGACCTGGGGTTGTTGCATGATGCTATTACAGCATTCCTCAAAGCCAAGTCACACCGGAGTCAGCATACGCTACGCTCTTACAGAACGTACCTTGCCGCGTTCGAGCGGTTCGTTGGGGAGTCCTTTCCCATCAACTCAATCACCGGGCAGCACGTCCTGGGCTTTCTGGATTCGACCGATGCGGGCGACGTAACCCGCAAGAGCTACCATCGACACTTACGAGTGTTCTACCGCTGGCTCGTTTCTAAAGGCGTGATCCGTAGGGATGTAACAGATGACGTACCCCTTCGCAAGATCCCCGACCGCTTCCCCCGTTACCTGATGCCAACGGATGTAGAGAAGCTAATCCTAACGATCCGCAAAGGCGGGTATACACAGTGGCTCATCCCGGTCATCAAGGCGACGGTGCATCTCGGCCTACGCCTGGGCGAGGTGTGCAACCTGCGATGGGATGCCATTGACCTGAAACGGCGGATGCTCACCGTCAAGAACACTGGTGACTTTACGACCAAGAGCGGAAAGGAACGAAGCATTCCTATCCCGAACCGTGCATTCGAGGTCTTTCAGCAATTGCTCGAACAACGAGAGGGTTCGACACCTGATGGATTCGTGTTTCTGAACTCGGAAGGCACACGCTTAACGAGGTACCATCTTTCACACATGTTCTGTGATTATCGGCGTAAGGCAGGACTTCCCGAAAACATCAACTTCCATAGCCTGCGGCATACGGCGGCTTCATGGCTCGTGATGAACGGAGCCTCGCTTGAGGCAGTGCGCTTGTACCTGGGACATTCGACCATCCAGGTAATGCGAATTAAGAGTTAAAGGCGAGCATGAACATGGCTGCGGCGAGCCGTCCGAAGACATGCACCATTAGCCCCTTGTAGGAACGCACCTTCGAGGCCCCCTCAAGGCCAGTCTTCTCTTCAATCCAATTGAAGAGCGACTCTATCGGCTGACGCACCCCGCTGACGATTTCCGAGTAAACTCGATCCGTCAAAGCTAGCTCCTTCTGCCCTTTTTTCTTCTTGATTGGCGTGTACAAGCGCACGTTTTGCTCACACAAAAGGCGCTCGACCAGTTCCGCGTCGGCGTAAATCTTATCGCCATAGACTTCGCAGTCACGCAAGCGAGGCAAAACCGAGCGAAGCACCCTCAGGTCGTTGTCCGAACCCGGACCGGGGCCGATGTAATCCGGAACGGGCAACGTGCTGGGACGCCGGAAGGCCAAAAGATGCACTTTCACGCCGTAGACGTACATCTTCTTCGACGCACAATAGCCCTTGTTGGCGAACTCCGGGGCCACTTTGGCGCTTGATGAGCGTTTTTCGTGGGCCATCACCACGGGAAAAGAATCGACCAGACGCACGGCGTCGAGCACCCCTTCAGGGGCGAAGTCTTCGAGCACCTGTTCGATGAGGCCAGGAAAGACTTCATGGAGTCGGTTGAGGCGTTGGACATAGCCCCCGTAGCAGGGCAGCGCTGGAAACCACTCGGCCAGATGATCGGTGACATAATCTCCGCCACCGCCTATGGCGGGCGGTAGATGTCGTGTATGGTTCGGTGTTTTTTGATGATGCCGAAGAGGTAGATCGTCAAGACCTCCTCATCGGTGAATTGGGGTTGGTTGTTGTTGCTCAAGCGCCTAGCGAGCACCCAAAGATGGCCCTGATAGTGGTGGCAGATGTAGAGATAGAGTCGGATTAGCGTATCTTGCCATGCCATATCGTCCGAAGGTGTGTTTGGTGGAGGTGTTGGTCCACTGCTGCTAAACACACCCGACGATATGGTTCTCAACCCTTAATTCGCATTG
>Ga0302046_10001942_pt1 | contig 19368 bp, 14 predicted proteins | sample RVTome_11_FD_200261 | JGI IMG/M metagenome (GOLD analysis project Ga0302046, IMG submission 200261) | Soil microbial communities from uranium-contaminated site in the Upper Colorado River Basin, Wyoming, United States - RVT147D111 (version 2) ...
GCCCGGCTCCCCGCTCCTCGCCGCCGCCCGCGCCGGCAGCGGGGTCGCGATCGACGGCCGCGAGGTGCTGCTCTACCAGGCGCTCGGGCAGTTCGTGCTGATGACCGGGCGCGAGCTGCCGGAGGCGATCGGGCGGCGGCTGCTCGGGCTGGAGGAGCTGGAAGGACCGTGAAGGGACGCGTGCTAGCATCCCCGCAAGCTCTCCGAGGCCCCGGTCATGACCGCCGAACCCGCCAGTTCCGTCGTCGCCGGGCCCGCCGAGGACGCCTTCGCCGAGGACGTCCGGACCGGCCTGACCTCCAGCCCCAAGCGGCTGAAACCCAAGTACTTCTACGACCCCCTCGGGTCGCGCTTGTTCGAGGCGATCTGCGAGCTGCCGGAGTACTACCTGACGCGCGCCGAGACGGCGATCCTCGTCCGCCACGGCGCCGACGTCGTAGCCAGCCTCGACGGACCGCTGCGGCTGGTCGAGCTGGGCAGCGGCGACGCCGCCAAGAGCCGCTACCTGATCGAGGCGCTGCTCGCGCGCCAGCCCGACGGTCTCGACTACGTCCCGATCGACATCTCCGAGTCGGCCCTCGAGCGCAGCGCCGAGCATCTCAACGCCGCCTATCCGGGACTGCGGGTCCATCCCCGGGCCGGCGACTACATGCTCGGCCTGGAGGCGATGCCGGGCGCCGGCCGCGGCGGCGTGCGCACGCTGGTGCTGTTCCTCGGCTCGACGATCGGCAACCTCCACCCCGGCGAGGCGGTCGAGCTGCTCTCGGGGATCCGTGCGCGGATCGAACCCGGCGACGGACTCCTGCTCGGGCTCGATCTGAAGAAGTCCGAGGCGGTGCTGATCCCCGCCTACGACGACCCCCTCGGGGTCACCGCGGCGTTCAACCTCAACCTCCTGGTGCGGATCAACCGCGAATTGGGCGGCGGCTTCGACCTCGGCGGCTTCGCCCACCGCGCGGTCTACGACGCCGGGCGCGGCCGGGTCGAGATGCACATCGTCAGCCGCCGCGACCAGCGGGTGCCGATCGAGTCGCTCGGCCTGGGAATCGAGTTCACGGCGGGGGAGTTCATTCTCAGCGAGTGCTCCTACAAGTTCGACCGCGGGCAGGTGGAGCGCTTCGCGGACGCCTCCGGGTTCGCCCTCGGCGGCTGGTGGACCGACCCCGACAGGCTGTTCTCCTCCGCCCTGCTGGTTGCGCAATGACGCCCAACGGGCATTGACAGCCGCGGTTGCGCCCCTGCCGGGGCGTCACGCCCAGGGGTCGAGGACCTGGACCTCGGTCGGCTCGAAGTCGACCACGTTCCGCGTGACCAGCGTCAGGCCGTGGACCAATGCCGTGGCGGCGATCAGAGCGTCGCGGACGGGCCGCGGATCGGGCACGTGCAGAGCAGCGCTGCGCCGTGCGATGCGCACGTCCACCGCCAGGATGCGGTCGGCGAAGGCGGGCAGCACGTGGTCCTCCAGCCAAGTGCGGAGAATGGACCCCTGCGGCGGGTCCCGCCTCTCGGCGAGGAGGATGCCGATCTCGAGCTCCTGGATGGTGATGACCGACAGGAAGAGGCCGGCGGCCGGCGCCTCCGCCGCCCAGGCGACCACATTCTCGTCAGCCTTGCCGGCCCGTGCCTTCCTCAGCTCGGAAACGACGTTGGTGTCGAGCAGGTACATCAAAGGAGGTCCGCCGGGCGGGCGGGATCCCGCAACGGCGGGATCTCCAACTCCACGTCCTCCACGCCCGGAGGCTGGCCCAGCGCCTCGATGATGCTCCCCTTCGAGCCCACGAGCTGCTGGTAGGCCTCGAAGCTCAGCAGCACGTGCGCGGGCCGGCCGCGCTCGGTGATGATGACCGGACCGCTCCTGGCTGCGTCCTTGGCGCGGCTCGTGTGCTGGTTGAACTCACGGCTTGAGACCTTGCTGATCGACATCAGCACCTCCTTCCAGGTAGGCATGTTACTACATCGGGGCGCGACCTCCTGCGGATGACTAGCGGCTCCGCACCGCATCACCGCTACTCGCGGGGGTGCGGGCGGCTCACCGGTCGGAAGTGGCTCGTCCTCAGCGACTTGCAGAGGAGCACTCCTGACCCTCCTCAGGTTCGAGGCTCCTCAGCGCCCGTGTCGAGGTCCGCCGGAGTGGGCGAAGCCTCGCTCTATGTGTGACCGGGCAGTCGGCGTTGACCAACCTGTCCCTCAGGGCGCTGCCGCCGGTAGGTACTTGCGAAGCCAAACTTGAAGCTGGGCTTCGTCGAAGGTCTCGCACTCCCAGACCACGAGGACCTCCCAGCCGAGCTCCTCAAGCTGCCGTCGCACGCGAGCATCGCGCTCGACGTTGGCTTCGAACTTCGCGACCCAGAAGTCCCGCCGGATCGTAGGAGTTGTAGTCCGGACGCAGCCTTCGTGGCGGTGCCAGAAGCAGCCGTGCACTAGAATGACCTTCCGAAGCCTGGGGAAGACGAGGTCTGGGGTCCCAGGAAGGTCCCGGCGGTGAAGGCGGTAGCGGTAGCCCAGATTGTGCGCCGCGCGGCGTACGGCCATCTCCGGAGAGGTGTCCGTTGCTCCTATCCGGCCCATCAGCGCCGACCGCTTCGGGTCCACCGGCGGGCCTTGGTTCTCGCTCATCGGGAGATCGCCCTGGGGCGACTGCGCAGGGTTGGTGGAGGAGTATCGACTTGAGAACGGCGACCTTCACGGTCGATGCATCCCTCCTCACGGAGCTGGGAGAGCGGCTGATCGGCCGAGCGCCGATCGCCCTGGCCGAGCTCGTGAAGAACGCCTATGACGCGGACGCCTCCACCTGTCGGATCCACTTCGGTGACGATAGCATCGTCGTCACCGACGACGGTTCGGGGATCTCGGAGGAAGAGTTCTGCCAGCACTGGATGCACCTTGGCACGACTCACAAGATAGACAAGGATCGCAGCGAGGGTGGCCGACCGCTGACTGGTTCGAAGGGGATCGGTCGGCTCGCCGCGCAGTTCCTCGCCGACCGGATGACCCTCGAAAGCACCTCCAAAAGCACCCCGGAAAAGAGCCTCTTCGCCAAGGTCGACTGGACCAAAGTGGAGCGAGGCAGGAAGCTCAGCACCTTCAAGGTGAAGTGGGAGATGAGGTCGGCGCCCGCCGAGTCCTTCCCTGGCGGGAATGAAAGCGGAACCCGTGTCATCCTCGATGGTCTGCGAAATGCCTGGGACGCCGCGGAGCTCGAGAAGCTCGGAGAGGAGGTATGGCGCCTGCGCTCACCGTTCAAGCGTTCACCGGCGCACCCGCTACCTCGGGGCCCGGAGAACTTCTATATCGAAGTGGATGCGGTGGGCATCGAGGAAGCACGTGAAGCGTTCGACAGAAGGTGGCGCGCGCTCTTCGAGAACTGGAGGGCTCGAATCCGAGGTAGCCTCGAGCGCGGCCGCTATGGCGGAGACGCCAGTATCTTCGTGGAGTTCAAAAAAGACTATCCCGACGACGCCGAAACCGCTGAGGACTTCCGCGAGACAGTACCACTTCCGCTGAACGGCGACGGTCAGGACGGCTCCGTCTTACTCGACACGGTCGCCTTCGAAATCCTGGTGTTCAAGACGAGCGGACACCAAAAGGGAGGAATCCTGGTCGGAGAACTGAGGGACTACTTGGCCGAGTATGGCAATGTCTCCGTCTACGATGCGGGCTTCAGGCTACCCTACTACGGCTCCGGGAGAGGTGCGGGCCAAGACTGGCTGTCCATCGCATTGGACCAGGGTCGAAGGATCGATCAATCACGGCTCCTCCCGGAGCGTTTCCGGGCGGCGACCAAGTACATGCAAGATCTGCCCGCTCCGGGGCGGATCTTTGGAGCCGTCGAGATCGACACGAATCACGAGCGGAGCGTTGCGGCAAAGGCTGGGGCGAAACCGGGGGAGTGGCTCCAGATCCAGCCGGGGCGAGATCGACTCCACGACAACGCCGCGTTCAGCCAACTGCGGAAGCTCGTCCGTTTCTCGCTCGACTTCTATGCGAGCCGTCATCGTCTCCGGGCACTTCGCGCGCGGGAGGCCAAACGCCCTGAGGAATCTCCGTCGAAGAAGTACAGTCGTGCCCTCGAAGTTCTTGAGCGCCACGAGGACGAGATGCCAGCAGCCGTCTTCCTCGAGGTACGTCGCGACCTGAGAAATGCGCGCCTTGCCAGCGATGCCGAGGAGAAGGCTCTCGAGAACCGCGCAGCTCTCCTGGCACCGCTGGCGACGGCTGGGATGACCGCGCTCGCCCTGCGGCATGAACTCGCGCGAGAGATTCAGTTCCTTGCGAGTTCGGCGGAAAGGCTCGAGTCCTTGGCGGCGAGTCACGGGATCCCGGAGCTTGCCTCGATCGCCGAACGCTTCGCGGCGGCGAAGGACCGCCTGCAGTCCTTGAGAAGTCTCTTCGCGCCACTCGCGTCCAGGGAAGATCTGGAAGCGGCTGGTCGACTACTAGTGAAAGAGGTCGTCGACGAAACGATCAAGGGAATGCGCGCTCTGACTCCGGGAGTCCTGTACGAGTCGAAGGCGATTCCGACAGATCTGCGCTTCCCCCTCGGTTCGTTGGCAGAGTGGAACGCCCTGCTCCAGAACGTCCTGGCGAACGCCTGGAACGCCATGCTCGACTCCGATCGTTCAAGAGTTCTGGTTTCTGGGAACAGAGAAGCGAGTGGCAAGGAGTGGCTCCGAATCAGTGACACGGGTCAAGGCCTCGGAGTCGAGCTCGACGAAGCGCCTCATTTGTTCGAGCCCTTCGAAAGACGACTGGAGGTGAGTCGTGATAACCGGTCACTGTTGATAGGTGGTCAAGGGCTTGGTCTGGCGATCGTCAGGATGATCGCTGCTCGACGTGGAGCCGAGTGCAAGTTCGTCAAGCCCGAGGTAGGATTCTCGACGACATTGGAGATTTCATGGCGCGGAGGTAGGCGATGAGAGTGCTCGTATGTGACGATCAGAAGGAACGAGCGGAAGAAGCACGAGAAGCGATTCGTCGAAGCGAGCTCGATGACGCCGACGTGGAGTTGCTTGTCGGGCGGGATCTCACCAACGCTCTCGCAGCGTTGTTTCGCCGAGTCAAGGAGAGCGTTGACAACCCTGCCGGCTACGCCCCTGCCGAGGCTCTCAGGTTCGATGGCTTCGATCTCGTGATCTTCGACAACAACCTGTCAGAGCTCGAGTTCGACGGCGCACGCCTCACTGCCGAGTCCATGGTGGGGTATGTGAGAGCGTTCTCGGACTGTCCTTACTGCGTGTCGCTGAACAAGAACCCCGATGTGGGTTTCGACCTGCGGTACCTCGTTGGTGACCACGAGACACGCGCCGACCTCGCGCTGAATACGGATCACCTAGAGAACCGTGGTTTGTGGACCGGAAGACAGGATGATGCGTTGGACGGCTTTCTCCCTTGGTACTGGCCGGCTTTGGCAGATGTTCCCGAGCGCCGGAGAGAGCAGGTCAGGTTCGTCCAAGAGCGACTGATGGGGAAGGTACTCTCGTCTCTTGGGTTGCCTGAGGCAGAGCCTTCTCTAAGCTACCTCTCTCGTCATGGTCGGGGAGCGTTGGTGCCCAGCAAGTCCGCTGGCGACTGGTTGTTCATCGATATGTTCTTGGAAAGAGATCGATCGCTTCCGGCGGAGTCCTTGGACAGTAGGAAGGCACTCGCTTCGAGTGCAGCCGAGAGTGAGCCCGTCGCTGAAGTGGTGGCTCGAGTCATTGCCGCCGACCTCGATCTTTGGTTCCGTCGAGATCTCGTCGCACCCCAGGAAATGCTCGTGGACGTTCCGCACCTGGTCATGCGAATGCCGTTTCTCTTGGCGGGTGACCCGAGTGAGACGAAGGCGTGGCAAGACGCGGTAGCCAGTGAGTCGGCTCCCTTCGGGCTGGACGCAGAGATCTACCGTGCACAGGTCGCGAAGGCACGGTTCCAGCACGGTATGTGGGTCCCAAGACCCATGTTCCTCTGGCCCCTCCTCAAGGAGAACGAGGTCTTGGATGACCTCTTTTTCAAGGCGGCTTCGAGCGAGACAGAGATTGCTGATGTCGTTTTCTGCGAGGATCGGTCGATGTTTGCTCCACGAGTTCCGGGAGGGGACCAATCACCGCCGAGGGAGTTCACGGCGGAGTTCGAGGGTGCTTCGGCTAGACGGGTCGTCGCGGTAGTCCCAGGCTATGAGTACAGGCCGTGGAGCCGATTTGTGGATTAGGATGGGCATGGCCTCCGCACTCCCAGAAGAAATGCGCCGGCTCTTGCTTCCGTATGCTCGAGCTGGTGTCTCGGACTGGAGCCAGGTTCCAGGCCACGTTCGCGGAGCTATGGTCACCTCTCTGGGGGGGCCAAGACGGATTGCCCTGAAGGAGGAAGAAGCGGAGTATGCGTTAGCCACGTCAGGGAATCCAGATTCCGCAAAACTCATTCCGATGCCGCGCATTCCAGGGAATGTCGGCTTTCAGCAAGCCTTCTTTTCGCCGCTCGTGACCGACGGCGGTGGCTCGACGAGAGTGGCGTTCGAGGTCGTGGTAATCGCTCGCGGGAACATTCTACCGTATCGTTTCGAGCAGGCAATGCGGAGCGGGACCCACACCTACGATCACGTTCAAATGTCGCGCGAGATTTTGGGGCGTACTTACACTATAGATAAGGTGCCAGACTGGCTGCCTACCCGGTACCCAGCTCATCCGCTTCCGTCGCGGGATGCGCTTGGCCTCTTTCTCTGCGTGTTGACCTCCATGCATGGCTATCGAGGCGGTAGCCAGGAGATCGTCAGAGATGTGCTCGTCAAGGAGCATCGCTCTGCCGATGCGATGCGCTATCTCCGGCGACTCGATGCCCTGTTCGGCGATGACGACTAGTCGAGCAGTCGGATCATCGAGAGGAATCTCTTGTAGCAGCGGACGTAGCCATTCCTCACCTTCGGAGCGATTCCGTCGAGAGCGGCCGCCAGCCTTCCGTCTCGGAGTCGCTCGTAGAGGGCGTCGGCCTCGCCTTCCGGGGGAAAGATGGCATACACGCCATGCGACGGTATGGCCCCCGATCGATCGATGGCGAGTCGGGGAACTCGCGAGAGCTCCGGCACGAGGAGCTTCGGTGCAGCCCAGTCGCTCGCCCGGACGCAGTCGATCGGCCGATACCAGGGCGAGCCGCTCTTGCGCACGATGGCTCTCCGAGAGAGCACCGACTTGTGCCGCTCGAGCCTGGCACGGAGCAACGGATAGCGGGCGAGATCGCGCAGGCTCCCGTCGTCCGCGTGCAGCGCGATCACACGACGCCCGGACCACTCTGTCATACCTTCCAAGATCTCGGACGAGGCGACCCAGGGAACGAGAAGTTCCTCTTCGACATCCTCGTCGCCCTCGGCGAGGACGAACGCTTTCGCATGGCCGAGGGCGGGGCCGACGCGGATCCGGCAGCCGAGATCGGCAAGAGTGCTGCCCCGATTCGGCCTGGCTCGGCGGTCAGGCTCCCGAGGACTGCTTCTCTTCGTAGCAATCAGTAGGGACGGATATGCGCCCACTTCGTTCTGATACGCCTCTCGGGGCTCGAGCGGGCTCTCTTCCACGATATCGAGCAGTGGCAGCCACCTTTTGCGGAACTCCTCCGCGAACGCCATGTATCGCCACCGGTCGGTACAGAGGAAACCGCACCGCCCGCCCGCCTCGAGCGCCTCAAGCGCCCTATCGAGGAATGGGACGAAGAGGTCGCCGCCGGTCATGGATGCAGGGAGAGCCTTGTCGTACCGGGCTCGCATCCGCTTCGGAAGGTAGGACCAGCGGAGGTAGGGAGGGTTTGCTACCACATGCGTGAAGGCTCGGGGCTTGAGATCGGTCAGCAGGTAATCCGCCGTCCTCACCCATTCTCGGGCACACGCTTGGGCCACCCGCTGGTCGACGCCGGCACCCTTCAACCATCGGACGAGAAGGCTTCTCGCTCTCCGTGCTTCCGCAGGAGCAATCTCGTATCCGACGATCCTCGGCCTCAGGATCGAGGCATTCAGCGGGCGACGGTGGCGTTTCAGGGATCGGAGGAGTCGTCGAGCAGCCTCGACCAGGAAGACGCCTTCCCCCGCTGCCGGCTCCAGCAGCTTGGAGCTGGAAAGATCGTGACTTTCGTGCCATCCTACGGCGTCGAGAATGCGGCGAGCCATTTCAGGCTTCGTATAGATGCCGCAGCGGCCGTGGAGTTCCTCCAGCTCTCGGGCGAGGGCTGTCGCCACCCTGCTGGTCCGTCTAGGGCTCATGGTCCGACACCTACTTCCGATGCAAGGCACACTCGCAGCCAACTCAATTCTCCGGCTCCAGGGCCGTCCAGTGCCGTGTCCGTAGTCGGGCTCTTCGCCGGAATCGGCGGCTTCGAACTGGGCTTCTCCCGGGCCGGCTTCGAGCCGACGCTGCTCGTCGACGTCGATCCGGCCGCCCGTGCCGTCTTGAAGGAGCGGTTCCCGGGCGTGGACATCGGCTGCAACATCGAGGACCTGGCCGAGCTTCCGGCGGGTACGCAGATCCTCACCGCCGGGTTCCCCTGCCAGAACCTGAGCATGGCGGGCGACAAGTCGGGCATCGGAGGTCCGAAGTCCGGGATCGTGACGAAGATGCTCGAGCTTGTCGCCAGCTCGCGGATCCCGGTCGTCGTCATCGAGAACGTGCCGTTTATGCTCCACCTGGACTCTGGGAAGGCGATGTCCTGGCTTGTCGCACAATTCGAGGGTCTCGGGTACAAATGGGCATACCGGATCCTGGATACGCGGGCCTTTGGACTCCCCCAGCGGCGCCGACGCGTGTATTTCGTGGCGGCGAGTCACCTCGATCCACGACGCGTTCTCCTCGCCGACGACGACCCGCAATCGGCGGCGCCGGTACCGGAGGTCGGCCTCGATGCCATCGGATTCTACTGGACTGAAGGCCGCTCGGGTGTGGGCTTCGCCGTCGACGGCATTCCCCCACTCAAGGCAGGTTCGGGACGTGGAATCCCCTCGGCGCCGGCAGTTCTGTTTCCCGACGGGGAAGTGCTGATGCCGAGCCCTACGGCTCTCGAAGCCCTCCAGGGGTTCCCCGTCGGTTGGACCGAACCTGCTGATCTCGTGGAGCCGGGCAGCCGCTGGCGGCTGGTCGGCAACGCGGTCTCGGTGCCCGTGGCTCAGTGGCTCGCAGATCGCATTCGGAAACCCGGCGTTCGACTGCAACTCGACAAGAGCGCGGTTCAACCGGGTAGGTCATGGCCGAATGCAGCTCACGGTACGGCAAACGGGCCAGTCGCGTTATCCGTCAGTGCTTGGCCGATCGCCAGGGAAGCGGCGTCCATAGTAAGCCTCCGAGACCAATCATGGACCAGACTTTCCGCCAGAGCTTTGGACGGCTTCTACCGCCGTGCTCAGGAGGGTGGCCTACGGATGCCGGAAGGCTTCCTGGACGCCTTGCGTCGAGCACCCAGAAAATCCGCATCCCGCCAGAAAACCCGTGGCGGGCGACAGATCCACTCGCCGCCGAAATCTGAACGCCGATCCCCCAAACGGCGGTGAAGCAAGACCGAGAATCGCCAGCGGTCAAGTAAGTTCGAAGAACCTTTTGACGAGTGCGCGATCTAGAAGGCGATTCTGGAACTCGCAGCTCGTCTCGGCAAGAAGTGAACACGCGTGACAGGCGGCCAGGTTGAGAGAGCCCGGCCCCTGGCCGGCGCTCTCGCTGCAAATCGGATCGGACGCGCACCACATGGCGTCCTCCAGGGCGCGGGTGACGATCGGCTCGAGCTTGCCTGGCTTGCCGAGGGCGACGAGGCCCCCCAGCGTACCGTCCGCGTCGCCTGCGGCCGTGTAGAGCAGGAGGCCGCCCATTCGCGCACCAGAGTCGGCCGGCGCCGAGTAGATCCGCTCGCGAATCGACGAGGCGCCGTAGCCCGCCTCGAAGGCGAGTCGCTTGATCAGGAGGTGAGCCAGCGAGTGCAGGAAGACGAGCTCCACCGTCGGAGGGAGGACGCACCTGCCCCATTCGTACGCACGGCGGAGGAGATCGCTGTGTCGCCGCTCGATGACCTTTGAGAGCTCCCCGAGCCGGTCGAGATCGACCGCCAGGAAGATGCCCTCGCCCTGGACTCGAAACGCGGGGAGCCAATCCAGCGGCTGCAGACTCAGTGCGGACGGCGGCGCCGCCGCGTCGTCGATGCGGTGGAAACCGGTGAGCACTCTCGTCTCCGCCAGCCGTTCGACAAGACCGACGCGAGCGAAATAGCCTCGCACTTGCTCCGAATACTGAGCGGGATTCTGCGGTCGGCAGACGAGGAGATCCTGGACGTCGCGACGCTCCTGGTGGAGTGCCCGGTACTCTGCATGGCGATAGGCGATCTCGTTGTCCGATTGCGCGGTCTCCGTACCCGTGCGAAGAGCCTCGTAGGCCGCCCGGAGCTGCGCTGCGTCGACTCCGCGCATTCTGGCAACCACCTCGAACGTGCGATCGTCGGGATCTCGTTGCGAATCGAGTAGCTCTCGGACCACCCTCTCTTCGACGATCTGAACCACCCGAGATGAGTACGGAGGAATCAAGATCGAGCTTGCGGTACTCGGAAAATACACATTGGATGCGCCTCGCTGCAGGGCCAGGAGGTTCGACGAGCCGCCCGCTTCCATAGGTCCGCTGCACGTCTCTGATCCGTCGGGACCCAGCCAGGGCCTCTTCCCCCGGCAGTGCAGACCGCGGACCCCCGCCGGACTCGTCGCGCCCATGAGGGAGCGTCGTGCACCACAGGTCGCGCACTCGATGAGCAGGCCACCGAGGCCCCCCCTCTTGGTGGCGAAGAAGTAGAGCCCAGGGGGCTGACATCCGCTGTCCCATTCGAGCCCCTTGTGGGCTTCCGAGTGCACCCATTCGTTCCACGGGAAGTCCTCGATATGCCCCTGGCGGCAGGCGACGATGAACCGGAGCGGTAGCATGCGTCGCCGGCGAGTTTCCGGGAAGGTGCTGCACGGGGGCTTACCGCGAAGTCTGGCGGACGGATTTGGATTGCCGCAGCGGGGCCGGTTGAGAGCGAAGAGGTCGGCTCGCTCGAGCCATCGGCACCGGGGACAGAAGTGCCATTGCGGGAACCGCACGTACGGGAGAGGCGCCATGGTCCCGCGAGCGCCCCCCCGCTCCGTCTTGGGTGGCGGCGTCAGGAAGTGACGCACGCCGAGCCGAGACGCGAGGCGTTGATCGAACAGCCTCGGCGCCTCACGCGTCGGCCAGACGTCGAGACCGGCCGCCATCAGAGCCTCGTCCTCGAACTCGAGGATCGCTCCAACGCCGAACGGGACGATCGACTGCGAGCGCCGTGTCACGAGGCGGCTCACGCGGCACCTCCGCGCGGAGTCTCGTAGCGCGGAACCACCTCGGCTCCGCACTCCACGTCAACGTTTCGCATCGCGGTCAGCGTTTCCCAGCTCTCTTGCTCGCCCTCTTTGGCTTCCGTACCTGCCACCCGCATGAGGACCCGATCCTCCGCATATCTACCGAGGTTTCCCCACGCTGTAGCCGGGTTCCTCGCCCACTCCTCAAGGCGCCTCGCGAGGATTCCTTCGAACTCCTGATAATGTTCAGGATCGATCCGCCGCACACGCTCTCGGACGAAATCGATTGCAGTGAGGAAGGAGGGGTCCGAACGATCGATATCCTTCGGCGTGGCCCAACCAGCCACGTGCCGGCCGGCAATCACCAGAACGGCGTGCAGCACCCTCTCGAGGGACGGTACGGCAAATGGTGTGACGCTCGTCGGCTCGACGTCTCTATAGAACGCCTCATGGAAGCCGCGGAACTGCTCGTAGTGCGAGCGGTCCCGCGGGCGGTTGGCATTGTACAGCGTGAGGATCAGACCGGGGCTGCGCCGCGAGCGGCCAACACGACTGCTAGCCTGGATGTACTCAGCGGTGCTCTTCGGCTGGGTCACGATCATCATGAGTCCGAGACGATCGACGTCGACGCCGACCGAGATCATGTTGGTGGCGAGGACGGTATCCAGAGCTTGATCGTCCCATTGCGCACCCTTGGAGTACGGCACCTCCAACCGCTTGAGGATTTTCGGGATCTCCTCCTGGTCCTTGCGGCTCGTCAACTCTTCGGCGAGCCTCATGTACCGCCGTCGATCGTTCTCGAGTTCGTATCGGCGATGCATGGTCGGGAGGAACTCGGGAATGTCCGAGGTGACGAATGTGGCGGCCCTTCCGAGCTCTCTGAGACTCGAGTAATACTGGACCAGCGTCCAGTAGGGATCGACGATCTCGTCCGGCGTCGCGTCCCCCGCAACGATGAGCACCCCCTGTTGCATGGCGACGACGGCCCGGATCTGGGCCGTCAGCGGCGAAGAGGCCGCTGTCGGGAGCAGACCCAGATAGACCCGACCCGCCTCGTTCACGTCCTCGATCGCGAAGAAGGAGTCTGAAGCCTCCAATCCAGGAGGCGGAAACTGGAAGAGCTCTCGATCGAAGAGAGCCCTCACCTGCCGACCTGCGTGTCGGATGGTCGCCGTGGATGCGATGATCTTCGGTGGATACGCGCCACGCGTACACAGATAGTCGATAATGCCCTCATATGCTCCGACGATCGATCCCAGGGGGCCTGAGATCAGGTGGAGCTCGTCTTGGATGACGAGATCGGGCCCGCCCCCGACCTCGAAGATCGACCCGGCTTGGGCCCGCCAAGTGAGCATCGCGAACTTGTCGACGGTACCAATCAGGAGGGTTGGTGGATCTAGATAAATCGACTCGTCGACGACACAGATCGGAAGATGGTCCCGGATCACCGAGAACGGACAGGGCCCGTCCTCGCCGCCTCGACTCGGACAGACGAAGATCTGCCGTCCGGCGCGCTCGAGGTATCCCAGGCGCTCGCGGTTGTCCATCTCCGTGCCGCACCACGGACACGAGAGCAACTGAAACGGGTTCTTCGCTTCCCTGGCACCTCTTTGCAGGCGGGCCAGGTCGTTGAGGGCATCTCGCTCGTCGTTCGGAGTGAGCGACATCCCGACCCAGAGTCCGATCGAAATCGGGACCGTACCGAGCCGCACCGGAGCCGAACGCCGGATCAGTTCACAAGCGCACACAAGTGAGGCCGCTCGCTGGAACTGCTGGCTCGTCAAGAGACGTAATGTGTATCGCATCAGGATGCGACAGCCCCGTCGCCCTGGTTCGTCGAGCCGCCCGCGGAGAATCGCGAAGGCCGAAGCACCCAGATACGCCTCGGTCTTGCCGCCGCCCGTCGGAAACCAGATGAGGTCCACGAGCTCGCGATTCGCCGGCGCAAGCTTGCCAGCCACCCGGCAGTCCGGATCGCGGACGAGGCCGGGCAGGACCATGAGAAGGAAACCTAGCTGAAACGATCGCCAATAGCCGGTCCGCGTCGCCCAGTCGGATCGATAGTCCTCCTCCCGCGGAAGCGGGACCCACGGCTCATCGAGCTTGCACCTCAGGCGGGAATGGTACTGCTGCATCAACATCGCGCGGTTCATAGCCAAGAACGCGTCCAGAGATCGTCGGTCGGAGTCGAGGAGCTCGATGCCATTGAGCATCCTCGACAGGGCTTCTCGACAACGCTCGACGTGTGATTGCGCGACCGGTCGGAGTCGGTTCTCGAGGTCCACGATTCGCGACTCCAGATCGTCGATCCACAAGTGGTAGTCTTGGCAGAATTCGCGCAGGGCCTCGGGAATCTCCCGACCCGGATCGCCGCAGCCGCCCATCAAGAACTGCATGCTCAGGTAACTCTCGCCGCTCGCTCTGGGGACGACGGGAGCGACTTCGACCACCGGCATCGTCGCTGTACGCAGCTCCGTTGCCTGCTCGCTTCCCTCGCACGTCCAGTCGGCGGTACACCCGTGACCGATCGCGAAGACGCGACGCCCCCGGTAGAGCATCTCGAGAGCCAGCTCTTCTGGGTCTTCACTTCGACCTTCCAGATTCCGATACTCGGCGAAGGCCGGCTGGCCATCGACGGCGCATACGGAAAAACCGACTTGGAAGAAGGTGCGAGCCTCCGTTCGACGTGCTACTGTGCTGTTGTAGAGGCTCATGGTGACCAGCAGGCGCCCTCCCTGTCGTTCACGACTCACGGCACGGAGTTGGAGCCCGGGCACGATCTCCCAATTGCGGACTCCGGCCGACAGCAGACCGATCGTTTTTGGTTCGACCGTCAGTGGCTGCCGATGCCAAGATGTGCGCTTGTATTCCTCGATCGTCTCTGTTCGACTCTCATACACCGCAGCCGAGACTTCGACGACGAGCCCTCCTTCGGGAGGATCCAAGAGGAAGCTCAAGGCCATCGCCGACGGCTGGTAACGATTGGCGAGCGTCACTCCGTCGTCGTAGACGTCCTGCGCCTCGCGCGCCTCGCCCTCTCCGGGCTCGAAGCTGACGTCCACCGCCTCGGGGTCGATGGGATCGACATCGGAAGCATCGCCCGTCGCACCCTCGACACCAGCGACCGCCTCCGACTCATTGGTCGTCGACTCCTGCGGAAACAAGACCCCGGCGAGATAGCGGATCGCCGGCGGCTCCTCTAGGATCTCGTTGACGCCGTGCGCGGGGCCCACGAGATCCCTCTCGAGGAATTCGACGAGCAACCTGCGAAACTCTCTGGGGTCGTTCATAGAATCGCCTCGCTCTCTATCAACTTCGAGCCCCCCTTGACCAGAATCGTACGAGAGGGTAGCGAAGCACGCGAGCCAACGCCCGCCTCAAGACGTGCGGAAGATCGTCCTCTCGCCGCCACCACGGTCGCTCGAGTGGATCGTCACCAGGATCATCCGCGCCATGCGTCCTCGTGGAGTCGATTGGCCAGGCTCAGCGGCACCGTCACCAGGTCGGGATCGACCGACTCGATGGCGACGAGTACGACCCGCTCCTCGATCTCGACCGCCTCATCGAGGTCGGAGCCGTCCCGCAATCGATCGCGAACACGGGCGACGACCTCCTGCGTGAGCCGATGTCCACACTGCTGGTGGAGCCGCCACAGCGTTGCGACGGCTCGCTTGCAGTCGTCGAGCTGCACCTGGAAATCCCGATCCTCTGTCGCCCGCAGGATGGCGTCGATGTCCCGGTCGCCGTCCCGGGGACCAATGACGTTCTCTTCCTCGACCCAACCTCGGAGAGTGGCTACCGTGCGTCGGCAGCCCTCTCGGGCGAGCCGGCGCCGGAGCTCCTCGTACGAACCTACCGAGCGGAGCGCCCGTGCGAGCGCAAGCCGCCAAGCCGCAGCTTGGTCGCGCAGCCCTGTGTGCGCAACGGCATCGACCGCGTTGCGGATCGCGTCTCGATCGGTGCCTCGAACGAGCAACACCAGATCTCCCGTACCGAGCTCCGACGCCTTCCGTGGGGCGAGCTGCCCCGCGGACTCGCCGCTGTCCCGCTCCGTAGAGAGCAGCTGCAGCACTCGATGCTCGGGCGTGAAGGCAGCCCAACCACCCCCGGCAAAGTAGATGAGCCGGGCCTCAGCCGTTCGGTCGGTCGTCGAGCCGAGACGCTCCATTGCTCGAACGCGCCGACCGCGCAGGACCACCTCGTCGGGGTCGGGTAGCGTGATCGGCGCGAAGTCTTCCGGCGGCGCAGGCAGCGGCGCTCGACGCCGCACCGCGCGGAAGGGTCGCTGCCGCTCGGTGAGCTCCCGGACCTCCGCGGCCGCGCGTGCCGCCCTCGCCTTCGAGCCCTCGAACCACCCAACCTCTGGTCGGTAGAGCAAGAGCGTCATCGACCTCGCCACGGGGGGGTGGAGCAACCGTTCCATGCGTTGTTTCCCGTACCAGGCGGGGACCAGGACCGGAGTGTCAGGGTCGTCCGGTAGAGCGCCTTCGAGCCATTGCAGATCGGGGGGCTTGTCGAGCTCATCGACGAAGTCCCGGTCCGAACGCGAAGCCGCCACGAGCCCTCCTGGATTGTCGAACGACCAGCTCATCAGGGCCTCGAACTTCGGGTTGTTGCATTGCAGTGACTCGACTGCCTCGATCGCTCCGGCGAAGAGCCCGTCAAAACCTCTCAACCAATCGTCTCGCCACCAAGGGCGCGACTCTCCGACGGTCTCCTCCAGCTTGACCCAGAGCGTCCGGAGTCGCTCCCAGCTCCGCCTGCCCGGCGGCGCGAGGAACCGGCAGATCCGCACCAGCGCGCCGATGCACTCGCTGCTGGTCTCGGTCAGCCGCTCCAGGCCCTCTACCCGGGCCACCGACTCAAGCTCGTGAGCCAGCGCGAACGCACTTTCGAGCCCCGGGATGTCAAGAACGACGGGTTCCGCACGTGAGCCGGCACGACGGCGGAACTCCTGCTCGAACTCGCGAACGACGGTCATGCTTTCGCCTCGCCGGGAACGAGGCCAGTCCAGTCTACCCAGCCACTCGTCGTTCCACGCCCAGAAACCGAATCCAACTCGCGAAAACTGTCGGAGCGCGTCGCCATCCTGCTCGCTCGGGAATGCGAGGACCCGGCGACCACCGCTCGCGATGCGGCAGAGGTTGGAGGCATCGCTCGTCCCCGCACCAACGGGAGCGACCACCGCGACTACGCTCTCGTCGCTCTCGGCGAGCTCGAGCGCCTCAGACGTGCCGTGGACTATCGAGAGGACGGGCGCACCGCCCGGGCCACGACGTGTCCATGTCTCTCGCACGAAACCGTCGCCGTCGAAGCGCTCGCGAGAGATCGGTAGAAGATCGACGACCGGCGTGCCGAGAATACTCAGCTCGCTCGCGAATCGCTTCATCTCACTCACGGGTCCCACGACGAGGATCCGACTACGCTTCTGCCGGAGGACCGCCGGGGATGTCAGTCCGAAGAGTCTCTCAAGAGCCCCTACCGGCTTCTTCGCCAGATCGAACTCGACTCTGCCGGCCCTCAAGACGCCATCGGGCCTCTTCGACCGCCGGAAGCCGCGAATGTCCGCGATCCGACGAAACCTCCGTATCGATTCCTTCTTCGGCCCGACTTGGAGAATCTCGAAGTGGGTGGCTTCTTCGGGGCTACACTCCTCGGCATCCTCGAAGATCTGCGACTTGTTACGATACCTCACGTATCGGACGAACTCGACTTCACCGCTTCCCTCTGGGCCGACCAGGTGCTCGCCTCGATGGAAGGTCGGCACCGGTGCCACGTCGAGCGCCTCTCTCACCTCGCCGAGCGCTCGAAGGACGGCGACCAGGAACGGCAGCGGCCCCGGCCGCGACATGGCGAGCACCGCGCCCTTGGCGTCGTTCTCAAGAACGGGATCTAGGAGCAGTGCAGCGCTCACTAGGAGAAACTCGGAGACGGGATGAGGTTCGCGCTCGTCTCCGAACGACAAATCCATCACGAACGGCCACTCCTGAACGACCTCGTCGAGCAGCGAGCCGATAGCCCCGCGCTGGGGGCAGATCTCCGCAATGGCTAGCTGGATTACCGCCGCATCATCGAGCATGCCGACCGGCCCAAGATCGTCAGGGATAGCGTCGGTAACTTCCCGGAAGTACGTCAGCGCCGCCCGCGCACTCTCTCGGTGTTGAGGGCTTTGGTGGGGGTCTTCGACCACCGCAATCAGCAGTCGGAGACCCGATGAAAGCTTTCGGAAGTGATGGCCGCAGCTTTCGTGCTGAGCGGCGAACTCCTGCGCATGGGCGACCAACTCCTGTTCCGTATACGACCGATCGCCTCGCGCTGCCGCGAAGAGCGCCTCCATTTCCTCTCGCTCTCGATCTTCGAGCTCCGGGGCCCGCCATTCCGGCGCCCGATCCGTCAGCGCCCGGAGCCGCTGCAAGGCAAACTTCAGTGCAAATCGCGCCCGCGCCGGGTCGTCTCCGATCTCCTCTCGCGCGAGGTTGAGGGCGCCGAGAGCCAGATGGACTACCGATCCCGGCTGGTTTCCCAGGAGGTAGCGGCTCAGGAGGGCGACTTCGCCGGGGTCGACCCAGCCTTCGAGCTGGTACAGCTCGTCCCGCAGCAGCTCGAGGTGCGGGCCGCTGGAGCGCTCTTCGACCTCCCGGCCACGACGAATGAGCCGCCCCTCAAGTCTCGCCACGTCTTCGAACGTGATCGGCAATCCTCAGCGACTCCTACTCCTCGGATTCCTCAGATGTTCGAGCGAGACAGCACAACATGGCCTACCTCGGTGCCCACAGGCCAGGCGGCGTCGCAGACGGAACAGGGTGGACCACGCACCGGAGTCGGTACCCGGACTTCTGCGACGCCATCGGAGGCCCCCAAAGCTGAACTCTCTCACGGCTTCGGGGAGCTGAACCTGTCCAGGCCTGCCCCGTTGCGCAGACCAGGCGCCGAACCAGCCGAGGCCGCTCGCCCGAGAACTAGGCGATCCGCCCAGCGATCCTGGTCCGTGCGTTAATCAGTAGGTGATGGCCCATTACGCCGCTCAGAATAGCACCTGCGATGGATGGCGTCGGGGGCCGAGTTCGAGGACGTGCGGGCGGCGCTCCCCGAGCACCTACGGGGGGTCGTGACCCTCGGCTTCTTGACCGGCTGGCGGATCGCCCGGGACGACCAAGAACCGGGAGGGGAGGACGCTACCCTACGGCCGGCTCTCTGAGCTGGTAGACGTGGCAGAGACCGCCAGGCAGGCGCACCAGCGCCTCGCTCGGGAGGGGAGGATCTGCCCCTTCGTCTTCCACCACCGGGGCGGCCAGCGGATCGGCTCGTTCCGCAGGGCGTGGGCCAGGGCTTGCCGGGAGGCCGGCGTGCCGGGTAGGCTGCTGCACGACTTCCGGCGCACCGCGGTGCGGAACCTCGTGCGCGCGGGAGTCCCGGAGAAGCTAGATTCCAGTGGTCGCGATAGCGCGACGGGGAAAGAAGAGGGAAAGTACGGTCTCCACGGGCCGAGTGGTTGATGTCGCAAGTCGCTGAAAACAAAGAACGCCGGTGTAGCTCAGGTGGCTAGAGCGCCTGACTGTGGATCAGGAGGTCATGGGTTCGACTCCCATCGCCGGTACCAGCCTTCGACGGCCCGACTGCGATCTCTCTCTCTGTAAGCCCTTTCCCTGCAAGGACTTGCTGCGATCATGACCGAACGAGTCGAGCCTCGGCTGCTCAAGGGGCTGCGCGACCTGATGCCGGCCGAGATGCTCGCCCGCCAGTGGATGGTCGACACCATCCGGGGCGTCTACGAGCTGTACGGCTTCGTGCCCCTGTCGACCCCCGCGATCGAGTACCTCGATGTGCTCTTCGGCTCGGCGGGGGACGAGGCCTCGGGCTCGATCTTCAAGGTCGAGGGGCCCGAGCCGGTCAAGCTCGGCCTGCGCTTCGACCTCACAGTACCGCTGGCGCGGGTGGTTGCGCAGTACAAGGAGCTGCCGCGGCCGTTCCGCCGCTACCAGGTGGCGCCGGTGTGGCGCGCCGACAAGCCGGACAAGGGCCGCTTCCGCGAGTTCACGCAGTTCGATCTCGACTCGGTGGGCGTGGCCTCCGAG
>Ga0302046_10001944_pt1 | contig 19348 bp, 18 predicted proteins | sample RVTome_11_FD_200261 | JGI IMG/M metagenome (GOLD analysis project Ga0302046, IMG submission 200261) | Soil microbial communities from uranium-contaminated site in the Upper Colorado River Basin, Wyoming, United States - RVT147D111 (version 2) ...
ACCGCTCCGATGAGGTACCGCAAGGAAGCGAACGTGATGGGCGGGATCTCCTCGAGCCCTTGCTTGATCCACACGAAGGATGTCGCCCACAAGAACGCAGCCGCGAGCGCCAAGCCGACGGCTTGGGGCACGGTCGGGGGTGGTTCCTGCTCCTGGGTCACACGGTCAGGCCGACGCCTTCGAGCGCCTTGTCGATCTGGCGCAACGTCTCGGCCTGGTCCTCGGGGGAGTGCACGAAGTCGAGCAGGCTCGAATCGATCTTCACGATCGGGATCTCCGAATAGTCGACCAGCCAGTCCGAGTAGCGATCGTAGACGCCCTCGAGGAAGGAATGATCGATTTCGCGCTCTGCGATCCTGCCCCTCGCCGCGATCCGTTCGAGGGTCAGATCGAATGGCGCCCACGGGACGACGATTGCGTCCGGCGTCGGCAATTGAGCGGCGAGCGCCTCGTAGAGCGACAGCAAGGTGGCGAGATCGTTCGAGTCGTACGCGCCGGCAGCGTGGTATGCGTGGAAGAAGACCAACCCGTCCTCCTGGATGCACCGCTCCTGGACGACCGGCTTGTCGATCCCCGCCGACGCCTGATGCTGGCGAGCCCGTTGGGCCAGGTAGTACGTCTGCATGCGGAACCCGAGGTCCTTGAGGTTGGCGTAGACGTCGGACAGGTACGGGTTCTCGTCGATCGGCTCGTCGAGCGCATGCCACCGGCCTTTCGAGGTCAGCAGATCGACGAGGGACGTCTTGCCGACCCCGAGCGGCCCGGACACGGCGATGTACGGACGTCGCGAGCGCAGGTCGATCGTGATCGACTCGTCGGCCCGCAGGTCGATCTCGATCCGGTCGGGAGCGAGCATCTCTTTCAGGTCGTCGAGGCTCCCGGCGATCTGGTAGTCGATGATGCCGTCGATCATGAGGTTGTTGCCGCCCGGCTCAACGGCGCGAAAGTCGGTTTGGAGGCCTATGACGCGCTTGCCCCGTCCGTAGGCGATGCCCGCCTCGATGCATGCTCCCTCGTCGGGGACACGTCCATCGAGGTTGAAGACGAGGACGTCCGCTTGCTCGACCGCGACGAGGTTCTTGCGAAAGATGGCGTCCCTCGCCTGTTCGAGGGTCAGCCCGTCGACCATGTAGTCCTCGAGGAAGCCGGCGTCCAACTGTGGGAACCAGACCTGGTAGCCGAGGTCGTCGAGGATCTCCTTGGCGCGCAGGTTGAACGACCGCTCGCCCTCGTTGAACAGGCCAGCCGCGTAGTACACCCGTGGTCGGCGGCGCTCCGCCATGAGAACGCTCCCTTCATCGACGCATGCGCATGCCTTGAAGAGGTCAAACGTCTTGCACACCAACCGGCGCCACCGACGGTAGCCAGGGCGCGCCCAGCGTGGCAACTGGTATGGATGGCGGCCCGGGCGCTGGCACGGCATGGTCGCGACTATCGTGTTCTGGTCGTCTGCGGACGACACCTCACGGGGGTGAAACGGTTTCGACCGTGAGGGTTGAAGTGACGGAAGCGAGCCGAGGAACCCCGGAGTCCTCGTTAAATCGCCGGGAAACCAACAAGTGCCGACAACGATCTGGCACTGGCCGCCTAACTAACGCGGCCTGTCCGCCCGCTGGGCGCCTGCCTCGGAGGGATCGGGCAACGCAATGCAGGATGCGGCGACGGGGATGTCGGGACCCGTCGCTCAAGACCAATCCCGACTAGGTCGCAGGTGAAAGGCGCCGGCAGCGTCTCCTCGACCGAACACTTGCTGCCGGCTGCGCTCGGAGATGCCGTCACCGAAGCCTCATGGGACGGGGGTTCGACTCCCCCCACCTCCACCCGTTTCCAGCCTTCTGGAGCCGGCCGGAGACGCGCTGCCGTCGCCCCCGCGGCTCGGCGTGGCGCCCGCGTGAGGCTGCTCAGCCGTCGAGCCGGCGCTCCATCATCTGCACCGACCAGTACTTGCCGAACTTGCGGCCCACCTCGTCGTAGACGCCCACCGTGCGGTAGCCGAGGTCGGCATGGAGCATGACCGAGGCATCGTTCGGGAGGGCGACCCCAGCGATGGCCCGGTGCGTATCCGTCTTCTCGAGCTCCTCGACGAGCCGCTCCAAGAGCATGCGGCCGTAGCCGTGACCGATGGCGGCCTCGTCGAGCACGACCGTGGTCTCGACCGTCGTCTCGTACGCCTCCTTGGCGCGGAACGGGCTGCTGTACGACATCCCGACGATGACGCCATCCACCTCGCCGACGAACAGTTGGTAGCGCCCGTCGTCGGAGTACTTCTCGAACCAGGCACGCCGCCACTCCTCGGTCTGTGGCTCCCGATCGAATGAGACATGGGTGCCGACGATCCAATGGTTGTAGATCTCCGTGAGTCTCGGGATGTCGTCGCTCGTGCCGCGGCGGATGACGACGCCCATGTCACTCGAACGCCAGGTCGCGAACCACGAATGCGCTCGGAAGGGCGGAGAGGATCTCCGGTGACGCCTGCAGCTTGAGCGAGCGGCTGCCACCGCCGAGGATGACCCAGTCGCACCCCATCACCCTGTCGTCGATGTAGAGCGGCAAGCCTTCCGGGAGCCCGAAGGGGGTCACCCCGCCCATGGTCATGCCCGTGATCTCGGCCGTCAGGTCCGGCGGCGCGAAGGAGAGCTTTCTCACGCCGAGCAGATCGCGCACCTTCTTGTTGACGTCGAGCCGGGTGGTGGCGAGGACGACGCAGGCGGCGTTGTGCCCTTGCGGTCTCTTCGAGGCGACGACGATGGTGTTGGCCGACTGGCTCTCCGGGTAGCCGTAGTGAGCGCAGAACATCGCCGTGTCGGCGAGCTCCGGGTCGCAGGGGATGAGCGTGTAGGGGACACCGGTGGCGTCCGCAGCCTGCTTGACCCGTGCTTCGATATCCACGCGGTGATTGTGCCACTCAGCCGCCGGCTGCCCAGCGGTTCCATGCCGGCCGGTCGGACCCGTCGGCGCCGACGAGCCCCATGGTGTCGAACGGCACGGGCGCATCCTGGTCGTACACGTGCGTCCACGCCGCGATGGCGATCGGCAAGGAGGCGGTCAGATCGAAGAACCGATCGACGAAGGCGGCCTGCTCGTCTTCGCTGCCGGCGAAGCCGTTCGGTGCGTCTCCCGATTGCCAGCCGGTGGCCGTGACGACGATCGGCAGGTCGGTGTATTCGCCCAGATCGGCGTAGTACCCGGCCGGCATCGCAGCCGGGCTCTCGAACACGAGGCCCGGATAGGACGTGATACCGAATGCCTCGGCGGCCGGGTAGTCGTCGACGACTTCCCAGGTCGGCGGGACCTCGAGGTCGCCGTGAAGGCCGTCCCTGCGCCCGACGAGCCATTCGTACTGCATGACCGGGAACACGATCGTGCTCGGAGAGACGCTGGCGATGGCTGCCGCGAGCCGGTCGAACAGGAGCACGAAATCCTCGTACTCGTCCGGGGCGAGACGATTCACCTCGTTTCCGATTCCGAGAAACGTGACGGAGTGCTCGCGCACGAACGAGAGGGCGTCGAAGATGTAGGCGTCGACGCTCGCCTCGGTGAGTGGGAAGTCGGGGTGCGCCACGATCACGGCGGCGAGCCCTCGGCCCTGCGCCTCTTCGGCCACCAGCCCGAGCACCGAGCTCGGGTCTCCCAGCTCGTCGAGTCTGCCGGCATGGGAGACGACCGACCCGGCTCCGGCGGCGCGGTCCCAGAAGTCATCGAAGTCGGAACCTTCGAACGACAGGGGGCTGAACCCGACCCCGAGCATTCGCTCGGGCAGGTCTGGCGGGATGGCGGCGGTCGTCGTGACCGGGGGCCCGGCGGTGCCCGTCGTGGACGACGCGGAGGCCGACACGGTGCCGGTCGTGGTCCCACCCGTCCCGGAGCAACCTGCAACGAGGAGCGCCAGAACGGCGACGGTTCGTCTCATTCGGCGTATGAGAGGCTCACGAAGACGACGTCGCCCTGGTCGGACAATATGACCGAGGCGGTGACTCCATTGCCCTGCCCGGCGAGCTGAGCGAAGCCGCTGCGCGGGTCCGAGACGGCTACGACGAAACCGGCATCCTCCATCCACTGATCGTAGAGATCGAACAGCTCGTCGAACCGATCGTCCGGATAGTGCGCGGTGACGTGGTAATCCCGTCTCCCCGACTCGGTTGTCACGACGGCATCTGCGACCTCGCCGCCGTCGGGCATCGGCATCGGAAATCCCTCCGGTACCTCTCCTTCGACGACGACCGCGTCGCCTCCCGATGTCTCGTCGACCGTGACGACGACGTCGCCTCCGCTCGGGTCGATCTCACCCGATCGGCCATCGGAGCAGGCCGCAGAGAGCACGGCCGCCGCGACGATGATGGCGCACGCTCGCATGGTCCCATTCTCCAACGAATCACTTCGGAAAGGGCGCATCGTGTGGCAGAATCACCGGACCAGGGAAAGGAGGTGGTCCTAGTTGAGTGAAGGTTTATCGAGGACCCTGGAGGTGGCCGAGCGCTAAGCGGCCATTGACCAGTCGAAAGGGGGTGGCCGTTTTCCGACACGTGTGACGTTTCGTCACTGGTCGGCAAGGTGGCGACTCCAACTCGGACCACCGGGACCCGGAGATCCGCAACTTGGTCCTATTGCGGCGACGAGTTCGCTCGTCGAAGTATCTCCGGGTCTTTCGCGTCCAAGGTCGACGAGTTCGCTCGTCGAAGTATCTCCGGGTCTTTCGCGTCCAAGGTCGACGAGTTCGCTCGTCGAAGTATCTCCGGGTCTTTCGCGTCCCCGGGGGCTTTACGGTTGTGTCCGTGGAGCTCGGGTCGACGAGTTCGCTCGTCGAAGTATCTCCGGGTTCTTCGGCGTCCAGGGGGGCTCTACGATTGTGCCCGTGGAGCTCGGTTCCTACCTCGAAGCGATCAGGCACGACGGCGACGCCTTCGCCGCGGCCGCCCGGCTCGGCCTCGACGCCCCGGTTCCCTCATGCCCCGGATGGAGTGTCGCCGACCTCGTCGCCCACACCGGCCAGGTGCACCGCCAGAAGGAGCAGATAGTCAGGGAGCTGGTCGTCGACAACCCTCCGGACGAACCCGAGGCCCCGGAATCCGGTCTCATCGAGTGGTTCGAGGAGGGGGTCGACCTGCTCCTCGACACGCTCTCGAGGACCGACCCCGAACAGCCGGTGTGGAGCTGGTACGACAACGATCGCACGGCGGGCTTCTGGTACCGCAGGATGGCTCACGAGACGGTGATCCACAGAGCCGACGCCGAGCTGGCACACGGGGAGGTCGGGCCGATCGGCGCCGAGCTCGCCGCCGACGGGGTCGACGAGCTGGTGGAGGTGTTCATGGCGGGCGAGTACCCGGACTGGCTGAAGCTCACCGAGACCGACCGCACCATCGAGCTGGTCATCGAGGACGCAGCAGGGCGCTGGCGACTCAGGAAGATCGGCTACAGCGGCACGTCGCCCAACTCCGGCAACGTCTACGCCGACGAACCGGGGTTCGTCCTCGACGACGGGCACGGTGACTCCGGGGCGGTGGTGAGCGGACGGGCACGCGACATGCTGCTGTGGACTTGGGGGAGAGGGCCGCTCGAATCACTCACGGTCGCCGGTGACCCATCCATCGCCGGAGACCTGCGGAGTGCCGCCGCCGACGCCACCCAGTGACCAGCCCGGATGTCTCAAGCGAGATCGGCAAGCTGAAGCAGGTCCTGGTGCACCGGCCGGGCGTCGCCATCGCCCGCCTCACGCCCGAGAACAAGGAAGCCCTCCTCTTCGACGACCTCCTGTGGGTGAGCCGGGCCCAACGGGAGCACGACGACTTCGTTGCCATGATGGAGGAGCGGGGCACAGAGGTGCTCTACTTCGACAAGCTCCTCGGCGAGGTCCTCGACGACGCCGGCGCCCGTGACGAAGTGCTCAGGCTCGCCTTCAACCCCGCCCAGTGCGGGCCGCATGTGGCGACCGAGCTCGTCTCCGCGCTGGCGGACGCCCCGACGAGAGCCGTCGTCGACCTGCTGATCGGCGGGATCATGCATCGCGAGCTCGTCGACTGGGATGTCGAGTCCGTTTTCGCGGACCTCATGGCCGACAGCCTGGCATACGTCCTGCGTCCCCTCCCGAACCTGCTCTTCATGAGGGACAACGCCGCCTGGATAAGGGGCGGACTGTGCATGAACGTGCTCGCCACGCCCGCCCGCTCCCGCGAGTCCGAGTACATGCGGATGATCTACCGCCACCACCCGCGCTTTCGTGACGTGCGATTCCCCGTGTGGTTCGGAAAGGAGCCGGGCGACGCATACCCGGCGACGATCGAGGGCGGCGACGTGCTCGTCCTGACCGACGACACCCTCATGGTCGGCATCGGCGAGCGCACCGCTCCGGCTGCGGTCGAGATCCTGGCGCAGCGCCTCTTCGCGCAGTCCACCATCCGGCGCGTCATCGCCGTGCACCTCAAGCGCGACCGATCGGTCATGCACCTCGACACGGTGTTCACGATGGTGGACGTCGACAAGTTCAACGTGTTCCCCGGGATGCTCGAGAGGGTCGACGTCCACGTCATCACCCCGGGGATGGGACCGCGGCTGCAGGTCGAGCACGTTCACGACCTGGCCACCTCGCTGTACGACACATTCGAGCGCGCCGACCTCGTGTTCATCCCAACGGGCGGGGACGCCATCGGGATGCTGCGGGAGCAATGGGACGACGGCAACAACACGCTCGCCCTCGAGCCGGGTCTCGTCGTCGCCTATACGCGCAACGTCGAGACGAACCGGCGGCTCGTGGACGCCGGAGTCGAGGTCCTCGAGCTCGACTCGTCCGAGCTGTGCCGGGGGAGGGGTGGGAGTCGCTGTATGACGCAGCCGATCGTCAGGGAGCCGGTGCCGAGGTGAGGCGGTGCCTGGCGGCGGCATCGGCCGACCCGAGGACGGTGAGTGTGCTCGGGTCACCGGTACGCTCGGACCGGTGGATGAGCTGGTGACCGTCGGAAGGTATCTCTACCGAGGCGACGCAGAGGTGGCGGCGGCGCGGCTCGCCGATGCCGGCCTGAGGAGCATGATCGTCGCAGACGACGAGGGTGGTCTGAGTCCCGGATTCTTCTCCGACCACAGGATCAGGCTCGTCGTCGACGCGGCGACCGAGGCACAGGCCGCCACCATCCTCGACGGCGGACGAGAGCCGCCCGGGGCGGATGAGATCACGGCTGCCATGGTCGCCCACGCCCGCTTCACCCACCCGGAGGAGGCGTGCGGCCTGCTGGCGACGGACTCCACGCGAGCCATACGGATGGTCTACTGCCTGACGAACGTCGATCGCTCGGCGCATCGGTTCACCGTCGATCCGGCCGAGCACTTCATGGCGATGCGCCACGCCGAGCGGAACGGGTGGGAGATCGGCGGGGCGTTCCACTCGCATCCGTCGAGCTCCGCGTATCCGTCCTCCACGGACGTCGCCAGGGCTCTCGACCCCGAGTGGCTCTACGTCGTCGTCTCCCTCGTTGACCTCGATGCTCCCGTGGTCGCCTGGTTCAGGATACGGGACGGCCGGGTGACCCCGGTTGGGACTGCGGGACAGCCCGATGGCCGCCAATAGGATCGCCACCGTGATGGAGCTGCGAGACCCAGTCACGACAGAGCCGCCCCACGAGGCAACCGCCTGACATGCGCCTCCACGTCCTCGGCAGCAGTGGGAGCAGCCCGGTGCGCGGCAACCCGGGATCCGGCTACCTCGTCACGCACGGCGAAGAGGCGATCTGGCTGGACGCCGGACCGGGCACGTTGATGGCTCTGCTCGACATCTTCGACCCGAGCCGGCTGAGCGCCATCGTGATCAGCCACACCCACCTGGACCACTCGACCGACTTCCTCGGCTTCTACCACTTCGTCGCCCACGGTCCGGGGGCGACGAGGCTCCCGGTGTTCGTGCCGTCTGGTGCCGCCGAGCACTTCGGATCGTATGTCGCCTCGGGGCCGTCCCACGGGTTCTGGTCGGCATTCGACTTCACGACCTGCCAGACCGGCACCCGGGTCGCGATCGGCGCCGTGTCCTTGACGTTCGCTTCCGCCAACCACTCGGTGCCGTCGATCGCCACGCGCCTCGAGGCTGCCGGTCGGTCGCTCGTGTATACGGGGGACACGGGCGAGAGCACGGCGGTGACGGAGCTCGCCCATCGAGCAGACGTGTTGCTGTGCGAAGCCTCGATGCAGGGGCCGGTGAGCGAGTCCGCCTTCGAGTTCCACATGACCGCCGAAGGAGCCGGCCGAATGGCGGCCGAGGCCGATGTCGGGAGACTGATCCTGACACACCTCCCGCCTACGCTGAGCCACGAGCGCTCGATCGCTGAAGCAGGCGCGACGTGGGGGAGGGAGCCCGAGTTGGCAAGGCCGGGCACGACCATCGAGATCTGATCTGGAGGGATGATGCGAGAAGGGCGGAGCGCAGCCGAGTTGCGCCCGGTGAAGCTGCACAGGGGGTTCACGGAGATGACCCCGGGCTCGGTGCTCATCGAGATGGGCCGCACCCGCGTGTTGTGCACCGTCTCGTTCGATGAGGGCGTGCCGCCTTGGATGCGCGAGTCCGGACAGGGGTGGGTCACCGCCGAGTACGCGATGTTGCCCGGTTCCGGCAGGGAGCGGATCTCGCGCGGGTCGATCAGCGGCGGCCGCACCAAGGAGATCCAGCGCCTCATCGGCAGGTCGCTGCGAGCCGCCGTCGACTTCGCGGCGATGACCGACCTGACGGCGCGCATCGACTGCGACGTGCTCCAGGCCGACGGCGGTACGAGGACCGCGGCGATCACGGGAGCCTGGGTGGCGCTCGCCGACGCCTTCGACGCGAGGGTGGCGGCGGGCAAGCTCGCCGCCAGCCCGATCGTCGACGAGGTGGCAGCCGTCTCGGTCGGGATCGTCGGGGACGAGGTGTTGCTCGACCTCGAGTACCAGGAGGACGTCTCGGCTCAGGTCGACTGCAACGTCGTGATGACAGGGTCCGGCAAGCTGGTCGAGATCCAAGGAACCGCCGAGGGCGCTCCGTTCGAGCGGTCACAGCTCGAAGCGATGATCGACCTCGCCACGGACGGAATCGGCTCTCTCGTGCGGAGACAACGCCAGGCGAGGGAGGCGTGACTCGCCTGATCGTCGTGGCGTCGCAGAACCCGGACAAGGTCTCCGAGGTCGAGGCGGTCCTGGCGGGAATCGATCTCGACATCGAGGTCGTGCGCCATGTGACGTGGCCGGGGGTGCAGGAGACCGAGCCGACGCTCGAAGGCAATGCGCTCCTCAAGGCTGCGGCAGTCGCGGCCCACACGGGTCTGGCCGCCGTCGCAGACGACACCGGGCTCGAGGTCGCAGGCCTCGGCGGCGCCCCGGGCGTCCACACGGCGCGGTTCGCCGGCGACGGCGCCTCGTACGAGGACAACGTCTCGAAGCTCCTCGCCGACCTGGTCGGGGTCGCCGATCGATCAGCGAGGTTCCGGACGGTCGTTGCGCTCGTGACGCCCGGGGAGGAGCCCGTCGTCGCCGAGGGAGTCCTCGAAGGCACGATCGCCGCGGCGAGGAGAGGCGCCGGCGGCTTCGGCTACGACCCGGTGTTCGAAGTCGACGGCGAGACGCTCGCAGAGATGGGAACGGCGAGGAAGAACGAGATCAGCCACAGGGCGCGGGCGCTGCGAGCGCTCGCCGAACGACTGGCCGGCGACCAGACGGGATCGTGGCGCGACTGATCCCGGCCCCGAGGGCCGGGATCGTCTGGCGCACGGCGTGTCTTGTCTAAGCCTCGAACCAGGTGGTGGTCACATGGCAGTTGATCGCCGTGTCGGTGGCCGCCGTGCCGAGCGAATCCGTGCTGTAGCGGAACGGATCGCTCGTGGCCATCTCCACGACGACAGGCTGCTCCGCCCCGAAGAAGAGCTCATCGAGCTCGGTCACGATCTGGTGCTCCAGCTCCGACCGCTGCGCCTCGAGCCTGCGAAAAGCTGCCGCGAGACGGGATTCGGTTGCCACTTGCACTCTCCTGGACGGTACGTTTCAAGGATCGGCGATCGGCGGGTGATGCACGAGCATGGTTTGTCGGGGACCACCGTGACTAGTTTCCGCTGGGACGGCTGATGGCGGCGGTCACGCTCGACGGGGTGAGCGTGACGAGAGGGGGGACTCGCATCCTCGATGCCGTTTCCCTGGCTGTCGACGACGGCGAGCTGTTCGCCATTCTCGGCGCCTCCGGATCGGGCAAGACGTCTCTGCTGCGAGTCGTCGCAGGGCTCGACACACCCCAGAACGGCGAGCTGTGGTTCGACGGCGAGGCGATGCACGGTGTCGAGCCCGCCGATCGAGACTTGGCGATGGTCTTCCAGAACAGCTCACTGATCCCGTTCCTCTCGGCTCGCAGGAACGTCCAGTTCCCGCTCGACATCCGATCGATCGCTCAGGACGAGATCGACAAGCGGGTTCTCAGCGAGATGCGGGCGCTCGGCATCGAAGGGCTCACCGAGAGGTATCCGAGGCAACTGTCGGCGGGTGAGGGTCAACTCGTCCAGATCGCCAGGGCGATGGTTCGCCGACCGCGCGTCCTGTTGCTCGACGAGCCGCTCGCCATGCTCGACGCTCCTGTGCGCAAGCGATTGCGCGGTGACCTCAAGCGCCTCCAATCCGGCTACGGCGTCACGACCCTGTTCGCCACGAACGACCCCGAGGATGCGATGGCGATCGCAGACCGGGGAGCCGTGATGGCGGATGGCCGCATCGCCCAAGTCGGCTCCCTTCAAGAGATGTACGCCAGACCGGCGACCCGTCTCGTCGCCGAGTTGCTCTCGTTGGCGCCGCTCACAGTGCTCAGGATGCAGGTGGTCGGAGATCCGGGGACGCCCCATCTGGCTGCCCGAGGGCTCGTCCTCTACCCGCGCCAGGTGGACCTCGACCCTCACATCGGCGACGAGGTGGACGTGCTCGTCCGATCCGGAGACGTGTCCGTCGACCCTGTCGGGCCGATCTCCGGGGCGGTCGTGAGCTCCCAGCGGATCGGGTCGAACCTGCTCTCCCGAGTCGATGCCGGCGGGTGGACCCTCCTGATGTCGAGTCGGAACGCACCCGCCGATCCCGGTCGGGAGGTCACCGTGCGCATCTCCCGATTCCACGTGTTCGCCGCCGACACCGGGCTCAGTCTCGCAAGCACGAGTTGCTGAGCGGCTCAGAGCACGATCGTGCCGCCACCGGTTGCGATGCCGGCTCGTACGCCGCCCAGGTGGCTCCCGGCCCTGATCAGGATGCTCGGGCTGCCAACGTGACGCTCCAAGGCGTCGGCATCCACTCCGATCTCCACCCACTCGATCCCGTGCACATCGACGAGATGGCCGACCGGCGTCCTGGACGGATGATCTTCCGGTGCGACGTGCCACTGGATGAAGAACGGCAATCCGGCCTGCAGGGCGGTATCGACGCCCGTGACGGTCCACGACAGCGTCACTCCGTCCGGGCGGACGCGCTGCATCGTCACGGCAGGCGACCCGATGCGATCGGCGACTCCGGTGATGTCGTTCGTCCCCAGGCAGACGGCACCGAGTTGCTCGGCGGCACCGAGCTGCTCGGCGGCCGCGGCGAGCCTCGTCACCCATCGTCCGAACGGGCTGCCGGCTGCCTCGTCCCGGTCGTGCACGTGCACGACCTCCAGATATGCGTTGCCGAGGGGGACGATCCGGTTGGCCGTGCCCTGACCGGGGTGCCTCCCGCCCGGCGTCGACGCCAGACCGTGATCCGCCAGCAGTCGAGCCGCCGTGACGGCTGCGTCCGGCGTGACGAGGATGACGTGATCGACCGTGGTCAAGTGCGGACGGAGGGACTCGAACCCCCACGGGCTTTCGCCCACCAGGACCTAAACCTGGCGCGTCTACCAGTTTCGCCACGCCCGCGCCCCGAGGATGGTAGGGGTGGGGTGGGTACGGCAGCGCCGCACCATTCGAGCCGGCGAGGGGAGTGGGTCGCCTGGGATTCGAACCCAGAGGCGCACCGACGACCGTGGCTTGGACTCGGCCGGGGTGATCGGACGATGAAGAAGTCACACCAGGCGGGTTGCCACGCCTTCATGGCCTCCGCCATTGGGAGCGCTTGCGCCACGACCGTTAGGGGGGCCTCGGGACCTGTGTCTCGTGGGTCGCGTGGGACTCGAACCCACAACCCTCTGATTAAGAGTCAGATGCTCTGCCAAATTGAGCTAGCGACCCGAGTTGGAGGCTAGCGACGCTTCGGGAGAAGCAACAAGCTGCGCGCTGAGTCTGTCGACCCACGCCATGGTGCGGATCCACGGATCTGCACTCTTCCGGAGTCGCACTCGACAGACGCCATACGCGAGGTGGTTCTTTCGATGCCCGGTCCCTTCTGGCTTGATGAAGGACTTTGTGAATGGAGCCATCGGTAGCCCGAGAGCCCGACGCCAGTGAGCGCGGGCCTCGAGTTCGTCATTGGCGGCGTGGAGGTTCAGCGATAGCACAACGTCGCAGCTGGGATCGTGGTATCGGCGAATCCACTTCAAGAAGGAGAGCAACAGTCGTGGGTCAGCGTTCGACATCTCCAGTCGCCGCGCCGATTTCCCGCCTTCTCCCCAGTACAGGCATACCCCGGCTACCCAGAGCGGGTCTCTCGAGAGGGCGGGGACCTCGGCCCGGGCTGCCGACCTGATCTGCTCGACCTCTACCCTCCTGCGTCGCTGGGTGTCTCTCGGGACTCCGGCGCGGGACCCGGTCCGCTCGACGATCGCCGCCCTTTGCTCGTCGGTGAGCGGCACGTCGCGGCACCAGTAGGCGAGGGTCCCCTTGGCGACAGGGACGACAGCCGTGATCTCGCCGTACGAGAGCCCATGGCCCCGCAGAGCGCGTCCAAGATCGGCCCGTTCCGAGCGGGAGAGGTCCTCCCACCGAGCTGCGCGCGCCCGCAGCTCAACCGGGATGGGCTGCACGGTGGCAATGCTGTCACGACCGTATGACAGAATGCGTCATTGCAGGAACGGGCTGTAGCGCAGCTTGGTAGCGCACCTGCTTTGGGAGCAGGGGGTCGCCGGTTCGAATCCGGCCAGCCCGACGAGGCTCACGTTGAAGACGCCGTGCCCGCGGCCCGGCCCGAGTTGGGTGGAGGTGGCGTCCTGGAGCTGCCCACATGCAGGCGCGAGGGGCTGGGCTTTCGGTTGGGCCGTTACACTTTCCCGCCGCCTGCGGATGTAGCTCAATGGCAGAGCCCCAGCCTTCCAAGCTGGTTATGCGGGTTCGATCCCCGTCATCCGCTCCAGGTGCGGCCGGGCTCCCGCGTACAGGATCGGCGGAGCCGCCGATGACGGCCCGGGATGCAGAACTGAGCCCCCGTAGCTCAGAGGACAGAGCAGGAGCCTTCTAAGCTCTTGGTCGAGGGTTCGAATCCTTCCGGGGGCGCGAGTCTCGACTCATGGTGGCCGTAGCTCAGCTCGGTTAGAGCGCCTGGTTGTGGTCCAGGAGGTCGCGGGTTCGAATCCCGTCGGCCACCCCAGAACGACAGACCTGAACGACAGCCCTGAACGACAGCCCTGAACGACAGCATGGTCGGCGGCGCCGGCTGCGAACAGCGACCCGCGACGGCGCGGCGCCGAAAGGAAGATGCGTGCAGACGACCGTCACAGAAGCGGGAAGGTTCGAGCGGCTCCTCACGCTGCGCGTCGACGAGGCCGAGCTCGAGAGCGCCAAGGGCGTCGCGGCTCGCAAGCTGTCCAAATCGATGAAGATCAAGGGATTCCGTCCCGGCAAGGCCCCGCGAGCGATTGTCGAGAGGATGGTTGGAGCCGAGACGCTGCGAAGCGAGGCGATCGACGAGGCGCTTCCTGATCTGGTGGGCTCGGCGCTCAGCGAGACGGCGCTCTCGCCGGTCACCACTCCTCGCGTCGTGAGCATCCGCGATGCGAACGGCGGAGTCGAGGTCGATGTGCGCGTGACCTTGTGGCCGACCGCCGACACCGTCCCCGACTACGAGGGACGGAAGATCGATGTCGGTTCGTTCGAGGTCGACGACGATGAGATCGATCGCCAGATCGAACGGCTTCGCGATCAGTTCGCCGAGCTCGAGACCGTGAATCGCGTCGCCGACGAAGGCGACTTCGTGATGATCAACCTCTCGGCGGAGGCGAACGGGAAGCCGCTCGAGGAGGTGGCAGCCAACGACCTGCTCTACGAGGTCGGATCTCGATCGTTCATAGCCGGACTGGACGATCTCCTGATCGGCGCCTCCGCCGGGGACATCCGCGAGGGACCGGCGACCCTGCCGGAAGGCTTCGAGGGACCCGACGAAGTCCGGCTGCGCGTGCTGGTCAAAGAGGTGCGGGGCAAGAAGCTCCCAGTCGTGACGGACGACTGGGTGTCCGACGTGACGGAGTTCGACACCGTGGTCGAGTTGCGCGAGCAGCTGGCGGATGGGACGCGCAGCATGAAGCGAGCCGTTGCGGCGCGGGACTTCCGCGATGGGCTCCTCACAGCGCTCATCGACGAGCTGGACGTCGAGATCCCTCGCGGCCTCATCGACGCCGAGACCGAGGCCTCGGTGCACAACCTCTTCCACACGCTCGAGAACCAGGGCCTCGACCTCGACAACTACCTGCGCATCACGGGACAGGACCAGGACGGGCTGATCGCGGACCTCGAGGCACGCTCGGAGCGCGCCCTGCGCAGCCGGATCCTGCTGGAGTCTGTCGCCGCGGCAGCAGGCATCGAGGCGACCGAGGACGAGATCGATGCGGCCATCACGGAGATGTCCCAGGCGACGGGCCGCGACGCCGGCGACCTCCGGGCGACGCTCGCCGCCAGTGGTCAAGTGGACCTGCTCGCCGGTGATATCCTGCGGAGGAAAGCGCTCGAACACATTGTTGAAGCCGCGACGCCCGTCGACGGCAATGGCGATCCGGTCGACCTCGAGACCCCCGAACGAAACGAAGAAGGCCAGCGGGGCGAAGACGACGGAGACGAGCATGGATCTGAAACGGAGCCAGATGATTGAGCATCACCCACCGAACTCGCCCGTGAACTACCTGGTGCCGACGGTCGTCGAGCAGACACCGCGAGGGGAGCGGGCGTTCGACATCTACAGCAGGCTCCTGAAAGAGCGCATCGTGTTCCTCGGGACCCCGATCGACGACACGGTCTCCAACCTCATCATGGCGCAGCTCCTCCACCTCGAAGGCGAGGACCCTGACAAGGACATCGCCATGTACATCAACTCGCCCGGCGGATCGACGTACGCCCTCATGGCGATATACGACACGATGCAGTTCATCAAGCCGGACGTCGCCACCTATTGCATGGGCTTGGCGGCTTCCGCGGCGGCGGTGCTGCTCGCAGGTGGCGCCACGGGCAAGCGCTTCGCCCTGCCGCATTCCCGGATCATGCTCCACCAGCCGCACATCTCGGGGCTCGGAGGCCAGGCGACCGACATCGAGATCCACGCCCGAGAGATCCTGAAGACGCGGGAGGAGATCAATCAGCTCCTCGCCATGCAGACCGGCCAGGACATCGAGAGAGTGCGTGACGACACCGAGCGCGACTATTGGATGGGCGCCGACGAGGCGCACGAGTACGGTGTGATCGACAAGATCCTCGAGAGCAGGTCCTTGACGGCCGTGAAGACCGCCGAAGCCGGGTAGGGGAGAGCAGGTTGGCGAAGTACGAGGGATCCGAGCTCCTCAAGTGCAGCTTCTGCGGCAAGTCGCAGAAGCAGGTGAAGAAGCTCATCGCCGGACCGGGCGTCTACATCTGTGACGAGTGCATCGAGCTGTGCAACGAGATCATAGAGGAGGAGCTCTCGGAGACCGAGGAGATCTCGTTCACCGAGCTGCCGAAGCCGCACGAGATCTACGCCTTCCTCGACAGCTACGTCGTCGGCCAGGAGCGAGCCAAGAAGGTCCTGTCCGTCGCGGTCTACAACCACTACAAGCGGGTCAGAGCCGGCCAGCGTCCCACCAAGGAGGACGAGGTCGAGCTCCAGAAGTCGAACATCCTCCTCGTCGGCCCGACCGGGGTCGGCAAGACGCTCATGGCCCAGACCCTTGCCCGGCTCCTCAACGTGCCGTTCGCCATCGCCGACGCCACCGCCCTCACCGAGGCCGGGTACGTCGGCGAGGACGTCGAGAACATCCTCCTCAAGGTGATCCAGGCGGCGGACTTCGACATCAAGCGCGCCGAGACCGGGATCATCTACATCGACGAGATCGACAAGATCGCCCGCAAGGCCGAGAACCCTTCCATCACGCGGGACGTGTCGGGAGAAGGTGTGCAGCAGGCGCTTCTCAAGATCCTCGAGGGAACCGTCGCCTCGGTTCCGCCCCAGGGCGGGAGGAAGCACCCGCACCAGGAGTTCCTCCAGATCGACACGTCTTCGATGCTCTTCATCTGCGGGGGCGCCTTCGCCGGCCTCGAGCATGTGATCAAGAGTCGCATCGGGAAGAACTCGGTCGGCTTCGGGGCCGAGCTGCGCTCCCAGGTCCAGGGCCGCTCCGGTGAGACGATCGCCAAGGTGATGCCGGAGGACCTCATGAGCTTCGGCCTCATTCCCGAGTTCATCGGCCGGCTGCCTGTCGTCGCCACGGTCGACGACCTCGACAAAGAGGACCTCATCAGGGTCTTGACCGAGCCGCGCAACGCCCTCACCCGCCAGTACGCCAAGTTCTTCGAGATGGACGGCGTCGAGCTGCTCATCACCGAGGACGCCCTCGAGGCCATCGCGGAGCAGGCGCTCAAGCGCGGTACGGGTGCCCGTGGGCTGCGAGCGATCATGGAAGAGGTGCTCCTCAACACGATGTACGAGTTGCCCTCGCGAACGGACGTCGCCAGGGTCGTCATCGACGAGCAGGTCGTCAGAGAGCGGGTCAACCCGACCCTGGTCCCCGTGCAGGACCTCACCAAGGATCTCCCGGCCGAGCGCTCCGCCTAGCCTGTCGCCCCGCCCAGCGAGATCAGGGCCGATCTCGAGTCGTGTGCTCGGGTGACTTGACGGCCTCGCCTGCCTTCCACACATGCGTCACCCGGTCGGGATCCCCCCATTGGGCCGGGTCGTCGAGAGGGTCGAAGTCGAGGGCGATGAGGTCTGCGTCGTAGCCCTCCACGAGCCGGCCCGAGGCTGGTGCCTGCGGACCGAGGGTGAGTGGTCCATTGGCCGTGGCGGCCTCGATGGCTTCGAGCGGCGTCATTCCCGCCTCCACGAGGAGCCGGATCTCACGCCCGTTCGTGCCATGGCCCTCCCCGCTCATGAAGATGTCGGTCCCCATCGCGATTCGCACACCTGCCGCGATCGCCGTCTTCAGCGCCATCTCGTGGTGCTCGGCGACCATGAGCGCCTTGCGGTAGGCGTACGCCGGGATGTCGCCTTGGCGGTCGAGCAGCTCGGCGAGGATGTATCGCGTCGGGACGAGGATGGCGTCCGCCTCGACCATCGTGGCGGCGGCCTCGTCGTCGAGGTAGCTGCCGTGTTCGATCGTCCGCGCTCCGGCGCGCAGCGCCGCCATGATGCCCGGTTTGCCATGGCAGTGGGCGGCGACCGCTCGGTCCGCCCGGGCCGCCTCGTCGACGATGGCCTCGAGCTCTTCGTCGGAGAACTGCTGGTGGATCGGATGGTCGATCTCGCTCATCACGCCCCCCGAGGCGCACACCTTGATGACCGATGCGCCTTGTCTGAGCTGAAGCCGAACCGCCTTGAGGCAGTCGGCGACGCCGTCGCAGTTGAGCCCGAGCCTTCCCGGCGAGCCGTCGACCCAGTCGATCGGCAGACTGTGCACGTCGGCGTGCCCCCCGGTCGTCGACAGGATCCTGCCTGCCGGATAGATGGACGGGCCGGCGATGGAACCCTCGTCGACTACGTGGCGGAGCTCGATGCCGAGTCCGCCGACCTCACGGATCGAGGTCACCCCACCCATCAGCGTGCGGCCGATGTCGCCGACCGCCCTGGCGGCCTTGCGGGCGATCGGCTCGGTAGCGTCGTGCTCGAGATTCCCGATGGCCATGCCGGTGAAGTGGCCATGGCAATCCCACAGTCCGGGCATGAGCGTCGCCACCTTCGTCGTCGCCGCCGACGTCGCCCCGGCGGCCGCCCCGGCATAGGTGATCGTTCCGCTCTCGAACACGACAGCGCCGTCGTTGACCGGCTCGCCCACCCCGGGGATGAGAAGGTCGGCGTCGATTCTCGTGGGCATGACCACCAAGAGTAGCTGGTCCCCGACGCCGACCGAGGTCGGTCGGGCAGCCTCCGGCACCCGGCGGCACCCATGGCCGAACGTTGCCCGGGAGGTGGCCCGTGGCGGACTAGTTCTCTCGCGCTCGTTGTCAATGTGCCTGGTGAGAACACTGAGAGTGGTCGTAGAGTAACCCTGCGAAGCGACGCTCGAATGGCAAGTTCGGCGTCGATGCGCACGCCAGCAGACGGCGGGCCAGCAGGTCTCCCGGTGACGGGCAAGCAGGGGGAAACTGGGGGTGCGTGTCACCCGGGAGTTGGGGGACTCCCGGGTCACACCTCTCCGAAACGGATTCATTTCTGATTCAACGGCGTGGATGTAACATCACAATGGATCGACACATCCGCGCTGTTCCCCGTGCGTCCCCGGGGATCAGCGCTCACAACCCGGGGGGTTCCGACCTCCCGGGTTGTTTTTCCCCTCCCGGGGGCGCATCGCCGGTGCGATTGCGTGGCGGCCGCCACCGGTAGTGTCCCGCCGTGCCCGCCATCCACGTCGACGGTCTGACGAAGCTGTACCGCGTCCCGGTACGCCAAGCGGGGTTGCGCGCCTCGGTGAGAAGTCTCGTGAAACGCCGCTTCCGGGACGTGGTCGCCGTCGATGACATCTCGTTCGACATCGAGCCCGGCGAAGTCGTCGGGTTCCTCGGGCCGAACGGCGCAGGCAAGACGACCACGCTCAAGATGCTCTCGGGACTGCTCCACCCGGATGCGGGGGTCGTCGAGGTCCTCGGACACACGCCGTCGCATCGGCGTCGCGAGTTCCTCAGCCGCATCACTCTCGTGATGGGCAACCGCAATCAACTGTCGTGGGATCTCCCGGCGCTCGACTCGTTCGAGCTGAACAAGTCGATCTACCGCCTCGAGCCCGAGTCGTTCGTCGAAGCCCGGGACGAGTACGTCGAGCTGCTCGGCCTCGAAACGCTCGTCGACAAGCCCGTCCGCAACCTGTCGCTCGGCGAGCGCATGAAGGTGGAGATCGCCGGGGCGTTGCTCCACCGGCCGGACGTGCTGTTCCTCGACGAGCCCACGATCGGCCTCGACGTGACCGCGCAGCGCAAGCTGCGCGAGTTCGTCGCCGAGTACAGCAGACGGTACGGGGCGACTGTGATGTTGACGAGCCACTACATGGCAGACGTCGTGGCGCTCGCCAAGCGGGTCA
>Ga0302046_10001945_pt1 | contig 19346 bp, 16 predicted proteins | sample RVTome_11_FD_200261 | JGI IMG/M metagenome (GOLD analysis project Ga0302046, IMG submission 200261) | Soil microbial communities from uranium-contaminated site in the Upper Colorado River Basin, Wyoming, United States - RVT147D111 (version 2) ...
AAGGCGTGGCGGGACAGGTCCAGTCGGTCGGCCAGCCGTCCGGCGTGATCCTGGCGCCGCCGGCGGCCACGGTGGGCGTGGTCGGCTGGCTGCGCCAGAACCTGTTCCCCTCCCCCCTGAACGCGGCGCTCACGCTCCTCGTGCTCTACGCGCTGTACCTGGCGATCCCCCCCGTGGTCCGGTGGGCCTTGATCGATGCCGACTGGGTCGGCAGCACCCGCGAGGCCTGCAGCCGCGACGGAGCGTGCTGGGTGTTCATTCGCGTCTGGTTCGAGCGGCTCATGTACGGCCTGTACCCCCGCGAGGAGATCTGGCGCATCAACGTGGGGTACGGCGTGCTCGCGGTCGTGGGCCTGCTCTTGTTCGTGCCCCGCTTCCCCTGGAAGCACTGGATCGGCGTCTTCCTGCTGCTCGTCTACCCCGTGATCGCCTTCTTCCTGTTCGTGGGCGGGACCTTCGCCGTGAGCCTCGTGCACCTTGCCGTGGGCCTCGCCCTGATCGGCAGCACGGTGGTGCGGCTGACGCCGGCGTTCCGGGGGCGGGCGTGGAGCGCGGCCTGGGGCCGCGTCTACCCCGCGTTCGCGCTCGGGGCTCTGGCCTGGCTCGTGCTCGGCGACTGGCTGCTGGACCTGGCCCCGCTGACCGTGTCCGTCCACCTCTGGCCGCAGGTCGAGACACGGCTCTGGGGCGGGCTCTTCCTCACCCTGGTGGTCGCCGCGGTGGGCATCGTCGGCTCGCTGCCGCTCGGCATCCTGCTGGCCCTCGGGCGGCGCTCGCACATGCCGGTGATCCGCGCGATCTGCGTGGCCTTCATCGAGGTGTGGCGGGGCGTGCCCCTCATCACGGTGCTGTTCATGGCCTCCAACATGTTCCCGCTCTTCATGCCCGATGGCGTGAACTTCGACAAGTTGCTGCGGGCGCTGCTCGGGGTGACCATCTTCGCGTCGGCCTACATGGCGGAGGTGGTGCGCGGCGGCCTCCAGGCGATCCCCAGGGGCCAGTACGAGGCGGCCGAGGCGCTCGGTCTGGGGTACTGGCGGACGACGGGCCTGGTCATCCTGCCCCAGGCCCTCAAGATCGTCATCCCCGGCATCGTCAACAGCTTCATCGGCCTGTTCAAGGACTCCACGCTCGTCCTCGTCATCGGCCTCTTCGACTTCCTCGGCATGGCGCAGGCCGCGGCCAGCAACGCGCACTGGCTGGGTTTCGCGATCGAGGGCTACGTGTTCACCGGGCTGGGGTTCTGGATCTTCTGCTTCGGGATGTCGCGATACAGCCAGCGGCTGGAGCGCCGACTCCACACGGTGCGCTGAGGCCAGCCATGACGGACGAGCAACGGCAGCCGGTGGCGCGCGGTACCGTGTCGTCCGAGGTCATGATCGAGATGCGGAACGTGCACAAGTGGTTCGGCTCGTTCCACGTGCTGCGCGACGTGAGCCTCACGGTCCACCGCGGCGAGCGAATCGTCATCTGCGGCCCCTCCGGATCGGGCAAGTCGACCCTGATCCGGTGCATCAACCGGCTCGAGGACCACCAGCGGGGGCACATCGTCGTCGACGGGACCGAGCTGACCAACAACCTCAAGCGGATCGAGACCATCCGCAGCGAGGTGGGCATCGTGTTCCAGCAATTCAACCTGTTCCCCCACCTCACCGTGATCGAGAACCTGGTTCTCGCGCCGATCTGGGTGCGCAAGCTGCCGCGCCGGGAGGCCGAGGAGGCCGCCATGAAGTACCTGGAGCGGGTGCGTATCCCCGAGCAGGCGCGGAAGTACCCGGGCCAGCTCTCGGGCGGCCAGCAGCAGCGGGTCGCCATTGCCCGGGCGCTGTGCATGAACCCCAAGATCATGCTGTTCGACGAGCCGACGTCGGCGCTCGATCCCGAGATGATCAAGGAGGTGCTCGACGTCATGGTCGAGCTCGCGGAGAGCGGGATGACCATGCTGGTCGTCAGCCACGAGATGGGCTTCGCGCGGACGGTGGCCCACCGCATGATGTTCATGGACGAGGGCCAGATTGTCGAGGAGAGCCCGCCCGAGGAGTTCTTCACCCGTCCGCGCTCGGCGCGGACGAAGCTGTTCCTGAGCCAGATCCTCTATCACTGACGCCCGATGGCCAACGCGGTCACCGCGTTCCTCGACGACACGCTCGGCGGCGGTGCGGCGGAGCGGCCGGCCATCGTGACGCCGGCCGGCGCCACGACGTACCGCGAGCTGCTGGCGCTGGTCGGACGGGCGGGCAACGCGCTGCGCGGTCTCGGCGTGGAGCCCGAGCAGCGGGTCGCGCTGCTGCTGCCCGACGGCCTCGACTGGGTGGTGACGTTCCTCGGCGCGCTCCGGGTGGGCGCGGTGGCGGTGCCGCTCAACACGCGCCTCACGCCCGGCGAATGGGCCGCGATGCTGCGCGACAGCCGCGCCCGCGTGCTGGTCGCCGACTCCGCCTTCCTGAACGACCTGCGCCCCGCGCTCACGGAGCTGCCGCATCTGCGCGCGGTGGTCGCCACCGGCGAGGGGGCGACCAGCCTGCGGGAGCTGATGGCGGCGGCGGAGCCCGAGTGCGCGCCGGAGGCGGTCAGCGGGGACGACATGGCCTTCTGGCTCTACACCTCCGGGACCACCGGCGGGCCCAAGGCCGCGGTGCACGTGCATCGCAACCTGCTCGCCTGCCGGCACTACGCCATCGACGTCCTCGAGGCCGGCGAGCAGGACCGCGTCTTCGCGACGTCCAGGCTGTTCTTCGCCTACGCGCTGGGCAACGCGCTGCTGCTCCCGCTCTACCTCGGCGCCCGAGGGTACCTCGACCCCGCGTGGCCCGAACCGGCCGGCGTGCTGGAGGTCCTGCGATCGTTCGCGCCGACCCTGTTCTTCTCGGTGCCGACGTTCTACGGCCGCCTGCTCCGCGCCGACCTGCCGCGCGACGCCTTCGCCTCCGTGCGCGCCTGCGTGTCCGCGGGCGAGCGCTTGCCGGCCGAGCTGTACGAGGCCTGGCGCGAGCGCTTCGGCGTGGAGATCCTCGACGGGCTCGGCGCGACCGAGACGATCTTCATGGTCCTGGCCAACCGGCCCGGCCGCAGCCGGGCGGGCTCGGCCGGGACGCCCGTGCCCGGCACCGAGGTGCGCCTGCTCGACGCCCGGGGGCGGCCGGTTCCCGACGGGGAGCCCGGCGTGATGCACGTGCGCACGCCGTCGCTGAGCCCGGGCTACTGGAACCGCCTGGACCTGTCCCGGCAGGCCTTCGTCGGCGACTGGTTCCGGACGGGCGATCTCCTCGTCCGCGACGCCGACGGCTTCTATCACCATGCCGGGCGCGACGACGAGCGGTTCAAGGTGGCGGGCCAGTGGGTGACGCCGGCCATTGTCGAGGCGGTGCTGCTGGCCCACCCGGGCGTGGCCGAGGCCGGCGTGGTCGGCGCGGCCGCCGAGCGCGGCCTGCTCAAGCCGGTCGCCTTCGTCGTCGCTCGCGGCGAGGTCGAGCCGGAGGCGCTGGCGAGCGAGCTGGCCGCGCACGTCGAGGGCAAGCTGCCGCCTCACCAGCGCCCGCGTCGCATCCGCGTCGTCGAGGAGCTGCCGCGCACGGTGACGGGCAAGCTGCAGCGCTATGTCCTGCGCGAGTGGGCCGAGCGCACGCTGTGACCTCCCACACGAGCACCGTGCAGGTCCGCTGGGGCGATGTCGACGCCGCCGGCATCGTCTTCTACCCGCGCTTCTTCGAGTGGTACGACCACGGCTGCGAGGCGCTCTTCGCCGCCCTCGGCCTGCCGTGGCCCGAGGCGTTCCCGCGCTACGGGATCGTCGGCGTGCCGATTCTCGAGTCGGGCTCGCGCTTCGTCTCCCCGGCCCGCTACGGCGACACGCTCACCCTTCGCTCGACGGTGGCGTGGGTGAAGGACAGGACCTTCCGCATGGAGCACGAGATCGCGGCCGGCGACCGCCTGTGCGCCAGCGGCTTCGAGGTCCGCGCCTGGGTGAAGCGGCCGGCGAGCCCGGGGGCGCCGCTCGAGGCCGCCCCCATCCCCGAGGAGGTCGCCCGGCGGCTGCGGGGTGACGCCGCCTGAAACCGCGCTAGAGTAAGGCTCCCGAGGGCGGGAGGAGGCGGTCATGTCGGTGAGCCGCGCCGTGGAATGGGGAGTCCTGCTCGGCATGCGCAAGGTCGAGACGGTCGAGCAGATGCCGGAGGAGTACCGGCAGGTCGTCCTCAAGCTCCTCTACGCCCTGGCCTCGACGGAGTTCGCCTCGGTCGAGCAGCACCAGCCCTGGATCAACCGGGGCCCCACGCCGGAGGACCGCTACATCCAGGCCCAGATCGCCGCCGACGAGGCCCACCAGGGCTTCATCGACTGCCGGATGCTGCGCGCCTTCGGGCCCGAGGGCGCCGCCCTGGCCGACGACCTGCTGCGCCGCCGGATGGGCGAGCACCCCATCGACGCCTTCAACGTGCCGTTCGAGAGCTGGGTCGACACCGTCGGCTTCTGCTTCGTGATGGACCTGGTCGCCTGGTACCACCTGTACGCGATGGAGAATTCCAGCTACGCTCCCTGGGCCCGCGAGATGACGACGATGGTCCACGAGGAGAAGTTCCACGCGGCGTTCGGCGCCCGGCGCGTGCGCGACGTGGTCCGCGACTCCGAGTACGCGCGCCTGTGCGGAGCCGGCCCTGACGACGCCCAGCGCACCATCGACAAGTGGTACCCGAAGGCGCTCGACACCTTCGGGAAATCGCAGTCGCGGTTCAGCGACCTCGCGGTCGCCTACGGCATCCGCCGCTGGGGCAATGCCGAGCTGCGCGAGATGTACCGGCGGGACATCGACGCCCAGATCCTGGAGCTGGGGCTCACGGTGCCGCCCGCCGACCGCGGACGCCGGGTGCTGTGATGGCCGGCCTGCAGCGCGTCTACCTCACCGTCCACACGCCGCGCTACTGCACCTACGAGGCGGCCTTCGCCGGCAAGCTCGCCCATCCCGACTTCAAGGCGGTGCGGGACGGGATGGTGGAGCAGGGCAAGGATGTCGCCGCCGCCGCGCCGGACGTGATTCTCGTCAACTCCTGCCACCTCGTCACCACGTTCCCGACGGTGATCGACGGCACGCCGCGTCACCGCGGCGTCCTCACCGCGCAGGAGGCGCCCGAGCTGATCCACGGCGTGGCCTACGACTTCCCCGGCGACTACGACCTGGCGGCCGCGCTGATCGACCGGGGCCGCGCGGCGGGGCTTCAGTGCACGCTCGCCAACGACGTGCACTACCCGCTCGACTACGGAACCGTCATGCCGCTGGTGTGTTACCTCGACAGGGCGCAGCGCATCCCGGCGGTGCCGGTGTCCGTGTGCCTGTCGGCCGATCTCCCCGAGGCGTTCGCCTGGGGACGGATCATCTCCCGGACCGCGCGCGACCTCGGGCGGCGGGCGGCGTTCGCGGCCAGCGGCAGCGTGTCGCACAAACTGGTGCGCGGTCCCGAGAAGTGGCCCGCCCCGGCCGAGCAGGAGCTGGACCACCGGTTCGCGCGCCTGCTCGCCGACGGCGAGTACGAGCAGCTGTGGGGCTGGCTGCCGGAGTACCGGGCGGCGGCCGAGCCGGAGATGGGCGGGCGGCACCTGGCGATGATGCTGGGCGCGCTGATCGAGGGCGGCACACGCTACGCGGCGACCGTCCACGCCTACGGGCCGTCGTCGGGCAGCGGCAACTACGTGATCTCGCTGGCGGCGTGTTAGAATTCCCGCCGCCAAGCGGGACGACCAAGGAGGTCAACGTGCGTACACTCAAAGGTGCCCTCGTCCTCGTTCTCGCCGCCGGTCTGCTGGCGGCCCCGGCCCGGGCGGCCGAGACGCTGAAGATCGGGTTCATCACCTCGCTGTCCGGCCCGGCCGGCATCATCGGCAAGCACATGAAGGACTCGGTCGAGCTGGCGCTCGACCACCTGGGCCGCAAGGTGGGCGGGCTCGAGACCGAGGTGATCTACGGCGACGACCAGCGCAAGCCCGACGTGGGCAAGCAGCTGGCCGACGAGATGCTCAAGAAGCACCGCGTCCACTTCGTCAGCGGGGTCATCTGGTCGAACGTGATGCTGGCGGTGGCGCCCACGGTGACCGCCGCCGGGACGCTGATGGTCGGCACCAACGCCGGCCCCCACGAGCTGGCCGGCAAGATGTGCCACGAACTGTACTTCACCACGTCGTGGCAGAACGACCAGACGCCCGAGGCGATGGGCAAGTACATGCAGGAGCAGGGCCTCACCGACGTCTACGCGATGGCGCCCAACTACGCCGCCGGCAAGGACATGATCTCGGGGTTCAAGCGGTACTTCAAGGGCAAGATCGTGGGCGAGGTCTACACCAAGCTCGGCCAGCAGGACTACCAGGCCGAGATCACCCAGCTGCGCGCGGCCAACCCGAAGGTGGTGTTCGTGTTCTACCCGGGCGACATGGGGATCCAGTTCCTCAAGCAGTACGCCCAGGCCGGCCTGCGCGGCCAGATCCCGCTCTACTCCGTCTACACCGTGGACGAGATCACCATCCCGGCGGTGGGCGAGGCGGCGCTCGGCAACTTCGAGACCCGCTACTGGAGCCCCGACCTCAAGAACGAGGCGAACGCCAGGTACGTCGGCGACTTCCGGAAGAAGTTCGGCTACACGCCCACGTTCTACGGCGCCCAGAGCTACGACGGGATCATGCTGATCGACTCGGCGGTGCGGGCGGTGAAGGGCGATCTATCGAACAAGAAGGGCATGGTCGCCGCCATGCGCCGGGCCGACTTCAAGTCCACCCGCGGCAAGTTCACCTACAACCACAACCACCATCCCATCCAGAACTTCTACCTGCTGCGCTCCGTGAAGGGGAGCGGCGGGGAGATCGAGATGCAGATCCAGAAGACGGTCTTCGAGAACCACAAGGACGCCTACCACCAGGACTGCCCGATGAAGTGGTAGCGCTCGCCCGTTGACCTGGCTGCTCGTCGTCGAGCAGATGCTGAACGGCCTCCAGCTCGGCGTCATGCTGTTCCTGGTGGCGGCGGGGTTGACGCTCGTGTTCGGCATCATGAACCTGATCAACCTGGCCCACGGCTCGCTCTACATGGTCGGGGCCTACTTCGCGGTCGCCTTCCTCGGGTGGACCGGCTCCTTCGCGGCGGCGGTCGTCCTCGCCCTGCTCGCCACGCTGGTGGTCGGCATGCTGGTCGAGATGATCGCGCTGCGCACGCTCTACGAGCGTGACCACCTCGACCAGGTGCTCGCTACCTTCGGCCTCATCCTGTTCTTCAACGAGCTGGTCGCCATCGTGTGGGGCCGGGCCGCGCTCTTCGCCACCATCCCGCCCGCGCTCGGCGGGTTCGTGGAGCTGCTGCCGGGGCTGCGCTACCCGGTCTATCGCGCGCTCATCATCCTGGTCGGCCTGGCGGTGGCGCTGCTGCTCTACGTGGTCGTGAGCCGCACCCGGCTCGGCATGCTCATCCGGGCCGGCGCCAGCAACCGCACGATGGTGGCCGCCCTCGGCGTGAACATCCGGCTGCTCTACACGGTCGTCTTCGGCTTCGGCGCCGCCCTGGCCGGGCTCGGCGGGCTCATGGCCGGGCCGATCTACACGGTGCAGCCGGGCATGGGCGAGGAGCTGCTGATCGAGGTGCTGGTGGTGATCGTCATCGGCGGGATCGGCTCGATCCGCGGCGCCCTCGTGGGCGCGATCGTCGTCGGCATGGTCGACACGCTGGGACGGACGTTCCTCAAGCCGATGCTGGCCACGGTCGTCTCGCCGGCGGCCGCCGACACCGCCGGCCCCGCGCTGGCCTCGATGCTGATCTACATCCTGATGGCCGCGGTGCTCTACTTCCGCCCGCAAGGGCTGTTCCCGGCGGCCCGGAGCTGATGACCTCCCGCCGGCGCGCCCTCACGCTGGTCGCCGTGCTGGCCGCGCTGGCGGCGGTGCCCCTCGCCGCCGCGGCGGTGGACGAGCCGTTCTACCTCGATCTCTTCGGCCGGATCATGATCTTCGCCATCGCGGCCGTCAGCCTGGACATCATCCTGGGCTACGGCGGCATGGTGAGCCTGGGCCACGCCGCCTATGTCGGCATCGGCGCCTACGCGGTCGCCATCCCCGCCCTGCACGGCGTGCACAGCGCCTGGCTGCAATGGCCGCTGGCGATGGCGCTCGCGGGCCTGGCCGCGCTGGTCATCGGCGCCGTCTCGCTCCGCACCAGCGGCGTGTACTTCATCATGATCACGCTGGCCTTCGCCCAGATGCTCTACTACGTCGGTATCTCGATCGAGCCCTGGGGCGGTGACGACGGCATGCGCCTGGCGCAGCGCAGCCAGCTCGGCGGCCCTCTCGACCTCGGCGATCCCCACGTCTTCTACTACGTCGTGCTGGTGATCCTCGCCGTGCTCCTCCTCGCCGGCGAGCGGGTGATCCACGCCCGGTTCGGCACGGTGATCCGCGCCGTGAAGTCCAACGAGGCCCGCCTGCAGGCCATCGGCGTCGCGTCGTTCCGCTACAAGCTGGCGGCGTTCGTGCTGGCCGGCGCCGTGGGCGGGCTGGCCGGCGCGCTGCTGGCCAACCAGACGGAGTACCTGACGCCGAGCTTCATGCACTGGACCCGGTCGGGCGACATCATGGTGATGGTGATCCTGGGGGGCATGGGCACGCTGGGCGGTCCCGTGCTGGGCGCCGCCGCCTACCTGCTGCTGGAGAACGTGCTGTCGGCGTGGACGGTGCACTGGCAGGTGATCCTCGGTCCCCTCCTCGTGCTGGTCGTGCTCTACGCCCGGGGCGGGCTGTGGAGCCTGCTGCCCGGCGGCGGTCGGCGCGATGGCTGAGCCGCTGCTCGAGGTGCGCGGTCTCCGCAAGCGCTTCGGCGGCCTCGTCGCCACCGACGGCGTCGACCTCGACGTGGCCGAGGGCGAGACGCTGGCGGTGATCGGGCCCAACGGCGCCGGCAAGACCACGCTGATCGGCCAGCTCTCGGGCGACCTGAAGCCCGACGCCGGCACGATCGAATTCGCGGGCGCGGACGTGACCGCGCTGCCGGCCAGCGCGCGCTCGCACCGGGGGCTGGCGCGCTCGTTCCAGATCACCAGTATCTTTCGCGAGTTCTCGACGCTCGACAACGTCGCCCTCGCGGTCCAGGCCCACGCCGGCCACAGCTTCCGGTTCTGGCGGCCCGCCCGCGCCGAGGCGGCCCTGCGCGAGCCGGCCCGCGCCATCCTCGAGCAGGTCGGCCTCGGCGCCCGCGGCGACGTCCCCGCCGGCACGCTCGCCCACGGCGAGCAGCGCCAGCTCGAGATCGCCATGGCGCTGGCCACGCGGCCGAGGCTGCTCCTGCTCGACGAGCCGGTGGCCGGCATGGGCCTGGACGAGTCGGCCCGGATGGTGCAGCTGCTGCGCACGCTGCGGGGACGCCACACGATCGTGCTGGTCGAGCACGACATGGACGTGGTGTGGGCGCTGGCCGATCGCATCAGCGTGATGGTCTACGGCCGGGTCATCGCCACCGGCAGCCCCGAGGCGATCCGGGCCAACCCCGAGGTGCGTCGCGCCTACCTGGGCGAGGAGATCCCGGCCTGATGCTGCGCGTGGAAGGGCTGGAGGCGGCCTACGGCGTGAGCCAGGTGCTGTTCGGCCTCACGCTGGGCGTGGAGGCCGGCCAGGTGGTCACGCTGCTCGGCCGCAACGGCATGGGCAAGACGACGACGGTCCGCGCGCTGATGGGCATCCTGCCCATGCGGGCCGGCCGCGTGCACTTCGAGGGTCGCGCGCTCCACGGCCTGCCGCCTCACCGGGTGGCCCGAGCCGGCCTCGGCCTCGTCCCCGAGGGCCGCCAGGTGTTCCCCAATCTCACGGTGCGCGAGAACCTGGTGGCCACCGCCGCCAACCATCGTGACGCGCCGGAGCCGTGGACCGTCGACCGGGTGTTCCAGCTGTTCCCCCAGCTGGCGGCCCGCGCCCGCGGCCTGGGGGCCACGCTGTCGGGCGGCGAGCAGCAGATGCTCGCCATCGGCCGCGCGCTGATGACCAACCCACGGCTCCTGATCCTCGACGAGGCGACCGAGGGCCTGGCCCCGCTGATCCGCACGGAGATCTGGAGCTGTCTCGGGCGCCTCAAGGCGGGCGGGCTGTCGATCCTGCTCATCGACAAGCACGTCCGGGCCCTCACGCAGCTGGCCGACCACCACTACGTGCTGGAGAAGGGCCGCGTCGTGTGGAGCGGCACCTCGGCCGAGCTGCGCGCGAACGACGACGTCCAGCACCGCTACCTGGGGGTCTAACCTCGGAGGGGGGCTGCGCCCCCGTCCCGAACCTCCCCCCAGAAAAAGGCTTGCGCGGGCAAAGCCCGCGCTCGAAAGTGGTGACACGATGAGCTGGATCGATCCGGACTTTCCGAAACAGGCGACGGTGAGCCCGCTGGTGGGGCGGGTGCTGGGGTTGAACCCGGGGATGATGACGGGGCCGGGGACGAATACCTATCTGATCGGGCGGCGCGACCCCATCCTGCTGGATACCGGCGCGGGCGTGCCGCAGTACATGACGGAGCTGGAGGGCTATCTGGGCGAGCGCGGCTGGAAGCAGCCGTCGCGGGTCGTGCTCACGCACCGCCACCGTGACCACCTGGGCGGCGTGGCCCACCTGCGCGAGCGGTTCCGCGGGCTGCGAGTGGGGAAGATGATCCACCGCGACGCCGACCTGCCGGAGGGCATCGAGGACCTGCGGGAGGGCCAGACGATCGAGGGCGACGGCGTGACGCTCCTCCCGCTCCACACCCCCGGCCACGCCTCCGACCACCTGTGCTATTTCCTGGTCGAGGAGCAGGCGGTCTTCACCGGCGACGTCGTGCTCGGCGGGTCGACGACCGTGATCCCGGCCGAGGACGGTGACCTGCTCGACTACATGAGCTCCCTCGCGCGCCTTCGAGCTCTCGGCGTGCGGCGCATCTATCCCGCCCACGGCCCCGTCATCGAGGACGGGCCGGCCCTGCTGGCCGAGTACGTCGAGCACCGGCTCATGCGCGAGCGGCAGATCCTCGAGGCGCTCGGCGACGGGCTGGCCACGATCCCCGCGATGGTCGAGCGGATCTACGCGCAGGTCCCCAGGAACCTCCACCTCATGGCCGGCCAGTCGGTGGCCTCCCACCTCAAGAAGCTGGCGCGCGAGGGGCGTGCGCGCGAGCACCCCCGGCCCGACGCGCCCTCGCGCTGGGAGCCGGTCTAGCCTACTGGGTGAGGCCGCGCAGGTAGCGCAGGACCTCGGCCTCGAACTCCTGCACCGACTGGCCGAACGTGCTCGCGAACGCGCGCTCGCGGTCGAGCGTGCGGCAGCGGTGGAAGTAGTCGAAGACCGCCGGCAGGCCGGCGCGGTTCACCAGGTAGTCGGCCATGAGGAACGACAGCTGGTAGGTGGCCAGCGAGCCGTCCCGCTGGTGGCGCAGGGTGAACTCGCGCGGCGAGCCGAGGCCGAGCAGGTCCAGCCGGCCGGCGGCCAGTCCGGGATGCTGGCGAGCGGCCACGACCGCCCGCGTCCGGCGGCCGTCCACCGAGTCCAGGGCGAGGCGTTCGAGCACCTCGAAGGCCACCCGCTCGGCCACGCCCTCGGTCAGCCACTGATCGGCGCGCCCGTCGCCCCCGGCCAGCGCGAACTGCGCCACGTGGGTCAGCTCGTGGGCGATCAGCCGCCGCCACTCGCGCTTGCCGCGGACGGCCCTGGAGTGCAGCAACACCCGGCCGGGACGGGCGAGCCCGGCCGCGAAATTCGCGATCTCGTCCACCCGGTCGGGCCCGACGTACGCCTCGTCCAGCAGGCCCCGGCGGAACGCCGCCCGCGTGTCGTACACGTGCACGTTGACCTCGGCCGGCAGCGTGAGCCCGAGGTCTCGCATGACGCCGGTGACCTCCTCCACGGCCTCGCGATGCGCGCCCGGCACCAGGAGGACGGTCGGGCGCGGGGGACCGGCGGCGGTGACCGCCGGCAGGACCGAGACGAGGAGCAGCAAGGCGAGCCCGGCGAGCACACGGTTGTTCGACATCGCGCCCCAGCGGAGAGCAACGATCTCGCCACGCTCAAGTCCGCGACCGCACAGGGATTGTAGGAGCGTGATCCCGGGCGGGATGGGAGATCATCCAGGGACCCCGGGCATTTTCTCCCCGGTCACGCGTTCCAGCTGGAACGTCCCGATGCCGCCTCAGCCGCGCGCGTGGCGCCGGGCGGCATCGACGATCGCGGCGAACAGATTGCGGGCGGCCGGGTCGTGCCCCACCAGCTCCTCCGGATGCCACTGCACGCCGAGGACGAAGCGGTCGTCGCCCGGCATCTCCACGCCCTCGACGATGCCGTCGGGCGCCCACGCGACCTCGCGCAGGCCCTCGCCGAGCCGCTTGATCGCCTGGTGGTGCATGCTGTTGACGTTCACCTCCAGCGTGCCGAGCACGCGCCCCAGCCGCGTGCCCTCGCCCATGACCTTCACGGCGTGGGTTGGCTCGTGGCGTGGCGCCTTCTGGCTGTGGGCGAGCGCATGCGGCAGCTCGCCCGGGATGTCCTGCACCAGCGTGCCGCCGAGCGCCACGTTGAGCACCTGGATCCCGCGGCAGATGGCGAAGAGGGGCACGTCGTCGGCGAGGGCCCGGTGCGTGAGGCCGATCTCGAGGTCGTCACGGGCGGAGGAGACGTCGTCGACAGCCGGGCGGCGCGCTTCGCCGAACCGCGCCGGGTCGATGTCGCCGCCGCCGGTGAGCACGAGGCCGTCGAGCCGCGACCACAGGGCCGCCCGGACCTCGGGCGTGAAGTGGGGCGTGAGGAGCACGGGGATGCCGCCCGCGGCCTGGATGGCCCGGACATACGCGCCGTTGACGTAGGCGCGCTCCGGGGTCCTGTCGACGGTGACGGAGGTCGTGATGCCGATCAGGGGCGCAACCATACGCGAAGACTAGCCTTTCAGAGTATGATGTCGCAACCATGACGAGGGAGATGCCATGAGCCTGGATTCCGCCTCCTCGCAGCAGCGCGCGCCCGTCCACCGGCCGACCTCGACCGTGCAAACGATCGGCACCCGGTGGGCTGTCGCCGCCGGGCACCCGCTGGCCGCCGAGGCGGGCGCCCGCACCCTGGGGGCGGGGGGCAACGCCATCGACGCCGGGGTCGCGGCCGGGTTCACCCTGGGCGTGGTCCATCCCGACATGGTCAGCGTGGCCGGGGTCGCGCCGATCCTGGTTCACGTGGCCCAGACGGGCCAGACGTGGCAGGTCTCGGGGGTCGGCCCGTACCCACGCGCTTCGAGCCGCGAGTACTTCATGACCCGCCACGGTGGCCAGATCCCGCCGGGACTGCCGCGGACGGTGGTGCCGGCGGCGCCCGCCGCCTGGTGCACGGCGCTGGAGCGCTGGGGGACGATGTCGTTCGCCGACGCGATCGCGCCGGCCATGGAGCACGCCCGGCGCGGCTTCCCGGTCTCGGCGTTCTCCGCCTACCAGATGGGCGCCAACGCCGACAAGTACCGCCGCTGGCCGACCTCGATCGCGCTCTACCTGCGCGAGGGCCGGGCCTATCGGATGGGCGAGGTCCTGGTGCAGAGCGAGCTGGCCGACACCCTGGGGCGCATGGTCGCCGCCGAGAAGAAGACCGGCGGCAGCCGGGCGGCCGGCATCCGGGCGGCCCGTGACGAGTTCTACCGCGGCGAGACGGCCAGGCGCATCGCCGAGTTCCATCGCCGGAACGACGGCCCGCTGACGGCGGCGGACCTCGCCGACTTCAGCGTCGAGGTGGAGCCGGCGCTGCGCACGCGGTTCGGCCCCTACGAGGTCGCGGCCTGCGGCTTCTGGTGCCAGGGCCCCGCGCTGCTGCAGATGCTCGACATGCTCGACGGCCTCGACCTCGCCGCGCTCGGCCACAACTCTCCCGCCTACCTGCACCGCCTGGTCGAGACGGTCAAGCTCGCGTTCGCCGACCGCGACGCCTACTACGCCGACCCGCACGTGGTGAAGGTGCCGGCCGAGCGGCTGCTGTCGAAGGAGTACGCCGCGCTGCGCCGCGCCCTCGTGCGCGAGCGCGCCTGGCCCGAGATGCCCCCGGCCGGCGAGGCGGGTGCCCGGCGCGAGACGGCGCCGGTCGCGGGCGGGTCGTCGGACGACGCGCTCGACACCAGCTACGTGGCGGTCGTCGACGAGGCGGGCAACGGCTTCTCGGCGACGCCGAGCGATCCGAACGTCGATTCGCCGGTGGTCGCCGGCGTCGGCTGCGTCGTGTCGCCGCGCGGCTCGCAGGGCTGGCTCGATCCGGCCCATCCGAGCGTCGTCGCTCCCGGCAAGCGCCCGCGGCTGACGCCGGCCCCGGCCATGGCGCTGCAGGACGGCAGGCTGCTGATGCCGTTCGGCACGCCGGGCGGCGACGTGCAGCAGCAGGCGATGCTCCAGGTCTTCCTCAACGTGACCGCGTTCGGGATGCCCCTGCAGGAGGCGATCGAGGCGCCGCGCCTGGCCTCGCGCTCGTTCCCCGATTCCTTCTGGCCCCACGCCTACTCCCCGGGCAAGCTCGAGGCCGAGCGCCGCATCGCCAGGGACACGCGCGAGGCGCTGGCCGGGCTGGGCCACGAGGTCACCGAGTGGCCCGAGTGGGAGTGGCGCGCCGGCGCCGTCTGCGCGGTGAAGGTCGGCCCCGAGGGCACCCGCTGGGGCGGCGCCGACCCCCGCCGCGGCGCGCTCGCGATCGCGCGGTAGGGCGCGCCCGGCTACGTCGTGGCCGGCGCCGGCTGCAGCGGGCGGGCGCTGATCGGTTCCTCGCGGATCATCAGCGTCAGGCCGGTCGCCAGGAACGCCATCACGGCGGCCGACACGAAGGCCGGCGAGTAGGACCCGCTCCACTCGTAGATCCAGCCCGCCAGCGCGGCGCCGAGGGCCGATCCCACCTGGTGCGCGAAGAAGATCCAGCCGGACAGCTCACCGACCGAGTAGCGGCCGTAGATGTTGGCGGTGAGCGTGGTCGTCGGCGGGACGGTGGAGATGTAGTTGAGGCCGAACAGGGCCGCCCAGAAGTGCAGGGACGGCACGTTCCAGACGTAGAGCAGGAACAGCAGCGCCACGCCGCGGACGAAGTAATAGGTGGCCAGCGGGCCGCGGCGGCCGAAGCGGTCGCAGAGCCAGCCGGAGCCGATGGTGCCCACGATGTTCATGGCGCCCATCACGCCGAGCGCGGCCGAGGCCTCCATCGCGCTGAAGTTGTGCTCCAGCGCGTGGGGCATGAAGTGGGTGAGGACCATGCCGTTGCTGGTGTAGCCGCACACGAAGAACGTGCTCATCAGCAGCCAGAACGGCGCCGTCTGCGCGGCCTCGCTGACCGACACGCGGCCGGCCTGCCGGGCGTCGGCCATCTGCGCCGCGGTCTGGGAGGGGCCGGTGGCGCCGAGCGGGCGGACGCCGCGCTCCTCCGGCAGGTTGCGGATGAGCCAGGCGCCGACCGGCACGACGAGCACGAGCAGGCCGACGCCGAGCCACAGGAACGACCACCGCCAGCCGAACCACAGCGTGAGCACCGTCGCCAGCGGGATCACGATGAGCTGGCCGGCCGACATGCCGCCGGCGGCGAGGCCCATGGCCATGCCGCGGCGGCTCTCGAACCAGCGCGCGACCACGGTGGAGCCGGTGCTGAGCGCCGCCCCGCCGGCGCCGACGGCCATCAGCACGCCGGCGGTGAGGTAGATGTGCCACAGGCTCTGCACGAACGCGGAGGCGATCGAGCCCAGCCCCAGCAGCGTCAGCGAGAGCACGATGACCCGGCGCGGCCCCCAGCGATCGGCCAGCCGGCCGGCGAACGGCCCGACGGCGCCCAGGAGGAGCAGGGAGAGGGCCGCGGCGCCCGACAGCGCCCCGCGGCTCCAGCCGAATTCCGCCTCCATCGGCTTGATGTAGACCCCGAAGACAGCCCGGATCCCCGTCGAGGCCAGCAAGCAGAGCGTGAGCGCGCCGAGCACGATCCAGGCGGGGTGCAGCCGGCGGGGATCGGGCATGGCGTTGTGACGATCTTACCGCACGGGCCGATTCCACCGCGTTCGGGCGGCGGCTTTGCCGAGCCCCCGCCGAGTTGTCTAACCTCGACGACTAATGAATCTCGTGAAACGTGGTGACGCCGGGGGCGGAGCACGGGAGCCCTGCGCGCGCCACGTCGATGGCGAGCCGTCGTCGCCGTTGCGAGCGCAGGGCTCGGCGAGCGCGCGATCGGCGATGCGACTCACTCCGGGCCAGCCCCCTTCAGGGGGATGGGGGGCTCGCGCTCGCCGAGCCCGGAGCGAGCGTACGGCGACCGGCGAGCCATTCGTGGCGCGCGCAGGGCTCCCGTGCTCCGCCCCCGGCGTCACCGGATTCCACGAGAGTCGTTAGTCGACCACCTCCGCGGTCACTTCCTTGCGGAAGACGACCTGGTCGCCCTCGGCATCCACCACCACCGTGTCGCCCTCGACGAACTCGCGCTCCAGCAGCCTGAGCGCGAGCGGGTCCTGCACCAGCCGCTGGATCGTCCGCTTGAGCGGGCGGGCGCCGAAGGTCGGGTCGTAGCCCTCGCGGCCCAGCAGCGCCCGGGCGGCCTCGGTGACCTCGAGGTGGATCCGCCGGGATTCCAGGCGGCGCCGCAGGTGGGCGAGCTGGATCTCCACGATCCGCGCCAGCTCCTCGCGTCCCAGCGGATGGAAGATCACGACCTCGTCGATGCGGTTCAGGAACTCCGGCCGCAGCGTGTTGCGCAGCTCCTGCATCAGCAGCGGGCGGAGCTTGTCGGGGTTCTCGTACTCGCGGAACAGGTGGCTGCCCATGTTCGAGGTCATGATCACGACGACGTTGCGGAAGTCGACCGTGCGGCCGTGGCCGTCGGTGAGGCGGCCGTCGTCGAGCAGCTGGAGCAGCACGTTGAACACGTCGGCGTGGGCCTTCTCGACCTCGTCGAACAGGACGACGGCGTACGGACGGCGGCGCACCGCCTCCGTCAGCTGGCCCCCCTCGTCGTACCCCACGTAGCCGGGCGGGGCGCCGATCAGGCGGGCCACCGTGTGCTTCTCCATGTACTCGGACATGTCCAGGCGGATCATCGCCCGCTCGTCGTCGAAGAGGAACTCCGCGAGCGCCCGCGCCAGCTCGGTCTTGCCGACCCCGGTGGGGCCGAGGAACAGGAACGAGCCGATGGGCCGGTTGGGGTCGCTGAGGCCGGCCCGGCCCCGCCGCACGGCGTTGGAGACCGCGCGGATCGCCTCCTGCTGGCCGACCACCCGCTGGCTCAGCCGGTCCTCCATGCGCACCAGCTTCTCGACCTCGCCCTCCAGCAGCCGGGTGACGGGGATGCCCGTCCACTTGGCGACCGTCGCCGCGATGTCCTCCTCGTCGACCTCCTCGCGCAGCATCCGCCCGCGCTGGTGCTGGTCGGCCAGCCCGCGCTCGAAATCGGCCAGCTGCTTCTCCAGCCCCGGGATCACGCCGAAGCGCAGCTCGGCGGCCCGGTTGAGATCGCCCTTGCGCTCGGCCTCGGCCATCGCCTGGCGGGCGGCCTCGAGGTCCTCCTTGACCTTGCCGATCTGCGTGATGCCGCCCTTCTCGGCCTGCCACTGCGCCTTGAGGACGCTCGACCGTTCCTTGAGGTCGGCCAGCTCGGTGTCGATCTTCTCCAGGCGCTCGCGGGCGGCGGGGTCGTCCTGGTCGCGGGCCACCGACACGCGCTCGATCTCGAGCTGCATGATGCGCCGCTCGATCTCGTCGACCGCCTGCGGCCGCGAGTCGATCTGCATCCGGATGCGGGCGGCCGCCTCGTCCACCAGGTCGATGGCCTTGTCGGGCAGGAACCGGTCGCCGATGTAGCGGTTGGACAGCACGGCCGCCGCCACCAGGGCCGAGTCCTTGATCTTCACCTTGTGGTGGACCTCGTACTTGTCCTTGAGGCCCCGGAGAATCGCGATCGTGTCCTCCACGGACGGCTCCCGCACCATCACCGGCTGGAAGCGTCGCTCCAGGGCCGGGTCCTTCTCGACGTGCTTGCGGTACTCGTCGAGCGTGGTGGCACCGACGCACCGCAGCTCTCCCCGCGCCAGCGCGGGCTTCAGCATGTTGGCGGCGTCGACGGCCCCCTCGGCCGCGCCCGCGCCCACCAGCGTGTGCAGCTCGTCGATGAAGCAGATGATCCGGCCCTCGGACTCGGTGATCTCCTTGAGCACGGCCTTGAGCCGGTCCTCGAACTCGCCGCGGTACTTCGAGCCGGCCACCATGGCGCCGATGTCGAGGGCGACCAGCCGCTTGTCCTTGAGGCCCTCGGGGACGTCGCCGGCCACGATGCGCTGGGCGAGACCCTCCACGATGGCCGTCTTGCCGACGCCGGGCTCCCCGATCAGCACGGGGTTGTTCTTCGTCCGCCGCGACAGCACCTGCACGACGCGGCGGATCTCCTCGTCGCGGCCGATGACCGGGTCGAGCTTGCCCTTGCGGGCGGCCTCGGTGAGGTCGCGCGAGTAGCGCTGCAGGGCCTGGTACTTGTCCTCGGGGTTGGGATCGGTCACGCGCTGGGTGCCGCGCACGTCGACCAGCGCCCGGTAGATCGCGTCGGGCGTCACGCCGGCCGCCGCCAGCGCGCGGCCGGCCGCGCCGTCGCGCTCCTGGGCGACGGCGATCAGCAGGTGCTCGGTGGAGACGTACTCGTCCTTGAGCCGCTCGGCCTCGCGCTGGGCGCGCTCGAACGCGGCCCGCAGGCGCTCGCCGATGTACTGGCCGCTGCCGCCGCGCACCTTGGGCACGCGCGCCAGCTCGGTCTCCAGCTGCCCCTGCACCGCCTCGGCGCGGGCGCCCAGCTTGGCCAGGAGCGGGGCGACGACGCCCTCGCGCTGCTGGAGCAGGGCGGCGAGCACGTGCTCGGGCTCCACCGCCTGGTGATCGTGCTGGTCCGCCAGCGACTGGGCGGCCTGGATGGCTTCCTGGGCCTTGACCGTGAGCTTGTCCATTCGCATCGCTTCTATCCTCGTCTATCCTTGCGCGTAGCCGCCGCGCGGTGACTCCGGGCGGAGCTCCTTCAGTCGTTCGTACAGCGCCTTCTCGTCGGCCGTCAGGTCGGCCGGCATCACGATGCGCACCGTCACCAGCTGGTCGCCGGGGCCGCCGCCCTTCAGTCTCGGCATCCCGTAGCCGGGCAGCCGGAACGTCCGTCCGCTCGACGTCGCGGGGGGCACCTTCATCGAGACCTTGCCGCGCAGGGTGGGGATCTCCAGCGTCACGCCCAGCGCCGCCTCGGGGGCCGTGAGCGGCACCGCCAGGTGGACGTCGTCGCCGCGGCGCTCGAATTCGCGGTGGGGGGCCACCGTCACCACGAGGTAGAGATCGCCGCGGGCGCCGCCGCCCGCGCCGCCGCCGGCGCCGCCC
>Ga0302046_10001948_pt1 | contig 19333 bp, 12 predicted proteins | sample RVTome_11_FD_200261 | JGI IMG/M metagenome (GOLD analysis project Ga0302046, IMG submission 200261) | Soil microbial communities from uranium-contaminated site in the Upper Colorado River Basin, Wyoming, United States - RVT147D111 (version 2) ...
GTTGAGGCGGGGTTGTACGTGCCACGCACCGACGTAGAAATCTGTCTTCATTACCCTGCGTCGCTGGTCCTCGTTGTCCTTTACCAAACCATTGCCCAAAAAATACCTTTCCGTGGGGTCTTGTGTGTGAGCATGGATGACCTTGGTGGTGATCCGCCCAGTCGTCCCGCACATGACCCTCCTCGGAGCAAGCTCCGAGGTATCCGTCTAAGGAAACGGTTGCTTTCCGATGCAAGCATCGGGGTATGCGACCCGTAAAAGAATCAAAACCATGCAAACGATGCGTTTTCTTGTGTGCTTCTTCGTCCTGGCAGCCACGTCGCTTCCTGCCGCCGGACAGGCGTTGCGTAACCATGCCGAGCAGGAGCTGTCCTTCGCCGCGGCCCTGCTGATCGACACCAGCATCCGAGCGGACACAGTGGGCCTCCGGCACGCCCTGCACCGGCTCGAAGCGCTGGCGCGAGACGAAGCCTTCACACCATATCCGGCGCTGGCTGCTCGGACGCACTATCACCTCGGCTTTGCCCACTGGCAACTGCTCACCAATACGAACAGCAACCCGGAAGATGCACGGCGCCACGCCGATGAGGCGTTGGAACAACTCCAGCAGGCGGTCGCATTACAGGAGAATTTGCCCGAAGCCTACGTCGTCTCGGCCCTGTGTTACTGGGCGCTCTTCGGTCTGGCGCCGGAACGGTCCGCGACCCTGGTGCCGAAGCTACGCGACGTGCTGCAAAAAGCCCTCGCCTTCGGCCCGCAGGATCCCCGCGTCGTCCTCATCGACGGGATGAACAAGGCGTTCGACCCGAATGGTCCCGCCCGGCCCGAGGGCGTCACGCGCCTCGAAGAAGCCATTGCGCTCTTCGAGGCGCAACGGCGGCAAGACCCCGCCTACCCGGCGTGGTGGCCGGCCATGGCGTATGGCTGGATGGGGCAGGTCTACCTGGCCATGGCACCGCCCGAGGTCGAGAAGGCCCGAGCCGCCTTCGAACACGCGCTGGCGCTCCGGCCGGATTATGCCCTCGTCAAGGAGACGATGCTGCCCACGACCGAGCCTGTAGCCGTCCAGGCGACCGACCGCCTCACCCGCTTCTCCTGGCAGATCCTCGCCACCGACGCCGAAGGCGACGGCCGCAACCCGGACCTGGCCGACGGGAAGGCCCTCTCGTACGCCTACGACGCCCGTACCGATTCGCTCTGGTTCAAGTTCGACCTGCATCGCCTGCCGAACCCTGCGGCCTTCGGGATCAACCTCGCCTTCGACACCGACCAGGACCCGGCGACCGGGACAGCCTGGTGGGGCGGCAACACCGCCTTCATCTTCGACCGGGTCGTTACGCTCTGGGTGACTCGAACCGCCGGGGGGCACTATCGCGGCATGATCGGCATGGCCGACGCCGAGGGCGCGCAGGGCAGGCGGTTTACCAACCTTGCCCAAAACAACCTCGCTTTTGGCGTAAACACCGAGGACCAGACCCTCTTCGTGGGGTTCAAGCGCAGCGACCTCGGCGAGACGAGGCGGCTGCACGTCATCGGCACCGTCGGCTCCAACCTGGTCTGGAACGACGAACTCATCGATACCGGCTCGCGCGAGATCGTCTTGCCCGCACGGTGAGCCTCGGTAGATGCGGATTCTAGATTTGGGCTTTTGGATTAGAGCCTGTGATGAGGGTCGTTGCAGGCCCACAATCGCCCATCCAGCATCCAAAATAGGGGGCAGGGTTCGTCGCGAGGGGGAGAGACCTCTCCACACAACTGATGTGTTTTTGCGCGGTAGGCACTCGACCAAACGGTATGACGCTGCTGTGGTCCGGGATTCAGGAAGATCGCTAGCATAGGTGCCGCACGGCGTTGCCGATTCCGCCTTTCTAGCACATGTGACGGAGAGGGGTCTATATTACGCGCCTCTTTCATCATGCCCTTCTGTTCATGGAAGCTCCCGCTGGGCCGACGCCCGCTCCCTCTTCCGCGCCGTCAGCCCGCTCCCGGATGACGACGCTCGTGCTTGCCTTTGCAAGCAATGCCTTCGCCGGCCTCGTCTCTACCCTGATGGCCGCTTACCTGCCCGATTCCGTTCGGGATCTCCTCGGCTCCTCGGCGGTGGTCGACGTAAGCCACGTGGGCTCGTATGTCGGCTCGCTCTTCCTCGTCGGCTGGGCCTTCGGCGGGGTACTCCTGGGATGGGCCGGCGACCGGTTCGGCCGGATCCGTTCGTTCACGGCGTCCGTCTTCATCTATGCGGTCTTTACGCTAACGGCGGCCTGGTCGCCTACCTGGTATGTGCTCATGGCGTGCCGCTTCCTCGCCGGCATCGGTGTCGGGGCAACGCTGGTGCTGAGCGCGGTGGTCGTGGCCGAGGCCTGGGATAAGCGAACGCGCGCGGTGGCGCTGGGCATCGTCGCCATCGGCTACCCGATCGGGATCGTCTCGTCCGGCCTCGTTACCTATGCAGTGGCAGACTGGCGAACCGGTTTTTTCGTGGGTGTCCTCCCCCTCCTGTTGGCAGTGCTGTGCGGCATGCTGTTGAAGGAATCGGACCAGTGGCACCCTATGAAACACACCCATCCTGCCGGGGGCCTCGGGCATGAAGTGCGCCAGCTCCTGGCCCCGGCCAACCGGGTGGACTTCCTCGTCGGAGCGACCATCTTCGGGGCTATGCTGGTTGGTCTCTGGGCCACCTTTTCCTGGCTCCCTACGTGGGCACAAAGCCTGGTCGGGGCGGGTGAGGCGGGGCAGCAAGAAGGCGGGCTCGTGGTGATGCTCCTCGGCCTCGGCGGCATCACGGGGGGCGCCGTATCCGGATTTGTGGCCAATGCGCTGGGTCGCAAACGGGCACTGCTGCTGACCTTCGCGGGCTGCTTTCTCGCGTCCTTTCTCCTGTTCAAGACCAACGACGTGTTCACGCCGCGCGTCTATGCCGAAACGGCGTTCCTGGCCCTCTTCTTCGGCATAAGCCAGGGAATCCTGACCGCCTACATCCCCGAGCTGTTTCCGACGCCGATCCGTTCAACGGCCACCGGCGTCTGCTTCAACGCCGGGCGGCTCGTTACCGCCGGGGCGGTCTTCTTCGTAGGCGTCCTTGTTCCCGTCCTCGGTGGCTATGGCCATGCGGTCTTTGTGTTCTCGCTGACCTACGTGTTGGGCTTTGTCGTCACCCTCTTCGGCAAGGAAACCCGAGGAAAAGTGCTTTGAGCAGGAGGGGAAACAGTCCGGCGTAGTCGATGCCGTCCTTCGGGACTACCGGACCGCGCCGATCAGTGAAAAGCTCAGGGCTTTTTCGGCTTCTTGGCATCGCATTCGGCTGCCGAACCGTGTAATCTTTGCACGGCTCACGGAAAACATCTTGTCGTCCTGACCTCGGTTCAGGGTAACAAAACGACAAGTTCCTTGAGCACCCCGACCGCGACGGCACCTTCGGCGAACGACTTCGATCCTCGAAGGTACAAAGCTGACCCCGGATCAAAGAGCGCGTAGCGTCCTGACAAGGTATCCAGGTGATTGCATCATCCCCTAACCCCGCGATGCACGTACCCGCCACCACAACCGCAGCTACGGATCGAGCCGCGCAATACGACGCGGTCTTCCGGCGCATCGAAGCCCTGCTCGACGGTGAAGACGACTGGATCGCAGCCATGGCGACCGTCGCCTGCGAACTGCATCACGCGTTCGATGCCTACCACTGGACGGGCTTCTACCGGGCCGTGCCGGACGACCTGCTCGTCGTAGGACCCTACCAGGGCGGGCACGGCTGCCTGCGCATCGCGTTCGACCGGGGCGTCTGCGGTGCGGCAGCGCGGACGCGCACGACGCAGTTGGTGCCGGACGTCGAAGCCTTTCCCGGCCACATTGCCTGCTCCTCGACGACCCGCTCCGAGATCGTCGTCCCGGTCCTGACTCCTGCCGGACGCCTCCTCGCCGTTCTCGACGTCGACTCCGACTTCCCCGCCGCCTTCGACGAGACGGACCAGCACTATCTGGAACGCCTCTGCCGGATGCTGGGTGAACGGTTTGGCGCAACGGCCCAGCGATAGTCCGATCCCCTGAACCAAGGCATCGGAACGGAGTCAATGGACACCATCGGCCACGCCGAGTTGTTCGACGGCGTTTTGCACCAGCGCCTGCGCCGCTTCCGCAGAGGCGGCTTCGGCGTAGATGCGCAGCACGGGCTCGGTGCCGGAGGGCCGCACCAGCAGCCAGCCCCCGGCCGTCCGATGCTTGTAGCCGTCAAGCGTCTCGACCTGTTCGACGCGGTGTCCGTCGATCTCGGTCAGGCCGCCTTCGTCCCGCAACCGCGTCAGCACACGCTGCTTCTTGGCCTCCGTCGTGCGCACGTCGACGCGGTGGTAGTGATGCGGTCCGAAGGCGTCGAAGAGTTCCTGTACCAGCGCCGAGAGCGGCTTGCCGCGCTTGACCATCATCTCGACGACGAGCAGGCCGATGTAGAGGCCGTCCCGCTCGGGAAGATGCCCTTTCACAGCAATGCCCCCGGACTCTTCGCCGCCCACCAGTACGTCGCCTTGAAGGATACGCGGCGCGATGTACTTGAAGCCGATGGGCAACGTCTCGACGGGCAGCCCGTAGGCCGCTCCCATCGCATCCAGCATATGGGTCGTCGAGAATGTCTTGACGATGCTGCCGCGCAGGCCGCGCTCTTCGTGCAAGTACTTGACCAGCAGGGCCAGGATCTGGTGCGAGGTCACAAAAGTGCCGGTTTCGTCGCACATGCCGATCCGGTCGGCGTCGCCGTCGTTGGCAAGGCCGGCGGCGCAGCCTTCGCGGACGACCGTCTCGGAGAGCCCGCCCAGGTTGCGTTCGATGGGCTCGGGCGCCTGGCCGTGAAAACCGGGATTGACGGTCGAGCGCAGCGCCACGACGCGGTCCTCGCCCAGGAGCGCCGAGACGACGCCCTGGCCGGATCCATACATCGCATCGTGCGCCACCTTGATGCCGGCCCCTGCGATGGCCTCCACGTCAAGGCGTTCGCGTAGCAGGGTCAGGTAATCGGCCCGGACGCCGCGCCTGGCGACGACGCCCTCGGCGCACAACGCCTCGAAGGCAGCAAGGACGGGCGCCTCCGGATCCAGGGGCTGCACCTCCGCCTCAACGGCGGCGATCATCTCGGGCGAAGCCGGGGCGCCGAACGACGACTTGATCTTGAAGCCGTTGTATTCGGGAGGGTTGTGGCTGGCCGTAATGACGATCCCCGCGGCGGCGGCGTACGCCTGGGTCGCCCAGCTAATCGCAGGCGTCGGCGTGAAGCCTTCGGCGAACAGGATGCGCCCGCCTTCCGAAGCCAGCACCCGCGCCGTGTGTTCGGCAAAGAGGCGCCCCATGAAGCGTGTGTCGTGCCCGAGCACGACCGTCCAGGGACGGCCGCCATGCTGCGCACGCAGCCACCGGGCCGTCGCCCGCGTCACCCGCTCCAGGTTATCGAAGGTGTAGTCTCTCGCGATGACGGCGCGCCAGCCGTCGGTGCCGAACTTGATGGGTTGGGTCATCCGTAGAGAAGGAGAAAGGGTGAGTCGTAAGGCTTTGCTTCGCGAAAGGTTATCCGGGTCACTGGTCAGTACGCTCGCTTCGCTCGCTTTCAGTGGTCGTTGTTTCTTGGCCATGAGGGGCTTCGTCCTCACCCATGACCAGTGACCCATGACCACAGACAAGGTTTACACCCCCGCAGCGCGAAAGGCGGCCTGGACGATAGCCTGGGCTTCATCCTGGAGCACTGCAAGGTGCGCCGCCCCTTTGAAGCTCTCGGCGTAGATCTTGTAGATGTCCTCGGTGCCGGAAGGCCGGGCGGCGAACCAGCCGTTTTCGGTGACGACCTTCAGCCCGCCGATCGCGGCGTTGTTGCCGGGCGCGCGCGTGAGCTTGGCAGTGATAGGTTCGCCCGCAAGGGTACCGGCCTCGACCATGCCCGGCGACAGCGTCTGGAGGGCTGCCTTCTGCGCGGGTGTAGCGGGGGCGTCGAGGCGCTGGTAGACAGGGCTGCCGAACCGGGCTTCGAGCGCTGCGTAGTGCTCGCCGGGATCGCGGCCTGTCTTCGCCGTGATCTCGGCGGCCAGCAGGTCGAGGATGATGCCGTCCTTGTCGGTGGTCCAGACGGTGCCGTCGCGGCGCAGGAACGATGCCCCGGCGCTTTCTTCACCCCCGAACCCGTACGACCCGTCGAGCAGGCCGTCGACGAACCATTTGAACCCGACGGGTACCTCGGCCAGCCGGCGCCCCAGGTGCGCGGCTACGCGGTCGATCATGGAGCTGGAGACGAGCGTCTTGCCCACGGCGGCATCGGCGCGCCAGCCGGGGCGGTGCTGGAACAGGTACCAGACAGCGACGGCCAGGTAGTGGTTGGGATTGAGCAGCCCCGCCTCGCGCGTGACGATGCCGTGGCGGTCGTAGTCCGGGTCGTTGCCGAAAGCCACGTCGAAGCGGTCTCGCAGGTCGATCAGGCCCGCCATGGCGTACGGTGACGAACAGTCCATGCGGATCTTGCCGTCCTTGTCGACGCGCATAAATGCGAAGGACGGATCGACGCGGCGGTTGACGACGTCGAGGTCGAGCCCGTACGTCTCGGCGATGGGATCCCAGTAGCCGATGCCCGCGCCGCCCATGGGGTCAACGCCGAGCGTGAGACCGGCTGCCGCCACGGCGTCCATATCGACGACCTGCGCCAGGTCGCGGACGTAGGGCGTCACGTAGTCGTAGCGGTGGGTCGTGTCGGCTTTGAGCGCCCGGGCGTAGAGCATCCGCTTCACGCCGTGCAGGCCGTCGGCCAGGAGGGCGTTCGCCCGGTCCTGGATCGCGTTTGTCGTCGCGGTGTCCGCCGGGCCGCCGCTGGGCAGGTTGTACTTGAAGCCCCCGTCGTCGGGCGGGTTGTGGGACGGCGTGATGACGACGCCGTCGGCAAGGCCGTCCGTGCGACCGGCGTTGTAAGCCAGGATGGCGTGCGAGACGACGGGCGTAGGCGTGTAGCCCCCGCTTTCCTCGATGCGCAGCGCGACGCCGTTGGCCGCCAGCACCTCGACCGTCGTTGCAAAGGCCGCCTCGGACAGCGCATGCGTGTCCATCCCCACGTAGAGCGGCCCGTCGACGCCGTGGGACGCCCGCACTTCGCAGAGTGCCTGGCAGACGGCGAGAATATGGTCTTCGTTGAAGCTAGCGGCCAACGAAGACCCCCGATGCCCGGACGTGCCGAACGAGACGCGCTGCGCCGGATCCTCGGCGTCGGGCTTGTGCGTGTAATAAGCAGCGACGAGGCGCGGGACGTTGACGAGGAGTTCGGGCGGCGCGGGCTTCCCGGCCAGTTCGTGTATCGGCATGGTGATTCTTTCTCCGTTTGTGACCCTTCGTAGGACACGCAGGCTGCCTCGCCAAGATCAAAAAACGAAGGACAAAGCACAATCCGCTAGGCGCCTTTCTTCCCCACGCCCATCAACTCACGCGCGCTCTCCAGCGAAGCCTCGGTGACTTCCGTGCCGCTGATGAGAGTGGCGACCTGCTCGGCGCGCTCGGCGCCTTCGAGGCAGCGGATGCGCGTCTTGGTACGCCCGCCCTCGACGATCTTCTCAACCATGAAATGCACGTCGCCCAGGGCGGCGATCTGCGGCAAATGCGTGATGGCGACGATCTGGTGGTACTGCGCGAGGTCGTGCATGCGCTCGCCCACCTTGCGCGCCACGTGGCCCGAGATGCCGATGTCGATCTCGTCGAAGACGAGGATGGGCAGGCGGTCGCTCTTGGCCAGGATGGTCTTGAGCGCGAGCATGATCCGGCTGACCTCGCCGCCCGAGACGACGCGGACCAGCGGCTTGAGGCCTTCGCCCACGTTGGTGGACAGGAAAAACTCGACCTGATCCATACCGTCGGCAAAGGCGGCGTACCGCTCGGCGGGCCGGCCCGCCACGGGCAGGCGGACCCAGCCGTCGGGGTCTTCCTGGCGGGTGAAGCGCACCTCGAACCGGCTGCGGGGCATACCGAGCGTATCGAGTTCGGCGACGATGGCCTGCTCGATGCGCTCGGCTACCTCGTGGCGCTTGGCCGAGAGCCGCTGCGCCGCGTCCGACAGCGCCTGCTGCGCCGCTGCGATCTCGCCGCCGAGCCGCTTGAGGGCTCCCTCGAAATCGATAGCCAGGTCATACTGCTCGCCGATCTCGCGGCGGTGTTCGAGCACGGCCTCCAGCGTGCCGCCGTACTTGCGTTTGAGCCGGTCCAGCTCGCCGAGGCGGTCGCGGATTTCTTCCAGCCGTTCCGGGTTGAACTCGATGCGGGCGTTGTAGTCCTGCAAAAACGCCGACGCCTCGGCAATGACGATCTGCGCCGTCTTGACCTCGTCCAGCAGGCTCTCGAACGTCTTGTCGATGCGGAAGAGGTCGTGCAGTTCGTTGCGCACCACGACGAGCTGGTCGTTGACGGCGCCGTCCGACTCGTAGAGCATTTCGTAGAGGCGCGCGGTGGCCTCGTAGAGCCGCTCGGCATTTTCGAGGACGCGCCGCTCATCCTCCAGCGCCTCTTCTTCATCCGGCTGCGGATCGATGGCGTCGATCTCGCGGATCTGGAATTCGTACAGTTCTTTTTGCTGAAGGAGTTGCCGCTCACGGGCTGCCAGTTCGCTTCGTCGTTTGATCAGGCCCGCCACCTGCCTGTATTTCTCCTGATAATCCGCCAGGAGCCCGACCAGGCTGCCGAAGTTGTCGAGCAGTTCGAGGTGCGTCTCGGTGCGGAGCAACGACTGGTGCTCGTGCTGGCCGTGCAGGTCGATGAGTTGGGCGGCTACGTCGCGCATCACCGACAGGGTGGCCGGGGTGTCGTTGATGAAGGCGCGGCTGTGGCTCGGCGTGATCTCGCGCCGCAGGATCAACTGCGGCTGTGCTTCGATCTGGTTGGCCCCCAGCAGCGCCCGCAGCCTGGGCGTGTCGGCCTCGTCGAAGATGCCTTCGATGACGGCCTTGGCGGCCCCGGTCCGGACCACCTCCGTCGAGGCGCGCTCGCCCAGGATCATCTTCAGGGCCCCGACGATGATCGACTTGCCCGCGCCGGTCTCGCCCGTGAGGATGTTGAGCCCGCTCGAAAACGCGACGTCGAGTTCCTCGATGAGCGCATAATCGCGGATGTAGAGCAACCGTAGCATGCAGGCGTTGCCGCTGATTGGTGCACCGTGTCATTGCGGTGCATTAATACGCCCTATTCACCTCAAATGCTCTCTCCTACACGGATCCTAATCATTTTTTTAAGGGATCGAGAACGGGACAGCGAAATCAAAAAACTGCGGAGCAGGCGTACCACTTCAAAGAGTGTTGATTTGCCGGAACCGTTTTCTCCGAGAAACAGGTTGAGGCGTTGCAGGCCCAACTTGAAGTTTACAAAGCATTTATAATTGTCGATATAGAGACGCTTTATCACGGGCTCGTACCCACAAAAGGTTGTGCAGCCAACCGTCACGACCGGCCGTGGCAGTGTTTGTATTTCTTGCCGCTGCCGCACGGGCACGGTTCATTACGCCCCACCTTGTCGACCGTCACCGGCTGCTGCTTGGCCGTCGGGTCGCGGTCGGCGGCGCTGTCGCTGCCGAGGTTGACGCCGTACGACGGCTGCATCGCGTCGTGCCGCGTCTGGGCACGCCGGCTGTCGAGACGGCTGCGGCGGGCGGCGGTGTCGGCGCTGCGCGTCCGCTGATCGACCAGGGGACCGGCGCGCAGGACGAACGAGACAACATCGCGATTGATCTGCTCGATGACCTCTTTGAAGAGCCGGAAGGCCTCCATCTTGTACTCGATGAGCGGGTCGCGCTGCCCGAAGGCGCGCAGGCCGATGCCTTCCTTGACCTCATCGAGTGAGCGCAGGTGCTCCGTCCACCGCTCGTCGATGAACGAGAGCATGGCGGTCCGTTCGAGGGCGTCGTTGACCTCGCGTCCCTGCGTCTGGATCACGTCCTCGATCTTGACGACGGTACGCTGGCCGCGGCGTCCGTCGCTGAAATCGACGAAGACGCGTGTCGGCTTGGTCTCCAGGTCGCTCTCCATGAGCTGTTTGATGCTCTCAAAGTAGGGCCTGGCCAGCGCTGCCCGCTTGCGGTTGTAAAACCCGACGGCGCCTTCAAAGACCTGATCGACTACCCCCTCTTCACCCAGGTTGTAAAACGTCTCCCGGTCGATTTCGTAGTCGAAGGCCAACGTCCGCCGGATCTCTTCGCGCATCTCGTCGAGGCTGCCGTCGCCGTAATGCTTCTGGACGATTTCGCGGACGACTTCGTCGAGCATGGCCAGCACCTCGCCGTGGAAGCGTTCGCCCTTGAGCGCGTGCATCCGGCGGTCGTAGATGACCTGGCGCTGGGCGTTGAGCACGTCGTCGTATTCGAGCTGGCGCTTGCGGATGGCGAAGTTGTTCTGCTCCACCTTCTTCTGGGCGCGTTCGATGCTCTTGGTCACCCACGGGTGCGTGATGACGGCCCCCTCTTCGAGGTTCAGCCGGTCCATGACGCGGGCCACGCGGTCCGGCCCGAAGAGCCGCATCAGGTCGTCTTCGAGTGAGATGTAGAACTGACTCTCGCCGGGATCGCCCTGGCGCCCGGAGCGCCCCCGCAGCTGGAGGTCGATGCGCCGGCTCTCGTGCCGCTCGGTGCCCAGGATGGCCAGGCCGCCACTATCGACCACACCGGGACCAAGCTTGATGTCCGTCCCGCGCCCGGCCATGTTGGTGGCAATCGTGACGGCCCCCTTCTGGCCCGCCTCGGCGACGATGAGCGACTCCTGCTTGGCGCGGTCGCGGCGGGCATTGAGCACGTTGTGGGGGATGCCGCCGCGCTTGAGCATCCGGCTGAGCGTCTCCGAGACCTCGACCGACGTCGTGCCGACCAGCACCGGCTGGCCGCGCTCGTTGTATTCGCGCACCTTTTCGATGACGGCGTTGTATTTCTCCCGCTTCGCCCGGAAGATCAGGTCATCCTGGTCGTCGCGAATGATGGGTTTGTTCGTCGGCACCACGACCACTTCCATCTTGTAGATCTTGTGGAACTCTTCCGCCTCGGTCTCGGCCGTGCCCGTCATGCCGGCGAGCTTGTCGTACATGCGGAAGTAGTTCTGAAGGGTGATTGTGGCATAGGTCTGTGTAGCAGCCTGCACCTTGACGCCTTCCTTGGCTTCGATGGCCTGGTGCAGGCCGTCCGAGTAGCGGCGGCCCGGCAACACACGCCCGGTGTGCTGGTCGACGATCTGCACCTTGTCGTCCTGCACGATGTATTCGATGTCGCGCTCGTAGAGCGTGTATGCTTTCAGAAGCTGCTCGATGGCGTGGAGGCGCTCGGCGCGGTCCGAATAGGTGGCATAGAGCGTCCGCTTTTCCTCATCGAGCTCGTTCCGCAGCAGCCGCAGGTCGTTTTGCAGCTTGTTTTCGCGCTTCTCCTCCGTGAGATCGTCGCGCTGCTTGAGGTCTTCGTAGAGTTCGTCTTTCTTCTGCTGATACCGCTGCTCGAACCGGGCCGTCTCCTCGCCGATGTCCGGCAGCACGAACAAGTCCTTGTCTTCGCCGGCCGACTTCGCGACGTGTTCGCGCCCCTGCTCGCTCATCTCGATGGCATGCTGTTTCTCGTCGAGCGCATAATGGAGCGCGTCATCGACGAACGGCATGTTCTTGGCGTTGTCCTGGAGGTAGAAAAACTCCGTCTTCTGCCGGAGTTGCTCCAGGCCGGGTTCCTGGAGCAGCTTCTGCAACCGGTTGTGCTTGGGGAAGCCGCGTGAGGCGCGCAGGAGGGCCAGCCCGGCGTTCTGTTCGAGTTCGCCGGCGCGTTTCGCGTCGCCTGCCGCCCGGGCTTCGTCGCGCTCTTCGAGCAGGCGCTCGGCCTCGGCTACGAAGCCGGTTACCAGGCGTTTTTGCGCGTTGACCAACCGCTCGACCGACGGTTTCAACTCGTCGAAGCGGCTGTCGTTGGCCTGCGGGACGGGGCCGGAGATGATCAGCGGGGTACGCGCCTCATCGACCAGGACGGAGTCCACCTCGTCGACGATGGCATAATGGTGCCCGCGCTGGACGAGTTGCTCCGGCTCGATCACGAACGAGTTGTCGCGCAGGTAGTCGAAGCCGAACTCGTTGTTGGTACCGTAGGTGATGTCCGCCCGGTAGGCCCGGCGGCGGCCTTCGGAGTGGGGCTCGAAGCCGTCGATGACGTCGACGACGAGGCCCAGAAATTCGTAGATCGGCCCCATCCACTCGGCGTCGCGCTGCGCCAGGTAGGGATTGACCGTGATGAGGTGGACGCCGCGCCCGACCAGCGCATTGAGGTAGACGGGGGCCACGGCGACGAGCGTCTTGCCTTCGCCCGTCTTCATCTCGGCGATGTTACCCCGGTGCAGGGCGATGCCGCCGAGGAGCTGTACGTCGTAGGGCACCATCTCCCAGGTGACCGTCGAGCCGCCGGCTTCCCAGGTATTCGCCCAGAGCGCTTTGTCACCCTTGATCTCCGGATAGCCTCGGCGCTCGTTGAGCGCGCGGTCGCGCGCGGTGGCGTTCACACGCAGTACGCCATGCTCGGACAGCCGGCGGCAGGTCTCTTTAACGACGGCAAAAGCCTCGGGGAGGATCTCCTCCAACGTATCCCCCACGGTGTCGAGCCATGCCGTTTCGAGGTCGTCCAGCTCGTCGAAAAGGTCTTGCCGTTCGCTGAGCGAGAGTTCATGGGCATCGCTGGCCTGCCCGTCGCCGCCGACGGCGGCGGTGGCAGCAACGTCGGCCTCGACGCCGCGCAACAGGGCGCGGATCTCGGCCTGACGGGCTTCGATATCGGCCACCGAGGCGCGGATGATTTGTCTGAAGGCGTCGGTCTTGGCACGCAGTTCATCATCCGAGAGGCGCCGTGCTTCCTCGGCATGGGCGTTGATCTGGTCCACGAGGGGCCAATATCGCTTGAGCGAGCGCTCATTTTTATCGCCGAAAATCTTCTTTATGATGTCAAGCATAAGGCTGAAAACAAACGATGCATGCGACAATCGTTCAGGTGCGGCGGCGTCGTCCGGGCCTTCGGCCTGTCAGAATGGCCGGACAGGCCGCGAGCAGGGGGGCGGATACGGCCCAACACCTGTAGGGCAAAGGGTAAGGACAAAAAGCGGGCCAAGCGACAGGGCACGCAGAATTACGCCCCTCTCACGCCATCTGGGTGGATCCGTTCCCAGGGTCCGGGGGTTCTAAGGGGTCTTCGTTGTCCGCTCGGTGCGTCGCCCCGGGGCTGCTTGGTCACCGTCGTAGGCTCCTGTGTATTATGAAGGCCCCGTCTCGTTTCAACAACGCCCGCCTTGCCTATACGCTGTGCTGCTACGGTTCTCTACGAAAGGTAGGTCGCATTCTCATCCACGCAGCCTGTAGTCTCTTCATGACGTTCTCCCGTACGAATGCCCGGGCGGTGCTTTTCTTCCTCACGACGCTGGCGGCGACACTACCGGCGCAAGCCCAGCCGGGTGACCTCTCCGGCTTCAGCCTCCTACGGTTGGAGCCGTCGGCGCGTGCAGCAGCCCTGGGCGGCAGCTTCTCGGCGGTCTTCGGCGACGACGTCAACGCCTTCTTCTATAACCCGGCGTTGCTCAACGAAACCACGCACGGCCACCTCTCGCTCTCCTACCTCAACCATCTGAGCGACATCAACGCGGGCTTTCTTGCCTATAGCCGTCACGCCGAATCGCTCGGCACCTTCGCCGCCGGGCTGCGCTTCCTCACCTGGGGCGAATTGCAAGGCGCCGACGAACAGGGAAACCGCACCGAGACCTTCGGCGCCTCGGACGTAGCGCTGACTATCGGCGTGGCGCGCGCCCAGAGCGAGCGGCTGCGCTACGGCGTCAACCTGCACGTCCTCTATGCCAGCATCGAGTCCTTCAACGCCTCGGCCCTGGCCACCGACGTCGGGGTTCTCTACCACATCGATGAGCAGCAACTCACGTTCAGCGCTTCGGTCAACAACCTCGGGGTCACCCTCAACTCGCTCGGCACCACCAAAGACGACCTGCCCCTGGATTTGCGGGTGGGGTTTACAAAACGGCTCCGGCACATCCCCCTGCTGCTCTCGCTGACGGGATACAACCTTCATGACATCGGCGACGAGCCCGAAGGCAACAGCGCGCTGAGCAACGTGATGCAACACATCATCATCGGCAGCGAGTTTCAGTTCAGCCAGGCTTTCAACGTGCGTTTCGGCTATAACCACCGGCGTCACGAAGGGCTCAAGACCGGAAGCCGCCTCGACCTGGCCGGCGTGGGCCTGGGCTTCGGCCTCAAAATCACCCGCTTTCGCCTCGACTATGCCTACAACTCGTGGTCCTTCGGCGGCCTGCACCAGTTCACGGTGCGCACGGCGATTTGAGGTGGGTATTTGCCGACGGAGCGGCGTACTATCATGGTGTTTACCCACCCTCGGCCCTGCCGGGGCTGAGGAAACAGGAGTATAGAGATCAACGTAGTACCTGAACAGACTTTACGTCAAACGCCATGAAAACAACCATGTCCATACTCTTTGTAGGGCTGGCCTTGCTGGTCGGCTTCACCGGCTGCACCACCGTCGACGACAATGACCCCGCGGCGGCAAAAGAAGAGGAACAGGAACAAGCCCTCGATACGGCAGACGAGGTAGTAGCCGTGCAGGTAGGCCAGCGCGTCACCTTGCCTACGTACAGCGCCTCGCTGACGTTCGCTGAAAAAGCGGAAGACAGCCGGTGCCCGAAGAATGTTACCTGCGTATGGGAAGGCCGGGTCAAGATCGTCCTGACCTTCACGGTGGACGGCCAGACCGAGACGTTCGAGATGACGGGCTTCGTCGGACCTACCGGCCAGGAAGAGGGCAGCCCGCCCCGCGTCGTCCACGAAGCACTCGGCTTCCGCTTCGCGCTCGAACGCCTCGACCCCTACCCGGTGGACGGCGCCCCGCAGACCGATACTCCGACGGCCACGATCCGCGTCGAACGGCTTTAACCCTCATCCGAGCGTATGCGCCGGTAGGCGTCCGCCTGCTCCGGCTTATTCCAGGCCTCGTAGAGGGCTACCAGGTGCCGGGCCGCTTCGAGCGTCCGTTGGTGACGGTCCCCAAAATGCACGCCGAGCTTTTCGTAGCTCTCTAAGAGGAGCGGCTCGGCCTCTGCGAAGCGCGACTCCGCCACCAGCAGCGCCCCGAAAAGATTTCTGTTGTAGGCAAGCTGCCAGTGATCGGGCGGAAGGACCGCTTCAAAAATAGCGAGCCCTTCGAGAAAATAGACCTCGGCAGCGTCGTATTGCCCTTTGCGCCGGAGCAAGTCGGCCAGGTTACAGAGGCTCGTCGCCGTGTAGGGATGCTGCCCGCCCAGGCTTTCCCGGTAAATGGCCACAGCCCGACGAAAAAGGGTTTCGGAACCGTCGAGGTCGCCCTGGCCACGGAGCGTCCGGGCCAGGTTAGTGACGGCGGTACCGACGCTGGGATGGTCGGGCCCGAGCACGCGCTCATAGACGGCCAGGGCTTCGCGCAGATAGGCTGCCGCCTGTTCGTAATCACCTTTCCGCAGCAACATCCCGCCGAGCTGACTCATGCTCAGCGCCGTCTCGTAATGCACCTCGCCGAGCTTCGCGCGCCGGATCCGCAGCGCTTCGGTGAGCAACGATTCGGCGACGGCATAGTCTTCTTGTTCTTCCACGAGCTTGCCGAGGTTGGCAAGGTCGGTAGCAACCTCCGGATGCGCCGGCCCGAAGACCGCGCGATCTACGGCCAGGGCCTCGCGATAGTACTGCTCGGCGGCGGCATAGTCACCCTGGTAGTAAAAGTTTACGGCCATGTTGTTGAGGCTCTTGCCGAGGTCTTTGTGCGGCTCTATGTAGAGATGGCGCCGTATCTGGAGCGCACGCCCATAGACCACCTCGGCGGCCTTATAATCGCCTTTGTCGCTGAGGATAACGCCGAGGTCGTCGAGGTGGCTGGCGAGGTTCGGGTGCCCGTCAGGGAGCTTGCGTTCACCGATCGCGAGGGCCTCACGCAGGGCAACCTCCGCGCTGTCGTAGGCGCCCTGTTGATGAAAAAGAAGACCCAGGTTCGCCAGGCTCTCAGCGGCATCGAGGTGGTCGGCACCGAGATGGCGACGGCGGAGGGTGAGCGCCTGGCGGAGGAGCGGCTCCGCCTGCTCGTACCGACTGAGCCGCATGTAGACCTGCCCGAGCACGTCCAGCATCTTCGCCTGCACCTCCGGCTGCGCAGCCAGCTCCTCGGCACGCTCCCTGCCGCGCTGTAGCAGCGTGTGCACGTCCAGGCTGTCGCTAGAGGCGGCATAGGGATCGCCGGCCTCGAAGAGGTCGATCAGGAACGCGCTCACCTGCCCGGCCTTTTCGGCCTCTGCCTGCGCCCGGTTTCGCTGCTCCGCAAGCCGCACCGTGTAGAATACAGCCAGGGTAATGAAGGCGAGAAGGACGATCGTAAAGGCGACGACGGGCGCCCGGTGGCGCGATGCAAACTTGGTCAGCCGGTAGCCGAGTGTGCCCGGGCGCGCAGCCACCGGCAAGCCGTCGAGATGCCGTTCGACGTCGGCGAGCAGTTCACCGGCCGAAGCATACCGGTGCAAAGGATCCTTCTGGAGCGCGGTCAGGCAAATGGTGTCCAGGTCACCCTGGAGGCGCCGGCGCAGCTGCTCCGGCGAGGCGGACTGCTGTGCAGCCACGGCTTCGGCAGCGCCGATCATCACAGACGGCTTGCGAGGCTCCGCGTGCAGAACCGCTTCTCCGATTTCGTGGACCGGCCGGCCCTTCACTTCGTAGGGAAGCCGCCCCGTCAGCAGCGCATAGAGTAGGAGGCCGAGCGCGTAGACGTCCGTGGCCGTCGTCACGTCGCCGCCCCGGATCTGCTCCGGCGCCGCGTAGGCCGGCGTCATAACGCCTGACCCGGTCTGCGTGAGCATGGCATCGCCCCGCTCCTCTTCCAGCAACTTGGCGATGCCGAAGTCGAGCAGCTTGACCTGAGCCCGCCCAGATCCCTGCCTGTGCGGGGACAGACCTGATTCGGGGTCCTCCGTCACCAGAATGTTGGAGGGCTTGAGGTCGCGATGGACGATGAGGTTGCGATGGGCGTCCTGGACGGCGGCGCAGACCATCACGAACAACTTCAGCCGGGCCGTCACCCCGAGCCGGTGTCGGTCGCAGTAGTCGGTCAGGGATGTTCCCTCGACGTACTCCATGGCGAAGTAGGGCGCACCGTCGTCGGCCATGCCGGCATCCAGGATGCGTGCGATGCCGGGGTGATTCAGGCGGGCCAGCACGCGACGCTCAAGCATGAAACGCTGTATCCGCTCCGGCGAGGCGAACACATCGCGCACCACCTTGAGCGCCACCTGCTTGTCGATGTCCGGCCGCTCGGCGAGGTAAACAGCACCCATACCGCCCTGGCCGAGTTTGCGCAGGACGCGATACGGGCCGATCAGCCGGCCGATGGAGGTCTCGGCCGCAACCTCCAGGCCAGCAGCCAATACTTCGGGATCTTGCCCGAAGACCGCAGCAGGGTCGGCATGCGCCTGTAACAGGGCTTCGACCTCGGTGCGCAGGGCCGGGTCTTCGCAAGCGCGGCTCAGAAAAGCCTCGCGTTCTTCCTCAGAGAGCGGAAGGGCGTCATGAAAAAGCCCCTGCACACGCTTCCAGCGTTCCGGAGTGAGGGTGAAATCGTTAATCATGAACGGTAGTGGCTATGGACCTGTGATCGATCATAGATGGGATCCACGAAACCCGACGTGGCCCTCAAAATCCCTGATCAGGCGGCTTCGAGCCAGCGGGTCAGCAACGCCCGCGCTGCTTCCCAGTCCCGCCGAACCGTTGGGACCGAGACCCCGAGCACGCAGGCGATCTCCTGGTACTCCATGTCCGCATAGAAACGATAGATGACGACGCTGGCCTGCCGTTCATCGATCTTCGACAGCCGCTCGATGGCAAGGTCGAGGTTCAGTACGTCCTCCACTGTATGCGCCGGGTTTCGTGGATGCACTTGTTCCTCAAAGGTGACGTGCACGACGTGGCCCCCTCGCTTCCGGGCGTATACCCGCCGCGCCGTATCGGTAAGCACGCGCCGCATGGCCCGAGCGACGACGGCCCTGAAATGGGCGCGGTCGTTGAGGTCTAAGTGCTCCGTCTCGCTGAACCGCAGGAACGCTTCATCGACGAGCGCCGTGGTGCTCAGCACAGCCTGACCGCCTTCCTTCCGCAGCTTTCGATGGGCCATCTGCCGCAGTTCTTCATAGACGCGCGCGTAGAGCCGTTCGAAAGCGTCGTGGTCGCCGTTGCGAAGACGCGTGAGTAATTCGGCGGTCTTGGTGCGGTGATCCATGGCGGAAAGGCTCGGGCAGCAATGACCCTCCTGGGAGCAAGCTCCGAGGTATCTGTCTAAGGAAGCGGTTGCTTTCCGATGCACGCATCGGGGTAGGCAACCCGTCAAAGAATCACTTTTTTTCTGTTGCTGTGATCACTCGCGCACTGTACTTACGCAGCTATAGAGAGGCGGGCCATAGTCAGGGACGAAGTCCTGATTCGGTTTCACAAGCCGAGGCACCGGGCTCCAGAACCTGTCAAGCTCCAAAGCGCAAGAAAGTTGCCGGAACTGTGTAAGAAAATCCTCCCCGTTGATACACGATAGCCACGCCATCGTGTGGACTTCCTCTCCCTAATTCTGCTATGATGCATCGATCCTTTTCCCTGCGAAACCTGCTCGTCCTGCTGCTCTTTGCGGGCCTCGCTCCGTGCCTGCACGCACAGAACCTGAACCTATCCTTCACCGCCAACAGCGACGTAGCGGCACCGGGAGACCGGGTCACGTACACCGTGACGGTCACCAACACCGGCACGACCGACCTGACGACGGTCTCGGCTCAGGTACGCCTTCCTCAGTTCGCTGTCAATGCCACGGCGCTCGGCACCGGCTTCGGGTGCTTCGGCAGCGGGGTGTGTTCCTGGACGATCGGCACGCTCACCCCCGGCGAGAATCGCATCATTTCGCTGGCGATCACGGTGCACGGCAACGCGCCGCAAGGTATCATCACGAGCACGGCGACGGCTTCGGCGACCAATGCCTCCGACGTAATTACGAGTGTTGATGTCGCCATCGATCTGAGCCCGCTGTTGCGCCTGAGCCTCGTGCCCGACCCCGGACCCGCCACCGCCGGACAACCCCTCGCCTACACCCTCACCTTCGGCAACGTCGGCACCACCAGCCCCGCCAACGTCGTCCTGCGCATGCCCCTGCCTCAAGGCACCACCCTCGCCTCGGCCTCCGGCGGCGCCACCCAGAGCGGCGGCGTGCTCTCCTGGACGATCGGCACGCTCGGACCCGGCGCCGGCGGACAGGTGCGCCTGGTCGTCATGCCGAATGCCG
>Ga0302046_10001949_pt1 | contig 19329 bp, 11 predicted proteins | sample RVTome_11_FD_200261 | JGI IMG/M metagenome (GOLD analysis project Ga0302046, IMG submission 200261) | Soil microbial communities from uranium-contaminated site in the Upper Colorado River Basin, Wyoming, United States - RVT147D111 (version 2) ...
AGGTCGCCGGCGCGGCGCAGGACGTAGAGGTCGAACTCGTCCAGCCGCCGGCCGTCGCGCTCGAAGATCCGCCCGCCTCGGATCGCATCGAGAGCCAGGAAGGCACCGGCGCGGGCGACGTCCACGAGATCGACGGGCAGACCGACCGCCAGCTCGAGCTCGTCCTCCAGCGCGATCGTGCGCTCGAGGCCCGCCGGGCCGTCGAAGAGCACCGCCAGGTCGACGTCGGAGCCGTCGGTCTCCTCGGCCCGGCCGCGCGAGCCAAAGAGGTACGCCCCGACGACCTCGGGGTGCCGGTCGAGAACCGCGACGATCCGTTCGTTCAGAGTCTCTTGCACGTGCCACCTCGACGGGCGGTCGCCGGTCGAAGGCGTCTCGCCGCAAGGGGATTCTAACGGCCGCCGCGCCGGCGGGTGCTCTGCTACTCTGGCGTGCGGAATCGCAGCCCCTATGCTCGTCCTGTCGAGAGAGGTCCGTTTCGCCCTGCGCCTCCTGCGGCGGGACCGTCTGTTCACCCTGGCGGCGGTCGCCACCCTGGCCATCGGCATCGGCCTGAACGCGGCGGTCTTCAGCGTCGTCGACGCGGTGCTCTTCCGGCCGCTGCCGGTGGCCGACCCCGGCCGGCTGGTGCGGGTGTTCAGCGCCACTCCCGAGGACCCGGTCTCGCACTCGCCTCTGACTTGGACGGAGGTCGCGGAGCTGCGGCGCCGGGCCTCGGGCCTCGAGGCGGTCGCCGCCTTCACCTACACCTCGCTGGTGGTCGAGACCGGAGAGGCCGGGCGGCTGGTCCTCGGCGAGCTGGTCACCGACGACTACTTCTCCACCCTCGGCGTGGTCCCCGCGCTCGGGCGCTTCTTCGACCCGGCCGCATCTCCCGGCGCGGCGAGCGGGCCGGCTCCGGCGCCGGCGCCGCGGGTGGCGGTGCTCAGCCACAGCGCGTGGAGCCGGCGCTTCGGCGCCGATCCCGGGGTGGTTGGACGAACGGTGCGCGTCAACGGCGCTCCCTTCTCCGTCGTCGGGGTGGCGCCAACCGAGTTCTTCGGCATGACCCGGGGCGTGGTGCCGGAGCTGTGGATCCCGCTCGGAGCGAGCCGGGCGTGGGACCGCTCCGCGGCTGCGAGGGAGCCGCCGGCCGAGGATCCGACCGCCACCGGGGAGCCCGCGTTCCTATGGGTGGTGGCACGGCTCGCCGATGGCGTCCCGCTCGGCGCCGCGCGCGCGCAGATCGCCGCCGTCGGCGTGCCCGAGGGCGGCCCGGCAGACTCCCCTCGCACGCTGCTCACCGAGCCCGCGAGCCGGGTGCGCATCCTCCCCGGCATCGACCGCGGCCTCGAGGCCGGCTCGTGGCTGCTGATCGGCGTCGTCGCCCTGGTCCTGCTCGTCGCCTGCTCGAACGTCGCCAACCTCTGCCTCGCCCGCGCACTCGGCCGCCGCGGCGAGATCGCCACGCGCATCGCGCTCGGGGCCGGCACCGGGGCGATCGTTCGCCAGTTGCTCATCGAAGGCCTGCTGCTCGCCCTGGCCGGCGGCGGGTTGGGTCTGCTGCTCGCCGCTGGGGCGGCTCTCGCCCTGGCAGCCGTTCGCCTGCCGATCCCGGTCGACATTGCGGTGGGCGCGCAGGTCGACGCCCGGGTGCTCGCCTTCACCGTCGCCGTCGCCGGCCTGACCGCCCTCGCCTTCAGCCTCGCGCCCGCGCTCGCCGCCGCCCGCACCGACCTGATCCGGGAGATGCGCGAAGGGGGCGCCGCCCTCACCCGCCGGCGCCGTCGCCTGAGCCGCGGCGCCGTCGTGGTGCAGATCGCGGTCAGCGTCGTCCTGCTGGTCGCCGGCGGCCTGTGCCTGCGCAGCCTGTCACGCACTCGGGACCTCGACCTCGGCTACCAGCCGCGCGGCGCGGTGGTCGCGACCTTCGCTCCCCACCTGCAAGGGTACGACCGCGAACAGGCCGATCGCTTCTACCGCTGCTTGCTCGCCCGAGTGCGGACGCTCTCCGGGGTCGAGGCCGCCGGGCTGACCAGCCACCTGCCGCTGAGCTTCGAGCTGCGCTTCGACACCGTGCACGCGGCGGAGGCCGGCGGCGACGGCGACTCGATGCGCGTCGACTCCGCCCGGGTTGGCCCCGGCTACTTCGCGGCCATGGCGATCCCGATGCTCCGGGGCCGCGATTTCGAGGCCGATCCGGCCGCGCCGCCCGGCGCCGGCGCGGAGCCCGGCCGCGCCCGCGGCGTGGTCGTCAACGACAGCCTGGCCGCCCGGCTGTGGCCCGAGGGAGGGGCGGTCGGCCGGCGCCTGCGGATCGCCGGCCTCGACGGCAGCCACGAGGTGGTCGGCGTGGTCGCGACCGGCAAGGCCCGCACCCTCGGCGAGGCGCCGCGGCCCTTCCTCTACCGGCCCTTCGAGACTGCGGGCGGCGGCGGGGGCGACGGAGCGCTCGAGGTGACGTCGGGCACGGTCACCCTGGTCGCCCGCGTCGAGGGCGAGGCCGGAGCCGCTCTGGCGGCGGTGCGCAGGGCGGCCGGGGAGGTGGATCCGGACGTCGCCGTCAGCCGGCTGACGACGCTGGAGGCGGCGCTCGCCCCGGCGCTCCTCCTCCCGCGCGCCGCGGCGGCGCTGTTCGGTGCTTTCGGCCTGCTCGGCCTGATCCTCGCCGCGATCGGCACCTACGCCCTGATGGCGTACGCCGCCGCGCAGCGCCGGCACGAGATCGGCGTCCGGCTGGCGCTCGGCGCCCGGCGGATCGAGGTGGAGCGGCTGCTCATCCGTGACGGGCTGGCCCTGGCGCTCGGAGGCGTCGGCTGCGGGCTGATCCTCGCCGGGCTGCTCGGCCGCTTTCTCGATCCGATCCTCTTCGGCGTCGGGTCGACGGACGGAGTCGCCTGGGCGGGAGCGGCGGCGGCGGTCCTCGCCGCCGCCACGGCGGCCAGCTATCTGCCGGCGCGCCGGATGGCGCAGATCGAGCCGGGTTCGGCGCTGCACCGCGAGTGAAGGGCCCGACTTCAGCCCGCCGCGCACACCCCCTGCCGGCATCGCGACCGCTCCGGAGGCGGCGCGCACCGGCAGACCGGGCCGCCGCAGGCGAGATCGCGGTAGCGCGCCGCCAGGGCGTCGGCGTCGGCGTAGCCGACCTTGCGGTTGACCGGGTACCAGCAGCCGCCGAGGCCGATCTCGCACGAGCCCTCGAGCACCCGGCAGTCCTCGTCGCGGCGGCAGGCGCGGTTGCGCTCCATCAGCCCCTGGTGGGCGCGGGCAACGTCGCCGCAGGACGCGAGTGAGCGCACCTCGGCTCCGACCGGCGGATCGCAGGCGCGTTCGATCGCCTCCTCGGGCGACAGGTCGGGGGTCTCCGGCAGCGCGGGCGGCGGGGCGTCGGCGACCGGGTCCGCCGGGTCGGGCGGCGGCGACGGCGGCGGGCGCATCGCCATCCGGGTCGCGGCGCGGGTCTCGGCGGAGCCGTTGGTCTGTGCCGGTCGCTCCTCCCCGCTGTCCGCACCCTCCGGCGCGTCCTCGGCGACGGCGCCGTTCTTCGTGCCGTTCGCCGCCGGCTCACCGTGCTCGGCGGACTCCGCCGAGCGGCTCTCCGCCTCTGCCGCCTGCCGACCATCGGTGCGCGCCCCCTCGGCGGCCCGAGGCTCCTCGGAGCCGCTCGCCTCGCCGCCTCCGGCGCCGCAGACGGCGAGCGCCAGGGAGATCGCCGCGGCGGCGAAGCGCACGCCGCGGAAAGCGCTGTCGGTCGCTGATCGACGACGATGCGGTGCGCAGTGGTCCATCCGGGTCCCCTCCTCCACCGGAGCGCCTCATCCCGGCGCCGGCGTCAGAGGTGTTCACTGCAAGCGTTCTGCCACCGCTCAGCAGTAGGTCAGGGAGAGCCGAAAGCGCCCGTCTTTGCGGGCGCCCGCCCGCCTACCGGGCCGTGCCGGAGCAGTCTTCGGGAGCGGTTTGAAAAAACGGGAGCGCGGCGCGCAGGGTCAGTGCGGAGGGTCAGTTCAGGCGGCGGAGCCGGCGGCGCGCGCACTCGATCAGCTCGCCGATCGCACCGCGGTCGGGGGGATCCGGGCAGGCGGCGAGGTAGCGCTCGAGGTCGTCGGCGGCGCCGGCGAAGTCGCAGGTGCGCAGGCGCAGCATGCCGCGGGCGCGCAGCCGGGCGGGATCGCCGGGCAGGAGCAGGAGCGCCAGGTCGAGCGCGGTCAGGGCGGGGGCGGCGTCGCCACGGCGAAGGTGGGCGGCGTGGAGGTTGTTGAGCAGGCGGAGGAGGACGTCGAAGCGGGGGGAGGGCTGAAGCAGCCGGGGATGGAAGAGGGCGTCCCGGCCGGCGACCCGGGCGAGCAGGTCCGCGCACTCGCCCCGGGTCAGCGGACGGCCGCCGTCGAACGGGTCGAGGACGATCTCGGGGTGATGGGCGTGGCGGACCAGGAAGTGCCCCGGAAAGCCGACCCCGACCAGCGGCACGCCGGCCCGCCGCCCGACCTCGATCAAAACCAGGGCGAGGGTCAGCGGCAAGCCCCGGCGGCGGTCGAGGACGCGGTTGAGCAGGCTGTTGTCGGGATGGCAGGTGGTCTCGGCGTCGCCGGCGAAACCCTGCTCGCGGTAGAGGAACACGGTCAGCCAGCGGAGGCGCTCGCCGTCGGCGGCCGGCCCGCACGCACCGTCGAGCCGCGCCGCCGCATCCTTCCCCAGGCGGGCGAGCCTCGCCGCCTCGGCGTCGAGATCGAGCCCCGGCTGCATCGCCGCCGCCACCAGCAGCGCCGCCTCGGCGAGGTCGATCTCGCCGTCGGGGCGGTCCGCGAGCGCGGCCAGGCGAGCGGCTGGATCGGACGGGCTCATGACGGACGGCGGTGGATCGGCGGTCGGGTCGGGCTGTCGGGTCAGGGCGTCGCCGCTGTTAACCGCGCGCCCGTTCGAGAGATTTCACGACCGCCCACCGGCTCGATCAGGGCGCGAGCCCATAGGGGTGCAGGAGCGAGGCGGCGTGCTGCAGCTCGCGCTCGGCGGCGGCGAGCTCCCGGCGGGCGCCCCCGAGATCCCCCGCGCGACAGGCTCCCGCCATCCGCCGAAAGCGTTCGACGGCGGTCTCGAGAGCGGCACCCGGCCTCGGGTCGGGGCTTGCGAACACCGCGGGATCGGCCAGCAGGTCGGCCGCCACGTCCTCGGCTTGCGCGCACGCCAGGGTCGCGGGCGCGCCGGAGCGCACGGCACCGATCGCCGGCCCCAGGCCCCGGCGCAGCGCCCCCATGCGACCGGAATAGAGGCGGTGCCAGCGCTCCATCGCCTCATTCGGTTGGCGGCGGGGGGCCGCCAGCGGCGGCCCGCCCTCGCCGGCTGGGCGCAGCCTCGCCCCGGAGCGCGCCAGCGGCGACTCCAGCTCCTGGTCGTAGCGCCGGACCTCGGTCGCCCGGGTCGCCGGTGCCTCGCGCAGGCACCACTCGCGCTGGGCGCGGTCGAACTCGCCGAGGGTCATCCCGAACGCGCGCTCGACCGCCTCGCCGCTGCCGCCGGTGCCGGCGGCGAAGGCGTCGAGCAGGCGGTGGATGCCGGCGACGCCGTAGCGCGCCTCGACGAAGTGCACCGCCCACGCCGCCTGCGCGTAGGCCAGCTCGACCAGCTCCGGGTCGCTGAAGCCGTCGAGCGCGGCGTCGACCACCGGCAGCGCCAGCACCCGGCCGCGGGGGGCGAGGTCGGGGATCGGGTTGATCCGGCTCTGGCCCATCTCGACGTGCTGCGCCAGGCCCTCCTGGAGCCAGTCCGGCGCCCGGCCGCCGGTGCGCTGGTCGATCATCGCGTGCGCGACCTCGTGGCTGAGGATGCTGACCAGGTAGGGGTGGAAGCTGCGCAGGTGGGCGAACGGCACCCGCACCCGGCCGTCGTAGAGGCCGGCGACGTCGATGCCGGCGGAAAACGCCGAGACGAAGTCCTCGAGCGGGAACAGGCTGACCTCGATCGGCTCGACCTCGCGGAGGGGGATCCACCGGTTCAGCCGGTCGAACTCGGCCTCGAGGACCTGCGCCACCTCGCCGGCGTACTGCTCGCCCGAGCTGGCCGGGAAGCGCAGCTCGAAGTGCTCGCTCGAGTGGCTGCGGTACGACTCGGCGAGCCGCTTGTCGAGCGCGATCTGGCGCAGCCGGAGCGTCCCCAGCGGGTACGGCGACAGCTCGCCGGCGCGGCGGATCAGCCGCATCGCCACGTCGTGCTCGCCGGTGGCCGCGAACAGCTCCCCGAGCTGATAGAGGCTGCCGGGGTCCGGGCGCTGGCCGCTCACCTGCGCGCGCGCCAGGCCGACCATCAGCCGGGTCGCCTCGCCGTCGCGGTCGAGGCGCTTGAGGGCGAGCGCCCGGAGCTGCACCAAGTCCGCCGGCAGCCGCGCCACGTCGTCGCCGAAGCCCAGGGTCAGCGCCTCGAGCTCGGCCCACCGGTGATCGCGCGCCAGGGCGAAGCCGACCCGCAGATACTGGCGCCTCAGACCCGGCTGGGCGAGCGCGCCGGTGCTCGAGCGGGCGCTCGCCGACAGCTCGTCGAGCAGCTCGGCCACCTCGCGCCGGCGCGCCGTGAGGACGTCCTCGACCGGGGCGCCGGCCGGCGCCAGCGACCAGCCGCCGGGCACCTCGAGGCCGCCGCCTCCGATCGCCACACGCAGCAGCCCGCCGGTCAGCGCCGGCCGCGCGGCCGCCGGCCAGTCGATCGGCCGGCGGCGCTCGGGCGGCGCCACCCGCGGTTCCTCGAACTCGGCCAGGCCGATCAGGTCGAACAGCCCGGAACGGGTGGCGAGGTAGGCGAGCAGCGGGCTCCCGAACAGCTCGGCACGCTCCAGCGGCTCGAGCAGCCAGCCGGTGCGCAGCAGCTCCTCGCCGCGCTCGAGACGCCCGCCCTGGACCTCCAGTGCGGCCGCCGAGTAGTAGACGCCGGCGGAGCGCGAGCCCATCTCCACCAGCTCCCCGAGCGCCGCCCCCGCCTCGCCGCTGAAGCCGAAGAGGAACAGCACCTCGGCCAGCTCGAAGCGCAGCCCGTCGTGGTCCGGTCCCAGCCGTAGGGCCCGCTCGTAGGCCGCCGGAGCCTCGAGCCGGTCGGAGCGCAGCCAGGCCAAGCGCCCGCGCAGCAGCTCGACCAGGGGAACCTCGGCCGCCGGGGGGAAGTCGTCGAGGATCGCCGCCGCGCCGTCGAGGTCCATCTCCCACAGCAGGCGCTCGGCGTACCAGAGGCGCTCCGCCTTCGCCGCAGGTCCCTCGAGCCCGAGCGGCGGCACCGGCAGCGCGGTGCCGAGGGCCAGCGCCTCGCGCATCGGGCGGAGAGCGCCCAGGCGGACCATCGTCGCCGCCGGCTCGGCCGCCGGCTCCTCGACGACCGGCTCGTCGACGCCGCCGCGGCAGGCGAGGACGGCGGCGGCGGTGCCTGCGACCACGAGCAGCGCGGCTCCGGCGGGCCGGAGAGCGCGCCGGCGCCGCACCGGGAGCGCCGGTGGAACGCTCGGTCGCAGCCACAGCGCCAGAACGAGGAGGAGACCCGCGAGGGCGGCGGACCCGAGCGTGGCTCGCGGCGCGGCGGCTCCTTCCTGCCGAGTCGCCGCCGGCTCGGCGCCGGTCCGGTCCTCCGGCGCCCGGCGCGGCTCGGCCAGCGAGCGGAGCGCGAGCAGCGCGCCGGCCTCATCGAGGGTCAGGTCGAGAACCTCGCCGATCCCCGACGGGTACTCGATCGCGATCACCGCCGTGTCCTCGCCCGCCGCCGGCCCCGGCGTCTCGAGACGCCACCACGCACCCTCGGGCGGCCCCGCGCGGGCGGCGATCTCGTCGAGCGCCGCAGACCGGCCGAGGGCGCGCAACGGGCTGGCCGCGGCCAGCCTCGGCCACCACGCCTCCGGACCCCGATCGAGGTAGAGCGCGGCCAGCTCGGCCGCGTGCCGCTCGGCGGCGCTCAACGGCCGGGGCTCAGCGGTTGCGGCGTCCGCCGGCGCGAGCGCGGCGGCGGCGCACCAGAGCAACGCGATCGGGCCGCTCGATGGACGCGGCATCGCCCTCCTCCCGGCAGACCACGACGAACGGCGGATCACAGGGCAAGAACACAGGGCAAGAACACAGTGCAAGAAACGTAGAGGCGAATCATACCGAACGAGGGCCGCCTCGGCGATACTCGGCGAGCGAATCTCCGGCGACCGCCGATGCCCGCTTCCCGACCACCGCCCCGTCCCCAGGCCCCGCCCCCGCTCGAGATCCGCCCGGTGGCGAGCGCCGCCGACTGGCGGCGGGCGATGGCGATCCGCCAGCGGGTGTTCGTCGAGGAGCAGGCATGCCCCCCCGAGGAGGAGTTCGACGGCCTCGACCCGGCCTGCCGGCACGTGCTCGGCTGGATCGGCGGCGAGGCGGTGGCGACCGCGCGCTGGCGGGAGGTTCCGTGCGAGGGCGGCCGCGCCGCCAAGCTCGAGCGCTTCGCCGTCCTCCCCGAGCACCGCGGCCGCGGCCACGGCCGGACGCTGGTGGCGCTGGTGATCGCCGACGCCCGAGCGGCCGGCTACGACGTCCTCGTCCTCCACGCCCAGGCCCACCTCGAGCGCTTCTACGCCGGCTTCGGCTTCGAGCCCCGGGGCGAGGGGTTCGTCGAGGCGGGCATCCCGCACCTGCTGATGGTATGCACCGGTGTTGACATAAACTACTCTCTGGTGTAGTTTCTGTCTTCGATGACCGGCATTTCAGTTGACCTTTCGCCGATCTTAGAGGATCTCAACCCCTGGTGGAGAGAGCCGGGCGCCCGGAAGGCTCTGGCGTGGCCGGTCCGCCGTGGCGTTCACCAGCGGCTTCTCGGCCAGCTTGCCCGGCTCGACGACTGGCGTGCCCAGGTGCTCCTGGGGCCTCGCCAGGTCGGGAAAACGACTCTCCTCAAGCAGCTCGCCGACGATCTGCTCGACCGCCGCTGGCCGGCACAAAACCTCACCTACTTCGACTTCGAGGACGACCGGCTCGAGCGGGAGGTGAGACCGGAGGAGATCGCCGGCCTGCGGCCCGCGGGCGCAAACCCGGACCTGCCTCAGGTCTTTCTCTTGGACGAGCTGCGCCACGTTCCGCGCTGGGACCGCTGGCTCAAGCGCGCTGTGGACAATCAGGTCGGTCGCATCGTCGCCACCGACTCGGCCGCAAGCCTGCTCCGTGAGGAGTCCGGGCAGGGACGATGGGACGAGATCCGCCTCGAGGGTCTGACCTATCGCGAGTTCGCCGCTTTGAGCCCCGGCCCGGGCGTCCTCGATGCTGACTCGCCAGCGCCGCGCGCAGCACGGCCGCCGATCCCCGACGCCGACCCGGAGCTGGTCGAGCGCTACTTCGCCCTCGGCGGCTTCCCGGCCCACGCCGCGAGTTTCGACTACCCGCTGGTTCGCGAGCGCCTGCGCGGCGACGTGGTCGACCGAGCGATCCGGCACGACCTGACGGGGCGGGTCGATGACCCAGAACAGGTGAGGAGGCTGTTCGTCTACCTGATGCAGCAGTCGGGCGGCGTGCAGAACGCGGCCGACCGGGCGTCCGATCTCGAGGTAGATCCACGGACCGTCGCCAAGTGGATCGAACTGCTGAAGGACACGATCCTGGTCGCGGCGCTCCCGCGTGGATCGACCAGCGCCAAGGCCAGCGCCCGACTCCGCGGCCGGCCGAAGCTGTATGCCGCCGATCATGGGCTGGTCAACGCCTTCGCCAAGGCGCCGACCCGCGACCCAGAGGTGAGGAGCAGGGTCTTCGAGGCGGCGGTCTATCGTCACCTGCGTGACGTCGCGCGGCAGCAAGATGGAGGCTTGAGCTACCTCCGCTGGAACGACGAGCTCGAGGTGGATTTCCTCGTCGAGGTAGGCCGGGAAGGCTTCGCGGTCGAGGTCACCCAGAGCATCCAGCCCAAGGCCGACAAGCGGAAGACGCTCGAACGAGCGGCGGAACGAGCTGGTGCCACGCGGGCGATCCTGGTCCACGGCGGGCTGGCCGATGGTGATGTCGAGGGGGTGCGGTTCGTGCCGATCGGGAGGTTTCTTTGGGATCCTTGGAACGTCCTCGCCGGAGGCGGCGCATGAAGGTCGAGGAGATCCTGGGCAAGCGCGAGGATCAGCGCCTCGAGTTCAAGTCGGCGAAGGTCCTCGCCGAAAAGCCCGAGAGCGTCGCCCGCGCCGTGGTCGGGATGCTCAACGCCGAGGGAGGAACGATCTGGATTGGAATCGAGGATGACAAGGAAGGCGCGGCCGGCGGCATGGACCCGGTGACAAACGTCGAAAGGGAGAAGGGCAGGTTGCTCGACTACCTGCTGGAGACCATCGAACCAGCGCCGATCAAGGGTGAGGTTGTCATCGAAGTACAACCCCTCGGAGGTGGCGAGAGCGGGCTCCTCGCGATTCGCATACAACCGCCAACAGTGGATTCAGGCAGGTTACCCGCTGCCTTCCTGAGGAAAGGCGGCCGACACTACCTGCGCCGATTCGGTGCCCGTAACCATCCGATGTCTCGGCAGGAGGTCTTCGGAAACACGAGTTTTGGAACCGGCGACCAAGCGATCGAGAGTGCGATGCAGAAGCTGCTGGTCGTGCGGCAATCACTCCAGGAGGCGGGTGCAAGCGGTCTGTGGAGCGCACTCCGGCCGGTGCGAACCCTTCAACTCGACCTCCAGGACCCGCTGTTTGAGCGAATCCCACTCGATCCGTCGGAAACTGGAAACAGACGAGGAGGCTGGCATTTCGCGAGCAGCCGCGAAGAACTGCACTTCATGAACGACCACGTTCGGTGGGTTGCGACCTTCGGGCTGACCGGTGAGCCCACGACACGAGTCGACGTCAACGAAGACGGTGAACTCAGCTTCCTGGCCGAGCTCTCGCGGCTGCATTGGAAAGGGGAGGCTAACGAGCTGTGGCCATATGCGCTCCTGGAGCATCCGATCTCCGCCGTCCGCATAGCCCGACGGATCTACCGGGACCACCTTGCCAATGAAGACCTAGTCGCAGCGGATCTGGCTCTGCTCGGAATCGCTGGCTGGACGTTGCGCGGGGGGACGCCTACCGAAGCCTCGGTCTATGCTTACAAGCCGGCGGTGCAAGAGGAGCCCGACCTCGTTTGGGACCCTGTGATCTTCACGTTCGGAGAGATCGACGAAGCACCCGACCGTTGCGGCTTCCGTCTCGTCCGTCGGATCTACCAGGCCTTCGGCCTGCGTGAGGAGGCAATCCCTCGGGACTACGATCGAGAGAGTGGCAGGCTGATTCTGCCGGAGTAGCCTGCGTTGCTCGGGCGGCCCGGCTGCTCCGCCGCTCGTGAGCCACGCCGCAGCATCGGCCTCCCGCAGGTTCGCCGCTGCCCGCCCCGCGCGTCCTCCGCCGCCGCAGGCGGCCACCGCCGCGGCGCTCGCCGGCCACGCCTCGTAAGCATCGGCACCACGAGACAAACAAAAAGAGGGGCGCCGAAGCGCCCCCCTCGCAGAGACTCGGCGGCCGTCCGCCGGTGCCTAGTTCTGCTGGATCCGCACGTCGTCGACCGCGGCCTCGACCAGGCTCGCGCCGCCGGCGTCCGCCGCCTCGATGCGGATGCGGACGGTCTGACCGGCGAAGGAACTGATGTTGACGGAGGTCTGGGCCCAGACCGCGTCGTCGTCGTTGCCGGCTCCCAGCTCCTGGAAGACCTGCGTGCTGGTGCTACCGATCACGTGCACGCGCAGGAAGTCGGCGGACGAGGAGTTGTTGCGGTGAGCGAGGTAGTACCAGAACGAGAGCGTCAGGGTGCCCCCCGACGGCAGCGAGATCGCCGGCGACTGGATCGAGGTGACGCCGCCGTCGATGTCGAAGGAGCCCGCGTTGGAGCCGGCGGCGGCGCCGGTCACCAGGTCGTTGACCCCGCTGATGGTGGTGCCCTGCTGCTTCGTGCCGCTCGAGGTGGTGGTCGCGGGGTTGCCGCGCTCCCACTGCCCGGTGGTGGCGGTGTCGGTGCCGTTGGGGTTGGTCGTCCAGCCCTGGTTGGTCTCGAAGTCGTCGAAGAAGACGGTCACCGGGCCGGCCCCCGGCACCGTGACGCTGATGCCGTCGGACCGGGTGTTGCCGCCGTTGGTCCCCTGGACGTTGAAGTTGTAGGTGCCCGACCCCACCGAGCCCGCCACCGACACGGTCAGCGTGCTGTTCGCGCTGCCGTTCGACGGCGGCGTCACCGAGCTGGGCGAAAAGCCGCAGCTGATGCCGCTCGGCTGGCCGGAGCAGGAGAGAGCGACCGAGCTCGAGAAGTCGTTGATCGAGGACACGGTCGTCGTCGCGGTACCGTTGCTGCCGGCCGAGATGGTCAGGCTCGAGGGGCTCACCGAGACCGCGAAGTCCGGAGTGACCGGTGCGCCCGGGGTGACGGTCAGGCAGGTGCTGGCGCGCGTGAAGCAGGCGGCCGAGGTGCCCCTCGCCACCACGTTGTAGTAGTACTCGCGGCCGTTGGCCACCTGGGTGTCGGTGAACGAGGTGCCGGTGATGTCGGCGATCAGCGCCTTGCCGAAGTTGCAGCCGGCGTGCCCTTCGCTGCGGAACACCCAGTAGCGGCTGGCGCCGGAGACCGATCCCCACGACAGCGCCACCTGGTGGTTGCCCGGGGTGGCGGAGACGGTCGGCGGCGTGCTGGGGCTCGTGCAGCCGCTGTTCTGGGGCGTCGGGGACGAGCAGGCGATCCCGTGCCGGTTGAAGGCGTTGAAGATCGCCGTCATGTGCGGCGTGCCGTCGTTGAGGTTGCCGTTGGTGTCGTCGGCGGCCAGCCACTGCATGTAACCGTTGGTCGAGCCGCAGCCCGAGGACGAGGAGCCGCAGGAGCAGCTGTACCAGGCGCCGACGGCGCCGCTGCCGTGGTAGAAGAGCTTGTTGGCGACCAGGAAGGCGCTCTCGCTGTCGAGGTTGAAGGGCGCGGCCGTCAGGTCGCGGGTCGCCAGGTCCCAGGCGGCCTGGCGCGGCGGTGCGGCGGCGCAGTGCACCTGCCGGCCGCAGGGGGCGCCGCCGGAGTTGCAGCGGGTGCACACGAAGCCGAGGGCGGTGGCCGGGGTGTTGGGGCTGTGCTTGGCGAAGTCGGCGTCGCGCACGCCCGAGCAGTCGGTGCAGCAGACGGCGGCGCCGGTCTGCGCCTCGTTGCAGTTGCGGCCGGTGCCGTCGACGGTCAGGCCGCAGGAGCCGCTCGTCGAGGCGTCGAAGAAGCCGTGGCCGACGCAGGAGGCCTCGAGGCGGAGGATCGCCGCGATGTCGGCGTAGGCCTCCGAGGTGTTCGAGAGGGAGCCCACGGAGTCGTTGTCGTCCATGCCGTGGCCCCACTCGTGGTCGAAAACGCCGGCCAGCTCGCCGGTGTTGCGGCAGCCGCCGCCCGAGCGGTAGAAGTTGATCGTCGAGCCGTTCCAGAAGGCGTTGCAGGTGTTGTTGATGTTGACGTTGGCGGTCAGCCGGGCGTTCAGCCAGTTGTTGGTCGGCAGCCAGCCGCGCGCTTGCTCCTTGAGCTTGTTCAACTCGTAGAAGGCGGTCCGCGACGGCGCGGTGTTGCCCGCCGAGCCGCCGCCGGTGGTGCAGTTGTGCTGGCCGTTGGTGCCCCCGAGGTTGATGCTGCCGGCGGCGCTGTTGGAGATCGTGCCGCAGTTGTCGAGGATGCGGATGAACGGGCCGTCGAGGTTGGTGTTGACGGTGCCGCTGGTGTACTCGAACAGCCCGGCGCTGTTGGTGACGTTGTTGGGAGAGGAGAGGTTGGTGTCGGCGAACGGCATCGGCCAGCCGGACTGCATCACGCCGCAGGTGTCGACGGTCGGGCAGACCTGGGTGCTGGTGATCGGGTAGACGCCGCCGGTGATGCTCTGGGTGATGTAGTGGTTGACGTCCTGGAAGGCCAGGAGCTCGCCGCTGTGCGCGTCGACCAGCGCCTCCCAGGTCTCCTGGTCCGGGGTGCGCACGAAGGCGAAGGACCACACCAGCCGATGGCGATAGCCCTCGCCGACGGGCCCGCCGAAGGCCTCGCCCACCTGGTGCTCCTGGGGAGCCACCGGCACGATCTCCAGGGTCGGCCCGGCGACCATCTGGTCGAGCTTGGTGCGGCCGCCGACGTAGCCGAAGCCGAGGTCGAGGGCCTCGGCCCCGGTCACCCGGGGCTCCACCGACAGGCCGCGGACGTCGCCCCAGGTCTCGGTCCCGAGCAGGACGAGGTTGCCGTTGTTCAGGGTGGCGGAGAGGCGGCCCCAACGGACCGGCACGCCCTGGTAGGTCTGGGGGAAGTCGACGTGCCACAGCTCGGGGGTGACGTCGGCGGCCTTGACCGCGCCGAGCTGCTCGACGTCGATGCCGAGGACCGCCCGGTTGGCGCGCGCGAAGGAGAGGACGGCATCGCCGACCTCCCGGCTCCCCACCGCCTGCACCGGGTAGCCCACCCGCGCGGAGAGGTCGCCGAGGCCGACCCGGTTGCCCACGCCGTCGCCCGGGATCAGGGGGAAGGCGCCCACCAGGTTCGTGGCGGCTCCGGAGCGAGGGTCGATGTAGGCGACGATGCCCCCGGGGCCGTCCAGCTCCGCGGCGGCCTGGAAGTCCTGCCAGACGGCGCGGTTGGGGAGGTCCGCCAGCGCCTCCTCGAGGGTCAGATGAGAGCTGCTGATGGTTAGCTCGGGCAGGAAGAACTCGAAGGCGCTGAGCGGAGAGTCGGGCGGCTTGGGCTCGATGGCCGCTGCGACACCGGCGAGCGCCAGTGCGCAGAGGGTCGCGGCCGCAAGGAATCGTCTCCGCGTTCTACGAAGGACACTGTTACGCATTTCTGTAACTCCTCTATGACCCCGCGCACCTCGCCCGGGGTCGCCTTGGTCGTGGAGCCCATCTCCAGACCCGCAACGAGCAGGATCAGCCCCTCGCGGGTACCGATCCAGGGCCATCGAGATTTCAGAATCCGAGAAAACGCAGGAAAAACTGCCGGGTATTATGCACCCGAAGGCCGCCGGAAAACAAGAAGAAAGTTCGCCGGGTTCGCCGGTCGCGGCGCGGTTTCAGCCAAGCAGCGCCCGACACCGGCCGAGGATGGTGTCGGCGTGGGGGGAGGGGGCGAGGATGCGGTCGATCAGTCCCGGTCTTGGCGGCGACCCCGTCCTCGATACGTACCGCGGTCCCAGAGCGCCGTCTTCTCCCCGGGGGACAGGGTGAACGTCGCCGCATCCAGGGGGCCGTTCACCTCGAGGACCTCGATGCGGTACTCGGCGACAGAGATCAGTTCCCGGCCTGCGGACGCATCCGGGTCGAGGGCGCGGAGGACGATCCTCCTGGGGAAGCGGCGCCCCTCCGCGCCCGCCACCGGCTCGAGCTCCGACAGCTCGATGGAAGCGGTAGCCGTTCCGTCGGCGCGGAGGCGGCGGATTCGGCTGAGCTCCCGGGCAGGCGCGCCGAGCTCGCTCCCCCGGGTGACGAGCTCGAATCCGTAGGGAACCCCTTCCCGTTCGCCTCCGGCAACCGCCAGCCTCTCCGCCTGGCTCCATCCCGAACGGAGCGCGGAGAAGGCGCCCGTCCACCTGCCCGGCTCGCCGAGGTAGTCGAGGGTCATCTGGCAGCCCGGGCAGCGATCATCGCTGGGGGCGAGGAAGAGAGCGGGTAGATAGAACGGGTTGGGAGTCGGCAGCGGCACCTGCACCAGACCGTCCTCCGAAAGATCCGGTTCCTCGACGGCCAGGACATCGGAGGCGGTAAAGCGAATCTGGTAGCTGTCGCCATCCATGGCGATCTCGAGGTCCTCGACGAGACGGAGACGCGGATCCAGCGACGCTCGGGTCCGGAACATGCGACCGGATTCCCAGTGCTCGATAGTCCCTCGCCCGGTGACGGGAGCTGGGTGGTTCTGGTCCAGGGGAGCGCGAATGCTGATCTCCACTTCGGCGCGCACGTGGACGGTCTCGACGGAATCGTAGAAGTCGCGGAGATCTTGCAGGGCAGGCGGCAGCTCATCCGCCGCGACCGGCCCCAGCGCCATGAGGAGGGTGAGGAGGGAGATCACGAAGGTCTCCCGGCTCCGGCTCTGGGTCATCACACGGTTCATTGTTCGCCTCCTTCTCGAGCAACACCGGACGCTCCGGACTCCCTTCTCCGGTGCATGGCTTCCTATCAACTGCACTCAACTGCACCAAGGAGGAACGCCCTGGCAGACACTCCCCGAGAGCCGGTCTCCGCAAGAACAGATAAGCTCGCCGCAGAACTTCCAACCGCATTTGCCGGCTGGCCTGAAGCCATCGAACTCCGGTGCGACCTCCGTGTCGCTGAGGATCCAAAGGCTTGTCGGGAGCCGGTGGCAGTTGCGTCTCCACATTCGTTCTGGTCTTCCTTCTCCTCCAAGCATATGTCGATGGCGTCAACGGATTCATGAGGCCATAAGAGCGAAGCGACTCCAATCGCAAGCACCATCAACACGATGAGAGCTGGACTGCCACTAGGTCGGCGCCTGGTCATTCTGTCCCTCCTTCCGATCCACCGCCATGCTTCCGTCGCCTACTCTTATTAGTTCTTATTAGTATAGCCTGCATGATCCTTCCTGTCAACCCTCCGCTGTCTGACGGTCTGACGGGCGCACGTCAGGATTGTGACGTGTTGCCGGGTCGCCCATAGGGGGAGGGGCCTTTGCCCTCCTTGCTGACAGTCACATAGGCTGCCAGAGAAGGAGGGCACGATGTCCACGACCCTGGAGGATCGCGAGCACCTCGAGACGCGGCGCGCGGAGCTCTGTGCCGAGCTGGCGTCGATCGGAGACCTGCGGCCCGGTTCGCTGGTGCGCCGCTATCGTCGGTGTGGCAAGCCGAATTGCCACTGTGCCACCGAGCCGGGAGGCGGCCACGGGCCGAGCTGGTCGCTGACCCGGAAGGTGGATGGCAAGACGGTGACCCGGATCATCCCCGCGGACGCCGTGGAGCAGACGCGCGAGACGCTCGCCGAGTGCCGGCGGCTGCGCCGGCTGACCCGGGAGCTGGTCGAGGTCAGCGAACGATTGTGTGAGGTCCGGCTGTCCTCGCCCGGGGCTGCCGCCGAGGCAGCCAAAAAGGGGGCCTCCAACTTGATGCCCGGCATTGCACCCACGACCACGGGCGGAACATCACCTCACAAATCTGACGTGAGCCCGTTCGCCGGGACAACAAGAAAGGTCGGGGGTGGAGGCTGCTACCCGGCGTTCGGGTTCAGCCGGCCCCGCGCGTCGGCCGCCGCCGTGGCATCGCCGGCGGCCGCGGCCGCCTCGGCGAGGCCTTCGAGGGAGAGCCTGCGGCCGGGGGCGAGCTCGAGGGCGCGCTCGAAGGCGGCCCGGGCTTCGGCCGGACGGCCGAGGCGCAGGAGGGTCTCGCCGAGCAGCTCGTAGGAGGGCTTGACCGGGTGGGGCGGGCCGATGTCGAGAGAGAGGGCGTCCTCGGCCGCGGCCGCGGCGCGGAGGATCGAAAGCGCCTCCTCGGCGGCGGCTCCGGCACCGCCGGCGTCGCCCGAGCCTCCGCCACCGTCATCGCCCGCGAGCAGCGCCAGCGCGTCGAGTTGGTCGGCGCTGATCGCCGCGCCTCCCGCGCTCCGGCCGGTCTCGCCCTCGGCACGATCGCGGATCGCCGCGGCGGCGGCGCGGGCGCCGGCCGCGTCGCCGGCAAGCGACGCTCGGTAGCCCCGAGCGAACAGCGCCGTGACGGCGGTGTCGATGGAGAGGCCGTCGGTCTCGACCTCGTGGAGCGCCGCTCGGCCGCGGGTCTCGATCCACTGCACGGCTCCCATCGAGGCGCGCTGGCCGGCGCTGCCGCCGTCCTCCTCTGCTTCCGCGGCGACCCGCTCGTACAGCTCGGCCGCCTCGTCCAACCGCCCCTGCTGGAGCAGCGCGTAGTGCAGCCATGAGAGCGCGTGGTAGCCCTTGTCCCCGCGGTCGAGCGCCGCCTGCCAGGAGTGGCGGTTCGAGGCCTCGGTGGCGCCCCACAGGCCGAGGGCGAAGAAGATGTGCGACGGCATGTGAAGGGCGTGCGGCGCCGCCGAGGCGACCTCGGCATAGCGGCGGGCGGCGCGCAGGCCGAGCGGCGCGTGGACGGCCTCGTCGTAGGAGTGGATCAGGTAGTGCAGCGCGCCCGGGTGCTCGGGGTTGACGAGGTAGACCTCCTCGACCACCGCCGCCGCCTGCATGGAGACCGGGAACTCGCGCTCGCCCTGAGAGGTGCCGAGCAGCGCCAGGGCGTAGAACGCCGCCGCCTCGTGGTCATCCGGCCGGCCGCGGTGGAGGCGTTCCATCGCCTCGGCGTAGGCGCGGTCGCGCGCCGGCTTGTCTCCGTCGGTGAAGTAGAGCCTCTCGACCGCCTCGAGCCAGCCACGCTCGCGCTCCGTCGGCGCGGCGGCGAGCCGCTTCTCCGGCGTCTCGCCGAGCTTCTCGAGCGCCGTGCGTCCCGCGTCGGCGTCGCCCCGCACCCAGATCGGGTGGTTGTGGGTCATCGCCTCGCCCCAGACCGCCATCGCGAAGCCGGGCTCGACGCGCTGGGCCTCGAGGAACTCGGCCCGTGCGTCCTGGTACTCGAAGTTGTGCAGCCACAGCACGCCGCGCAGGAAGTGCCGCTGCGCCTCGTCGCCGGCCGAGGTCGGGAAGTCGATCCGGCCGAGCGGGCCCGGCCCGTGCACGGCGGCACCGGCGCCGCCGGCGCCGTGGCCGCCGTGCTGCCCGCCGCAGGCCGTGGCGCCGGCCGCGGCCGGGAGCGCGAGGAGCGCCGCGACGAGGACCAGCCCGAGCGTCGGGACGCGACGTGCCGGCGCCATCCGGACCTCCCCTACTCCGCCGCCGGACCGGCCGGGGCTTCCCCGCCGCCGCCGCCGCCCTCGCCGATCAAGAACCGTTCGAGGAACAGCACCGCGGCGTGGGTGAAGTAGTCGCGGTTGGCCTTCTTGTTGAAGCCGTGCCCCTCGTCCTTGGCCAGCAGGTACCAGACCGTGCCGCCGTGCTCGCGGATCACGTCGACCATCTGCTCGCTCTCGCTCGCCGGCACGCGCGGGTCGTTGAGACCCTGGACCACGAACAGCGGCTTGCTGATCTTCGCCGCGTGGTTGTTCGGCGAGATGCGCTCGAGGACGGCGCGCATCTCGGGTTCGCGCTCGTCGCCGTACTCGACCCGGCGCAGGTCGCGCCGGTAGTCGGAGGTGTTCTCGAGGAAGGTGACGAAGTTGCTGATGCCGACCAGGTCGATGCCGGCGCGCAGCCGGTCGTCGAAGTGGACCATCGAGGCGAGCACCATGTAGCCGCCGTAGGAGCCGCCGACCACCGCGATGCGGTCGGCGTCGAGCTCGGGCCGGGTCCCGATCCAGTCGAGCAGGGCGCCGATGTCGCGCACCGAGTCCTCGCGCTTCTCGGCGTTGTCGAGCAGCAGGTAGCTCTTGCC
>Ga0302046_10001950_pt1 | contig 19326 bp, 16 predicted proteins | sample RVTome_11_FD_200261 | JGI IMG/M metagenome (GOLD analysis project Ga0302046, IMG submission 200261) | Soil microbial communities from uranium-contaminated site in the Upper Colorado River Basin, Wyoming, United States - RVT147D111 (version 2) ...
CCGAAGAGCGAAGCCTGCCCCGCCGTCGGGTGCACGATGCCCAGCAGGATCTTGAGGAGCGTCGTTTTGCCGGCACCGTTGGGCCCGAGGAGCCCGAAGATCTCTCCCTCGGCTACCTGGAGATCGACGCGGTCGAGCGCCTGGACCGTTTTCTTTGAGAAAGCGCTCGTATACGCTTTGGAGAGTCCTTCGACGTTGACGGCGGAAGCCATACCGTTGCGCCTTGTTTATTAGGGTGAGCTTGCTGTGTACGCAGGTAGGAACGACCCCGTCGATTGCGTATCTAAACAAAATGATCTGTAAATTATTAAATACAGCATTGCGAGGGTACCCGTAACGTTTCCCAGGATCTGCGTACGTCCGCATGCAAGAAGAAGAAGTATCCGGTGCGCCGGGTACGCAGGAGCCGAGGCTCCCCTTGTGGGTGCCGCCGATGCCGCCTGCGCCCGATGGAAGGGAATGGATCAGCGCGTTTTTTGAGCGTTTCGGGTTTTTGATCGCCGTTACCGTAACGATCGGTGTACTGATCTTTCTTTTCGTGGAAGCCGACGATTTGTTGAAGGAACCGGGCGGGCAGGCTTCCGCGTCCGCTCCGCCCGACCAGGAGAGGCCTTCGGTTGCCTCGGCGGTCGACGAGGCGCCGCAAGCCCCCGCTCCGGCGTCCGGCGGTTCACCAGGAGCCCTCGTAGCCCTCTCGATCACCACGCATCCAACGGGTGCCGCCCTCTTTATCGAGGGCGAACCGGTGGGGGTGGCTCCGTTGCAGGATCATACGATGCAGGAAGGGTTGTATCGGATCTCTGCCCGGAAGCAGGATTACGTATTGCTCGACACCCTGATCCGGCTTCGTGAGACTTCCCGGAATTTTCGGTTGACGCTGCGTCCTGTTGAGCAGGGCGTTTATGCCGAAGCGCCACCGGAGCCCCCGGCGGCCCGGCCGGAGGGTAGGGATCGCGCAAATGAACCGGCACGGACCGGGGCAGAGGAGTCCTCGCCGGCTACGTCCAAACCAGCACTCAACGAAACGCCGCAAGGCCGGGCCGAGCGCAACGCAGCCGTAGCGGACGCCAACGAACCGGAGGCAGCACCCGCCACCAGAGCAAATCCGCGTCCGGCACCTCCGGCCAGAGGGTCATTGCAGGTTGTATCACAGCCGGCGGGCGCGTCCGTCTGGATCGCCGATCAGCAAGTCGGCGTGACGCCGTTGCGGCTTGGCGACGTGCCGGCCGGCAGCCAGCGCGTCACGTTGCGGCTGGACGGGTACGAGGCCTACACGACGACGGTGACGGTGGTTGCCTGGGAGGAGGCCGTCGTCGAGCACATCCTCGAAAAAAGCCTGGGTACGCTCAAGATCCTCGCCAAGCCCTGGGGCACCATTTACATCGACGGCGAACTCTACAAACAGGAGACCAACATCTGGAATACCGCCCGGCTGGCACCCGGTGATTACCGGGTACGGGTGGAGCACCCGGCGCTGGGGAAATGGGAGCAAGTCGTCCTGGTTTCTGCCGGCAAGGAACGAGAGATCATCGTGGACTTCAACACCGGAGATTCTTCCTCGCAATGAGTCGTGCTGCCCGGTACAGCCTGGTTTTGTCGATCATTCTCTTCGGGGTGACCCGCAGCCTCTATGCACAGGCCCGTGATAAGTGCCCGGAAGAGCGCGCCACGGCGGAGGATCATTACCTGGAAGGCCGCTTTGCAGAGGCCGTCGTACTCCTGCGCCAGTGCCTGGAGCGGGAGACCCTGTTTGCGGGGGAGGCTGTTCAAGTCTATCGCCTCATGGGGCTCGCCTTTTTGAATCAGGAAGACCCGGATACCGCGCGAAAGGCCATTCAAGATCTGTTGGACATCGTCCCGGAGTACGAGGCGGATCCGATTCAAGACCCCCCGTCCTACACCATGCTGGTCCGCGTCCTTCGGCAGGAGCGGGCTGCGCAGGCTGTGCCTGAAGACGCACCCGTGGCAGCAGCGGAGCAGCCTCGGCCCGAGGCGGTTGTGGTGCCGCCTCCGCGTGTCGTACCGGGCCCTTCCAATCAGCGGCGTCGGTTGCTCGATACGCCCAAATCCTGGTTGCTGGCTACAGGCGGCGCCGCAGTGATCGTCACGGCCGTAGCCCTGGCCTTCGGGAGCGGTTCTTCTTCACAGCAGCCGTAGGCGATTTTGCTACCGATCGGTCAGGGCGGCCAGGCCGGGCAGGGTTTTGCCTTCCAGGAACTCAAGCATCGCCCCGCCGCCCGTAGAGACGTGGCTGACGTCGTCGGCGAAGCCGCCTTGCGTGATGGCGGCTACCGAATCCCCTCCGCCGACGATGGTGGTAGCGCCGCGCCGCGTGGCTTCTACCAACGCCTCGGCAACGGCCATCGTACCCCGTGCGTAGTTGGGCATTTCGAAGACGCCCATCGGGCCGTTCCAGACGACGGTTTGGGCCGAGATCAAGGCATCGTGGTAGGTCGCTACGGTAGCCGGGCCGATGTCCAGGCCCATCAGGCCGTGCGGAATGGCGCCCTCCACGGTGTGATGCGGGGCGTCGTTCGAAAACGCTTCGGCGACGACGTGGTCTTGCGGTAGTTGTATTTTTCCGTCGGCCTGCTCGTAGATCGCGCGCGCCTCATCCAGGCGGTCTTCTTCAACACGCGAGGCACCCACGGCGTGGCCGAGCGCTTTGAGAAACGTATAGCTCATGGCTCCCCCGATGAGCACGCGGTCCACTTTGTCCAACAGGTTGGTGATGACGCCGATCTTGTCCGACACCTTGGCGCCGCCGAGCACGGCGATGAAGGGGTGGTCGGGGGCTTCGAGGGCGCGGCCCAGGTACTCCACTTCGCGCTGGAGCAGGTAGCCCATGGCCGCCGGGGTGATATAGTGGGTGACGCCTTCGGTCGAGGCGTGCGCCCTGTGCGCGGAACCGAAGGCGTCGTTGACATACACATCGCCGAGCTGGCCCAGGCGGGCGGAGAAGTCCGGGTCGTTTTTCGTCTCGCCGTCGTTGAAACGGGTGTTTTCCAGTAGCAGGATGCTGCCGTCCGGCATGCTGCGGATCGTCTTTTGGACGGCATCGCCGGTGGTGTTGCTGACGAAGCGAACGCGTTCGCCCAGCACCGCTTCGAGGTGTTCGGCTACCGGAGAAAGGCTGTAGTTAGGATCGGGAGCCCCTTTCGGGCGGCCGAGGTGGCTCAGCAAAATGGCTTTGCCGCCGGCGCGGGTGATCGCTTTGAGGGTCGGCAGCGCGGCGCGAATGCGGGTGTCGTCGGTCACAGTAATCCGCCCGGCCTCGTTGCGTTCGAGCGGGACGTTGAAGTCGACGCGGACCAGCACCCGTTTGCCGTGCAGGTCGAGGTCGTCGAGGGTGCGTTTCGCCATGGGGGGTTACGTGTAAAGGTGAAGCGGGAGCCGTGGGGTAATATACATCGGGCCGCAAAAAAGGGAGAACGAAGCCAGCCTCGCTCTCCCTTCTCCGGCGTAATGTAGGGAACCGAATCAGGCCGGCTCGGCCACACGCATGAGTTTGGCGGCAATGTCGACCGTGCGGTTGGCATACCCCCATTCGTTATCATACCAGCCGACGACTTTCACCAGGTTTCCCTGCACCATCGTCGAGAGCGCGTCGAAGATCGACGAGTGCGGATTGTGGAGGATGTCGGTCGAGACGATGGGGTCCGGGCAGTACTGGACGATGCCTTTGAATGCTCCGGTGGCCGCTTCCTGGAACAGCGCATTGACTGCTTCGACGGTCGTATCCTGCCTCAGTTCGGCGGTCAGGTCCGTCAGCGAGCCATCCGGGACGGGTACGCGCAGCGCCATCCCGTCGAGTTTGCCTTTGAGGTGCGGTAAGACCAGGCCGACGGCTTTGGCGGCGCCGGTCGTAGTCGGGACGATGGAGACGGCGGCCGCACGGGCACGGCGCAGGTCGCTGTGGGGGGCGTCCTGTATGTTCTGGTCGGCCGTGTAGGCATGCACGGTGGTCATAAAGCCTCGCTCCACGCCGAAGGCGTCGTCGAGGATTTTAACCATCGGGGCGAGGCAGTTCGTGGTGCAGCTGGCGTTCGAGACGATTTCCTCGCCGCCGGTGAGTACGTCGTCGTTGACGCCGAGGACTACGGTGGCGTCCACGTCGCCTTTGGCCGGGGCTGAAATGACGACTTTCTTCGCGCCGCCTTTGAGGTGCAGGGATGCCTTCTCTCGCGAACGGAAGACGCCGGTAGACTCGATGACGATGTCGCAACCGAGGTCGCCCCAGGGAAGTTGCGACGGATCGCGTTCGCTGAAGACACGGAACCGGTCGCTGCCGACGACCAGGCTATCGCCGTCGACGCCTACGTTGCCGGGCAGGACGCCGTGGACCGAATCGTATTTGAAAAGGTGAGCGAGGGTGCTTGCATCGGTGAGGTCGTTGACGGCGACGACGTCGAAGGTGTCGAGGCCCCGTTCGAGGATGGCACGGAGTACGAGCCGTCCGATACGGCCGAAGCCGTTGATGCCAAGTTTGATAGCCATAGAGCGCTCCTTGCTTTCTGTAGGGGGTGAGATGTTTGAACGAGCGTAAGGGGGGCTGAGGATCCGGAAGCCTGTCGTTACGGTACGGAACCACGCCGGGGTGATCGAGGCCGCCCTGGGCCGGGATACCGGGTTGCCGGTGCTGAGAACGACTACGCTGAAAAATACGATCCGTGACGGCCCCCGATCCAAGGGCAGCCTGGTAACTCAATGAAATCATATCTAATTAAAGCGCTTCCGACCTTCCGGAGATCGCTCCCTGGAAACGATGCCGCCCTTTGTTGATTAAAAGACGATGCGCATTGCACAGCGGGCGAAAAAATCCTAGTTTGTCAATCTTGCACAAAAAGGGGCTACCCCTGTGCCGGTGCACAAGACGGTTGCGTCACGGATGTCCCTTCGAACCCAGGTAGTGAAGTGATCATGGCTACGCTCAATCCACCCAAAAGTATTTCCAAACGGCAAGAACTGCGTCAGGATACCGCCGTCACCGTCTACGTAAAAGCGCAAGAGTTCTTCTACGAGAACCGAACGCTTGTCTACGGCGTGGCGGCAGGGCTGATCGTGGTGCTGCTGGCTATAGCCGGCTATGCCTGGCTGCAGAGCCAGAAAGCCGTCGAAGCCCAGGAGCAGCTGGGCGGCATCGTCACGGTCTATGAAAAGGGAGAGTACCGGGCGGCCCTGGACGGCACTGGAGAACACCTTGGACTGCTTGCGATTGCCGACGAATACGGGGGCACGGATGCCGGCAACCTGGCTCGTTTCTACGCCGCCGACGCCTTATTCCGCCTCGGAGAATATGACCAGGCGCTCGAATTTTTCCAGGCATACGACAAAGGGGAAGACATCGTGGGGGCCAGTGCGCTGGCGGGTGAGGCGACCATTCACGAGATCAAAGGAGACCACGCGCTGGCCGGCAACCTGTACCGGCAAGCCGCCGGGCAGTTTGAAAACGAGATGACGTCGCCCCAGTATTTGATGGCGGCCGGACGGGCGTATGAGCAAGCCGGACAGTACGACAACGCAGGCACGGCCTATCAAACCATTCAAGACAGCTACCCCGAATCGACCGAGGCGCAGAACATTGATTTTTACCTCGCCCGCGTCCGAGCAGCACAGCGCTAACAGCGCCTGCGGGGTCGGCACCGTCCCTTCAAAAACGTAACGCGTTATGGCTACGTCTACCGTGCTTGTCGTAGACGACGAAGCGAGCATCCGGCGTACCCTGCGCGAGATCCTTGAGTACGAAGACCTCGCCGTCGAGGAGGCTGAAGATGGCGACGAAGCGCTGCACAAGCTGCGCGAAGGACGCTACGACGTGGTCCTGCTCGACATCAAGATGCCCCGGCGCGACGGGATGGAGGTGCTCGAAACGCTCTCGGAGGAGATGCCCGAACTGCCCGTCGTCATGATCTCCGGGCATGCCGACATCAAGACCGCCGTCGATGCGACCAAGCTGGGCGCCTTCGACTTCATCGAGAAGCCGCCGGACCTCAACCGGTTGTTGCTGACGGTGCGCAACGCGCTGGACCGGGGGCACCTGGAGATCGAAAACCGGCGGATGCGCCAGACCCTCGTCGAACACCACGAGGGCGAACTCACGCCGATCCTCGGCGAGAGCCCGGCGATCCAGCGCATCAAGGAAACCGTCAAGCGGGTCGCGCCGACCGAAGCCCGTATCCTCATCACGGGCGAGCCTGGGACGGGCAAGGAACTCATCGCCAAGTGGATCCATCACCTCTCGAACCGGAAAGACGGCCCCATCGTGGAGGTCAACTGCGCGGCGATCCCGAGCGAGTTGATCGAAAGCGAACTCTTCGGCCACGAAAAAGGGTCGTTTACCGGGGCCACCAAACAACGCATCGGTAAGTTCGAGCAGGCGCACCGGGGCACCCTGTTCCTCGACGAAATCGGCGACATGAGCCTGTCCGCCCAGGCGAAGGTGTTGCGGGCGTTGCAGGAGAACAAGATCAGCCGCGTCGGCGGCGACCGCGCCATCCCCGTCGACGTGCGCGTCATCGCGGCGACGAACAAGGATCTGCTCCACGAGATCGAAAACAACCGGTTTCGCGAAGACCTCTACCACCGGCTCAGCGTCATCCTGGTGCACCTGCCGCCGATGCGCGAACGGCGCGACGACATTCCGATCATCATGAATCACTTCGCCGAGCGCCTGGCCCGCCGCAACGGGTTGCCGTCGAAGCAGTTCGCGCCGGAAGCGCTCACCCGGATGAAGGCCTATGAGTGGCGCGGCAACGTACGCGAGATCCACAACGTCGTCGAGCGCCTGCTCATCCTCAGTGAAGGCGACGTCATCACCCTGCCCGAAGTAGAGCGCTACGTGCAACCCGGCGCCGTCGGCAACGCAGGCGTAGAGGGGCTCATCAGCAAACACGGAGACTTCAGCGACTATCGCGACGAAGCCGAGAAACTATTCATCGAAGCCAAGCTGCGCGAGTACGACTGGAACATCAGCCGTACGGCAGAATCCATCGGCATCCAGCGCTCGCATCTGTACAACAAGATGAACAAGTACGAAATCCAGCGAGAAGATCCGTGAATATTCGGTCATTGCTCAGGAATCCGGCTGGCAGAGGTGGACGGCACCTTCGACGGCCTCCGGGCGCAGCCATTCCCGTACTACCCCCGTCTCTATCTCCACCAGCAGGATGCTGCCGCAGAGGTACTCTAGGCGTGCGTCCCTCGGTGTACGGTTAAAGAGCACAAGGCCGTTGGGTCCCCAGCGAGGGTCGATGTCCCGGTGGGGTCCAAGCGGCGTCAGTACCTGGAAGAACGAGCCGTCGAGATCCGTCAAAATGAGGTGGGCCGAGCGCAGAGCGCCGCCCTCCGGCTCCAGGCGCGAGGCAACGAAGAGGCGGTCCTCGGCATTCCAATCAAGCGTTTGGGTACGAGGATGGTTGTAAGGATCGAGGTGCGGATTGTTTAGCGGGGTGAGTTGCCCTGTCTTCAGATTGAGCAGACAATACGCTACAATCCATTCGGTGGTTGGTCCCCGCGCGGTGACGAGCAGCGTATCCGGACCGATGTACGCCACCGGCGCGGCTTGCTCGCGCAGGAACGCTGCTGTGCTGTCCCCCAGCCCGTAGTAGTATGTGGTCAAGGTGTTGGTGACGCCGAAGCGGTCGTCGAAGTAAAACCCGGTTCCGGCACGGTTCCAGGTCAGTGACTTAGATTCGATCTTAAAAGCAAACTGTTCCGGCGTGAAGCCTCCCATCCTCAGGCCCGGCATAGCATAGATCGTATCGAGGCGCACGTCGTAGCGTAAAAATTTCTGAAAGTCCGTTGTGCTGTCCAGCACGGCAAAGAGCAGGTTGGATTGGTCCGGTGAAAATATTGACCGGAGTGCATGCTCCTTGCCGCCGATGAAGCGATGGTTTGTGGGTTGGTCGAAAGGCGCAACCGCGATGCGCGGCCGGTCCTCGTCCAAGAAGTCAGCAAATCGAACCTGAAAGGTCACGAGTCCGGTCTCTGCCGGTTCCGGCGGGGTGTCGAGGACCTCCGTTGCGTCGCAGGCCCCGAAACTGAACAGCGCCGGCAGCAGGAAGGCAAGGTGTAAGGGACGGAAGGGTATCATGACAGTACCTCCGGCTGTAGGGTCACTTCAGCAGCACCATAGGCCGCGTTTTCAAGACGTTGCCGGCAGAGAGCCGGTAGATGTAGGTGCCGCTGGGCACGTTCCTGGCCTCCCAGTACACGCTGTGTCGCCCAGCCTCCAACGGACCATCGACAAGCCGAGCCACCGTTCGGCCTAGCACGTCGTAGACGACGAGTGATGCCTTGGCCGCCTCCGGCAGGTCGAAGCGGATGGCAGTGGATGGATTGAACGGATTGGGGAAATTGGGGTAGAGGTGATAGCGACCGGGCCGTTCGTCTGTTTGCGGGGTCTGGCTCGCCTGCTTGGAGCCTCCTCCCCCACCGCTCGGGATGCTACGTGCATTGAATACCGTGTTGACCGTGCTCTGGCAGGTCGAGCAGGTGTAGTACTGAAACGGCCCCACATAATAGGTCTCGTCTGCAGCGTCATACACCGCATCCCGTGCGTCAGAGAACTCGAGGCTGGTTTCTCCGACGAGAAGGTCCAGCGACTTCAGAACGATATAGTCGGCAATCCAGCCTTCCTCCTCGCGAAGTGCCCACAGGGCGCCGGAAAAGATGAGGGAGTTATCATATCGCGTTCCATCATTTCCGTCCCCATCGTTGTCTTCACCGTAGTCGTCGTCGTAATCAAAGTTCGCATCGATATCTCGCTTTAATACTGCTCCGCCATCGGGATCAGCATAGATGCCGACCACAGAGCATTCGGCCGTGGGTCCAGCGCAGCCCTGCTCGTGCCGCCAGGCAATGCCGAAATAGTCCGAGTAGGCTTCCCACAGAGCTAAGTCCTCTTCGACTCCAATACCGCTGCTAAATTTGCTATTGTATTTATGACTGACAAGATGAGCAAACTCATGCACAATAATCGCTCCCTCGTGGGTCGGATTATTCCAACCTCCTGCTGGGTAGCCAGTCATGAATCTGATATTTGAAGAAGGTGTTGCTAGAGCATAATCATCAGGAGGACTACCCTGATATGCCACGGTGATCGTCGTTTTCGGCACATGGTCCCAGTCCATGCCCATGTAATAAACCCAGTATCGGAAATCGTTGGCGTGATAATAGGCCATCACCTCGTCGAATTCATGCTCCTCATCGGTATATATGAACTCCAGGGGTGATGTATCCGTTGGCACTGCTTCATCTTCGTTATCGCCTCGTTCAACTTTGATCCAGGTACCATCGAGCCGTACCTCCTCTGGATCCCCATTATACGTCAGCCGGCTCAACACCTTCGGGGTGAGCTCACCCTCGTGTTCCTGGTTCGTTTTATAGACGTCGGCGTCAGCTGTCGTAGTTGCTCTCCTCAGCGAAACCCCCTGAAAAAGATTGGTTGCGTTCCCCGCATGCGCCTCAAAAGTAGCCGCCATCTCATACAGATGACCAATCCCACTGCCACCAGTGCTTTGATGCACAACCGCCCCGGAGTGCGCGTCGATGAGCGCTTCCCACGGTCTTCCTGAGCCCGTACGCCCTTCTACGTGATAAACGAGAAGGTACGTCAGGGCTGGTTCCTCGACGTAGATCGACAGGTCCGGCTCGGAGAGGCTTTCGAGGCTGGAGGCCGTTTGATACGCGATACGCCGAGCATCCTCTGAGGTTAGTACCGGGTTGGTGTTCACGTTGATGTCCGGAAAGTGGTCGCCGTTGACGAAGTAGAGATACCAGTCGTCGCCCGGGCGCGTGAAGTCGGGCATCTCAAAGGTATAGACCGTCGTCGGATCGAAGCGCACGTCCGGGGGAAGCTCCGGGCGGCCATAGCGCACTTCCGTGATCGGGTCGTAGTGTGTCAAGCCGACAGCCACGAGGTAGCCCCCGTTGACGACAGGCAGGTCTTGGTGGTACTGCCGGAAGAACAGGCTGATGCTGCCGTGGCGGGAGGGATGCCGCTTCGCCAGACGCAACTCGCTCGGCACATCATTGATACCGAACATGGTTTTCTGATCGTTGAGGAAAGCGCGGGCGATCTCTTCGGGTGTGCCGTAATAGGAAGAGATCGTATGGCCGAGGATGCTTCGGGGTGTTCCGCGTCGGTCGTCCCAGCGGATGATCCATTGATAGCCGTAGGCAGCGTTGAAGGCGTCGGCGGCAGCCCTGCGTTCGGCTTTTGTGGTCTGAGCGGTCGTCGGTCGAGCAATCAGGACCGTAAGCAAAAGGAACAGAAGAGTGGGAAACGTCGTATAGCCGTGCGCATCGTTCCATGGGTTGATTTGCGATACCATGAATGCGTGCAACAACACAGCGAGCGGGTGATCGTACATCGCCCAGAGTACACAAAGTAGCTGTATGTAGGTGAAAATAGATAGTATGAGGCAATGATACAAGTGTAAAACCAACTACACCTCACCACGTCCAAAGCCTGCCCTGCTGCACCTTGAAGCCCGAATCCAGTTCCGCGCAGCCGTTGCTCGACGTTGAGGATTTGAAGAAGAGCTATCCGACCGGCACAGGGGGACGGCTGGAGGTGCTGCGCGGGGTTTCGTGCACGGTGCGGCGCGGCGAAGTGGTGGCCGTCGTCGGCGAGAGCGGAACGGGCAAGAGTACGCTGCTCCACCTGCTGGGCGCGCTCGACCGGCCGGACGGCGGCACCGTGCGCTACGACGGGCATGACATCTTCGAAAAAAACGACGACGAACTGGCCGCCTTTCGCAACCGATCGGTGGGATTCGTCTTCCAGTTCCACCACCTGCTGCCCGAGTTCAACGCGCTCGAAAACGTCGCGATGCCGGCGCTCATCCGGGGTGACGACTTCAACGAGGCTCGCTCGCGCGCGCTGGAATTGTTAAAGCAGCTCGGTCTCGAAGCCCGTGCGGACCATCGACCCAGCGAACTCTCGGGCGGTGAGCAGCAGCGCGTAGCCGTGGCGCGGGCGTTGATGAACCAGCCCGGCCTTGTCCTCGCCGATGAACCCACCGGCAACCTGGACACGAAGACGGCGGATGCACTCCACCGGGAAATCCTGCACCTCAGCCGCAGCTTCGACCAGACGTTCATTGTCGTCACCCACAACCCGGCGCTGGCCGCCATCGCAGACCGCGTGCTCCGCCTCGAAAGCGGTGTGCTCTGTATATCGTGATACCCATTGCTTAGCAGAGGAGGACAGGAACGATGGCGTAGTGCGTACGTGTATGGGGTCCCTATCGATGCCACGCTCATTATACCGGCGTGAAACCCGGATACGCATATGACCGAACTTACCCTGTTAGATCCCGCCGTCGGTTTTATCGAAGAAGAGATCGACCCGGCGCTGGACCTGTTCGAGGCCATCGAACGGCTCAAGCGCGAAAAAAATGCCGTGTTGCTGGCTCATTACTACCAGGAACCCGACATCCAGGATATTGCCGACTACATCGGCGACTCGCTCGGTCTCTCGCGCCAGGCCGCCGCCACCGACGCCGACATTATCGTCTTCGCCGGGGTCCACTTCATGGCCGAGACGGCCAAGATCCTCAGTCCTGCCAAAAAGGTGCTGCTGCCGGACCTGAACGCCGGTTGTTCGCTGGCCGACTCGTGCCCGGCGGATGCCTTCGCGGCGTTCCGGACCCGGCACCCCGATCATATCGTGGTCTCGTACATCAACTGTTCGGCGGCCGTCAAGGCGCTCAGCGACATCATCTGCACATCGTCCAACGCCGAGCACATCATCCGGCAGATCCCCGAAGACCAGCCCGTCATTTTCGCGCCGGATCGTAACCTGGGGCGCTATCTGGTTCGGCAAACGGGGCGGGACATGCTGGTCTGGGACGGCGTCTGCATCGTGCACGAGACGTTCAGCGAGAAGAAGTTGATCCGGCTGAAAATCCAGTACCCCGAAGCGCTCGTCCTGGCGCACCCCGAGTGCGAAGAAGCGGTGTTGCGGCACGCCGACTTCATCGGCTCTACCTCCGGGATCCGGCGTTTCTCGCGTGAGAGCGAGCACACGACGTTCATCGTGGCGACCGAGGAGGGGATTTTGCACCAGATGCGCAAAGATCGACCGGACAAGACCTTTATTCCGGCACTGCCCGAGAGCGGGTGCAACTGCAGCCAGTGCCCGCACATGCGCCTCAACACCCTGGAAAAGCTCTACCTCTGCCTCCAGCACGAGCAGCCGGAGATCGAGATGGACGAAGCCGTCCGGCTCCGCGCCCTGCAGCCCATCGAGCGGATGATTGAGATGAGCAAGGGGATTGGGTAGAAAGCTTCGCGGTGCACCTTGTCATTGAACCTTGTGGAGGACGGTGCGTCGTATGTAGCGGAATGCGCCGATCCAGGTTAGAGGTATAGGGGCGCCATGCAGGCGCGATAAGGTGAAGCCGATGCTAGGTCCTCTCATTCTCCATACAGCGGACATCGTCCGGCTCACCGACGACGAACTCTTTCGGCTTTGCGCCGCGAACCGTGATCTCCAGATCGAGCGGGATGCCCAAGGAGACCTGATTATCATGTCACCATCAGGCGGTGAAACCAGCGCGCGCAACGGCCTTCTGATCGCAGAACTCGTGATCTGGAATCGGGAGGAGGGTCTTGGTAAAGCCTTTGACTCGAACGGCGGTTTCCTGCTACCCAATGGGGCGATGCGCGCTCCCGATGCCTCCTGGATCCCCATAGCGCGTTGGAATCAACTCAGCGAAGCGCAACGAAAAAAGTTTCTACCCCTCTGCCCGGACTTTGTCATCGAACTCCGCTCGCCGTCGGATCGCCTGGCCGACGTGCAGAAGAAGATGCAGGAATGGATGGAAAACGGCTGCCGCCTCGGCTGGCTCATCGACCCGGTGGAGGAAAAGACCTACGTGTACCGGGAGACGGGCGACAACACCGTGGTAGACTCCTTTGACGAGACCCTCTCCGGCGACGACGTATTACCCGGCTTCGCGCTGGATCTGACGATCCTACGGTAACCTGCCCGCTACAGGTAGGTGTGCGCGATGTAGAGCAGGGTCAGCCAGAGAGGCTTTCAGCCGTCAGCTTTCAGCGCTCAGCCCGTCTTTTTGAGGCTGATAGCTGACCGCTGATCAGTGAAAGCCCTTTCCGCCCGGCTTCACTGCCTTCTGCACAACGCGCTAAAACCGGAACCGGGCGCCGGTGAGGGGTTCGAAGCGGCGCTGGACGAGGTAGCGTTGCGCGTGGTCGTCGCCGTCGTCCACGCGTTCATAGCTGTAGCGGGCGCGCAGGAACAGATAGAAGGGGCCGGCTATCCGGTAGTCCGTGCCGAAGACCAGCGCGCTCTGGTCGTCCATGTCGTTGAAGATCGTAAAGAAACCGCCCAGCCCGTTTCGGTCGATGCCGACTTCCAGGCGCAATCGGTCCGAGGAGCGGAGGAAAAGGCGCAGGTGGAACTCGCTCAGGCGCTGTACGCCGTGGTGGCTTCGGAAATAGTACCACAGCTCGAAGCCGTTGAGGATGACCAGTTTGAATTCGGTGAGGAGGTCGTTGGACCCCCGGCTGGCTTGCAGGGCTACCCCGGCCAGGTCCTCGTTGCCGATGGCCGACAGGTCTGTGCCGGAGGCGACGATGCGGGCTTGCGGGTTGTGGACCGTATAGAAGGCTCCGACGAAGCCCGTGATGAATTCGAGGCCGTTGTAGAAAAGCCCGAGGCGAAAGCGGAAACTCAGCAAGTCGATGAAGCGCTCGCTGTAGAGGTCGGCGCCGAAGGCAAGGCCCTCCCCGTAGGCCGGGTACCAGGCATAGCTGGCGAAGGGCGCGAAGAAGATGCCGCCCGAGTTGAACAGGTCGAATTGCAGGTCCACGTTGTAGGCTTCGAGCCGGGGCGTGCCGGGCGCACGCGGCGCCAGATCCGTGACATAGTTGAAGCCGATGAGGGCGGATTGCAGGTAGGGGGCATGGGTCCAGGTGAGGGGGTGCAACGCGAAGCGCCCGCCCACGACGCCGTCGAAGAGGACGTTGTCGCTGAACCCCGCCACCTCGGCGGTGCGGCCCTGCCAGATAAATTCGGCCCCCACACTCCGGTCGTCCCAGGCCGTTGATGAGTTGAAAAAGTTGACGACGTGGCCGATGCCCAGGCGCATACGGTCGATCGGGCCGGCGCGCAGGTGTACGGCGTGGGAGCGGGGCGGATTGTACCGGGCGAACTCGATGAGGCGGATCAGGTCATAGGGTTCGTCCAGGTCCGGTTCATACTCCCCCAGAAAGCCGGCCCGCACGGTGCCGTTGACGCGGGCGGTGACCGAACGCGTGACGAGGTCGAGCATCAGGTTGCTGGCTCCGCGCCACTGCGCGGCGATCAGCGAGACGCCGCCCATCGCGTAAAAAAAACTTTCGCGGCGCCACCATACACGCTGGATCTGCTCGCGCTGGGCGTCGGCCGAGCCAAACGGAATCGTCTGGGACACCGATTGCGCCGTAGCCGCCGGCACGAGGCGGCCGGGCGCGACGGCCGCCGGGCCGGTGAGCATCACCAGCACGGCAACCCGCCCCAGGCCCCGTATCCCGGAGCCCCATCTCCTGAGGCCCTGTATGCCCCGGCCTCTGCTCACGGCTGTACAGTTTGTCGTCGGGTGATTATGTTGTAGCCCGCGCCCCGCGCAAGGGGATAGCGGTGCCGCACACACGCTGCCAGGCGTCCTCCCCTTTGACGTTCTACCGGGGGGCGCGTTTCCTCCGGCTCGCACAGATCAAGCGCATCCCGCTCCATGCAGCTTCTCGACTGGATCATCGTGTGGGTGTACCTGGCCGCCACGTTGGTGCTGGGGGTATACCTGGCGCGGCGGGCATCCGGCTCGATGGAAGACTTTTTCGTCTCCGGCCGATCGTTGCCCTGGTGGTTGGCCGGTACGTCGATGGCGGCGACGACCTTTTCCATCGACACGCCGCTTTACATCGCCGGGGTCGTAGGCAACCGGGGCATCGCCGGTAACTGGGAGTGGTGGGCCTTCGGGATCGGGCACGTGGTGCTCATCTACGTCTTTGCCCGGCTCTGGCGCCGCAGCGCCATCGTGACCGACGCCGAACTGATCGAGGTGCGTTACGGCGGGAAGCCGGCGGCCGTGCTGCGGGGCTTCAAGGCGTTTCTGTTCGCCGTGCCGATCAACTGCATCGGCATCGGATACGTGATGCTGGCGGCGGTGAAGGTCGTCGGTGCGCTGGGCATCTGGGAAGGGTTCGGCCTGGCACCGGATGAACAAATAGCCGGGCTCGATCCCAAGCTGCTCACCGTCATCGGCATCTCGGTGCTGGTGTTGCTCTATGCCGGTTTCTCCGGGCTGTGGGGCGTCGTCGCCACCGACTTTTTTCAGTTCTTCCTCGGGCTCTTCGGGGCAATCGTCGTGGCCTGGTTTGCCGTGCGGAGCCCGGCCATCGGCGGGCTCGGCGGGCTCGTCGAGAAAGCGCAGGCGGCTACGTCGTTCGATGTCCTTTCCTTCGTCCCGCTGCACGTCGGGGCGGACAACATGCTCGGTATCGGCTGGAGCGCTTTCGCCGGGATCTCGGCCTCCACCTTTTTCGCCTACGTCTTCGTGCAGTGGTGGACGTTCCGCCGGTCGGACGGCGGGGGCGAGTTCGTCCAGCGGCTGGCGGCTGCGAAGGATGAAGCCGAAGCCGAGAAGGCCGCCTGGTTTTTCAACGTGATGCACTACGTGGTGCGCACCTGGCCCTGGGTGCTCGTAGCGCTGGCCGCCGTCGTGCTCTACCCCGACCTCGAAGACCGAGAACTCGGCTATCCCAGGCTGATGCTCGACTTCTTACCGGCAGGCATCCTGGGGCTCGTCGTGGCGTCGCTCCTGGCGGCTTTCATGAGCACCGTCTCGACCCTCATCAACTGGGGCGCCTCGTACCTGACGAACGACCTGTATCGCCGCTTCATACGTCCGCAAGCCTCGGATCGTCGCCTCGTGGCGGCAGGACGGGTCGCCTCCGTCGCCATCACGGTGCTGGGCGCCGTGGCGGCGTTCTTTGCGCAAGACATCACCAGCGTTTTCCGGCTCGTGATTGCGATCGGGACCGGGCCCGGCATCGTGCTCATCCTGCGGTGGTTCTGGTGGCGGATCAATGCCTGGGCCGAGATGGCCGCGATGGCGGCCGGGTTTCTCATCGGCATCTTCACCACCCTTGTCCCGGTGCTCACGATTGCCGACTTCGGCCTGCGCCTGTTCGTGATAACCGGGCTGACGACGGTCGCCTGGGTAGCGGTGATGCTCCTCACCCCGCCGGAGGGCGAAGAGACGCTGAACGCCTTCTACCGACGGGTGCGGCCCGGAGGACCCGGCTGGCGGCGGCAACGCGAACAAACCGGCTTGCACCCGGCCCAGTCGCTCCGGTTCGACGTCGCACGGATCCTGGCCGCCGTGGTGCTCCTGTTCGGCTTGATGTTCGGCCTCGGCGCGCTGTTGCTGTTGCAGTGGGGCGTAGCGGCCGTGATGGCCGTGCTTGTCCTGCTCGGAGGCGCCGGGTTGATGACGTTGCGAAGGATCGGCCGTGCCGCTTTGTGAACGAAGCCTCGTCTTGCTCAAACCCGCTCGATCCGGGAAACTCTATCCGGGCCGGATCATTCGATTGCTGCTGACAGGGTCGCCGGATCGGGTGCCTGACCGTTTTGCAGGATCGATGACGTATGTCGAAATTAGAACAACTGCCGCTCTTCCCGCTGGGCGTGGTGCTGTATCCCGGAGAGCGCATGCCGTTGCATATCTTTGAACCGCGCTACAAAGCGATGACCGAACGCTGCCTTGCGTCGGGCAGCCCGTTCGGCATCGTGCTGTTCGATGCGGGAAAGATCGCCCAGATCGGCTGCACGGCGCGTATTGCGAACGTCCTGGAACGCTACGAGGACGGTCGCATGGATCTCTTGGTCGGTGGTGAAGAACGCTTCCACGTCCTCGACATCTACAACGAGGAGACCTACCTGACGGCGGACGTCGAAGTGATCGAGGAGCCGGACGAGCCGCTCAAGCGCGAGCTGCAAGAACGCATGATCACGCAGCACATGCGGCTGCTGGAGCTTGCGGGCCGTACGATAAGGCCGAATCTCTACGAGAACCAGGACAACCTGTCCTACATCATCGCGCCCAACGCCGGCCTCACGCCGCAGCAAAAACAGGAAGTCCTGGAATTGCTCACCGAGAACCAGCGTATCGATTATCTGGTCGGGCATCTCGAATCGTTGATACCCAAGGTGGAAAAGATGGAACAACTCCGGCATCAGGTTCAATCGAACGGCCACTTCAAAGATTTCCCTCCCGAAGACCTCTGATCGTCACGCCGCCGCCCGCCGGATGATGCCACCCACCATGCCTAAGATCGGTCCGTATACCCTGCATACCGTCGAAACCGGACGTTTCGCCCTCGATGGGGGGGCCATGTTCGGCATCGTACCGAAAACATTATGGGAACGCCGCCTCGCTGCCGACGCACGCAACCGCATTCCGCTCCATATGCGTTGCCTGCTGCTGGAAGGAGCGGGGCGCCTCATCCTGATCGACAACGGCATCGGCGATAAGTACGATGCGAAGTTCGGCGATATCTTCGGCGTCGATCCGGCCTACGGTACCCTGCACGACGGGCTCCGGGCTGCCGGCTTTCACGCAGAGGACGTGACCGACGTCGTCCTCACCCATCTGCATTTCGACCACGGCGGCGGCAATACGACCCGTCGGGATGGGCGCCTGGTCCTGACTTTTCCCAACGCCGCCTACCACATCCAGCAAAGCCACCTCGACTGGGCTTTGCATCCGAACGCACGCGAGCAGGCTTCTTTTCTCTCCGAGAACATCGAGCCGGTCGTCGCTTCCGGCCAGTTGCATCGGGTGGACGGCGACGGTGTGCTGTTCCCCGGCGTCGAGGTTTTCACCGTCAACGGCCATACCGAAGCGCAGCAACTCGTCAAAATCGAAGGGGCGGAGGGCACCCTGGTCTTCGTAGCCGATTTGCTGCCTACGAGGCACCATGTACGGCTCCCCTGGATCATGGCCTACGACGTGCGCCCGCTCGTAACGCTCCAGGAAAAGCAAGACTTTTTGGAGAAGGCCGTAGCCGAAGGGTGGCACCTTTTCTTTGAACATGACCCCGAAACGGCCGTGGCGAGTGTGGAACAGACGGAGCAGGGCGTTGCTGCGACCCATCCCCGGCCGCTCGCCGATGTATTTTGACGGAGCGAAGGTCGTACCGCCTCGGATTCATGTTACACTTCAGTTACGTATGACAACGCCGATATGTGTATATGAGAGGCGAGGCTTCCCTGGAAGGAAGTGATCGTTGAGCGCCGTCACCCTGTCGACTTCTTGACCAGCTTGCAGGGAAGGATGTCAAGGTAGGGGAGCTGTACTGCTAACGAAGAAGACATACAACGCGCTTTTAAGGCTCATCTGCTAAGGTTATGCACCAGAAACACGTCGCCCCGAAGCCGTTGAGGCTATTGGTCGTCGAAGACAACGACCTCGACGCTCAACGGATCGAACAGGTGATCCAGCGAGAGAGTGCGGGGGTAACCCTCCATCAGGTTCGGACGTTCGCCCAGGCTTGTTCTCGGCTGGCCGACACCCCGGTCGACCTTATCCTGGTCAACCACGAGTTGTCGGACGGCGATTGTTTCGACCTGCTGGCTTTCCTGTTGGACAATGCCATCATGCTCCCGGTGATCGTACTGACGCGGTATGGACACGAAGACATTGCCCTCGCGGCGATGAAAGCCGGGGCCAGCGATTGTATCCGCAAGGAGTTGGATCAGCGCCACCTGGATTTGCTGCCCATACGGTTGCAAGAAGCGCTGCATCGGCACCGGGCGAAGCTGCAAGCCTTCGACGGATTACGCCGGCAAGAACACGTGAGAATGGTGGAGACGGTGCGTGCGATGTTGGCCGCCGTCATGCATGACATCAACAATCCCCTGTCCATCATCTCGGGCAACGCCCAGCTCTTGCTCGAGTTGACCCAGCTGATGGAGACGAACGACGACCTGGTAAAAGCGATTCGAGACATCGAAGAGGCGAGCACGCGCGTTACGGATTCACTCGGGAAACTCAACGGCATCAAAGAACTCGTGCTGTATGAATATTTGAAAGGAGAGCGCAACGGCTTCAGCCTCAACGGGAACGGCACCCCACACTATGCGCCGGAACCTTCATCCCAGTGAGGCAGTTTTCAGCTTCTATCGACTACGCGGGACCTTCAGGCGCACCGGATTGCCCTTGTCGAAATTGAGCACCGGTGGTATTTTTTCGATACTTCTCAACACATCCGCTCTGCACGGCCTATAGCGTAAACTGTTACGAACGACGATCA